>ENA-UOJD01001788-UOJD01001788.1-human-gut-metagenome-genome-assembly--contig:-P48-NODE-1788-length-20141-cov-7.918202_pt1 | contig 20141 bp, 18 predicted proteins | sample MGYA00242342_ERZ723889 | MGnify/ENA metagenome assembly ERZ723889
TCTCCCCGTCTTAAAACATCAGCCTGTAAGGGCCGACGCTACATGTCTTTATTGAATATCGTGCAACATAATAAAGGATGTCCATGAACAGACATCCTTTATTCTATCGTATGTTTTAATTGTCTCCTGCCATATCAACGCTTGCGATACGAACATTGACAACTGCTACATTCAGACCTGTCATGTTCTCAATTGCAGTCTTCACCTTGTCCTGCACCTTAGAAGACACTTCCGGAATACTGTAACCATAAGAAATATTGATTGCGACGTCAACTTTGACTTCGTTCTCCATCACTTCTACAAGAATTCCCTTGGAAAGATTCTTCATACCAAGCTTGCTCACAATCTCGTTGGTAATATTACCAGCCATAGAGCTTACACCTTCAACTTCCGTTGTGGCAAGACCAGCAATAATTGCAACGACTTCGTCTGCGACACGCACATCGCCAACCTGGTCTGATTTTATCTTAAATGTTTTTCTGTTATCAGCCATAAATACAATGCCTCCTCGGTAATTTTCTCTGTACATTATAACAGACTATGTATTATTTGGAAAGCTATAATTTGTTTTTATTAGCTAAACAACCTGTCCCTTTGCTACATATACCTGGAACGTATCGTTACCGGTAAGCGACTTGCCTTCGGAAATCGTAACGTTCTTGTCAGTGATAACATATTCTACACTTGCATTGTCCTCAATCACGGTATCCTGCATCAGCACGCAGTTCTTGACCTTTGCACCTTTTCCAATCTTGACGCCTCGGAACAGAACACTGTTCTCGACTTCACCTTCGATGACACAACCGTCAGCAACCATGACATTCTTTGCCTTTGCACCATTGATATAACGAGTCGGGTTATCATCACGAATCTTTGTATAGATCTGGTTTCCGGAGAAAAGTGCATTGATGTTTTCCTCTTTGAGAAGTCGCATATTCTCTTCGAAATAACTGTTCATGTCATGAATGTGTGCCACATATCCATCGTAGCAGAATCCTCTGACATCTAACTGGTCAATCTTCTTTTCGAGAATATCACGGACAAAATATACGTCTCCGTGCAAATAAGCTTCATCCACCATGCGTATCAGAAGTTCCCGGTCGATCACATAAATATTCAGGCTGAAATTCATCTCTCCGCTTTCTTTTGGATTGATGTAAATCTTGCTTACGCGATCTCCATTGATGCCAAGCGCATAGTACAAATCCATACCGGCAGTACTCTGACGGATGAGAGACTGCGGAATCTCCTGCTTGCGGTATACCATTGTGACATCCGCACCGCTCTTGATATGTGCATCTAACAATGCGTTAAAATCAAAGTTCACCGCAATGTTTGCATCGCTGAGAATCACATATTTTTCAGTCTGTTTTATCAGGTATCCGCGAATACTCTCTAACGCTTCGATTCTTCCGGAGAATACCTTGATCTGCTTCTGTGCAAATGGAGGAACAATGTTCAATCCACCATTTTTTCTTGCTAAATCCCACTCACGTCCATTGCCGAGATGGTCTAACAGTGAGTGATAATTCTTACGTACTAAAATAGAAATATTATCAATGCCACAGTGCACCATAGAGGAAATCATAAAATCACACATACGGTATCTGCTGGCAAATGGAATGGAGGCCATCAAACGCTCCGACACCAAATCCGGTACTAAGGAATCATAACTGTTTGGGAAAATGATTCCCAGTGCCTCTGCCTTTGAACTAATCATGCTGCTCGCCCTCCTTCACGTCTTCATATAACATTGCATTCGGTCCAATCTTGGCATTCTTTCCGATCGTTACATTTGAAGCTACAGTTGCAACTTCTCCAACACTGCCATCTGCCGGTTTCTGTCCGACCACTGCATTCTCTTCAACCATTACATTCTCTGCAAGAATACAATGTTTTACAACTGCGCCGGACTTAATGGTTGTCCGACCCATGACAACAGCATCTTCTACCACGGCCCCTTTTTCAACTGTTACACCGGAAAACAAAACAGAATGTTTTACCGTTCCCTGTATGTTGCAGCCATCGGTCACCATCGACTCTTCCACGATTGCATCTTCACCGATACGATGACCGGTCATTCCACTGTTTCTGCTGTAAATCTTCCAGTTCTCATCAAAAAGGTTGATTCCACTGTGTTCCGGATCGAGGACTTCCATATTTGCCTCCCAGAGAGACGGAATGGTTCCTACATCTTTCCAGTATCCATTAAAGTGGTAAGCATACATCTTGCGGTTATCGCGAAGAAGGTTTGGAATAATATTATTACCAAAATCATTTTCTGAATTCGGATCTTCTTCGTCTTCAATCAGATATTTTTTCAAAATATCCCAGTTAAATATGTAAATCCCCATAGATGCAAGATTCGACTTTGGATTTCTCGGTTTCTCCTGGAACTCTGTAATGCGGTCATTCTCATCTGCAACCATCAGTCCAAAACGGGATGCCTCATCCCACGGAACTTCCATTACCGCTACAGAGAACTCCGCTCCTTTTTCCTTATGGAACTCAAGGAAATCGCTGTAATCCTGCTTACAAATCTGATCTCCTGACAAAATGATGACATACTGCGGATCATAACGCTCGATAAATGCGATATTCTGATAAATTGCGTTCGCAGTTCCCTTGTACCAGTCAGATCCTGATGCCTTCTGATAAGGTGGAAGTACGTGTACACCACCGTAGAGACGGTCAAGATCCCACGGCTGACCATTACCGATATACTCATTCAAAACAAACGGCTGATACTGGGTTAAAATTCCCACGGTATCAATGCCTGAATTTACACAATTAGAAAGTGGAAAATCAATAATTCTGTACTTTCCACCAAACGGTACTGCTGGTTTTGCAAGTTTCTGTGTCAATGCATAGAGTCTGGAACCCTGGCCTCCGGCAAGCAACATTGCAACTAGTTCTTTTGCCATAAAAGTATCCCCCTTCATATTACATTTTTGTTATAAAACTATCCTATCATATGTAGGATAAAATTCCTAGTTACTTCGCAAATTTTCGTATAATTATTATTTTAACGCATTTTTAACCTTTTTCTCGCTGTCGCCCTCTAACATCTTCAGGTAATCCCCCTTATTAATATGAATCATAGAAATGCGATTCTTAAGTCTGCGGAATGCATAGACACAATCCACATTCTGGATCAGTGACTGCAGACGCTCATCCGGCACGCAGACCACAAGTTGCAGACCAAGCTGTCTTGCATAATGCAGACAGACTTCGCTTCGTTCCTTGTCCATCTTGGAAAAAGCCTCATCCAAAAGTACAAGGCGGATTTTTGACTCGCGGTTGCTCTGCTGCATATAAAGCATGGCAAAACCTGCAAACAATGCAACGTATTTCGGGTTCTGTCCCTCACCACCGGAATCTCTTCCTGCCATATCATCGACATAATTTTTCTTGATGTTACCGTCTGCGTCTTCCGACTGTTCGTACATGCTGAATTTCAGATAGGTACGGTAATCAGCGTATTTTTCCATCTCTTTGCGATGTTTGTCACGGTTTGATGCATCCTCATCCACCGGTGGCATGAACTTGTCCGTCAGACGGCGGATCTGTGTCTCGTATTTCCGGTAGAACGCGTCCTCCCCAAAACTTATCTGTCCATCCAGATCACGATCCATCACTTTCATATCCAGTTCTTCTGCGGTAAGCATGTCATAGAACTGGCGGTTCTCATCATCCGTCGGCAAAATATCGATCTGATAAATACTGTCGGAGAATGAGATTTTTGCAAGGAGTGCATTGATCTCCCTGCGGTGTCTTTTGGCACCTTTGATTTCACTGTGAATCGTTGCAATGACATTTTCACGCAACATTTTATATACGAGCTGATACTGGTCATCAAACTGTTTTTTGTACTCCGGCTCAAAATTGTTTCTTGACTGTTCAAGCAGTTCGTCATAGACACGGTTGTCTTTTTCCATTCCTCCGAAATTGAAGGATGGATAGGTCTTATTGAAGTTTGTACGCGCTCTTCCTCTCGCCTCTTCTTCTGTTTCCTGCGCTTTTTCCAACTGTGCTTTCTTTGCCAGCGATTCTTTTCTCAGCACATATGTGCGGCCGTTTTCAATCTCTTCAAGCACCTTGGCCTGCAGTTCTTCATTCGGGACAAAGCCTTCCTGCAACAGTTCTAACTCTTCTGTGCGGTCCTGAATATCCCGCTCCTTGCCACCGAGCTTTCGCTCCTTCTCATTGCGTTTATCCTGAACCTCTCCGCTTTGGGTTTCCAGTTCCCGGATTGCTTCTTTTAGGCTACGCTCCTGCTCCTGCAACTGCCTGATATAGATGCCCTCCTTCATATCCGCAATTTCATGTTTTAACTGTTCTGCCTGCGTCTGATATTCACTCAGTCGTTTCTGTGCTCCTGCCATCTGTGCAATACGCTCAAACGTCACATTCTGCAAACGTTCCAATTCATTGACAGGCTGTAAAGTTGCAACTTCCTGTTGCAAAGCAATCAGCTGTTCCTCCAACTCCGCCGTCTCTTCCTCGAGCTTACGGATCTGTGCCATGGATACCTTGCGACCGATTGTCTGGTAACGGTAATCTTTTTGGCGCAGATGCCGGTACATATAATTACTGTAAGAATAGCAGTCTGCTGTGACACCATCTTTCACATCGTGAAGTTCTTCCACAGAATCACATTTTACAATGTGACCGAGATAACGCTTCAGACACAAATCCACATAATCCAGATCGGTCTCCACACAATCGTATAATGTGCCTTCCTGCGCCTTTGGCTGATCCCGCTCAATCGCCGCCGTATCCAGCAAATCGACAACTTCATACTCTGCTTTTTTCATATTGCGGAAAATCTTTGCCGCTGCAAGTGCATACTGCGGTTCCACGACAAGACTGTACTTGCTGCGACCCATACGGCCTTCGATTGCATTTCTCCACTCATCATCCGTAATATCAAACAGATCTGCCAGCACATGTACATGCACCGTCTGCTGATAGCGGGTCGACAGTTCTTCCTGCAAACGTCTGCGCACTTCCTTTAATGCACTCTTGTAATGCTTCTTATCGCTCTTTAAATCTTCTAAGTATTCTTTCTTTTCTCTGTGTTCCTGCTCAATTTTCCGGCACTGTGACTTCTGGTCTTCCAGTTCCTCGTTGATCATCTCATGGATATCTTTTAATCCATTGCGCAGTTTTTCGATCATCTCCTGCGAGACTTCCTCTTTTCCGAAATCCTCGATGAGATGATAGATGGAATTGCTCACGTAATCTGTGATGCCATCTGTGTCGATCCATTTCTGCAACCGGAGTGTCAGACTCTGCCAGTCATCTACCTCACTCTCACACAATCGAATCGTATCTTCGATCTGTTTTAACTGTTGTTCCTTTTTCTTAAAATCGGTGGCGATCAGTTCTGCCTGAACCCTGGAAAGTTCTTCTCTCTTTCCGGTAAGCTGAAACTGGATTTCCTTCGCCTGTGTGCGAAGTTCTTCAATCGCTTTCTGTATCTCTGCCAGTTCTTCGTGACGGACTTTTAACTGTACTTTTTTATCTTCGATATCCACGATGCGAAGCGTCGCTTCCACCCGGACGAGGTCTGCCCCCGCCATTGTCAGCGCACGATCATGCTGCTGGATTTCGTCCAGCAACGTGATCTGATTCTCCAGAGTCTCCACGCGCTCCTTAATCTCACGGTATGCCGCCAACTGATCGCTGATGGCAGAAATCGTGTTTTCCTCGCTCTTTGGAAACATATAATCTTTAATGAACTGTCCCGTACCGTTTGCCATACGAAGAGCGATTGCGCTTTTTTCCATGGTCTTGAAACGGCTCGCATTCACTGAACCGAAAATCACTTCGTTGACGGTGCTGATATATGCTTCTTTCGTCGGATAAATACGATTGATGTTCATGCGTCCGGCTTTTTCCCCGGAACCTGCACGGGACTGTACAAGCTGACGGATCTGTGCTGTCGAATACGGCAGTCCGTCCGCTCCTAAATAATCGTCCTCCGGAAATTTTCCGGTATGGCTGAAGAAATAATATTTGCGCAGATCCTGATCGGCATGTCCCACTTCGAATGTGACACCGATACAGCTGTGCGTCTGCGTTCCGGTGTCTTCCAGCTCCAGTACGATCTGCGCATAAAAATCCTGATCTTCACGGTTGGCAGAACCATCTTTCTGCTCACCGCGCAGATAGCTTAAAACACTTCGCTTATTTTTTGTATCATCTGCCGCTTTATTTAAAAAGTCACTTGCAATGCTTCCATAGAGTACCACCTGCATGGCATCCATCGCGGTCGATTTTCCGGAACCGCTTTTTCCACTGAAAAGGTTGACGAATTCATGGAAATAAATGACTTCATGATTCATTCCACCCCAGTTATTGAGCACCATCCGGGTGAATATCTTCTTCGATTGTTTCATCTGCCGCAAGCTCCTCTCTGTATGCATCTAGTAATTCGTTCATCATCGCTGAACTACAGTACAAATTAATCGTACTGTAAATATAAATCGGTGTCCGATTCTCTAAATCCCGCAACGCGCCCGGATAATCAATGATCTGGTGCTTTTTCATCACGGAAAGTGCCTCATTCCACTCTGCCTCCGTCAGTCTCTGATTCAGCAGATTTGCATTCTTTCCATATTCGCGAAGTTCTTCGAGACTCGTGACAGTCGCTGCCAGCCCGTGTCCCATGATTTTGTCACGGTAGATCATCTTTGTCAGAAGCACGATGATCGTAGTTGTCTTCGAGAGTGTTTCCACATCCACACCTTCTCCGACCAGACGGAAAATGTGTTCCTCACTGTCATGCACCAGCTCGCATCCCATAATAGAAAGATATTCCTCGATGAATACGCGGTGGCGCGCACAGATTTCATATTGTTCATTATCCCGCGGTACCAGTGTTACCGGATCATATTTTTCCTGTAAAATACAGGTCTGCCGGAACAATGCCGCAATGGTTTTCTTTAATTTATCCGCTTCCGTAATGGAAAGCGTTTCCAAATAGTTTTCCATAAGTTCCCCTTGTTAATTGAACGCTACTTTTTTGATATCGTAAATCCCGAATACCGGAATCCTTCTTCTGTAGTAAATTCCTCGTCGATGGCAATCTCGGTCTTCGGATCGTATTTTTCCGTTTCTTCCTGCCATACGAACAGAAGCTTCTCTAAATCTTCCACCGAGTGTACCGTATCTTCCGTCACATGGAACACACCGTCCTTCTCGTTCTGCTCCCGGAATGCACGGATTTCGCCCTTCGTGTAAAGTGGTTTTACAACAAAGTCGTCCAGCTGTCCATTTTCTTCTAATTCTTCCGGCGGAAGCTGCGGCATAAATTCACGTCTTCCACTGTTTCGTGGCCGCATGAAGCTGCGGTCCTTGATCACACGCGGACTTGAGGAAAACCGCATTCCCTCACCAAGCTTTTCGATGATCTCATCCTTGTGTGAAGAAACATTCAGCAACTTCACCAGCACCTTGGCGCGATCTTCCTCGATGTCTCCTTCCACAAGGATATACCGTATACGCGCTGCTGCACGTTTTGCAAAAATCTTCTTCTGTTCAATCAGACGATTGTATCTGCGCTCAATTCCGTCAAACTCGCGGTTGATCAGATACAATAAATCCAGCGCATCCACACAGCTTTGGATCAGACGCTCATTGCGGTGCCAGAAGATGGTATCCTTTTGGATTTCCATGCGTTTTGCCTCATACATCTGCTGCCGCTCCTGCGTCTCTGCAAGATTGGCATCCAGTAACTCTTTGACTTCTTCCTTGTAGCGGTAAAAGCTGTCTGTGGTTGTAAGAATCGCATATTTTTTGCTGTCTGTATTGTTAATTTCCTCCACAAGTACTTCCTGGATTCCAAGGAATGTTTTCTTTTTGGAAAGTTCCTCAAAATACCCACGAATTCCCTCCTGCATGTTGGAAAGCATCTGCAGAAGGGCTTTGGAAGTCTGTAATGCGCTTTTTAAAATATCATTGTCCTTCTCTCTGGCGGAACGGTACGTAAAGAGATAACTGTACACCGACAGCAGGCTTTCGCGTTCCTGGCTTTCCGCCTCGCTGTACAGACGCTGGAACAAATCCACATACATCTGACTGTAATCCGGAAATGACACCACATAACTGTTCAGCTGCTCATCATAATCTCTTCGCAGCCATCCCCAGTCCTCCAGATTGCCGAGCATGATAGATGCCATATTGGACTTAGTGATCAGTTTTCCTTCGTCCTCGTACTGTTCCTCGCTCCAGTCTAACGTATTATCCGCGACCATCTCATTGATGATTGCCTGACACTCTTCCTCGGTCAGTCCCAACAGGGAGTACGCCTGACTGGATTCCTCATAAAGCATTACCAGCGACTTCTGGTAATACTCCATATATTTACTGTTAAATAATTTATAAAAATCCTTTGGTATACCATTGCTGATACTCATTAAAACTGTTTTCCTCTTTCTGCTTTTTGTCAGCATAAGCCAATTTATTATACCACAAAACCATTTCAAAACCTATGCTTTCTTTTTTCTTTTCAAAACCGTTCTCTCATGGTAAAATACTGCTGTTTGCATGCTTTGCAGACTTTTACACAAATCCAGAATGAATGAGGTAATTATGAGTATATTAAACGTAGAACATTTAAATCACGGTTTCGGTGACCGTGCCATTTTAAAGGATGTCACTTTCCGCCTGTTAAAAGGCGAACATGTCGGATTCGTCGGTGCCAATGGCGAGGGAAAATCCACTTTTATGAACATCATTACCGGGAATCTTCAACCGGATGAGGGCAAAATCGAATGGGCCAAAAACATCCATGTCGGCTATCTTGACCAGCATGCCGTCCTCGAAAAAGGCCAGACCATCTATGATGTGTTAAAAAGTGCTTTTTCCAGTCTCTTTTTACTCGAAGAAAAAATGAATCTCATCTGCGACAATATGGGTGATGCCACGCCGGAAGAGCTTGATGCCATGATGACAGAACTTGGTGAAATCCAGGATACCTTAGACTCCCATGATTTTTATATTATCGATACAAAAATCGAGGAAGTGGCGCGCGCACTCGGTCTGACAGATATCGGTCTGGAACGTGATGTCACGGAACTCTCCGGTGGACAGCGAACTAAGGTCCTGCTCGGCAAACTGCTTCTGGAAAAACCAGATATTCTATTGCTCGACGAGCCGACCAACTACCTGGACGAATCCCATATCGAATGGCTAAAACGCTACTTAAATGATTATGAAAATGCTTTTATCTTGATCTCACATGATATTCCGTTCCTCAACAGTGTTATCAACCTGATCTACCACATCGACAACGGTGAACTGACCCGCTATGTCGGCAACTATGACGATTTCATGCGTGTTTATGAGGTGAAAAAAGCGCAGCTTGAAGCAGCATACAAAAAGCAGCAGCAGGAAATCAGCGAACTGAAGGATTTCGTTGCCCGAAACAAGGCAAGAGTTGCGACAAGAAATATGGCGATGTCCCGCCAGAAAAAACTAGACAAGATGGATGTCATCGAACTGGCGCAGGAAAAACCAAAGCCGGAGTTCCGGTTCTTAGAAGCCCGCACTCCGGGGAAATTTATTTTTGAAACTACGGACCTTGTCATCGGCTACGATGAACCACTCTCCCGCCCATTAAATCTCGTGATGGAACGCGGACAGAAAATCGCTTTGGTCGGTGCGAACGGAATCGGTAAAACCACACTGCTAAAAAGCATTATGGGGTACATCAAGCCATACTCTGGCAAATCGCATCTGGGCGATTACCTGTACCCGGGCTATTTTGAGCAGGAGAAAAAATACGAAACAAATATCACCTGTATCGAAGAAATCTGGGAAGAATTTCCATCCATGAGCCAGTATGAAGTACGTTCCGCTTTAGCAAAATGCGGACTGATGACCAAACATATTGAAAGTCTGATGAAAGTATTAAGTGGTGGGGAACAGGCAAAAGTACGTCTGTGCAAGCTCATCAACCATGAAACAAACCTGCTTCTTTTAGATGAGCCGACAAACCATCTTGACGTCGATGCCAAAGACGAATTAAAACGTGCACTCATGGCCTACAAAGGAAGTATCCTTCTTGTCTGCCATGAGCCTGAGTTCTATGAAGACATCGTAACGGATGTCTGGAATTGTGAGGAATGGACAACCAAAACTTTGTAATTGCCATGCAATTACTGCTTTTTGCCCTCTCCCGCAAAGTATTCTTTAACAAGTTTTACAACAACACCGGATAACAGGAATACTGCGATCAGGTTCGGGATAACCATAAGACCGTTAAACGTTTCTGCGATGCTCCACATGAGTCCTAAATTCATGGTTGCGCCGACAATGGCTACCAGCGCATATACAAGCATAAACAACTTGTTAGCGCGGGAGCCAAAAAGAAACTCAATACAACGGGTACCGTAAAGTCCCCAGCCAATAATCGTAGAAAATGCGAAACAGCACATCGCAATTGCTGTAAAAACAGATACCCATCCACCATATGCCGATGTAAATCCGCTGATGGTAAGCTCCGCTCCTGCTACATCTCCATATCCGATAGAAACACCGCTGCACAAAATAACAAGCGCGGTCAATGTACAGATCACGATTGTATCCACAAAGACTTCAGCGTAATGCATAAATTGTATCACAAAATCGGTAAAATAGTATTATATTTGTAAGTTTTTGGCGTACTTAAACGAAATCACCTCTCTTAGTGTAGTTTTCTGATATGCCTGTTCTTTGTGCATAAATGAAACAATTTCATTTTTTGTCAACTTTCCAAGCTTTTCAATTACGATATCTAAAATCTTCTTATCATCATCTGATAATGTTAAAAATTTTTGTTTTCCCTTTAAAGAAAAATGATATGCGTTTGTCTCCCCCATATCAACTTCTTTGCAAGGTATATCTTTTAAATCTATAATCGAGTTATGCCCTACTGGAACAGCTCCCATCGGTAATGCCTGATACACCAATCCTGTAATTGCATACCCTCGTTTTTTGTAAGATAAAGCATCTGCATACCACATAAGTTTCACCAATTTAACCTTATAAAGATTTGTAACATTTTTTGATGCTGCAAAATATCGGATCACATCCACAACTTTGTCAAGTGCTAATGGTGTATTTCCATGATAAAGTTCATTATCCTGAAACTTTGCATAACTGGCCTGAATCGCTTTTCTCAAATAAGCATCCTGATCTTCTTCATACAAGTTGATTGCAGCTGAATGATACTTCTGATAAAATTCCATAGGCAAATTGTTTTTTGCATCACTTAATAAAGCTAAAAACCACTCCGGATCCTGATCAATTTTTTTCAAAATTGTATCATGTGCTTTATCTTGTACCTGATGACTCTCATATCTGGTAATTGTCTTTCCTCCCCAGCCAAGCAATATACACAAGTCCCTTTGACTTATATTATATTTTTCTCTTATTCCGATAATTTGTGTTGACGTTAAAAGACCTTCTTCTCTTCTGTATGCATCTTTAAGTTTTATATCATTTTCCTGCATCTGTTGCTCATCCATATACAGTTCATCTACTATATCACAATATAAATAGGACGCATCATACATAACTTTCACATTTTTAAAAGTCGTATACTCCCTGACAAGAACTGTTTTCACTTCATGTTCTTCCATGCAACACGTGCATAAACGCTTTTCACTTTTTATAGTCTTCATGTCCATGAAAGCACCTCCTATTTCTTTCTATACGGAAACATTTCTGGCATGAATGCCCGTTCAGCATAATGAAAAGACATTACAAATGTAGTAGTATTTCCATATATTCCTAAAAGTTCAACTCTTATTTTTATATATACATCATCCGTACCATTATAAACCTTCCCAAACTCTCGCATTTCACTTCTTTTTGGAAAGCGCATATCTTTTACCGTCTGCATATAATCTTCTACAGAAAGAGTTAATAACTCCCGCTTTATTGCATCTACAGGATTTTCATTTGGAAATAATGTATTTATTGTATACTGATTTGTATATTTTTCTTCTCTATTTTCATCTACACGTCTCTTAGCCTGAAAATTAATTTGTGCCCCATTATTAAGAGCAAATTTTAAATCTTGTATATAGGTTTTAACTTCTAATTCGCTTTCAATGCGTGCATTTGTTTTGTTTGCCAAATGAATGCCCTCCGATATAGGTATCAATTGATACCTATATCATATATTTCCATTGTGGCTTTGTCAATAGACATATCATACGATTTTAACAACCCATACATTGCTGCGCACCATGCAGTATCCGATCACAACTTTGATCAGCTCCGTCGCCTGCACCAAAAAGTAAACGCTTACAATTCCAAGCCCCGTATAATGTGCCAGCAAAAATGCTATCGGCACCACAATAATCCATGTAAACACGGAATCAAACAGAAACGTCACCAGCGTTTTTCCGCCCGAACGCAATGTAAAATACGAAGCATGGCTGAACGAACAGAACGGCATAATGATTGCCGACACTGCAATAAAGCTTGTCGCCAGCGTCTTGATTTCCTCCGAAGTATTGTAAATAGATGGGAAAAAGCCTCCCACAAGAAGCATGATCAACGCCATGATCACACAACAGAATACACTGAACACAATCATTTTGTTGTCCGCATCTTTTGCCTCTTCCAACTGTCCTGCCCCCAGGTACTGTCCAACCACAATACTGATGCACGCACCAAGCTGTATGTAAACAATATTGAACAGATTCGTAATGGTCGTGGCAATATTCAGGCCCGCCACAACATCAAGTCCGCGCACCGAATAGCACTGCGTAACCGTTGTCATTCCTGCCGCCCACAGCACTTCATTCAGCATCAGCGGAAGTCCCTTGATGATAATTGTTTTCAACTCCTGCAAGGGAATACCAAATCCTGCATAAGCACCTTCCAGATATCTGTTCTGTTCCCGCTTCACATGTGCCCAGATGATAACGATTGCAGCCTCAATATAACGCGCCATCACGGTAGCGATTGCCGCTCCTTCCACACCAAGTTTCGGAATCGGACCCACACCAAAGATCAACAGATAATCCAACAGCGCATTGCTTCCTACCGCAACAAAACTCGCGATCATCGGAACAAACGTCTGACCGGTCTCTTTGATATTCGTTGCGTACGCCTGATTGACCGCAAACGGAATCAGACCGATCATCATAATCGCCAGATACTTCTGTCCGTACTGCAAAGCAAGCTCCGTCGCACCGTTTCCAGCAGTATCCGTCAAATACAGTGAAATCAGATCCGCGCCCTTTGTCACAAACAATGCAATGGCCAGAATGGTCACCAAAAGTGCCGCATACAGCTTAAAGCGAAATGAATGCATATGTCCCTTGTGATTTCCCTGTCCGAAATACTGTGCACCAAAAATGCTTGCTGCAGACACTGCGCCAAAAATCGCAAGATTGTACACAAAAATCAACTGATTGACAATGGCAACTCCCGACATCTGCTCTGTTCCCAACTGTCCGACCATAATATTATCCAGAAAACTCACAAGATTTGTGATTGCATTCTGTAAGATCATCGGAACTGCAAGCAGCAGATATCTGCGATAAAAGCTGCGATCGCCGATGTATTTCTTTTTCCATTTTTCTTTTAATTTCATATGCTCCCCCTAATCAACTCATCTCATAATAGTGTGCATAAATTCCACCCTGCTTTAAAAGTTCCTCATGCGTTCCCCGCTCGGCGATTCCATTCTCCGCCACAACCAATATCTCGTCCGCATTCCGGATCGTAGAAAGTCTGTGCGCAATGGTAATCGTCGTCCGGTCTTTTGCCAGCTCCTCAAGGCTCTTCTGAATATAGCGCTCGCTTTCGTTATCAAGCGCGCTGGTTGCCTCGTCCAATATAAGAACCGGAGGATTCTTCAGGAACACCCGCGCAATTGAAATACGCTGCTTCTGTCCACCGGACAGGCGTGTGCCACGCTCTCCCACGAAGGTATCATATCCATCCGGCAGCTCCATAATGAAATCATGAATGTTCGCTTTGCGTGCGGCATCAACGATTTCCTCCATGGTCGCATCCGGTCTGCCGTATGCAATATTGTCCTTGATGCTGCCACAGAACAGATACACATCCTGCTGTACAAGACCAATCTGATTTCTCAGACTCTCAAGTGTCAGTTTTCTGACATCAATTCCGTCAATCGTAACCCGTCCACCTGTCACATCATAAAAGCGTGGCAACAGCGAACAGATCGTCGTCTTTCCACTTCCCGACGGACCGACTAATGCAATCGATTTTCCTGCCGGTATCTCAAAAGAAACATGTTCCAAAACCGGCGTATCATCATCGCTGTAATGGAAAGAAACATTCTCATAGCAGACATTGCCTTTTACATTAGACAAGGTCCGCGCATCTGCTGCATCCACAATTTCCGGCTCCGTCTCGACCACGTCCAGGAAACGTCGAAAACCCGACAGGCCTTTCTGCATCATCTCCGTAAGCTCTACCAAAATCTGGATTGGGCTGATGAAAATGCCGATATACAGTGCATACATCGCCAGATCACCGACCGCCATCTTTCCATGTGCGATCAGCCATCCGCCAAACACCAGTGTCGTGAGATACATCATTCCCTGAAAGAACAGATTTCCACTCATAAAGCTTCCCATGCAACGATAGTTCGCGTCTTTGGAAACAAGAAATCCCTCATTGCTTTTATTAAATTTTTCCTGTTCAATACGTTCATTTGCAAACGACTGCACCACACGAATACCGGACAATGTATCCTGCAGACTGGAATTAATATCTCCTATTTTTCTGCGGTTGTCCATGAACGTCTCCTGCATTTTGCGGTTCTGCCCATAGGAAAAAATCAGCATAACAACTACGAGCACCAGCATCGGAATCGCCAGTCTCCAGTTGATCACAAACAAAAACAGGAACGATCCCACAATCTTGATCAGAGAAATAAAAAGATTCTCCGGGCCATGATGTGCCAATTCGGAAATATCGAACAGATCCGATACCAGCTTGCTCATCATCTGTCCGGAATTGTGCTGATCATAATAAGAAAACGAAAGCTTTTCGTAATGGTCGAACAGTTCCTTGCGCATATCGCGCTCCATGCGCGCACCCATCATATGTCCCGCATATGTCACGTAATACTTGCAAAGTGTCTGTAGAACATATGCCGCAAAAAGCAACGCAGCAATCGGTCCTAACGCAGACAGAATCTGCTTCGCCTCTCCTACGAACAGCGTTTTCGTCAGTGAACGCAATATCTGTGGATATGCCAGATCCACAAGACTGATGATTGTTGCACATAATAAGTCTATAAAAAAGACTGCTTTGTACGGCCCGTAATATTTGATAAATTTCTTTAATGTATGCATTCTACACTCCTTTGTTGATTTGCCTATCTACTCCTCTTCGTCGTTTTGTGACGAGTCCTCAAATCCCTGTATCATAAATTGGTTCCACTTCGCGTTCGTATTCTCAAGCTCATGCTTTTGCATGATCCGGTTCCGGTCGCTGAGAATCGCAAGCATCTCATCGGCGATTTCCTCCATCGGAAGCTTCCGGTAATGGGAAAGATAGCCGAGCATGCGCTGCGCGGTCCAGTCCGTGTTCAGGTTCAGGGAAACCTGCTCACAAAATTCCCTTGGGTAACCACGGTCGAGTAGTTTGTTGTATAATTCTATGCTTTTGGGTGTTCTGGGTTTCATATGTTCTCCTATTCTAAAAAATCATGTTCTTCTATTGGAATCAAACACTATAATTCGTCCTCCTCGCCTGTACCAAAAACTCCAATAAAGTCAATTGCATCCACATTAAATGGAGAGCCTTCTATCATACCGTTTCTGTATAATTTTGAAGGCGAATAGTTGCCATTTGTCTTCCATGGATAAATCTGATGATCTTCTGATAAAAAGTCAATTGACTTTTTATGTTGCTTCAAAACATCCATCGGTCCAACATTGTGTGTTGTAAAACAGAGCTGCCCTTCTCCATATTCCATCAGATATTCCAACAATGCACACAAATAAACATCATGAAGGTTCGAATCAAATTCATCAATAAATACAATTCCACCGCGAACCATTTCTCTTATATACACAAATAATTTAATCAGCTTCTTAATTCCGGTGCTTTCAAATTCTGCATGAATTTTGTAGGAATCATACACCATAACCAAATCACACATCCAAAAATCACCATTTTCTTTTTTATCAATTTCTATGCCCATCAGATCTGATTTAAAAATATGGAGAAATTCATATAATTTATTGATTGTATCTACAAATTTTTCAAATTTTAGCTTTGTGATCATATTTCGGCTACTGAATATTACACTTATGTTTTCATTCTGTAACTCAAAAATATTACCTATCAATGAATACAGTTTTGCATTCTGTGAATCAGCATCATCACAAGAAAGAATAGTATTTTGGATCATATACGGTTTATGATCGTCAGATTCATCTAAGTACACATGTAACTTATGCCCTAAGGCAAATAGCATACCAACAGCATTCATTATCACTTGCGCCACTTTGTCTTTCCTGTAAAGGAAATAATTATCACTCCCTGCACATAACAATTTATCATAAATTAATGCAGACACAGATCCTGTGGACAACAAATTCATTGTCTTATTTCTAATTTCAGACACAAATCCATTCTCTTCTTCCGATCCATAAATAAAGATGATTTCTCCATCACAAACTTCATATATTTTTTCCAAAGAACTGCTCTTTAATGTTGCTTTTTTCCCTTTCAGACATTCCTGTGCTATCGTAAATTTACCTGTTTTATTTTTTGACAAAGTGATTTCATACTGATAAAGAAGCAACTCTCCACCACTCTTTGCCATAAACTCTGCTTCCAGCGAAAGTTTCCCGACTTTCTTGTTGACAATTGCGTCTAAATGGTTCTGTGTAATTGGATTATTCAAATACCCCGTATCAATAATAAGATTACGCAAAATCTCCACGGAAGTCACAATTCCAGACTTACCGGATCCATTCATACCATAAATTCCCTTAATGTTATATTCCTGTGTGTCCGGCTCCTTATTGATTGTCTTCTTATAAAAAGACAACGAAACCGTTTTATCCAAAGTCTTAATCCCCTTAACGGAATAATTTGTTAAATAAATATCCTTCATTCTGGCAGCCCTCCATCTTTGTTTCCAATATAGCACAAAAGGATAGAAAAATGAATACAAAATGTATTTTTCTATCCTTTATAATCATAATTCTTTAAACTTCGCCTGCATCGTTGGATTATTTTTGGTAAGCTTCTTTACACTGACTTCATCCACCTTATTGTTTGCAATTCTAAGCTGATTATCAGATCCCAGAAGTTCCTTCTTGACCTTCTGCAAATGGTCAATGGTCTTATCGATTTCATCAATGGCTTTATCAAAATGAGTATGCGCAATATTATAGTTTCTGCTAAAATCATTTTTAAACTGCATTAAGCTGTCTTCAAAATTGGAGATATCAATATCCTGATTTCGGATCACTTCCAGCTCCTGCTTATAGACCAGCGCGTTCATGGCAGCATTCCGAAGCAACGTAATCATCGGAATAAAACATTGTGGACGCACAACATACATTTTATCGTATTTATAAGAAACATCTACGATTCCGCCGTTGTATAGCTCACTGTCTGCTTCGAGCAGCGATACCAGGACTGCATACTCGCACTTTTTCTCTCTCCGGTCTTTGTCCAGTTCCTTGAAAAAATCCTCATTTTTATGCTTCGTCGCAGTCTCATCCATCTCATTTTTCATTTCAAACATGATGGTAAACTGGATCTCACAATGCTGCTCTAACGTCTCTCCGACCATCTTGGTTGACATACGTGTCTTCAGATCTTTATAATATGCAATTTCATCATCCTTTTGCGTCAGAAGGAACTGTGCCCGATCCTTCTCCTGCGTGAGTTTTCCCTCAAGATCGCGCTTTTCATCTTCCACCTTTTTTACAGCTTCCATTACTGCAATCTTCTTTTTATCTTCACTGCTGTTTAGATCATTTTGTAAAGAAGTAACTTTCGCTTCCTCTTTTTTCAATCGCTCCTGCAATTTCTTAATCTCTTTATCATATGCCTCGCGATCCTTTGTCTTAATCTCATTTTCTTTTGCTTCAAGCTCAAGTTCATGTTTCTCACGCATGTGCTCTTCCATTTCGGACACTCGTGACTTCAAATCCTTCTGAAATTCTTTATCTCTGATCTGCTGAATGATAGAACTAACCTCTGTATCATCCACAGTAAATGCCTGTCCACAATGCGGACATTTTAATTCTGCCATATACTTTCCTCCCATTGAACATCAGCCCATGCAAAATTTGCTTTCAGCAAATGGGCTGATGATTGTAATGCATCAAAGATGCATTGCCCCTACATATCAAATTTTCACAGAAAACTTGATACAATTTTAAAGTGATCTTTGCCTACCGGCCCGCAACAATCCGGAATACCTGTTCCGCTGTAAAACGCATGTTTTCATATGCGGTCTCTTCACGCATGGCATCTTCCAGCGAAAGCACGCCCGGAAGAATGGAAAATACGCCATCAACCAGCGACCTGTCCTTCTGTAAAGTATGTGCACCTTCCGGTTCAACGCTGCCTGCCAGCACGAATACCTTGCAGCCATGTGCTTTTGCGCGGCGTGCAATACCGACAGGAGCTTTTCCCATCGCGGTCTGTCCGTCAAAACGCCCCTCTCCGGTTACAACAATATCAGCATCCTGCAACTGTTCCTCCGGCAAGACCGCATCCAATACTATATCCACGCCCGGCCGCAAACAGCCATGCAGATACGCTGCAAACGCAAATCCAAGTCCTCCTGCCGCCCCGGCACCCGGCTGGTCGCGAAAATCTTTGCCAAGTGCTTCCGCAGAAATATCTGCCAGATGCCAAAGTGCGGCATCCAGCTTTAAAACCATATCGGGATCCGCACCTTTTTGCGGAGCAAAAATAATACTTGCCCCCTGCGGACCACACAGCGGGTTGGTCACGTCGCAGGCAATTGCAAAGTGACTTTCGGCAAGACGCGGATCAAGTTCCGAACAGTCAATCGATGCAAGTTCCGGCAGTTCACAGGCTCCCGGCGCGATATCTGTTCCGTCTACTTTGCGGAAATGACAGCCAAGTGCATGCAGCATACCGGTACCTCCATCGTTTGTCGCACTGCCGCCGATTCCAATGATAAAATTCCGGCACCCCTGATCCAGCGCATGGCGGATAAGTTCCCCCACACCGTAGGTTGTCGTTTTCATCGGATTGCGCGCCTCTGGCGGAACAAGAGGAAGCCCGGCGGTCTCCGCCATCTCGATCACAGCTGTCTGATCCGGCAGAATTCCATAGGTTGCCTCCACCTGCTGACCAAGCGGACCAGTAACCGGAATCGTCACATATTTTCCCTTAAGACCGGATACCAAAGCAGCCACAGTTCCTTCTCCGCCGTCTGCCACCGGCTTGACGGATACAGTTGCATCCGGCAGCGCACGGAGAATTCCCTGTTCTGCGGCTGTGCCTGCCTGAAGGGAGGTAAGGCTGCCTTTAAATGAATCAATTGCTACAATAATATTCATAAGGACTCCTTTTATCATTATAATTTCTTTATCTCATATTTCATGATATGAGGGTCAAAAGGTATTTTGCCCCTCATTTATGATTAATCAGATTACTCCAAATCTCTCTTCATATTTTTATATGCATCCGGCTGTTGCACAAACCTCTTTGCAATATTTCTAAGCTTGTCCTTCCTCTTTTCCGGTGCTGTCTTTAAGTATTCAATATTACATTTATCCACATATTGTGTCGCATAATTAAGAAAGAGGTCTTCGTACCTATGACCTCTAATCTTAAACAACTTCTCAATCTCATCATCGCCAATAGAAACTTCTTGTTTTCAGTAGTTGCAATCTTCGACCCTTTAATCTTCGGACTTAGGTCAACCGTATAGATGTTGGAAGCTTTGATGGAAGCTTTCTTTGGTTCATGGGTATGAAGCTTTGCTTTCTTCTTGGTATGGATCACCATAGGCTTGTCATCGACCTTTTTGATTTTCAATTTTCTCACCTTCTTTCTACATCCATTACCCAAAAAAAGGGTAAAAAAATACCTGAATCCGTGAACCTTGTTTCAAAATGAAAAGGCACACAGGAAATGTTTGCCATATT
>ENA-UOJD01001789-UOJD01001789.1-human-gut-metagenome-genome-assembly--contig:-P48-NODE-1789-length-20139-cov-12.856801_pt1 | contig 20139 bp, 16 predicted proteins | sample MGYA00242342_ERZ723889 | MGnify/ENA metagenome assembly ERZ723889
CCACCTATGTGTTTGCCCGCAGTCCTAAAAACGAAAAAGAAATGGTGTTTGTGGAACGGGTATCTTTCCTGCGGCTCACAGATTTTTATACCTACGATCTTTTGAACGGATTGCACCACGGCCACGCGCCCAGCCAGTGCCAGGGCTGCGGGAGATATTTTCTGACCACCAACGGCCACATCCCTAAATACTGTGACGGCATCGCGCCGCAGGACAGCCGCTATACCTGCCGGCAGTACGGCGCGATGATGCACCAGAAGGAGCAGAACAAACAGCACCCGGTCTACCGCCTGTTCAATACCCGAACCGGGACGATCCGCAAGCATCACCAGAGAGGAAAGATCTCCGATGACCTGCGGCGGGAGGCACTGTATCTGGCGGGGAGCTACCGGGACAAGGCACTGATGGACAACGACTATGCCGCTGACGGATATGCGCGGGACATGGAACTGGAGCACATTTACGCGGAGGCAGAAAAGCGGCTGAAATGAGGAAGGGGGCGTTCCTGTGACGAAAAATATGTACACCGTTGCCGGGGACGGCCCCTGCAATGAAGAGCTGGCTTTGCGGATGCAAGCCGGAGACAAAAACGCCGCGGAGCGGCTCGTCTCACAAAACGAGGGTTACCTCACCGACCTGGCGCGGGCGTACACGCCGTGGTGTGAGCTGGAGGACTTGAAGCAGGAGGCGGCGCTGGCACTGCTGGACGCGGCAGGGCGCTTTGATCCCGCTTACGGAACGAAGCTGCTGACCTATGCGACACCCGCGATGGAAGCGGCGCTGTCCGACTATGCCTCGCGATACGCCTTTCCACTGTTCGTTCCAACCAGCCGCGGCAGCCAACTCCGCACTGTGGCGCACCTTTGCACCGAGGCGCAGGATGCATCTGAATCGGAACTGACCAAGGCGGTATGCGAAAAGCTGAAGGTATCCTCCAAGGCAGCTGAGACACTGTTGAAGGAATACCGCACGCTGTGCTGTGCGCGGCAGTTAGGTGACGATGTGTTCTCCGTCAGCTGCGACGGCGATCCCGCCGTTGCCTATGACCGCCTGATGCGCCGGACGCTGCTGATGCGGCGGATGGAGGAGGTGCTGACGCCCAGAGAGCTGAATCTGGTGCGAAGCTACCTCGGCATCGGTCAGCCGGACGAGGTTGGCATGACCTTTCAGGAGCTGGCGATCTATCTCAACTACAACGGCCCCAGCGGTGCGGAGAAGGCGTACAAGGCCGCACTGCGGAAACTGAAAAAGGACTTGTATGGCGGGGCCTACGGCCGGTGGCTCTCCGCGCAGAAAGCTATTAACAAGGCCAGAGCAGAAGCGGAGGCTGATCCTGGGCATTACACAACTCCTCAGACCACATGGCTGGATGAAAAGGAACTAACGGATCGATTTAGCTGTGAGGTGGCGTCGCTTGTTTGCGTCTACGAGATGCTCAAGATCTCTTTTGACCATTCCTTTTGATGGCGGATTGCGTAGCAGAACAGCTCGAGTCGATCTATTTGCGCCGCTCTATAGCGATAGTCTTGCGGATCATCCCATATTTGGCTATACTGAGAGAAACCTTTGTAAAGAACGATTGACCGGCGAGGAGGGAAAATTATGCTCCCCATGCTCTTAGCAACGATTGAAAACGATGCAGATCGAGCACTGTTTGCGGAGATCTACGAGCAATACCATGAGCGAATGGAGCAGGCAGCGCTTCGCATTTTGAAAGACACTCATGATGCGGAGGACGCCGTTCAGAATGCCTTTTTGAAAATAATTCGTAATTTCGAAAAGTTTTTAGAGCTTCCCTGTAAGAAAAGACCTTTCTGGTGCGTCTGTATAGTAAAGAACGAAGCGATCACGCTCCTGCGGAAGAAGAAAAAAGCCATCATGCTGGAGAGCATGGAGGATGCATACGATGCCAGTGCCGATATTGAGAAGGCGTTGTCCTATGAGGATATCATCCGCCTGTTCGCGGGGCTGCCGGAGACCTATCGGGCAGTTCTGGAGATGAAATTCCTGCTGGACTGCTCGGGGAAGGATATCTCTCAGAAGCTCGGCATTTCAGAAAATGCGGTCAATGTACGCATTTCCCGCGGCCGCGCGATGCTTCGGGAGATTATGGAAAAGGAGGCGCTGCATCTATGACAGAGAAAGAGCTTGATGCCTTCATGAGCAAGGTGCTGCTGGATGCCATTGCATTTGATGAGGATCGCCTTGAGGAGAAAATCCCCTATGCTGCGTCTGCACGACACCGGCGTCAAATGCGAGCGATGCTGAAAGATCCCGTGCGTTGGACAAGAGAACGGGGCAAGCCTGTCTGGAAAAGGGTGCTGCAGACAGCAGCAGTCATATTATTGATGCTGTCATTGGGACTTGGCAGCGTGATGCTTGCCAGCCCGACCGCTCGGGCGACGATTGTTCGGTGGGTTACCGAATGGTATGAAACGCATATTGTGTTTCGCTATGCCGGAGAGGATGCCCCGGGGGAGATGCCGCGGTATGAGCTGGGGGAGCTACCAGAAGGTTTTGTGGAAAATCTGGAAAGTCAATTTGTAGGCACAGGAATGACTGCCCACTTCTATGAGAACGAAAAGGGCGATGTGATCCTGTTTGAATATATCTATATGCAGCAAGGATCTTTGAGCGGTGTCAATACGGAAAATGCGAATGTGATTCCGGTGTTTGTCAACAACTGTGAGGGTCTGTTGGTAATCCCCAAAGAAGAGGACAGCAGTAGTACGCTAATGTGGTTTGATCCAGAGCGCGACCTGCAATTTACCCTTGATGCGCCGCTTGGTCAGGAGGACATTCTGCACATGGCAGAGAGCGTGTATTTGGTCGAAACGACGAAATGAGATATTTTTGCAAAAAGCTGTAAGAAAGGATACCCCTTTCCGCGTCTATTGGGTAGAAGCAGAAACAATCTGCCGAGAACACGCGGAAGGGGGTGATTTTTGTGAAAAGGATGGAGACCACAATAAAAAGGAACGTGGCATTAGTTCTACTCCTCACGGCAATCCTTTCATCCTGCACAAAACCCGTACAAGACAAGAACCCAAAGTACACGGAGGATAACAAAGCAAGAATTTCTCAAAATGCTACGAGGGAACTCCCGCCGGAGTGGGTGAATAAGACGCTGGATGAATGGGATATCTATCAAAATGTAGATATAGATGGTGTTGGCGACGCGGATGACCAAGTGTATGTCGGGACCTATTCCCTTGATCACTACAGCGATGATTACTATGACGGGCTCACTTTGATCTATGTCCAGCTTGGAACGGGAGAGGTACTTGCAAAAGCGATTCCCTGCAAAGGCATTTATAAGGTGCATTTCGCCAAGCTGCTTTCTGATTTCGGCGGAAATCAAATTGTTTTAGAAATAACGAATAGGGGCAGTACATACGCAGCCACTAACATTTTCGTTATCTCTGCTTATGTTGAGGAGAGGTCAACTGGTGGAACTGATGGGGAGATAAAGAAAATCCCAGAGATTTTGTTTCTGCTGAACACGATGGACTATGGTTATCCGACTGGCGGGACGGAGTGGCACGAGGGAATATGTTCCGACAGCTTTTCGATGGGATTGGAAATCGTTAATATTGAAGGGCTGGAGCAACAGGGACTACAAATATGCTATCTTGCACCGCAGGAGATTGCTGGTCAAAAGAATTTTAAGACAAGGACGATCTACTGGGATTGCGGTGTTTGGAGGGTCTGCCAGTAGAAGCTAACAAAGGCCGTTAGAAAATTTACGTTGAAGCAGATACCGCCGAATAACACTTTTGAAAAATACTGATAGGAGGAGAAACATGAATGCTTTTTTAAGAAAAGTGGCTACAGTATGCGTAGCCTTCTTGCTCTGTGCATCTATGGGAACCATTGCTTTCGCAAATGATCTACCCATATATAGTGAATGGGCAAAGGCGGAAGTATCTGCTGCTGAAAACGAAGGACTGCTACCGTTTGAAATGTATGATGATTGCCGGCGAGCGTTGCATAGAGACTGGGCAACAGCATTTCTTGTCAAATTCGTAGAGATAGCAACAAACGCTTCGATTGAAGGCAGCGATGTCCAAGTATTTGATGATGTACCTATTGGGCACACTATGTTTGAAGATATCAATAAGGCATACGCAATAGGAATTACAAAGGGCACTGGAGATGGCTCAAAGTTTGAGCCATACAGGGATGTGACACGAGAGGAATACGCTACTATGCTTTACCGCACATTTGACTATATTGAACAAACAATTGGTCAAAAACTCATTCTAAGATCCCTTAAGATGGTTTCTTTTGCGGATAAAGATGATATCTCCAGTTGGGCGATTGAAGCACTGGAAATCCTGTCGAACGCTGATCTGTTTCGGGGAACGGCAGAAGGGATGCTCGATCCAAAGGGCGTAATCAGCATCGAACAGGCCATTGTTTTGTCATATCGCGGAATACTATTAGTTCAGAATAGAGCGTAGGGGAACGATGTGAGTATTCCTGAGCGAGTCCTTTGCAATCAGCTTTACAGGAGTACTCAGCATTATGGGAGAGAAGAATCTTTGTATTTCATTGATGGGAAATCCGCCTTTGCTTAAAACGAGCCTTCCGATGCCCTAAAAGGAAGCTCCGCCGGGAAAGATGAAGATACCATCTTTAATTCTGACATTGAGCTTCTTCATAATTCATTCTTAAATCATTATTGCGGACTGGTGCTCAAAATCATTTTATATTAATAAGATGTTGGAAGTTGCCGAATTCTTATAGAAAAACTGCAACATGAACAGAAAATAAGCCGAGAGATTATCTCTCGACTTATTTTCTGCCCCGTACCGTCCGGCCTGCCCCATAGGTCACATTGTGTACCTGTGAACATGAACCGTTACGGGAACAAGCTTTTTCAAATTTCAAGGGGCATAAAACTCCACGCTGTTTCATAAAGCTGCACGCCAAAATGGTACAGTCGTGGTGCAGTGGATTGAAGTGCCGAGAAAAGCCCCTATGCAAAGGTAATTATACTATGACGGTAAAAAGCGAAAGCGGATGTCCGAGGGAAAGGCCTCAGTCATCCGCTTTCTTTTTTATAGATATGCTTTTTCCCTCTTCGTGGCAAGGCAAATGGAATCCGTGAAATATTTGCCGAACCGGAAGCTACGTTGCGCGAAATCGTGTGCCGCGAAACTGTGAACACGGAACGCCGTTCAGGAAAGGATCTAATGAAATCGGACTTAATCCCATGACTTCGTGAACTGGAAAGTAAGGCGAAACAGTATATTGAGAACTGGGACAGCTTCAAACGCGATGAAATCGGGCTTCTCCTGTTTGGGGATGTCGGCACCGGCAAAACCTATGCGGCTGGCTGCATTGCCAACGCTTTGATTGACAAGGAGGTTTCGGTTCTTATGGTTGGGGTGTCCGACATGGTGAATCGGATGCAAGGCAATTTCGGCGCAGACCGTGACAGCTACATGACATCTCTCATGCGTCCGGAACTGCTGATACTGGACGATCTGGGCGCGGAACGAAATACAAGCTTCGGCAAAGAGCGCGTTTTTGATGTCATCAATCGCAGGCGGCTGACTGGCAAGCCTATGATCATCACCACGAATATCCCAATCGTCACGATGCAAAAGGCTGCCAGTCTGGATGAGCGCCGGATCTACGACCGCATTTTGGAAGTTTGCGTTCCCATCCGCTTCGACGGGGACAGCTTCCGCAAAAGCACCGCTGCCGACAATCTGAAAACGGCGGCTCGTCTGCTCGGCTGATAAACCCAAGAAAGGAGCTTTTACATGGAGAATTGCATCGGCACCGTTCCGATCCATCTGAAAATGACACTGACCACCAAGGAGGCGGCAGAATACAGCAACATCGGCATCAACAAGATCGACAGTATGCTGAGAACGCCCAACTGCCCGTTCGTGCTTTTCGTCGGCACAAAGAAACTGGTCAAGCGCCGGGAGTTTGAACAGTATATCAGCCGTACAATGGCAATTTGAAGGTAAGTTCACTATTGAGAAAAGAAAGTCCTTGTGCTACAATTATAAAATGTATAGGGGCTTCTTCTCATAGTGGGAAAGGAGCTTCCGAATGGGTAAAAGTTTACGAGGCAAAGAATGCGGTAAGGGTATCTACCAAAGAAAGGACGGATTATATCACGCACGTTTTGTAGACAAAGCAGGAAAACGACATGAGAAATATTTCCAGACGATTCCCGAGGCGCGTAACTGGATCGAGCAGGAGAAATATGCCGACAAGCACGAAGACGTGTTTGTTCCATCGGACACGACGGTTGACGCATGGTTTTCATTTTGGATTGAGAACATTGTGGGCGATTTGGCACCGAATACCCTGCGAAATTATCGGGAGCGATATAAGCGGAATATCCAGCCCATCATCGGCAAAATGCTCCTTTCCGATGTGAAGCCCATGCACTGCAAAAAAGTGCTACTTTCCATGGCTGCGGATTATGCAGGTTCTACCATCCGGCAGACCTATATCACAATGGGTACGATGTTCAAGGCTGCGAAGATGAATGACCTGATTACCAAGCACCCAATGGACGGCGTTCGCTACACAAAGCCAGTCCGAGCGCCGGACGACACTCACTTTTTAACGCGGGATGAGCAAATCGGATTTCTTGAAGTTGCGAAACGCTCCCACAACTACAATCAGTACGCGCTGATCCTTGAAACCGGTTTGCGCACCGGTGAGATGATCGGGCTGACTTGGGATGCCATCGACTGGAAAGCAAGAACTCTTACGGTAAATAAGACGCTGGAGTTTCGGCATAAACAGAAGGTGTGGCGCGCAGGTCCTCCGAAAACGCAGCAGAGCTACCGCACCATCCCGCTGACAGATTGGGCCTATGAAATTCTGAAAGAAATCAAGGATAAGCGCCCTTGGCAAAAGGAATCTCCGCTGCTCTCACAAACACTGGAATATATCGACCGGCGAACGGGGGCAATCTCCCGGCTGGTCATGCGTGATCTTGTTTTTATCAACTGGCGTACCGGGGAACCGGCAAAGAACAGTTCCTATGATACCCACCTTTACAAGCTATGCGACGAAGCAGGAATCCGGCGATTCTGTATGCACGCTTTGTGCCACACCTATGCAACGCGTGCAATCGAAAGCGGGATGCAACCGAAGGTGCTGCAAAAACTGCTGGGTCATGCCAGCATCAAAACAACAATGGATCGGTATGTTCATGTGACTGCCGAATCGCTGGATTATGCCATCAAGCAATTTCAGCAAAATGGTGTAGTCTGATGAAATCCAATAAAGCCAAATGCGGAAATGGTGTAAAAATGGTGTAACAGCCAAGACGCCAAACGCTGAAACCCCTTGAAAATCAAGGAAAATCGAAGGAGAATGAGTACAAATGAAATTAGGTATCGTCGGACTTCCCAACGTCGGCAAGTCCACTCTCTTCAACGCGATCACCAACGCGGGCGCGGAGAGCGCCAACTACCCCTTCTGCACCATCGAGCCGAACGTCGGCATGGTGGCCGTGCCCGACGAGCGGCTCGACAAGCTCGCCGAGATGTACCACCCCAAAAAGAAGACCCCTGCCGTTATCGAATTTGTTGACATCGCAGGTCTTGTCAAGGGCGCGAGCCAGGGCGCGGGTCTCGGCAACAAGTTTCTTGAGAATATCCGCCGTACCGACGCCATCGTGCACGTTGTGCGCTGCTTTGACGATGAAAACATCATGCACGTCGTGGCTGACGCGAGCACGAACGTCCCCGTCGACCCCCTGGGCGACATTGAGACCATCGATCTGGAGCTCATCATGGCGGACCTTGAGATGGTCAACCGCCGCGTGGAAAAGGCCACAAAGATGGCCAAGGGCGACAAGAAGTTCCTGCACGAGGTCGAGCTCTTCTCCGACCTTGCCAAGCACCTCGACGCGGGCAAGAGCGCGCGCACCTTTGAGGTTTCCAAGGACGACGCCGAGCTCATCGCGACGGCCGATCTTCTGAGCCTCAAGCCCATCATCTATGCTGCGAACATGGACGAAGACGGCTTTGCCAATCAGGACGGCAACCAGTATCTCCAGCAGGTCAAGGAGCTCGCCGAAAAGGAGGGCGCACAGGTGCTGCCCATCTGCGCCAAGCTTGAGCAGGACATTGCTGAGCTGGACGGTGAGGATCGCGCGATGTTCCTTGAAGAGCTCGGCATTCAGGAGTCCGGTCTCGACCGCCTCATCAAGTGCTCGTACGCCCTGCTCGGTCTCATCTCCTTCCTCACCTACGGCGAGGACGAGTGCCGCGCCTGGACGATCAAAAACGGCACCAAGGCGCCGCAGGCCGCCGGCAAGATCCACTCCGACATCGAGCGCGGCTTTATCCGTGCCGAGACGATCAATTTCGACGATATGATCCGCTGCGGCAGCGTCGCCGCCGCGAAGGAGAAGGGCCTTCTCCGCAGCGAGGGCAAGGAGTACGTCGTTAAGGACGGCGATATGATCTACTTCCGCTTCAACGTGTAAACATGCAGAAAATCTATCATGAATTTCCACAGACGGTGCAGTTTTTCTGCACCGTCTTTTTTTAAGTAAAACGGGACCGCTACCATGGTAGTACTTCCGCAAAGCCTTGCAGCCAAAGAGAAAACCGTACTTTAAATTTTTGGAGCGCTACCAAACCGCTACCAGGAAACGCCGCCGTGCCTTGCGCGGCAAGGAAAATCAATTTTCCTAAGGGGATACGATATCCACCAAATCGCACGATTTCAAGCGTTTTTCGACAAGAACCGCTACCAAATCAGTAAGTTTTGCAACTTTTGACAAGGTTTCTGATTTTGCCGGCTACCGAGGGAAGGACGCGATTTCGCGGAAAATCGCCTCCGGAAAGATGGAAATTTATGAAAGGAGAGTAACATCTATGAAAAAGTTACTCGCAATGGTGCTGGCTCTGGTCATGACTCTGTCTCTGGCCGTCAGCGCCAGCGCCGTGAAGGCCGACGAGAAGATCAACGAAGATTACGCTGAAGCTGTCGCCGTCCTGAATGGCATGGGTGTTTTCAAGGGTTATGAGGACGGTTCCTTCAAGCCCGAGAACAACATCACCCGCGCAGAGGTGGCTACGATCATCTATCGTATCTACACCGCCGACGTCGCCAAGAACGACAAGTCCGGCCTGTACGCCTCTTACAACAAGTTCACCGACATGGCTGGTGCCGGCTGGGCTGCCGGTTACATCGGCTACTGCTCCAACGCTGAGCTTGTTAAGGGCTACCCCAACGGCACCTTCCAGCCCTCCGGCAACATCACCGGTTATGAAGTCCTCGCCATGATCCTCCGTGCTGTCGGTTACGACAAGAACGGCGAGTTCACCGGCGCTGACTGGGCGCTGAACGTTGCCAAGTATGCCGAGCAGCTCCACATTCTGGACAATGTTGCTAAGACCACCAACCTCGGCGCTCCCGCTACCCGTGAGCTGGTCTCCGAGATCCTGTTCCGTGCCATCAACGTTCCCATGGTCACCTACACCGCTGCGTTCGGTTACCAGAACGTCGGCCTGAACGGCGACAAGGACGGCAAGCTGTTCCAGAACAACGTCTCCCTCGGCAAGAAGAACTTCAAGCTCGAGAGCAAGGATACCGCTGACAAGTTCGGCCGTCCCACCATCACCTGGAAGTACAACACCGGTGATGAGGAGACCGTCATCGCTGTCAAGCCTCTCGCCACCTTCACCGAGCCCGCCAAGAACTGCGAAGTTTACGACGAGTCCGGCCTGGCCAAGGCTACCAAGCTCGACGTTTACACCAACAGCGAGAAGAAGGACGGCACCTATGTCATCGCTGACAACAAGGAAGACAGCAAGCAGGCCATGCAGGGCCGCCTGACCGAGGTCTACAAGGATCGTCTGGTCAACGTCGACACCTACCTCGCTGAGATCACCAAGACTGTTGCTGAGAAGACCGACGCCAAGGGTCACGTCACCAAGGCTTATGTCCTCGTTGACAAGGACGTTTACGGTTACGAGGGCAAGACTCTCGACAACAAGTTCGTCACCAAGGATGAGTACAAGGTTGACGATCTGGTTCTGATCACCGTCGCTGACGGCGAGATCCAGTCCATGGTCAAGGCTGAGAACAAGGGCGCTGTCCTGACCGGCGTGCTCGGCAACCGCAAGACCATTGATGACATCCAGAAGGTCACCGAGCTTGACAAGGAAGACGTCAAGATCAACCACACCGCCGAGTATCAGCCCGAGGAGCTGACTCTTGGTAAGACCTACACCTTCTACTTCGACACCTATGGCAACGTCATCGGTGCTGAGGAGCTGGCCTCCAACTACGCTGTTCTCGACACTCTCTACACGGATACCGTGAAGGGCGTTGACACCGCTTTCGGTGATCTGTACTTCTTCGACGGCGAGAGCAAGACTGACGTCACCATTAACGAGGTTGTCGGTGATGACGCTGGTGACTTTGAATCTGCCGCTAAGAAGAACGACTACTACTATCGCACCGTCTACGCCTACACCGTTGACAAGGACGGCGCTTACACGCTTGATAACTCTGAGTTCGAGTCTGCAACGCTCGCAGAGTATAAGAACGGCAACAAGTACATTGAGGTTGCTACGAATAATGTGTCTGGTCGTCTGCAGCTGAGCAAGGACACCAAGATCCTGCTCCAGACCAAGGATTCCCCGAAGGGCACCTTCACCCAGTACACCGGCTTTGAGAAGCTCCCCAGCTTCCTTGGCGAACGCGTCCAGTACACCGTCGTTGACGGTTATGTTGACATGATCTATGTCTACGCTTATGAGCTTACCACCCGCACCGTCTTCCTCTATGACGTTGAGGGCTACGCGACCAAGTGGAACGATGGCAAGCCCTACACCACCTTCAAGGCTCTTGAGCTCGTTGATGACAAGCTTGAGGAAGTCAAGATCGACCTCTACATCCCCGAGAATTGGGGCACTAACGGCCACGACATCCCCGTGGTCGGCCTGTATGAGATCACCATGAGCTCCGACGAGATTTGGGCGGTGGACGCCAAGTACAGCACTTACGCGGTTACTCAGCTCGACGGCGCCAACAAGCGCATCCGTACGAATGACGGCCTGTGGTTCAACCTTGACGATGCCATCGTCGCCAAGTATGAGGGCAGCTTCACCAAGGGCGAGGTTGAGCAGGAGTGGACGACCAAGGATCTGACCGATGAGAGCATTCTCTTCATCCAGATCGACGAGACTAAGAACAAGACCGACGACACCTATGATGCTCTCGCTGTCTATGATCTCTTCATCAACGTTCCCGTCACTGTCAACGGCAAGGAGACCAAGGACGTTGAGTATTGGCTCAAGGACTTCAACAACGTCACTGTTGATCTCAAGGAGTACGAGATGATCGACACGGCCAAGATGAGTGATGATGAGGGCGTTGAGAATCTTGATATCACTTACTATGATCTCGACGGCAAGAAGATCGAGAACTTTGATGAGATCAAGGGCACCAAGGTCAGCAAGGCTGTCATCAGCTCCGGTGACGTTGTCACCGGCCCCATCGAAATCACCACCAAGAATCAGCCCGCTTATGCAAACGCTAAGCTGGTAGAGGATGATTTCCACTTCGACAAGGAGAGCCAGACCTTCAGCGTCTACACGAACCCCGGTAGCGATTACCACACCATCATTGTTGAGCTTGCTGGCGGCAACGTGAGTGCTGCGCAGCTCGTGAAGGAGATCAAGGCTCAGGCTCAGGGCTCTATCTTCCAGAATGTTTCTGACGTGTACAACACCCGCATCGGTGATGTGTTCGAGGGCAATCTGACCGCTGAGACGGTCAATGACCTGTTCATTATCGTTACCTCCGGTGACGGCAAGACCACGACGCAGTACGCTGTGCAGATCATGCAGTAAGAGGCTGGTAACGGCTAATCTCCCCTTTGCGCAATAAAAAAGAAGACCCCCGAGGGGGTCTTCTTTTTTTGCCGTTTTTCCCGCCTCAGGCCGCGTCGCAGCCGAGGACGAGGTAGTAATAGGTCACGCCGCTCTCGTTCGCCTGCCGCTCGTTCGCCGAGGAGCTGACCGTGTTGTACCAGCTGATGCGGTCGGCGCCCCACGTCATCTGGTTGGAGACGTTGCCGCCGGAGAAGTCGTGGTCGGCGAAGGTCGCGTCCGTGTGGCGAATGCGGACAAAGGTGCCGCTTTTGCTCGTGAGCACCAGCACCAGCGGCCGGAAGCCCGTCACGATCACCGTGGGGTTGCCGGAGCCGGAGCGCCCCGTGCCGGTGTAGCTGCCCGCGATCATGCGGCAGTTGTAGCCGGTCGTGCCCACCGCCGCGGTCAGCGCGGCTTGCAGCGCGGCGTCGGCTTCGCCGCGCGCGGCGATCTCCGCATTCAGCCCGGTCGCGGTCGCGTCGGCGTTCGCCTTGAGCGCCGCGTCGGTCTTGCTGAACGCGTCGTTGAAGTCCTCCATCTTGATGAAGTCCTGCTTCTCCCACTGCGGGAGGGAATAGTTGTCGGTTTTTTTCATGCCTCATTCTCCTTCTTGCTCAAAAATAAAACCCCCGCCTGCGGCGGGGGTTCATGCTTAGTAAGCATGAAAGGGGTTGTTGCACGAAACGCGGCAAGGGCGGGAAAAAGTTTACAAATCGCCCGACATGAAGCCGCCGCGCAGCCAGCGGGCGAGGTCAGCCGGCGAGCCGGGGACACCGACGGTGGCAAATTCCGTGCGCGAGGGTACCATTTCGGCATCGTCCGAGCTTTCCGCCCATTGGACGCGCTGCAAAATTTCGTCGGTGCAGTTTTCGAGCGGGCCGTCCGGCGCGCTCTTGTATTGGAGCAGGATCGTCACGCAGCGGTTGTCGCTCGTCCAGCGGCCGAAGTTCGTGGTGGGCTTGCGCCACTTCCAGAGGCACTTGTCCCCGCGCTGCTTTTTGAGCTTCAAGTAGCCGTTTTCGATGTCCTGCGTGCAGCGCATGAGCCAGACGACGTGGTAGCCCGCGCGCTGAAAATGGGAGCAGACGTCGAAAAAATGCTCCTCCATCAGAAGGCCATCTTGCAGCATCATGGCGAAGTGGTTGATCTGCACGTAGGCGGTGACGGTGCGGCCGTCGACCGTGATGGGGACGTTGCGGCACTCGGGCGGGACGATGGCGCGCCACTGCTCGCGCCACGCGGAGGCGGAGGACTGGACGAGGGGCGGCGTTTTCTTTTTCCAAAACAGCATGACGAGACTCCTTATCCGTTATTTTGTTACAATTATACCGGAATTTGAATGAAAATGCAAGTTTGATCGCGCTTTCCCGACGCGCAGGCGGGGAATGCTTGCTATTTTTGCGGATTCATGGTATTCTACTATGGCTCTAACGGCGTTCGACTTTCTTTGCAAGGAGAAACGGATATGAAGCTCGATCACAAGCGCACGGTTCTGGTGGGATTGGCGTTTTTTTCCATCTGCGCGTTCTGGCAGATGTACGACAACATTATCCCGCTGATTTTGACCCACACGTTCCAGTTGGACGAGACCGTCTGCGGCGCGATCATGGCGGCGGACAATGTGCTGGCGCTGTTTTTGCTGCCGTTTTTCGGCGCGCTGAGCGACCGCACGAGCACGCGCATCGGACGGCGCATGCCATTCATCCTCGGCGGCACGGCGTGCGCGGTGGTGCTGATGAATCTGCTGCCGCTGTTTGACAACGGTTACGCCGCGACGGAGGAGAAGGGGAAGCTCGTGCTGTTCGTCGTCGCGCTGGGGCTGCTGCTCGTGGCGATGGGGACGTACCGCTCGCCCGCGGTGGCGCTGATGCCGGACGTGACGCCCAAGCCTTTGCGCTCGCGCGCGAACGCGATCATCAACCTGATGGGCGCGGTGGGCGGCATTACCTATCTGCTGACGGCGGCGCTGCTGTATCCCAACAGCAAGACGGCGGGGGTTCAGCACGTGAACTATCAGCCGTTGTTTGTCGCGGTGTCGCTGCTGATGGCGGCGGCGGTCGCGGTGCTGTACTTCACGACGAACGAGCCGAAGCTCGCCGCGGCGGAGAAGGAATATGAGGCCGAGCATCCCGAGCAGCAGCTCGTGGAGGAGGAGCCGGACGGCAGCGAGGAACTCCCCAAAGAGGTGAAGCGCAGCCTTGTGATGCTGCTGAACTCGATCGCGCTGTGGTATATCGGCTACAACGGCGTGACGACGTGGTGGACGACGTATGTGGCGCGCGTGATGGGGCAGGGCCTCGGCGGCGCGTCGACGTGCCTGCTCGTTGCGACGGGCGGCGCGATCGTTTCGTACATTCCGGTGGGGCAGCTCGCCTCGAGGATCGGCAGAAAAAAGACCATTCAGGGCGGCGTGCTGCTGCTGGCGGCGTGCTTCCTCTCGGGGTATTTCCTCACGACGCACTATCAGCGCATCACGGGCGTGATGTTTGTCGTGTTTGCGCTTGTGGGTCTTGCGTGGGCGGCGATCAATGTCAACTCGCTGCCGATGGTCGTGGAGATGTGCAAGGGCAGCGACATCGGCAAGTTTACGGGCTATTACTACACGTTCTCGATGGCGGCGCAGGTCGTGACGCCGATTTTGGCGGGCACGCTCTTAAAGCACATCAGCTACAGCGTGCTGTTCCCGTATGCCTCGTTCTTCGTGGCATGCAGCTTTGTGACGATGTGCTTCGTGCGCCACGGCGACTGCAAGGTGGAGGCCAAAGGCGGCCTTGCGGCGTACGAGGACATGGACGCAGACTAACGAATACAAGAAGTGATCTAAAATGAAAATTTTACCGATCGTTGTCGGCATCTGCCTGATTTTGGCGCTTGCGTGGGCGATTTTACTGCGCGCGCGGCGTGGGTCGGAGTCGATGCGTGCGATGCGGCAGTTCCGCTATGCGCACCGGGGACTTTACGACAAGGCGGCGGGGATCCCGGAAAATTCGCTCAGCGCGTTTTCGCGCGCCGTGGCGCACGGCTTCGGCGTGGAGCTTGACGTGCATCTGCTGCGCGACGGGTCGCTTGCGGTGTTCCATGACAGCGACATCAGGCGCATGACCGGGCGCGCGGGCTATCTGGAGGATCTGAGCGCGGAAGAGCTCGGAGACTATCCGCTGGACGGGACGGGGGAGACGATCCCGCAGTTTTGCGATGTGCTCGCGCTGTTTGAGGATACGGGGCTGCCGATCATCGTGGAGCTGAAGAGCTTCCGCGATAACTATGCCGCGCTGGCGGAACGCACGATGCGCGAGCTTGACAAGTTCCGCGTGGTCTACTGTGTGGAATCGTTTGACCCGAGGTGTGTGGCGTGGGTCAGAAAGCGCCGTCCCGAGGTCATCCGCGGGCAGCTGAGCCAGAACTTTTTGAAAGATCGCGGCAAGCTGAGCCTGCCGATGGCGTTTGCGACGACGCATCTGCTGAGCAACATCATGGTGCAGCCGGATTTTGTCGCCTATCGGTTTAAGGACAGAAAAAAGTGGGCGCCGCGGCTGTGCCGCAGGATCTACGGCGCGCAGCGCGTATATTGGACGATCCGGTCGAAAGAGGAGCTTTCGATCGCGGAGAGCGATGGCGCGATCGCTATTTTTGAGCATTTTCTCCCCTGAGTGGGCTTCGCTTTGGAAGAGCGGATGAAAGAGGCAAATCCAGAAAAAGGAAGAAAAATTTATGGCAGAACAGAAAAGGCGCTGGGGCGACCGGCGCGACGCGACGCTGCTGCGGGATACCGATGCGCTGCATTTTATCATGGGCATCATCTATCCAAACCGCGCGGACAACGAGGCGTACATCGCCGAGCGGGTGAACCTTGAGCCGATCAAGGCGTACATCGCGGAGAAGAACTACGAGGGCATCCCCTTTAAGTACACGTTTTTCCACGTGATCCTGACGGCGCTCGCCAAGACGGTCGTGCTGCGGCCGAAGCTCAACCGTTTCTATGCAAACGAGAACTACTACCAGCGCAACAAGGTGACGGCTGGCTTTGTTATCAAGAAGGAGTTTGCCGACGGCAGCGAAGAGGCGATGGCTCTGCTGGAGATAAAGCCTGAGAGCACCATCGACACGATCCACGAGGAGATCCACCAGGAGGTTGCGGCCTGCCGCGAGCAGAAGAAGGTCAACACGACCGACAACAGCATGAACGTGCTCAACAGCCTGCCGCGCTTTCTTTCCAAGGCGGCGGTGCGATTTATCCGCTGGCTTGACAAGCACGGCTGGTGCCCCGATTTTCTGATCGGGAAGGACCCGAATTACAGTTCGGTGTTTATTTCCAATCTCGGCTCCATTCATCTCAAGAGCGGCTACCACCACCTGACGAACTGGGGCACGAGCTCGCTGTTCTGCGTCATCGGCGAGAAAAAGTGGACGCCGCTGTACGACGAACACGGTCTTGTTGAAATGCGGGAGACGGTCGATCTCGGCCTCACCGTGGACGAGCGCATTGCCGACGGCTATTATTACGCGAAGAGCGTGCGCCTTTTCAAGTATCTGCTGGAGCACCCCGCCCTTCTGGAGCGGCCGATGTCGGAGGAGGTAGACTATGAGTGATACGATCGTAAAGACCCCGTGGAAGGATTCTATGGGCGAGGTGCCGATGCACCTTGAATACTTCGACGGCTCGATGTTCGAGGCCGTGGAGCAGATCGCCAAGAAATATCCGGGCAACATCGCCTTTACCTTTATGGGAAAGTCGACGACTTACCGCCAGATGATCCGCGAGATCGAGCAGTGCGCCAAGGCGCTCAAGACCATCGGCGTGCGCGAGGGCGACAAGGTGACCATCGCCATGCCGAACTGCCCGCAGGCCATCTATATGTTCTACGCCGTCAACCTCGTCGGCGGCATTGCGAACATGATCCATCCGCTCTCGGCGGAGAAAGAGATCGAATTTTACCTCAACACCTCGGAAAGCGTGGCGGCGGTGACGCTCGATCAGTTCTACAACAAGTTTGAAAAGGTGCGCGAGCGCACGAAGGTCGTCAACATGATCATCGCAAGCGTGCGCGACGCGCTGTCCCCCACGATCAAGGCGGGCTATATGCTCACCGAGGGACGCAAGATCGAGAAGATCCCCGAGGACGCGCCGGTCATCATGTGGAAGGACTTCATGAAGCTCTCCCGCTCCTGCTACTATAAGACCTATAAGGTCAAGCGCGAGGGCGCGGACCCCGCCGTGATCCTCTATTCCGGCGGTACGACCGGCACAACAAAGGGCATTGTGCTGACGAACAAGAATTTCAACGCCCTCGGCCAGCAGGTCATCGCGGCGAACCCGATGTTCCGCCCCGGCGACCGTATGCTGGCGGCGATGCCGCTCTTCCACGGTTTCGGCCTTGGCGTGTGCGTGCACACGATGCTCTCGCAGGGCGGACGCTGCATCCTGATCCCGCGCTTTACGGCTAAGAGCTATGCCAAGCAGATCGTGAAGTACAAGTGCAACTTCATCGCCGGTGTGCCGACACTTTATGAAGCGCTGCTGCGTCTGCCGAGCATGAACGGGGCGAACCTCAGCTCGCTCAAGGGCGTATTCTCCGGCGGCGACAGTTTGTCGATCGAGCTGAAGAAGAAGTTCGACAAGTTCCTCTATGACCACAAGGCGTCCATTCAGGTGCGCGAGGGCTACGGCACGACCGAGACGGTCACGGCCTGCTGCCTGACGCCGCCGCACATGTTCAAAGAGGGCTCGATCGGCCTTCCCTTCCCGGATACCTACATCAAGATCGTGGAGCCGGACACCGACCGGGAGGTTCCTTACGGGCAGGAGGGCGAGATCCTGCTCGCGGGCCCGACCGTGATGAAGGAGTACATGAACAACCCCGAGGAAACGGCGCAGACGCTGCGCACACACGCCGACGGCCTCACGTGGGTCTACACGGGGGATCTCGGCGTGATGGACGAGCAGGGCTTCATCTACTTCCGCGGCCGCGCCAAGCGCATGATCATTTCCTCGGGCTACAACGTCTATCCGGGGCAGATCGAGAACATTCTCGATGCGCATGAGTATGTGCAGATGAGCTGCGTCATCGGCGTGCCCGACCCCTACAAGATGCAGAAGGTCAAGGCTTTCGTCAAGCTTGCCGCCGGTGTGCCCGCGACCGAGGACACGAGACAGGCGCTGCTCGCCTACTGCCGCAAGAATGTTGCGAAGTATGCCATGCCCTACGACATCGAGTTCAAAGAGGATATGCCCAAGACCTTGGTTGGAAAGGTAGCCTACCGCCAGCTGGAGGAAGAAGAACTCGCCAAGATCAAGGCGCAGGAAGAATAACGAACTGCATTTGAGAAGATGAAAAAAGTCAAGCCGGAAGGCTTGACTTTTTTGTCAGTTCATGGCGTCCGCGTTGAGCGAGAAGAGTAGCTCGACGCGTGCTTTGAGCAGAGGGTGCTCATTCAGTTCCGAGTCGGCGGCGAGAAGCTGCTCGGCGGCGGACTGCGTTTCGTGCAGGAGCGATAGGTCGCAGGAGAGATCGGCGACGCGAAGGGCGGGCAAACCGTGCTGGCGCGAGCCGAAAAAGTCGCCCGGGCCGCGCAGGCGGAGATCTTCCTCCGCGATGGCGAAGCCGTCGTTCGTGGAGGACATGATCTTGAGGCGCGCCTTGTTTTCCTCGCCCTTGTTGTCGGAAACAAGGACGCAGTAGGACTTGTGCTGTCCGCGCCCGACGCGGCCGCGCAGCTGGTGGAGCTGGGAGAGGCCGAAGCACTCGGCATTTTCAATGAGCATGAGCGCGGCGTTCGGCACGTCGACGCCGACCTCGATGACGGTGGTGGAAACGAGAACATCGATCTCATGCGCGGCAAAGGCGCGCATGACGGCGTCCTTCTCCTTCGGCTTCATCTTGCCGTGGATGGGGGCGACGCGAAGGTCGGGGAAAACTTCCGTTTGCAGGTGCGCTGCGTAGGCGGTGACGGCCTTGCGCTCGTCGGGCAGCTCGTCGTTTTCCGCGACCATGGGGCAGACGATGTAGGCTTGCCTGCCCTCCTGCACGAGCTTGCGCAAAAAAGCGTAGATGCGCGCGTGATAGCTCGAGGGAACGGCGAAGGTGTCGATCTTCTGCCGCCCGGGGGGAAGCTCGTTGAGAACGGACACATCGAGATCGCCGTAGATCGTCAGCGCGAGCGTGCGCGGAATGGGCGTTGCCGACATGACGAGAAGATGCGGGTTTTCCCCCTTGGCGGAGAGCGCTGCGCGCTGATCGACGCCGAAACGGTGCTGCTCGTCGGTGACGACGAGACCGAGGTTCTGGTACTGCACATCAGGCGAGAGCAGGGCGTGCGTGCCGATGACGAGGGAAAGCTCGCCGGAGCGGAGCGCTTCGTTCAGGGCGCGGCGCTCCCTGGCCCTGGTCGAGGCCGTGAGCAGTGCGCAGGAGATGCCGAGGGGCGTGAGCAGCGGCGCGAGCGAGCGGTAGTGCTGCTCGGCGAGGATCTCAGTCGGCGCCATGAGGGCACATTGAAGACCGCTTTTCGCGGCCATGTAAATGGCGGCGGCGGCGACCATCGTTTTGCCTGAGCCAACGTCGCCCTGACAGAGGCGGTTCATCGGGCGATCGAGCGAGAGATCGCGCGCAATGTCGTCGACGGCGCGGCGCTGCGCAGCGGTGAGGGAGAAGGGAAGAGCTGCAAAAAAAGGCGAGAGGTCGACCGTTTTGCACTGCTTTCCCGCGACGAACGTGCGGCGCGAGCGCAGCAATTTAAGCCCCAGCGCGAGCAGAAACAGCTCTTCGAAGGCAAGGCGGCGGCGCGCGGCGGCAAGGGCTTCGTCACTGGAGGGAAAATGAATATTTTCGTAGGCAAAGCGTGTATGGCAGAGCTGGTGGGCAAGGTGCACGTCCTCGGGCAGAATGTCGGGCAGCTCGTCGACGCAGGAAGCAAGCCCCTGCTCGATGGCCTTATAGAGCATCGACTGACTGACGCCCGCGGTGAGCGGGTAGATGGGCATGATGCGGCCCGTGAGCTGATGCGCGCCCTCGCGCTCAAAGAGGGGATTGGTCATCTGCGGGCGGCGGGGCGTACCCTCGGCGCGGCCGAAGAAGACGTAGGTGTCACCGGTGTGGAATGTGTTTTTGAGGTAAGATTGGTTGAAATAGGTGAGCTCGAGCGCGCCGGTTTCGTCGACGGCGCGGAGCTTGACGAGGTCGAGCCCCTTGCGAATGCGCGAGAGCTTGGGCTCGCCCGCGATGACGGCGCAGACACAGGCATTCTCGCCGGGGATGAGGTC
>ENA-UOJD01001807-UOJD01001807.1-human-gut-metagenome-genome-assembly--contig:-P48-NODE-1807-length-19953-cov-37.304805_pt1 | contig 19953 bp, 15 predicted proteins | sample MGYA00242342_ERZ723889 | MGnify/ENA metagenome assembly ERZ723889
GTGGACAACGCCTACGGCAAGTTCATCTTTACCGATACCGCCGGTCTGCGCAAGCGCAGCAACATCAGCGATGGCTTGGAGCGCTACATGGTAGTGCGTGCACTGGCTGCTGTGGAGCGCAGCCGCGTGGCGCTGATCCTTGTGGATGCCACCGTCGGCTTTACCGAGCAGGACAGCAAGGTGGCAGGCTACGCCCACGAGCAGGGCAAGGCCTGCATCATTGTGGTGAACAAGTGGGATGCCGTGGAAGGCAAGGAGACCAACACCATGGAGCTGCAGCGCCGCGGCTATGCCGAGTGCTTCAGCTTTATGGGCTACGCACCCATTATCTTCATCTCTGCCCAGACCGGCTACAACGTGAACAAACTGATGCAGCTGATCCGGGATGTGGACGCCGAGAACGGTGCCCGCGTGCCCACCGGCGTGCTGAACGAGATGCTGGCCCGCGCTACCGCCCGGATGCAGCCCCCCAGCGACAAGGGCCGCCGCCTGAAGATCTACTACCTGACGCAGGCCTCCACCCGTCCCCCCACGTTCGTGGCCTTCGTGAACGCAAGGCACCTGTTCCACTTCAGCTATCAGCGGTATCTCATCAATCAGATCCGCGAAAACTTTGGTCTGGAGCATACGCCCATCCGTCTGGTCGTGCGGGAACGCGGCTCCGGCGAGGTGGGTGCCAAGGACGTATAACACGTCAGGGAGGCTCAGATGATGGAATCTGTTCTCATCGCTGCGGTGTCTGCTGTGCAGGCGTATCTGCTGGGCAGCATCGACACCGGTATCCTCGTCAGCAAGTTTTTGTACCACGATGACGTACGCAAGTACGGCAGCGGCGCAGCGGGTATGACCAATATGCTGCGCACCTTCGGTAAAAAGGCAGCGGCGCTTACCGCCTTTGGTGATGTGCTCAAGGGTGTGCTGGCCGTGTGCATCGGCCGCTGGCTGTTCACCCTGATGCCGGAAAGCACCACGCTCTCGCCCTATCTTGCGGTGTACCTTGCCGCCATCTTTGCCATTATCGGCCACTTGAAGCCCCTGTATTTCGGCTTCAAGGGCGGCAAGGGCGTGCTGGTGGCGGGCGGCACCATTCTGGCCATCCAGCCGGTTCTGATCCCCTTTCTGGCGGTCATCTTTCTGGCCTGCCTGCTGCCCACCGGCATGGTGTCGCTGGGCAGTGTGACCATGGCAGCACTCTACCCGGTGCTCACCATCCTGTACGGGGTGTTCCGGGGCTATTCTGCCGCCGACCTTACCGTGTGCACCATCGGCTCGGTGATTATGGCCGCAATGGTCATTTATATGCACCGCTCCAATATCCAGCGCATCCGCGAGGGCAAGGAGTACCGCTTTGGCCGTCACGGCAAAAAGTAACAGAAAATAGTAAACCACCCCGCAGCAGCCGTTCACCGGCCGCTGCGGGGTGGTTTTTGTATATGCTTATTCCTTTGTCTCGGTCTCTTCCTCAGGCTTTACTTCGGAATGCCGCCGACGGAACCAGTCGGCGGGGATACCGCTCTGGGCGGGGGTAAGATCCGGCGCGGGGTGGCCGTCCGGCAGGTGTGCACCAAAGGCCGGGACAAAGAAGAACTTGCGCACGATGAAGATCAGCGCGATGGCGCCCACGCTGAGCAGGTTCTCCACGGCGGAATCGTGCCCCACCACCAGATGGCGGGCAATGGCGTACAGCAGCACCTCAAGGCTGCTGCCGGGGCTGTGCTTGGCCAGCATCTTGATGAACTCAATGCCGATCACAATGTCCAAGCTGCGCTCCAGAAAGGTGCGGATCTCTGCCTCGTTGCCATCGAACAGCAGGCCGGGCATCCAGCGGATCAGGGGTACAACGCTGAGCAGCAGACCAATCAGCACCAGCCCGGATAACAGCACTTCCAGCAGACTGGAAGCCTGAATAATGCGGTTGCGCAGGGAGGTACGCCAGTGGCTTTCTACCGGGTGAGAGGGATGTTCCATAGTAAGACCTTCCTTTCGGCATTCTGCTGCATAAAGATCGACAAAATCCTGCCTTTATTGTAGCAGACGAGAGAAGGTCTGTCAATTTCAATCCACGATGGTGACGGTGGTCTGCGGGCCGACGGCCACATAGCCGGACTTTTTGATGCAGTCCTGCCCGGCGTCGGTGTCCAGCCAGTCGTACAGACGGCGCTCCGGGCTGTCGGCAGCAGCATCCGGGTGGATGACGGCGTAGAAATCGTTGCACAGGGGGTAGCTGCCGTCGGCAAGAGTGTCGTTGCTGGGGGTCACACCGTCCACCGCCAGCAGCCGCAGCCCGGGCTTGGAATACATCTGGTCGATGTAGTAATACACGGAGAAACCGATGGCGTTGGCGCTGTTGTTGTAATCGGCAATGCTGTCCACCAGCTCACCCATGGCGGCGGGTGCCAGCTCAGAGGGCGGGGTCATCAGTTCGCCGCCCTGAATGAGCAGCTTTTTGAACAGGGTCTGGCTGCCGGAGTCCTCGCCGCGCTGAAAGGCAACGATGGCCTGATCCTTGCCGCCTACATCCTTCCAGTTGGTGATCTTTCCGGCATAGATATCCCGCAGCTGCTGCTGGGTAAGCGCCTGCACGGGGTTATCCTCGTTGACGATGAACACCAGCGCGTCCACCCCGATGGGCTTCTGCTCCAGCTCCACATTGGCTTCCTGCAGCTCTTCTTTTACATAGTCCGGCGCTTCGTACACCACCAGCATCCGGGTGGTGGTGTCGTACAGACCAAAGTTCTCCCATGCGTAGGCGGTGGTGCTTACCGTAATGCTGCTGCGGGCTTCCTCCAAGTCCATGCCGGTGGTATCGGCCAGCATCTGCGCCATCAGCGGGATGCAGGCGGTGCTGCCGTCCAGCGGGGGAAACTCATCCACGGTCAGGAACGGCTCCGGCTGCTGCACAGTCGAGGACGCTGCAGAGGACGCGGGCGGCTCTGCGGCAGAGGAAGCGGTGCTGCCGGAGGGTGCATCCGTGCCCTTGCAGGCGGTCAGCACCCCGGCGGCGGAGCAGGCAGCCAGCCCCAGCAGAAAACTGCGGCGGGAAATTTTAGCGTTTTTCATAAGAAAGCCCTCCTAACTCAATAGCCGTAACTCGGTTCATCGTCCGCAGTGGCAGACGAGAAAATACTCTGGCAGTACAGCCAGTTGCCGCTTGTGTCCATCCAGCCCACATAGAAGCCCCGTTGTGCAGCAAACACATGGTCGGGCAGGGCGTTCAGGCTGTTAGAATAGTACCCGGCGCAGCTGGCAAGCCCCTGTAATACTACCTTGCCGTCTGCGTCCAGCACATCGTATACGTTGCCGTAGGCGCTGCCCGCAGCGGCGCGGCTGCCGTAGAACATGGGTCTGCCGTCGGGGTCGGTGGTCAGGTAGTTGACGTAACTGTATTTGCCCTGCAGGGCGGTCAGGTCGCTGACAAGCCCCTGCGGGCCGTACAGCCGGGTGGCGGTGGTCTCGTAGCGGTCGTTGTCCTGCAATTTCAGCCAGACGTAGCCGCTGCCGTAGTTGCTCATCCGTACCCGCTGCTGGTGCTCCACCGGCTCTACGGTGGTGTCGGTCAGCAGCTTGCCGTTGTCCTTGCTGTACACCCGCAGGCTGCCGTCCAGCGCGTAGACGGCTATGGTGTTATCGGTGGTGTTCACATCGTACAGCGGGGTCTTGGTGCCGGTTTCCAGATCATAGAGCTCGTAGCCATGATCCTCGCCGCTGTGCCATGTTACCACATAGCCCGGGAAATATTGGCTGGGCTGCTCGTCAAAGGCGGCAATCAGTCCGCGGTCCTCTGTGGTCATATCCCGCAGTTCGTACCGGCCATCGCCGGTGGAAAAGCTGGCAAGACCGCCCGGGTAGACCTGCAAAAAGCCCGTGTACTGCTCGCCGGTCTGGGTGTTATACAAAATCTGGTCGGTGGTCTCGGCTCCGGTGGCAACGTCCAGCTCCACCCAGTCGCTCAGGGTATCGCTGTCGTAGAAAAGGCGGTATGCCGAGGCGGCATCGGCGCGGTAGACGGGGGTGCTGTCCTTTTCCTGCACAACTACCCAGCGGTTCTGTTGGTAATCCATATCCCAGTCGTAATCGTCCAGCCCTTCCGGGCGGGCGTAGCAGCTGAACACCAGCTTATCGCCGCATAGGGTGCAGCTGTATGCGCCCTCCGGCACCGGCAGCGCTGCGCCGGTGGCAAGGTCGATGACCTGACAGGTGCCGTAGCCGGACTCCGGGACGTAGCCGCCATCGACAAGGCGGCTCTCCTGCAGCACCAGCAGGCCGTTTTGCAGGGTAGCGTTCTGCTCGCCCTCAAAGGACATCACCTCAGTGCCGGTCTTATCGTACAGGGCGGTGCGGCGTCCGCCCCGGCCGGTGGGGTCGGACCAGCTGCGCAGCCAGTAGTCCGCGATGCCGGTGGCACTGTCCTCCACCAGCGAGACGTTCTCGCTGCGGGCAGCCTGATGCAGCGGGGTGCTGCCGCACAGGATGGTGGTGCTGCTTCCGGAACGGCTGTCGCAGTACAGCACCCGCAGACGGTCATCGTTCAGCACGGCGGGGTCGTACAGGGGCTTGCCGCTGTCGTCCGTGGGCACAGAAACGGCAGAGCTGGCAGCGCCCGGCACGCCGGTGGCGGGCGGCAGCAGGGCGCAGCCGCAGCCTAAAGTAAGGGCAAGGGCAGTGCAGACTGCCCCGCAGCCGATACGCAAGACAACACGCTTCATAAAAAACACTCCTTTGCAAAAACAGGGAGGAAAATTTTTCCGTTCACTCAGAATACGAAGCAGCCGCATTTTTCATTGCAGGTCTTGCAGAAAAATGCGGCTGAAAACGGTTACAATTGCATTACAGCTGCGCCGGGGCAGGGGACGCTTCTGCTTCCATCTGCTCCAGCTGCCGCAGAAAGGCCAGCAAAAAGGGCAGCGAGATGAAAAAAGTAAGCGCATCCGCAATGGGTTGGCAGAGCTCCACGCCCACAAGACCCAGCACCCGGGGAAGTACAAGGATCAGCGGGATAAAGCACACGCCCTGTCGGCAGCAGGCCAGAAAGGTGGCGCGCCCGGCCTTGCCAACGCTCTGGAAGGTCATGTTGGTCACCACGATCACCGGCTGCAGAAGGATGGCAAAGCACTGGTAGCGGAAGGCGGGCAGCGCCACGGCAGTGACCTCTGGGTCGTCCCGGAACAGGCGGATCAGAGCCTCATCGTTCCACCAGCACACCGCGATCAGCACCACCAGCAGCGCAAAGGCGGCTTTCAGGGTAAAGACGGCGGCCTGCCGTACCCGGTGGTACTTGCGGGCGCCGTAGTTGAAGGACGCCACCGGCTGCAAGCCCTGTCCCACGCCGATGGCCACCGAGAGGATGAACATAAAAATGCGGGACACGATACTCATGCCCGCCACGGCGGCATCGCCGTAGCTGCGGGCGGCAATGTTCAGCAGCATTCCGCCGATGCTGTTCAGCCCCTGACGGCCAAAGCTGGGCGCGCCGCCTGCAAGGATCTGCAAAAACTCACGAGGCTCCCGGGTGACGGCAGAAAGCCGGAACTGGCTGACCGTTTTGCCCCGCAGGAACATATACAGCAGAATGCCAAAGCTGATGGTCTGACTGAGGGCGGTGGCGATACCGGCACCGGCAGTGCCCAGCCCTAAAGCGAACATGAACAGCGGGTCCAGCGCGATGTTCAGCAGTCCGCCGGTGACCAGCCCGACCATGGCAAGGTTCGCCTTGCCCTCATACCGCAGGATGTTGTTCATCACCAGACTGGAGATCATCAGCGGTGCGGCAAGCAGGATGGGGCGGGCGTAGGCGCAGGCGTGGGGCAGAATGGTCTCGGTGCTGCCCAGCAGCATCATGAAGTCCGGGAGGGTGGCAAGACCGACCACTGCCAGCACTACGCCAAAGGCCAGCGCCGTAAAAAAGCTGGTGGAAGCAAAGCGGGTGGCGGCGTGGGTATCCTGACTGCCCAAGCGACGGCTGATGATGGTGCCGGAGCCATGCCCCAGCATAAAGCCCAGCGCCTGTATGATAGCCATCAGGCTGGAAACGACGCCCACCGCGCCGGAAGCGCTGGTGGAGATGCGCCCCACAAAAAAGGTATCCGCCAGATTGTAGATGCTGGTGATCAGCATACTTAAAATCGTGGGCGCGGCAAGGCTGAGGATCAGCCGGGGGATAGGGGTCTCGGTCATTTTGTGATACTGCACCGCAGTGCGGTCCTGCTGGGTCATGGGCAAATATCCTCCTTCAAAAAACGAGAAAACCGCCCCTTTCAGAGCGGCAGATAGTCCTGATGAAAACAGTATAACGCAGTTGCGACAAAATGTCGAGGGAATAAAAACGGCCTTTCGCCCCTGCGAAGGGGCGAAAAAGCAGGCGAAAACAGGGTGGTTTCTATATAAAGTGCTAAAGAATTGTCGAATTGCTTGTGAAAAATCACGATATGTGGTATTCTTTATAAGAAGGAATTGGAAAAATCTGTGCATTTTATGATTGGGAGGGATTTGTACATGAAATCCGTAGCACAAACTGTGATCGAGGCCGACCGCTTTTATACCATTGCCGCTCACACCGGCAATGTCATTCAGGCAGTGGAGGGCAGCAAGGACGGCGGCACTGTCCGTCTGGGCAAGTATGACCACAAGCCCGAGCAGGAGTGGAGCTTTGTCCGCGAGGGCGATGGCGTGTACCGCATCCGCAACCGCGCCTCCGGCAAGCTGCTGGATCTGACCATGACCGGCACCGCCAATGGCACATGGCTGCACCTGTGGGAGGACGTGGGCGGCACGTCCCAGATGTGGAAGGTGGAGCACACCCCGGAGGGCACCGTGCGTCTGCGCTCTTCTTGGGCAGGCGGCAAGTGCGTGGACACCGTGGGCATCGGTGCCGAGGTGGGCGCTGTGCTGCAGATCTGGCAGGAAGTGCCCGGCGGTGGTGACCAGCTGTGGGTCATCTCTGAGGTAAAGGACCGCGTAAAGCGTGCCGCCAAGGTTGAACAAGCAGCACCCGCTGCCGAGACGAAGGCCGCACCGGCCAAGGAAGCCGCTCCCGCCAAGAAGCCCGCAGCCCGCAAGCCCCGCACCACCAAGAAGGTGGAGGAGAAGCCCGCTGCGCCCGCCGCAAAGGCTGCAGAGCCGGTCAAGGCAGAAAAGCCCGCTGCAAAGAAGGCTGAGCCTGCTGCTCCCGCAGTAGAGGTGAAGGCAGCTCCCGCCGTGGCAACCAAGGCCGAGCCTGTTACTAAGGCTGAACCGGCTGCCAAGGCAGCGCCCGCAGCGGAAGCCAAGACTGCCCCTGCCGCCGCAAAGCCCAAGGCAAAGCGTGCACCCTGCAAAAAGACCGTAAAGAAGTAAGAAATCATAAAACGCAAAAAAATCGGACAGACCGCAGTCTGTCCGATTTTTTTGCGTTTATATAAGCTTTTTATGCAGCAGGGGCGGCAGCATCATCGCTCTGGGCAGCGGTCTGCACGAACTGCACGATGCTCTCGATGGTCTTGCGCAGCTGCACAAGGCTTTCCACGTCAGAGTCCTGCATCCGGGAAGTAGGGACGGTCACCACGGTCTGGGAGGCAGTCACCGTGCCGGAAAGTTCTGCATGGATATGGTGGGCGGGCACGTCCAGCAGGATGTGCACCTTGGGGGACAGGGTCTTGAGCAACCCCTGCTTTTCGATGCCAAGAATCAGCTGCGGCGCATCCTCCCCGGCGGCGAGGTTCGGCAGCTGAAGGTAGAGGTAACCTTCTTTCGCGTTGGCGGGCTGCACGGTTTTGAGCTGTTTCAAGTCCAGCTGGAAGTCGTTCACCTGCTGCAAGCCGGTGGCGGCGGGGTCTACCCCCAGCAGGGTGGCCAGCTGGTCTTGGGAGATATAGCTGCCCAGCGACCAGCCCGGCAGCAGCAGGCTTGCCAGCGGATACTCGGCCACGACCGTGCTGCGCAGCTTGTTGTACAGCTGCCCGGCGTCGTACAGGGTCTCTTCCTCGCTGATGTACATCCGGGTCAGAGGGGCATCGTTGACGGTGCTGGTGCCCGTCGGGTACAGCGCCAGCTGCACTGCCCGGGGGGTGTACTGGCCGGTCAGGCTGCCGGTGGTGCCGCCGAACTTGTCCAGCAGGGCGTAAAGCGCAGGGGGCTCGGCCTCGGTGGAGGTGATGGTGTAGTCCAGCGCAAAGCTGGCACCGCTCTGGAATGCCTTGACCCTGCGGCTGACCAAGCTGTACAGCACTGCCGCAGCCACCACGCACACCAAAACCAGACACAGCAGAACGATCAGCGCCGCCCGCAGACCGGTGCGCTTTTTGTGGGAAGATGCCATGGGAAACCTCTCCTTCCGGTAAAACGTATTTGCTTCAGCATAACGGAACTGCACGCAAATGTCAAGCGCCGCAAACTGCGGACAAAACAAAAAACCTGAAACATTTCTGTTTCAGGTTTCTGGCGGAAAGATGGGGATTCGAACCCCAGAACGCTTTTGACACGTTACACGATTTCCAGTCGTGCGCCTTAGACCAACTCAGCCATCTTTCCACATCTTTTGTTCTGCCTTTGGGCGGGTGCCCTTGGCGCTCCACTATAATACCTGAAAGCAGGCTTTTTGTCAAGGATTTTTTTGAAAAAAATCAGACTTTTTTAAAAATGACGAAAAGACGCGAGAAAGCATTCTGCCGCATGGATGGAAAGTACAAAAAGCCCTTGACGCACCTTTAAAATAGGTCTATATTGAGGGCAAAGAGCACTGCGGTGGGTCATTTTGTGCCGCAGCGGCGGGAAATATAAGGAGGATGCTTTTATGACTTATCCTGAAGTACTTGCCAATGCCCGTACCTGCATTGGTCAATACTGCAAGGCCTGCCCGGTGTGCAACGGCGTGGCCTGTAAAAACCAGATCCCCGGTCCGGGTGCCAAGGGTGTGGGCGATACCGCTATCCGCAATTATAATAAGTGGGCAGATATCCGGGTGAACATGGACACCCTGTGCCCCGGCGGTGCACCGGACACCACGCTGGAGCTGTTCGGCAAAAGCTTCCGCTATCCCTTCTTTGCGGGCCCCGTGGGCGCAGTGAACCTGCACTACTCCGATACCTACACCGACATGACCTATAATGACGTGCTGGTGCGTGCTTGTGCCGAAAACGGCATTGCTGCCTTTACAGGCGATGGCACCAACCCCACCGTGATGGAGATGGCCACCCGCGCCATTGGCGCTGCGGGCGGCTGCGGCGTGCCCACCATCAAGCCGTGGAACATCGACACCATCCGCGAGAAAATGGCACAGGCCAAGGCCAGCGGCTGCTTTGCCGTGGCCATGGATGTGGACGCAGCGGGTCTGCCTTTCCTGAAGAACATGACCCCGCCCGCCGGCAGCAAGAGCGTGGAGGAACTGGCCGAGATTGTGCAGCTGGCGGAGCGTCCCTTCATCGTCAAGGGCGTGATGACCGTTAAGGGCGCACTGAAGGCGAAGCAGGCCGGTGCCGCTGCCATCGTGGTGTCCAACCACGGCGGCCGCGTGCTGGATCAGTGCCCTGCCACCGCCGAGGTGCTGCCGGAGATCGCCGCAGCCCTCAAGGGCACCGGCGTGAAGGTGCTGGTGGACGGCGGCATCCGCACCGGTGTGGATGTGTTCAAGGCGCTGGCACTGGGCGCAGACGGCGTTCTGATCTGCCGCCCCTTCGTGACCGCAGTTTACGGCGGCGGCGCAGAGGGCGTGAAGTGCTACATCGATAAGCTGGCCGGGGAACTGGCCGACACCATGCAGATGTGCGGTGCCCATACGCTGGCGGAGATCACCCCGGATATGGTGCGGGTCTGAGCGTTCTATTATAAGTAACAAAAAAAGGAGATGCCCTGCAGGGCATCTCCTTTTTTGTTACTTCAAGGTGCCGTCCAGCACCTGCTGGTAATACCACGGCTTCGGGGCGTGGAAGGTCTTGCCGCTGAGGAAGGCAAAGTCCGGCTGGGTGAAGCGGGGCATGGTCAGCTCCCATGCGCACAGTGCCTGATACTTCAGCTTCAGCTCCCGGTTGGCGCTGTTGTTGCCGTACTTGCTGTCGCCAAGGATGGGGCAGCCGATGCTTGCCATGTGGGCGCGGATCTGGTGGGTGCGGCCGGTGATCAGCTGCACCTTCAGCAGGGCCAGACGGCCGGAGACGGCGATGGTCTCGTACCGGGTCTCCACCTCCTTGGCACCGGGCTGCTTGTCCTCCACGATCTTCACGATGCCGCGGTCAGCGTCCTTGAGCAGATAGCCGCCCAAGGTGGCGTCCGGCGGCATGGGACGGCCAAAGGTGACGCAGAGGTAGGTCTTTTGCACCTCGCGGTTTTTGATGGCAGAAAGGAACAGCTCCTCGGCCTCCGGGGTCTTGGCAATGATCACAAGGCCGCTGGTGCCGGTGTCCAGCCGGTGGCACAAGGCGGGGGTGTACAGGTCGTTCTCCTTGTACTCGCCCTGCTTGTTCAGGTACAGCAGCGCACGGTTCAGCAGAGTATCGTCCTCCGGGCCATCCACCGCAACGCCGGCGGGCTTGTTCACGATCAGGATCTGCGGGCAGTCGTACACCACCTGCGCCGGGGTGCGGGCGTTCTTCCACGCGGGGCCTTCCACCCGGCGGTCGGCGTCCAGCACATCGTCCAGGATGAACAGCTTGATCTCGTCGCCCGCCATCACGCGGGTGGAAAGCGGCTGCTTTTTGCCGTTCAGCTTGATCTTGTTCTCCCGCAGCGCCTTATTCAGGCGGCCGGGGGTCAGGGCGGGGTACTGTTGGGTCAGATAATTGTCCAGCCGGGTGGGGGCAAGACATTTTACTTTTAAAATTTTCACGGGAAATTCCTCTCTATCTTAAAATCAGTCGCAATAGAATGGGTTCTTGATTCGTTTTTATTGTAGCGGAATAAATCTGCCGCGTCAAGAAAGAAGGTATTTTTATGAACCTGAAATATAAGATTCTGGCTGTTCTGGCTGCGGGCATCGCATTGACGGCCTGCGGCGGCTCCGGCACCCCCGCCAGCACCCCCGCATCCAGTGCAGTGCCGGCCTCGTCCCATGTGGCAGAAGAAGGTGTTACAGAGCCGATCAATCTGCTGACATGGACACTGGATGACCTTGATGACACGCAGACCATCACATTTGTTCCTGCCTCCATTACCTCCGGCGTGCAGAACGGTAAATTGACTGCAAAGGTGTTCGACTACGACATTTATAAGAAAGAGGAGATTGAAAACCTTGCTGTTGGCGACAAGATCACCTTCCACGAAGAGGGTGCGGCATGGAATCAGGTCGTGAACGATGCGGTGACGAGCATCGAAAAAAATGACGAATACCATCTTGTAAGCATCAACGGCGGCATGGAGCAGCCCGGCGGGCTGGACTTGAAGCTGGAGGATGATGACACCTACCGGACGATGACCTTTGACGATTACCCGCTCTATTACGAGATGGGAGAAAAGAAGATGCCGCTGGCAGAGGATGTAGTGCTGAAGGACAGTTCTGCCGACCCGCAGGCCGAAGCCGTGGAGACTACGGGCGTGGATGCGGTGGCAGCAGCGATCAACGCAGACCCCGATAACTGGACCACCTATAATACCACGCTGGTGGTGCAGGGCGGCAAGGTGCTGGAGGTGCGCCGCATCTGGGTGCCGTAAATTTTGCTCAAAACCGTTGACAAACGTTTTGCGTATGCTATAATTTAGCTGTACGCAAAGGGGCATTGTGCCTGCCTTGCGGAATGTAAAATTATGACAGATGGCAATGATGGGGTCAGAAATGCACACACCACCGTCCAGAGAGAGCGCCCACGGCTGTAAGGTGCTCCGGTCGGGATCATTTCGTGCCACCCCGGAGCTTCCGGCGAACAAAAACCGGACGCTGCGCAGCGTTAATGCGCCGAAAGCGGCAGGGGACAAGTGATCCTTTGCAATTTGGGTGGTACCACGGAGTTTGATGCACAAGCAGCCTTCGTCCCTTTTGGGATGAGGGCTGTTTTTTGTTTTTTCTCCGTGCCGCCCCTCTGCCATAACAGCATAAAAACGGCGCACAAACGCCAAAGACAATTGAGGAGAGAAAGATCTATGCAATGGACCGGTTTGAATGAACTGCGCGAAAAGTACCTGAGCTTCTTTGAAAGCAAGGGTCATCTGCGTCTGGACAGCTTCCCCCTGGTACCCAAGAACGACCCCAGCTTGCTGCTGATCAACAGCGGCATGGCTCCCATGAAGAAGTGGTTTCTGGCACAGGAGGAGCCGCCCCGTCATCGCGTGACCACCTGCCAGAAGTGCATCCGCACCCCGGATATCGAGCGCGTGGGCATCACTGCCCGCCACGGCACCTTCTTTGAGATGCTGGGTAACTTCTCCTTCCAGGATTACTTCAAAGACGAGGTCATCCCTTGGGCTTGGGAGTTCCTGACCAGTGACGAGTGGATGGCTATCCCCAAGGACCGTCTGCACATCTCTGTGTACGAGGAGGACGACGAGGCCTACGATATCTGGACCAAGAAGGTCGGCATTGCCCCGGATCACATGGTGCGTCTGGGCAAGGAGGACAACTTCTGGGAGCACGGCTCCGGCCCGTGCGGCCCCTGCTCCGAGATCTACTTTGACCGCGGCCCCGAGTACGGCTGCGGCAAGCCGACCTGCGGCGTGGGCTGCGACTGCGACCGCTATATGGAGATCTGGAACCTTGTGTTCAGCCAGTTCGACGCCGACGGCAAGGGCCACTACGAGCGTCTGGCACGCCCCAACATTGATACCGGCATGGGCTTGGAGCGTCTGGCCTGCGTGATGCAGAACGTGGGCAACCTGTTCGAGGTGGATACCGTGCAGAGTGTGCTGCACCATGTGGAGCACATTGCAGGCAAGACCTACAAGCAGGACCCCAAGACCGATATCTCCATCCGCGTCATCACCGACCATATCCGCAGCTGCACCTTTATGGTGTCTGACGGCATCCTGCCCTCCAACGAGGGCCGCGGCTATGTGCTGCGCCGTCTGCTGCGCCGCGCCGCCCGCCACGGCCGGATGCTGGGCATCGACCACCCCTTCCTCGTGGATCTGGTGGAGACCGTCATCCAGTCCAGCGAGTCCGCCTACCCCGAGCTGCGCGAGCATGACGCCTATATCAAGAAGGTCATCGGCACCGAGGAGGCAAACTTTGCCCGCACCATCGATGCCGGCATGAACATCCTGAACAACATGATCGACCGTCTGGAGAAGGCACACCAGAAGCTGCTGAGCGGCATGGACGCCTTCAAGCTGAACGATACCTTCGGCTTCCCGCTGGATCTGACCAAGGAGATCGCCGCCGAGCAGGGTCTGGAGATCGACGAGGACGGCTTCCACGCAGAGATGAAGAAGCAGAAGGAGCGCGCCCGCGCTGAGCGTCTGAAGAAGAACATCTCCGGCTGGAGCGAGGATCTGTTCGGCGCACTGGAGGCCGAGCCTACCGTCTTTACCGGCTACGACACCCTGACCGACAAGGGCACTGTTGTGGCGCTGAGCGATGAAGAGACCCTGACCGATGCTATTGCCACCGACGAGGAAGCAAAGGACGGCGTGCTGGTGGTGCTGGATAAGACCCCCTTCTACGCTGAGATGGGCGGTCAGGCTGCCGATCACGGCGTACTGAACGGTGCCGAGTGCAGCCTGCGCGTGCTGGACGTGAAAAAGACCCCCAAGGGCTACTACGTCCACACCTGCGTGCTGGAAAGCGGCATTGTGAAGGTGGGCGATGTGCTGACCGCACAGGTGGACAAGGGCTACCGCATGGCCATTGCCCGCAACCACACCGCTACCCACCTGCTGCAGGCTGCCCTGCGTGAGGTGCTGGGCGACCATGTGCATCAGGCTGGTTCCTATCAGGATGCCTCCATCACCCACTTCGACTTTACCCACTTCAGCGCCGTGACCCCCGAGGAACTGGCACGGGTGCAGAAGATCGTCAATGATAAGATCTTTGACTCCATGAATGTCACCGTGCAGGAGATGCCGGTGGAGGAAGCCAAGAAGCTGGGCGCAATGGCTCTGTTTGGCGAAAAGTACGGCAAGGTGGTCCGCGTGGTGGATATCGAGGGCTGGTCTACCGAGTTCTGCGGCGGCACTCATGTCAAGAACACCGCCCAGATCGGCGGCTTCAAGATCGTCAGCGAGTCCTCTGTGGCTGCCGGTATCCGCCGTATCGAGGCCGTCACCGGCCGCAACCTGCTGATCCGTGCAAACCTGCAGGAGGCCATGCTGCATGATGTGGCCAACACCCTGAAGGCCAACAACGTGGCTGCTCTGCCCGCCCGTGCCGAGGCTGTGATGGCCGAGAACAAGGCCATGAGCCGCGAGCTGGAGGAGATGAAGGCCAAGATCGCCGCCTCCAAGGTGGACAGCCTGTTCGACAATGCCGAGGAGGCAGACGGCGTGAAGATCGCCTCTGCATACTTTACCGGTACTACCGGCGACACCCTGCGCGGCATGTGCGACAGCATCCGCGACAAGGCCGTGAACCCTGTGGTGGCTGTTCTGGTGGGCAAGGCTGAGGATAAGATCACCATGGCTGTTACCGTGAATAAGCTGGCACAGGAAAAGGGCCTCAAGGCCGGTGTGCTGGTCAAGGAGTTGTCAGCTATCGCCGGCGGCAAGGGCGGCGGCAAGCCGGACTTTGCAATGGCCGGTCTGAAGGACGAGACCAAGATCGACGAGGCACTGGCTGCTGTGAGCGCCATCGTCAAGAAGGCTCTGGGCTAAAAAAGATCCATGTCCCCGCCCGGTGCCGGATGCGCGCCGGGGCGGCGGGCTTTTGTAGAAGCAGGAAGGAGTGTTCCCCCATGGAAGATTGTCTGTTTTGCATGATCGCAGAGGGCAAGATCCCCTCTAAAAAGCTGTACGAGGATGACCAGGTAGTGGCATTCTACGACATCAATCCGCAGGCAAAGGTGCATTTCCTTGTGGTTCCCCGCAAGCACATCTCCTCTGCCGCTGCGCTGACCGAGGAGGATGGTGCTCTGCTGGGCCACATCTTCACCGTCATCGCAAAGCTGGCCAAGGAGCAGGGGCTGGAAAACGGTTACCGCATCATCTCCAACGTGGGCGAGGACGCAGGCCAGACCGTGAAGCATCTGCATTTCCATGTTCTGGGCGGCGAAAAACTGCCTGTCTGATTCCAATACGAAAGGGAGATTTTGATTATGGCTGAAACTTATACCCTGCACGTCGCAGGCCTGACCCGTGAGTTGACCATCTGCAAGGTGAACGACCACATGGACATTGCCGCATTTATCATGCTGGGTGATGCCGAGCTGACCGTGGCCGCTGCTGCGGAGCTGCTGAAAAAGTGCCCGGATTTTGATATCCTGCTCACCGCCGAGGCCAAGGGGATTCCGCTGGCACACGAGATGAGCCGCCAGAGCGGCAAGCCCTATATCTGCGCCCGCAAGGGTGTCAAGCTGTATATGCCGGACCCCGTGGTGGTGGAGGACCAGTCCATTACCACTGCCGGTAAGCAGAAGCTGGTCATCGACCGTAAGGAACTGGAAAAGATGAACGGCAAGCGGGTGCTGGTGGTGGACGATGTCATCTCCACCGGCGGCTCTCTGAAGGCACTGGACGCGCTGGCAGAAAAGACCCAGTGCACTATCGTGGGTCAGGCCGCTGTTCTGGCCGAGGGCGATGCTTCTGAGCGCAAGGATATCATCTTCCTTGAGCCGCTGCCCCTGTTCTTCCACTAAGCCGGGATGCGCCGCCCGCTCTGCGCGTTCTGCGCCGGAATGATGGGCCTTAGTTTCCTGTGGACTTTTTTGCCGCAAACGGAGCTTTTTATGCCGTTTGCGGCATTTTTTGTTGCCTTTTTGCTGCTGCTTTGCATCCCGCGCCGCAGCCGCAAGCTGGCGCTCTGTCTGCTGCTGGGCGCACTGGCGGGGCTTTGCGCGGTGCATACCACGAGCGCCCGGCTGGAGCGTGTCCGGGCAAATTACGCCGGGCGCACCGTGCTGCTGACTGCTGAGGTGGAGCGCGCGGACAGTAACTATTTTTCGGACACAGTGGACGCGACCCTGTGGGTAGAAAGCGTGAACGGCAGCCCGGCGAGCTTCTGCATAGCCTGTGCGGAGCTGCCCGCCTGCACGGCAGGGCAGCGGGTACAGGGCTGGTTTGCGCTGCAACAACCGGACATGGAAGAACAGACGGCGCAGTACGCGGATGGCATCGCCTTGCAGGCAGAGCCCTTGGCCGAAAAGCCGCAGCTCACCGTACTGGGCGAGAGCGGCAGCTTCCGTGCCCGCACCCACCGCTTGCAGCAAAAACTGAGCGAGAGCCTGTGCCGTGCCATGCACCGGGACACCGGCGGCGTGCTGGCTGCCATGACGGTGGGAGACCGCAGCGGGCTTTCGGCACAGCTGCGCAGCGCCTACCGATGCGCGGGGCTTTCCCATGTGCTGGTGGTCAGCGGCATGCATGTTTCCATCCTGTGCGGGGATATTCTGAGCGTTTTGCTGCCCTACCGCTGGGAGCAGAGTTACCGCAGCCGCAGACGGCGTGCGGTGAGCAAAAGCCTGCTGGCGCTGGTGCTGATGGGCGTGACCGGCTTTACACCCTCGGTGCGCCGCGCTGCCGTGGCGGTGTGGGTCAGCGCCTTGGGTGTGTGGGTGTGGGGGCCGCCGGACGCCCTCACCTCGCTGGCGGCGGCAGGCATCCTGATGACCGCCGTCAACAGCTACGCGGTGTGGGATATCGGCTTTGAACTTTCTTTTGCGGCAGTGGTGGGCACGGTGGCAGGCAACGCCTGCATCCGCCGGATGCGGGACGCCCACGACAGGCGCTTCTGGGTCAAAGCAGGGGAGAACCTGCAAAAGCCGGTCAGACGCCCGTGGTTCAACAGGCTGCCGGAACGGCTTCAGGGTCTTGCAGAGAGCGCCTGTATTGCCGCCTGCGCCTCGGCGGCTACCTTCCCGGTGCTGGTGCTGCGGGGGTTGAGTGTCAGCGTATGGGCGGTGGTTTCCAGCATCGCGGTGCTGTGGATGGTGCAGCCGCTGCTTCTGTTGGGGTTGGCAGCAGCCTTTGTGGGACTGGTGCCGTGGCTGGCACCGGTGCACGGGGTGCTTTCCCGGGCGGCAGACCTGCTCACAGGGCTATTGAACGGCTGGGCGGTCTGGCTCAGCACAAAGCCCGGCGGCAGCATCTATTTTAACACCGCCTACGCAGCACTGGTCTGTCTGCTGCTGTGCGGGCTTGGGGTACTGGCCTTCCGCTGGCGGGTGCGTCTGCGGGTGGCAGTGCCGGGCATTCTGCTGGCAGCAGCGGTGGGCATCGGGCTGGGCAACGCCCTCAGCCGGGACGTGGTGCACATCGACCTTGTGGGCAGCGCACAGGCACCTGCGGTAGTGGTTGCCCAGAACGACCGGGCAGTGGTGCTGTTCCGGGGCGGCAACGCCGCCCAGCGTGCGGTGGAAAACCAGCTAGCGCGGCGGGGCGTGCGCACTGTGGAACTGGTGGTAGACCTGCGCATGAATGCAAAAACCGCCTGCACCCTGCCCGCGCAGCAGGGCATCCGGGCAGAGCGTCTGCCGGTCAATGCCAGCCGCAAGCTGCGCTGCACCCCGGCGGCGGTGGAACTGCTGCGCACCCGGGAAGGGTGTCTTGTGCGGCTGAGCATCGGCAACCGGCAGTTTGTGACCTTAAGCGGCAAGGCAGAACTGGCGCAGCCGCTGCAAACGGAGTGGCTGATCGCTACGCCGAAAAAGCCGGAGACGGTGCAGTACCAAAAGCTGCTGGCGCTGTGCAGTTACAGCTGGATGCCGCCGGAAACGCAGTACACTGCCTCCCTCAGCCTGCGCCGCACCGGCAGCGAAAGGCTAGGGTAATGCTTTGCAATCCGGGCCGAGTGTGGTACAATACAAAGAGCATTTTATAACAGGAAAGGGGCATTTGCATGGCCACGGAAGCAAAACTCCGGCAGCTGGCCGACAAGGGCTGCCCGGTCTACTATTTTTATTCCAGCGAGCGGTATCTGGTGCGGCAGGCAGTGGCGGCGGCGGTGCGGATGCTGTCGGCAGACAGCGACGAGGACGCTACCATCTTGGACGGTGCCGCCCCGGAACTGGAACAGCTTATCATGGCAGCGGGTACCATCTCCTTTTTCGGTACCCGGCGTGTGGTGGTGCTGCCGGAAATAGACCCCGCAGCCTACGGCAGCAAGGACCTGGACGAGTTGTGCAGTACCCTTTCCAGCTTGGAAAACGCCGTGGCGGTGCTGGGCAGCGTATTCCCACTGGAACGCGGAAAAATCAAGCTGGGCAAGCAGGCGCAAAAGCTGCAAGCCCAGTGCAAGGCCATCGGCTACACGGAGGAGCTGGCAAAGCCCTGCCCCTTTGAACTGAAAAATCTGATGATGGAGCGCGCAAAGGCGCAGGGCGCGACCCTGCCGGACGGCGCAGCCACCGCATTGCTGGAGCGCTGCGGCGAAGACCCCTTTCTGCTGGAAAACGAGGTGGACAAGCTCTGTGCCCTGTCCGGCTACCAGACCGTGAGCGCTTCCATGGTGGCAGAGATGGGCACAGTGAGCCTTGAAGCGGATGTGTTCGAGATGATCCGCATGATCACCGCCAAAAACGCCACCGGAGCCTGCAAAAAGTTACAGACCCTGCTGCGGCTGCAGCAGGAACCCATTGCCATTACAGCGGCGATGATCGGCAGCTATGTGGACCTGTACCGGGTAAAGCTTGGGGCGGCAAAACGGAAAAATTACAGTGCGGTGCACAAGGATTTTGGCTATAAGGGCAGTGACTACCGGCTGAAGCGTTCGGCAGAAACTGCCGCCCACTACACCCTGCCCCAGCTGGAGGCCTGCTTGCAGGTGCTGCTGGAGCTGGACCAGAGCCTGAAAAGTCAGCCTGTGGCGGCGCAGACACTGCTGGAAACAGCCCTGTGCCGTCTGGCGCTGGCGGGGAGCGGAAGATGATGCAAAGCAAGATGATCCATACCGACCGGGTGCTGATCGTGGAGGGCAAGTACGATGCCGTCCGTCTGGCGCACCTGACCGATGCCATGATCCTGCTGACGGATGGTTTTGGCATTTATAAAGACAAACAGCGCCAGCAGCTGTTCCGGGCGCTGGCGCAGAAAAACGGTTTGATCTTACTTACGGATTCGGACGCGGCAGGCTTCCGCATCCGCAACTACATCACCAATATGGTGGGCGCAGAGAACGTGGTGCAGGCCTATGTGCCCGCCATCCACGGCAAGGAAAAGCGCAAGGCGCAGCCCGGCAAGGAGGGGCTGCTGGGGGTAGAGGGCGTGGACGACGCCCTTGTGCGGCAGGCGCTGCTGGACGCCTTGGGCGCAGAAGCCGGAGCCGCGCCGGTGCGCCCAGCGGGACGGCAGATCACCTATACTGATTTGTACGAGTGGGGGCTTTCCGGCAAGCCCGGCAGCGCCGAGCGCAAGGCTAGACTCTTGAATGCGCTGGGGCTGCCGCCGCGCCTTTCCAAAAAGGAACTGGTAGAAGCTTTTAACCGGCTATATACTTTTGAACAACTGGACGAGTTGCAGTTGAAAATTTTGCAGGAGTGAAAAACTAGCCGTTTTTGCCCCACGCCTGCCGCAACAGTTCCAGCGCGTGGGTCTCCAGCCGGGAAACGTAGCTGCGGCTGATGCCCAGCAGCCCGGCGGTCTCCAGCTGGGTCAGGGGCGGCTGCCCGGCCAGCCCATACCGCAGCAGTAAGATTTGCCGCTCCCGGGCGGGCAGGGTGTCCAGCAGCTGCCGCAGCCGCCGGACATCCTCCTGCCGCTCACAGCTGTCCTCCATGCAAAAGCCGTCCTGTATCACATCTGCTAAGGTCAGCGCCGAGTCCCCGTCTGCCTCCAAGGATTCTTGCAGGGAAACGGTCTGCCCGCTCTTGCGCTCCCGCCGGAACTGCATACGGATCTCGTTTTCAATGCAGCGGCTGGCATAAGTGGAAAACCGCGCCTTGCGTGTGGCATCAAAGGTATCTACCGCTTTCA
>ENA-UOJD01001810-UOJD01001810.1-human-gut-metagenome-genome-assembly--contig:-P48-NODE-1810-length-19917-cov-8.326755_pt1 | contig 19917 bp, 18 predicted proteins | sample MGYA00242342_ERZ723889 | MGnify/ENA metagenome assembly ERZ723889
TTATTTAAATTACAAATTGAAAAAGAGCAAATTATAGATTTTTTAAAAAGAAAAATATATATAAAAGAAGCATCAGAAGATGTATGGAAAAAATACGAATCAGGTTTTTTTGATTTAAAAGAAATTAATGAAATTTGTAAATTAGGATATTTAAATCCAAATACAATAGTAAAAAAATATTTAGAAGAGCATAAAAGGGAAATAGCGCTAGAGCTAAAAGAACAACCAGATATTACTGACGAAAAATTAATAGAATTTTTTACACCAGAGCAAATATTAAAATTAGAACAAGCTCAAAAAAAATCACTTACGCCAGAGAGCATGTTGTTTTTCAGAGATGATTTAAAAGCAATATATAGTCAATCTGGAAGAGATTTGGAAAGAGAGCTAATAGATTCAGAAAAGGCAAGTAACGAAAAGCTAGAAGATAAAAAAAATTTACTAGAACTATATACAAATGGACTTGTAAGCTTATCTAAATTTACTAAAGATGAGGTGTCAGAAGGTGAGATATTAAAATTATATTTTGACAGTAATCTTGACGAAAACATTTTAATAAACGCATATAACGCTGGTTTAGTATCACAAGAATCAGTATTAGAAAATATTGTAGATACAGATTATATTTATAAACTAATAAAAGAAAGTAAATTAAACGCAAGTGTTATAGATTCTTATTGTGATACAGCAGAGCTAATAAAATTATATCAATCAGAAGAGCTAACCTTAGATAATATAGCAAAACTAAGTATAAATTCAGAAGAAATAAGAAGAATGTACAATAATAATGAGTTAGCATATGTTGAATTATCTGAATTAGCAGAACACAGTATAATTAGTCAAGAAGAAGCAAACGAAATTAAAGAATCATATGATATAAAAGCAGACTTAGAATTATTAAGAAAAAAAGGTGGAATAATAGGTCTTGATTTAGAAAAAGAAAAAAATCCTAATGGTGCAGATCCAATAAATCCAGATGATAGACCAGATATACCAGATGAACCCATAAAAAGCGGAGAAATTGACGAAGAACTTAAAAAAATATTATTTGAAGCTCTTGGTTCAGGTGAAGCAGTAAGTGTACGTTGGAATTTATTCAAAGGTTATAAAATGTATCCATTTACAAATGGAAAATTGAGACTTGCTGTGCTAGAAGGAGGCAAAGGAGATGGAGCAACATACATATTACCTTTAAAAATGGTACTTGAGCAAGTGAGAGGAGAGCTAGGTATATTTGGTAGGGCTGTTTATAGAAGAGATCTTACCAAAGATGATGAAAATGTAAGAACAGCAATGCATACAAAAAATTGGGGGAAAAATATTATAAAGAAGATGGTTGAATTGACACCAGGGATAACCCAAGAAGAAATAGTTGGGCAAAATAAGGAATTTGTAAATCAAATTGTATCAGAAATAGCAAATTCTTATGATAAAAGTAAAGAGCAACAAAAAAATAAATAAGAGGTATATATGAATTTTGATGAAATGAAAAAAGTTTTTAGTAAATTTAATATTGATAAAGTAAAGCAAATAGTAGAAGAAATAGAAAATTCATTAAAGCAAAAGGTTGGTCCAATGGTTAAATTGATAACTGAAGATAATAAAGAATTTGCTGAAAATTTAACATATAGTAAAATAATTGAATCAATTGAAAAAGCAAAAAAAGAACCATGGGAATTAGAAAAAAACTCAAAAAGTTTAAGAATTGATGGGTTAGGTAATATAGCAGTAGTATATAATGGAAGTCCAGATATATTATTATATTTATCAATAAAAGCCTTAAAAACTCACAATAATATTGTATTTTATGAAGATACAAACATACATAAATCTTCTAATTATATAATAGATTTAATAAATAGTATTCTTAATAAAAAAGATTATAAAACAACAATATCTATAAAAAAAGTTAAAAGCTTTAATGAAATATATGAAGATGAAAAATTTTTTGACAGTTATATTTGCATAGGAGAAATATCTAAATTTAATCTTTTAAAAAATAATATAAAAAAGAACATCATATATAGTGCATATGGTACAGTATCACTATATTTAGATGATAAAAATTTAAAAGATACTTTATTGGAAATGGATGAATTTGTATTTGAAAATAATTTAGCTCTTGATTTATACAAAGATAAAAATGTAGAAGATGTTATTGACAAGATAAATGAAAAAGGTGAAAATTTTTGCTCTGTTATTTTTACAAAAGACGTTAAAAAAGCTTATTATTTTTTAGAAAATGTAAATTCGCAAACTGTATATATAAATAAAAACCCATTTAAAAATTATAACTTTTTTTTAGATGATAAAGATTTAATTAAGAAAAAAATAATTATAATGTAGTAAATAAATGAGGATTATGGAGGATGTTAAATGAATTTATTAAATAATAACCGAAAATCAATAGAAGAAGAATATTTAGAAAGATTAAATAAACTAATTTTAGAAAGGGCATTTACAGGTAATACAAAATTTAAAGGAAATTTTGCATATTTGCATTCTAAAAATGAAAAAGATATACCAATTAATACTGATTTATTTTTTGAGCAGATTTCAATAATGATAGATGCTGCATATTCTGAATTTAATAAATGTAAAAAAAGAAAAGAAGAAGAATATATATACGAAGTTTTAATGAATTTTACTGGAATGACGGTTATATCTGAAAGAACAGAAAGATTGTTAAATAATAGAAGTACTGAATATAACGATATAGTAAAAAAGATACATGACACATTCGATTTATTAAAAAAAGAATCAAGTCAAGAATTTTCAAAGTTAATGGCAGTTATAATGGCTGAATCTAATAATTTAAATGAAATATTAAAAAATACATTTAATATAAATAAATTAAATGAGACTGATATTATTTTTATTATAGAAAGATATATTGGAAAAGAGGACTTTAGGAGTCATTTAGAGGACTATTTAGAGACCTTATTTACTAATGGACCTGTAATGGAAAAGCTTGAATTAATGGGGTATATAAATCCTAGAGAAGTAAGCTCATATATTAGTGGCGAACGACTAGTAGAGGCTTTGAAAGAAAAAAACTCTCAACATATATTAAAATACTTACAAAAATATGATTTTTTTGTGGCATTTTCAAAAGGTTATATTAGAGGTAGAGCTTTAAAAGAAAATACAACAATTGAAGATTTATTTCTTAAATGTTTTGATAAAAAAAACATGATGGATATATTAGAAAAAAAGATTTATAAAACTGATGCTACAGAGTTTATATGGGAGTTATACGAAAAAGATTATTTTACTAAAGAAGAATTAACACAAATTTATAAAATAGGATATTTAAATGTAGATACAATAGTTAAAACATATAAGGAAGAGCATAAAAGAAAAATAGCATTAGAGCTAAATTATGCAAGTATAAGTGATGAAAAAATAGTAGATTTTTTTACACCAGAACAAGTATTAGAATTGGCTAAAGGTACTAATGCGAATGAAAATATAGAATTTTTTAAAAATGAATTAAAATCAGTATATGCAGATAAAGGTATAGATTTAGAAAGAGCTTTAATTGATGAGGAAAAATCTAACCTTGAAAATCAAAAAGACGACGAAAATGCAGAAAAACGAACGTTATTAGATTTATATAAAAATGGACTTGTAAATTTATCTAAGTTTACAGAAGGGGAAGTATCAGAAGAAGAAATAATTAATTTTTATAATGAACAAAATGACGATAATATAATAATAGAAGCATATAATTTAGGATTTTTATCACAAGAAGCGGTACTAGAACAATTTGAAAACGAAGATATCCTCCTTGAAAAGATAGAGAGCGGATTAAAACCACATGTACTAACAGGATATTATCAAACACAAGATTTTATTGAATTTTATAAATCAGGAAGAATAAGTATTGAAAATTTAAGTAAATTAAAAAGTTATTTTGATATCGATAAAATAAAAGAGTCATATTTATCTGGAAAATTAGATTATGAAGACCTATTTGGCGCATTTGTTAAATCTGGTATAATAGACTATGAAACTGCAAATAAAATAAATGATAAATATGATATAGAGCTAGCACTAGAGAAATTAAGAGAAAATGGGGGTATAGTAGGGCAAGATATTGATTTAGCTAGAGCTGCCAAAGATAGGAGTCTTCAAAATAAAGATTCAAATAATAATAATGTACCAAAGGCTGTTTATGAAAAAAATACGATAGGTGAATTGTTTAATATAAATAATCAAGTAAGCAATCAATTATTTGAAAGATTAGGTGCTGGAGAAAAAGTAAAAGTTTGTTGTAAATTATTTGATGGATATATTATGGTACCTTTTGTAGATAAAAAGCTAGCACTATTAGAAGGTGATGGTAGAACATATATATTGCCACTAAAGATTGTATTAGAGCAAGTAGAACACCAAGGTAGTGAAAACGATTTAATTGGAAATGCTACATATAGAAGTGATTTATATAATAATACTGAATATGTAAGAACAGCAAATCATACAAGTAACTGGGGTAGAAATGTTATAAAAAGGATGGGAGAGTTAAATCCTACAATAGATGTAAATGAATTGATTGAAGATAATGAAGATATATTAACAGCACTAGAGCAACAATATAAAGAAAGAAAAGAGAAAAAAATTAGATAGAAATAACTACCAAAAAAGAAGATTGTACAAAGTGAATGTACCTAATCTTCTTTTTTTTGATTTAGGATAAGAAAATAACAACTTCAACCCATAAAACTTTTCTCAAAAACACAAAAAAGTCACATAAAAGCAATTAAAAAGAAATAAATCTAATATAGAATATTAAAAAATAAAGAAGTCTAAGGAGGACTTAATAATGAAAAATAAAAAAGAAAATAGTTTATTAAAAATAGACAATTTCCTTGTAGAATCAGATAAAGTTAATTTATCAGATGAAACATTTAGTAAATTAATGTTTTTATATTCCGCAGCCTTAAAACAATTGGAAACCAAAATGGATATTATACAAAAAGAATTTGAATATTTCTATGGATGTACTATAATAGATCATACAAAATCTAGAATAAAAAAGCCAGAAAGCATAATAAAAAAAATGGAAAGTAAAAATTATGAATTAACTTATAGAAATCTAGTAGAACAAGTAAATGATATAGCCGGATTTAGAATAATATGTCCACTAAAAGATGATATTTTTTCTACTGTAGATTTAATTAAAGGTATGCCAGATATTAATGTTATAAAAGAAAAAGATTATGTCACAAAACCTAAAAAAAGTGGATATTCAAGTTATCATTTAATTGTAGAAGTTCCAGTACCATTAATGAAGCAAATAATACCAGTAAAAGTTGAAATACAAATAAGAACTTTAGCAATGGATTTTTGGGCAAGTTTAGAGCATGATATAAAATATAAATCTAAAAACAATATTAGTAAAAAAGTATCAAATGAATTAATAAAATGTGCTAAAATGATTAATAAATTAGATAACCAAATGATTACAATAAATAATGATAGCAAAGAAAATGTACTATTGCAAAATGAAAATAGTTAGTATATAATCCAAATATAAAATAAATTAAACGGAGGAAAAAATGCAAGTAGTAGAAGATATAACTACAGGTGAAGTTATCAAAGAATTTACTAAGAAGATATTAAAATCAAAAATGACTAAGGAGCAATTAGATGACTATTTAGATTATTTAGCAAATAAAAATAAAGGTTTGAAGCAAAATGAAGATATAAAAAAGAATCAAAACGAAAAAGAAATATAAAAGTAAACAAAAGATAAAAAATAATTGGAGGATGCGTGTATGGAAAAAAAATATGCAAAAGCATATACAGAGGTATTAGAAATATTAAAACATATTCCAGAAGATGAGTATGAAAGAATACCAAAAACAGAGATTCAATTTTATGAAAATAATTGTGATAAAACTTATAAATTTATATATGATGAGTCTTTGAATGTTAAGGACCAATCTATATCTAAAGAAGCTAATGCAGTTATTGTAGCTATATATATGAACTATTTTGCAAATGAAAAACAAAAAAGTATTATAAATGAAATATTAAAACAAAATAGTATAGAAGCAGAAAAAGAAAAACAACAAAAATATGATGTTAACAATATTTTTAAAAACAAATTAGAGGAAGATTCTTCAGAAAATTTACCAATAGAAATTAATGATAAAAAGGATAATTTTATAAAAAGAATAATAAATAAGATAAAAAGCTTATTCGTAAGTAAAAATAAGTAAATTGAAGACGATATTAAAAAATATTAACTATGAATATAATAAATGAAGAGAAGTACAAACAAAAAGTACTTCTCTTCATTGTAAATATTAAAAAAAACAATGATATATAATAAGGTAAAGAAAGTATTGACCAAAAAACTTATATATTAAATAAAAGGAGAATTTATGGAAATAGTAACAATTAATTCTAAAGTTAAATTAGGTTGCAATATATGTGATAAATGTTGTATAAACAGAGGAGATATAAAATTAACACCAATAAATGTTATTCAGATAAGTAAATATATGAATATTCCTATAAAGGAATTTTTAGAAAAATATACATCTAAATTACAAAATGAACAACCTGAAATTGTTCTAAAACCTGTAGGAGAAAAAAATAGATGTATATTAAATGATGAAAAAACAAATATGTGTACAATACATAAAGTAAAACCAATGCAATGTGTTACTTTTCCACTTGTGCCAATTGATTTAGAACATAATATATTTTTTAATCAAGATACATGCATATGTGATGAAAAAAAAGAGATAAAAGTAATTGATTGGTTAAATGGCAAAAATGGAATATACCTAAAATATAAAAAAATATATATGGAATGGATAGCTCTAGTAGAAGATATTCAAAAAAAGTGGGATAATTTAGATAAAGAGCAACATGATAAAATATATGAAACATTATTTTGTAACTATAATGACAATATAATTAATATAAAACATAGCGTGAGGAAAAACTTTAAAAGAGTAAAAAAAATAATAAAAAGCGCATAAAATGTCGAAAAAACACGATGAAAAATAGAACTATCAACGTGTTTTTTATTGTTTTTTTAATTATGAGGTGGTAGAATTAGCAAGAAAAAAAGAGAAAAAAGAGCGAAAAGAAGAGTGGTGCATATGGGAGGAGTATTAGAGCTACAAAAAATGGTAGAAACAAATGTATTCCATCAATGGATGATTACAAGCATAATATCTGCAATATTTTTTTCTTTTTGTGATATATATTTATTTGTAAAATTATTTAAAATCGAATCAACAAAAACTAAATTATTAACAACAACATTATTAGATACAATTTTAAGAATGATATCTGTAACTTTTATACCAATTCCATTTTATAGAGCCGTACATTTAATAATTACAGTTCTAATATTCAAATTTTGTTTTAAAGAAAAAATAGAAAGATGTATATTAGGAGAAGCAATAAATGCAATAAGTATTATTTCATTAGAGCTAATTTTTTCTAAATTATTTTGTATTATACTTCCAGAAATATCAACATATGCAAGTGGAATGTATAACTATAAATATAAATTATGTTTAACCTTTTCAATTTCAATAGCAAGACTAATAATTTGCTTGGTTGTAAACTTAAAAAATATAACAATAAAAATGAAGAATTTTATAGCCACAAAAAATAGAATTAAAGTAATTATAATTTCTGTAATAGCGTGTATGCTAATGTTCTTTAATGCAGCTGAAATGACATTATTTATAAGTGATTTTCCATACAGCATATTTGTAGTAGATATTATTTCTTTAGTATTATATTTTTACATAAGTATGAAAGATATCTTCAGAATAGCAAAACTTGAGGAAATGGATGAAAAAATTCATAATTTGGAATCATATAATAAAACATTATCAATAATGTATGATAATATAAGAGGATTTAGGCATGATTTTAATAATTTTGTGCAGGCTCTAAATGGATATGCTCAAATAAATGATATAGAAGGAATAAAGTCAATGAGTGAATCTATTCTTAAAGAATGTAAGGAAGTTAATAACATGGGTTTACTGGATCCTAAAATTATAAATAATTCAGCTGTTTACAGTATTATTACAAATAAATATTATTTAGCACAAGAAAATAATATTACAATGAATGTAGAAATAATGATAAATTTTCAAGAGCTCAATATTTCAACATATGAACTATGTCGAATTTTAGGAATATTATTAGACAATGCAATTGAAGCTACAAAGCAATGTGAAGAAAAGATAATAAATATAAAATTTATAAAAGATTTTAAAGTAAACAGAAAACTAATAATAATTGAAAACTCATTTAATCAACCTGATATTGATTTAGAAAAAATTTATGAAAAAGGTTATAGTACTAAAACAGAAGATTTAGAACAGCATGGATTAGGATTATGGACTGTAAGAAAAATTTTAAGTAAATCTGATAATTTAAATTTGTTTACAACAATAGACAACTTATTTAGGCAACAATTAGAAATATATGAATAAAAACTGTAAAAAGTGCATAAGTTAAAAATTGATTTGATTTATTAGTATTAAAAAATTATAAACCACATCCTCAAAATCAAAAAATGTATAAAACAACTATTAAATCAATGATTGTCAAAAGTTGACAAAGATTAAAAAAAATGGTAATATAAATTATGTAAAGCTAGTATAACTAGCGCACATCCCACCTTATTATAAAGCAATTTTGTTAACTGATGGAATATTCTATTTGAAGAATATTAGAGGCACAACTCTATTATTTGGATTATAAAATACAAAGTCAGAAGATAAAAAAGTGGAATAATAAGGGAAAGATTTTATATAGATAGACCCGGGCAATTGTCCGGGTCGTTTTTATGAGGTTATTTTGGTATGATAATTTTTATAAAAGAGCAGATAGATGTTGAAATTAATATGTTATTTTTTTAGAAAATAGAAATATTACAAATTATTTATTTAGCATTGAAATAGAAAAATTTTATTGATAAAATATTTATGAATCGTAATATTGTGAAATAACAGTACATAGCAAAAGTCTAAATATAAAAGGAGGAATTTTAATGAAAAAATCAAGTAAAATTATTTTAACAATTGTAATTATACTAATAATTGCAGCAGTAGTAGGAGGAGTATTGTTATTATTTTCAAATTTGAAGAAGTCAAATAATAAGATTAACGAATTGCAAAATCAGATTGTGGATTTAAAAGAAGGTAACAAAATAAATAATGAAGAAAATTCAAATAAAAGCATTGAAAGTAATAATGCAAAAAATGAGGAACAAACATCTAATTCAAACAATACTGAAAATAAAAATAGCTCTGATATTGCAAATGAGGCAATAAGGGAAGCATTAAAAGAAAGACGATTTTTAGCTAAAAATAATATTGATCCAGATAGTGAAGCTAAGTTTGTAAAAATAGCAGATAATTCATATCTTATTCATGTTGAATATGAACCAGATGAATCTGGAAGTAAATCAACATATTTTTTTGTTACATATAAAAATGGACAAGTTACTTTAAAAAAACAATTTGTACACAAATATGTTTATGATGTATCAATAGACTTTGACAACTTAATAATAAAAGCAGAAATTGCATATAAAGGATTTGTAAAAGATATTTTCGGAAAAGTAAATAATGGTGAATATTCTCAAATTTCAGATATAGAAAAACCTGCTAATGAAGAATATGAAAATACTGTTAAATACACTATAAACGAAAATGAGGTTTCAAAAGCAGAATATGAAACAGAGAGCAATAAGTATAATAAATATAATTTTGTATCATTTGAAAGTAAAGCAGTAGAGCTTAATGATGCTAATATAGACAAATATGTTAAATAGAATATATAGAAAAAGATGGACAGTACACAGAAAAATAAATAGAATTGTTCAAAAAGGTAGTAGAACAAGGATTAATACACCTTTTCGAAAATGCAAGATATATTATACAAGCATTGGTCACTTCGTAGTAAAATACTGGATGAACCATATTTATGTCGTCTCTCGTGTCCTGCATGTTCATGTCTCTGATGTTGGTTCTGTAAAGGTTAGCAGTGTTTTCAAATTCAGACTCCGTTATGCTGTTGTATGGCTTAGGTTCGTGTTATGTAATTGAATGAATACCAAAACCAATTGTAGCAAGAAGTGCAACAGAAATTACGCCTGAAGCGATTTTCAAGAATTTACTTTCTTTTATTTTCATAGATTCCTCCTGAAAAATAGTCATTTTCTGTCGTTGGGCGGATGCGTATGATGAAAACAGGGGATTTTGCAAGTTTTCAATGATTAGATTATATCAGGAGTTACATAAAATGTTAAACTGATTTATGCAAATATATTAAAATTATCAATATAATCACAAAAAAAACAAATTAACATAAAAAATAAGCTGAGCGTATAGATGGGGATGTTCACAGAAACACTCTTTTTTTGAGTGGTAGCATAGAAGGAGGAATAAAAAATATATAATAAATTACAGTAGATATTATAAATTAAATAACATATTAGGAGGAAATATATATTATGAAATTTGTTATTTTTCTTATTTGTTTTTTTTATGTAATATATAAATTGATTTTTAAAAGTATAAATCATAAAACAAATTATTCAAAAAATAATATTATAAAAGTATTGGATAATGCACTAAAAAACAATGGTTTTACAGAAAAAAGAACATTTGTTGTAAATAGTTATTATAAACTTTTTAGGTCAGATTCAAAGGGAGAGAATTATATATTTGCTATATGCAATGAAACAGCAAGATTTTTGATACCAGATATTATTTCTATTAACGAAGAAGCAAAAAAAGTACATATTCATAATGTTGTAATTATAAATCAAATGAGAACTCCATATCCTGAAAAAGTAGAAAGAAAAATAAAAGAATATGGAATGGAATTGTGGGATTTGAACAAGTTAACTACAATGTCAAAAGTAAAAAAAATATCTGATATAAGTGATAGAAATTCATATGATAATAACGATACAGATATAAAGTCAGTATTAAAAACAAGTGATACATCAGATGACAAATGTAAAATCGATATTGATTCATATGATCCAATTCAAGATTATTCTGAAAAAAAATCAATATTAGATAAATTATTTAGAAAAACGGATAAATTGTAAAACAAATATTATTTTCACATCTAGGTGATTTTACCCCCGTGTGCACTATAACGTAGGAACAATTATAAAATACTTGATATATATGGGATAATTTGCTATTTTTTGTAAGTGGATTATATGGAATTGTAATCAACTGTAAATACAGGAAAATGCTCATACGAAACCCATAAAACATATAAATAAGTAATACAAATGTAATAAAATTCATAGAAACAAAGTTATATAAAAAATTAGAAAGTAAATTAGACATTGATAAAATCATATAATTCTTCTTGATATTTAATTGTACTTTAATTATAATTTTTATAGATTAAAAGTAAAATTTATTTTACAAAAGATAAAACTTAACATATCTAATAATAAAAGGAGGAATTTCAAATGAAAAAATTTAGTAAATTTATTTTAGTTCTAATACTGCTAGCACTATTAGGTGGAGTAGTTTATGGAGGATACTATTTATACAAAAAAAATGCCGATTCAAACCAAAAAATTGAAAAATTAGAAAATGAGATTGCAGCAATAAAAAGTGAGGATAAAAAAAATGCTATAATTGAAAATAATACTACGATAAATGAAAGCAACAATATATCAACAGCAGTTAAAGAATTTTCCAAAGATGACTTAATAGCAAGTAATGGTTTAAAACTTGGGATGTTTGGAGATGAAGTATCTCAAATTATAAAAGATGAACCAACAGAGCATACAACAACAACTGAAGATGCAACAGGTGATATAGTAAATTCATCTAGATATGACAATATTGGACTATCATTAGAATATCGTAGTACAGATGGAGAAGGTTCACTAAGTGGTATTTCTTGGACAAAAGACAATATTAAAACTGCAAGAGGGATAAGCATAGGAGCAACAGAAAAAGATATCCTTGATGCATATCCAAAAAATGCTATATTAAGCAACGAAGATAGCATAATAGTTGTTGGAATGCCTGGAGATGATCCTGTGTATGCAGTAAATAACAATGGAAAATTATATTTTTATATAAACAATGGAAAAGTCAAAAAAATCGCAATATCGTATGGACATATGAATTAAAAATATTTTTTATATAGTCTATGATTATATTTTTATAGTTGCTTATTTTTGTAAGATATTATTATAATTTAATCTAAAAAATAAATTTAAGGAGGATTTCTAAATGAAAAAATCAACAGTAGTTATTCTAGTACTAATTATTGTACTACTATTGGTAGTTATTGGAGTAGGAAGTGTATTCTTATTAAAAGCAAATAACGACTCAAGTGAGGAAATTAAAGTGTTAAAAAATGAAATTGTAAGTTTAAGCAAACATATCGAGAATACTACAAGTCAATCGGCTAATCGTATTGAAAATAACACCAATACAAATACAAATCAACAGAGCAATAGTACAGAAGAGAATAAAAATACTAGTAAAATAAAAACATACAATGATATTAGAGGTACATATGAATCTCAAGAAATAAACATGAATGAGGGAAGTGATTCAGATCCTTATTATATGCATCATATTTTGATATTAAGTAAAGAAGGAACTTTTGCATATTACTATAGTGATACTGATTGTCATTATGTAGGATACTATACCATTGACAATAACAAATTAACTTTAAATAGTGTAGTTAATACAGGAAACGATCCATCGGCTAATCTTTCTAATGAGGTAATGGAATTTACATTAAATAATGATGGTACTATTAAAGATAAAGAAAATAATGAGTTCACAAGAAAATCTGAAACGCCAAGAGAAGATACAAATATCGCTAAAACTATAGATTCATATATGTCTGGATGTGGCACATCTGGTAAAGATGGTCAGGGTCCATGGTTTTCAGGTTTAAGTGAATAGTACAGAAAATTGGAGATATTTATTCAAGCATAGAGGAAGAAAAAATGCACATTATGGACGTTAAAAATGTGCAAAATTTATAAAGTGTCAAAATACCACTTCCAATCATAAAATATACAAATTATGATTGGAGGTTATTTTTTATGGATTATGAGGTTATGATGAACGGAAATGTTAGAATAGGGCAAATAGCACCAGATTTTGAAGCACAAACTACATTTGGAAAAGTTAAGTTAAGTGATTACAGAGGAAAATGGCTTGTATTATTTTCACATCCAGGTGATTTTACTCCCGTATGCACTACCGAAATGATTGCATTTGCAAAAGCATGTACATATTTTAAAAGTTTAAATACAGAGCTACTAGGACTTAGTATAGATAGTAACAGTTCACATTTAGCGTGGATGTACGATATATACTGCAGAACAGGAATAAAAATACCATTTCCAATAATTGCAGATAGAAGCGGAGAAATTGCAAGAAAATATGGAATGATTTCAAACAATGTAAGCAATACAGAAACTGTAAGAAATGTATATATAATAGATCCAAACGGAATTATAAGATTAATTTTAGTTTATCCGCTAAATGTAGGTAGATGCATTCCAGAAATTTTAAGAGCTGTAAATGCACTGCAAATAGCTGATAGCAATAAAGGAGCAACACCAGCAAATTGGGTACCATGCAATCCAATAGTCAACCCTGTACCAACTACAGTTTGTAAACAAGATGAAATGCTAGAATACATTACAAAAAGTAAAAACGGCATGAATTGGTATCTAACTTTCAGAAGACCAGAAAATTGTGTAAAAGAATTAGAAGAATGTGCTGATAATAAATGCGAAATAAAATGTTTTGATAAAGCAGAAGAAAACTAAATTTTGGGGACGGGGCAAAAAAACAAAATTTTCATAAAACAGTAAATTATGACTACTTAAGTTTTTTGCCCCGTCCTCAAATTTTAGTTGACTTATTATGAGTCTAAATATATAATAAACCAAGATTTTATGAGGAGGTACAACATATGAGAAAATATTTTGGAACAGATGGTATCAGGAGAATTGCAAACACAGAGCTAACTCCTGAACTTGTATATAAAGTAGCAAAAGCAGGTGCATATGTATTATCAAAACACACAGACCATACACCAACAATTTTTATAGGAAGAGATACACGTATATCAGGTACTCTAATAGAAAGTGCAATGATTGCAGGATTTTTAAGCTATGGTGCAAATGTAAAAATGTTAGGCGTAATGCCAACACCAGCAGTTGCATATTTAACAAAAAGATTCAAAGCAGATGCAAGTGTAGTTATTTCAGCATCTCATAATACATATGAATTTAATGGAGTAAAATACTTCAGTAATAAAGGAATGAAAATTCCAGATGAACTAGAAGAAGAAATAGAAGAAGTAATGGACTCAGGTAAAATAAATGAACTAACAGCTGTAAACGACAAAATAGGAGTATCTGAAATAAGAACAGATTTATTAGATGAATATGTATATTTCTTCAGAAAAAACTTCGAAGAAGAGCTAGAAGTATTAGACAAAGAAAACTTTGTAGTAGCAATAGATACAGCAAATGGAGCTACATCAGTTGTAGCAGATAAAGTATTTACAGTACTTGGAATAAAACATCATATAATAAACGATAATCCAGATGGAATAAACATAAATGACAACTGTGGTTCAACACATTTAGGAATGTTAAAAGACTATGTTATAAAAAATAAATGTAGCCTAGGAATTGCATATGATGGAGATGGAGATAGATGTCTAGCAATAGATGAAAAGGGAAATGAAATAGATGGTGATAAAATTTTAGCAGTACTATCAAATTATTTTAAGAAAAAAGGAAAATTAAACAAAGACACAGTAGTAGCAACGGTAATGAGCAATCTAGGATTAAACAAATATGCAAAACAAAATGATTTGAATTTTGTTCAAACAAAAGTAGGGGATAGATATGTACTAGAAGAAATGCTAAAAAACGGATACAACCTAGGAGGAGAACAATCTGGACACGTAATATGCCTAGACTACAATCCAACAGGTGACGGAATATTAACATCATTAATGCTAATAAGAGCAATATTAGAAGAAGGAAAACCAGCATCAGAAGTAGCATCAATAATGAAAGCATATCCACAAGTATTAATAAATGCAAAAGTATCATCAGACAAAAAATACGACTTCGACAAAGACGAAGAAATAAAATCAGAAATAGAAAAGCTAGAAAAAGAATTCGATGGAAATGGAAGAGTATTAATAAGAGCCTCAGGAACAGAGCCACTAGTAAGAGTAATGATAGAAGGAGAAGACACAGAATATATAGAACAAAGAGCTAAGCAAATAGCAGATTTGATAGCAGAAAAATGTAAATAAAAAAGACGCACAAAATCTCAAATAAGGATTTTGTGCGTCTTTTTGCCTACATAATATTAACAGACATTACAAATTCATAGTATAATGTAAAATACAGGTGATAAACTTGTATTATTGGAGTCAATTAAGAATAACTATATGCAAGCAACCTTGAAAAAAGGAATGTTTGTAAAGTTCAGTTATTATAAAAACAACGATTTATGCGTTGTGGGCGAAATAGCTTTCTAAAGCTTAAATAAGAACTGCATTTTAAATGTTAAAAACAATAGTTTTTTCATTTTGAGATGCAGTTTTTATCGTATTTATTGTAAATAGAGACGGAGATTTGATACAGACTATGTATCAAGAAAACACTTCCAAAATGGTTCTGCAAATTTAAATTTTTTGCCCCGTCCCATTGACTAAAATTCCCTATGATTATATAATTATAGGGAATTTTAATTTATAAAGGAGATGTCACATTATGGAAAAGAAAAAATTTTATATAACAACACCAATATACTATCCAAGTGGAAAATTTCATATTGGTACAGCATATGCAACAACATTAACTGATTGTATAAGAAGATATAAAAAAGCAAGAGGTTATGATACATACATGTTGACAGGTCTTGATGAGCATGGTCAAAAAATTCAAACTGTTGCTGAAAAAAGAGGATTAACTCCACAAGAACATGTTGACGAAATGGCTGATAAAGCAAAAGCATTATGGAAATTAATGGATATAGGTTATGATGATTTTATAAGAACAACAGATGAAAGACATGTTAAAACAGTACAAAAAATCGTTGATATATTTTTAAAAAACGGAGATATTTATAAAGGAACATATGAAGGTTGGTACTGTATGCCTTGCGAAAACTACTTTACAGAAACTCAGCTAGTAGATGGAAAATGTCCAGATTGTGGTAGAGAAGTTAAAAAAATGCAAGAAGAATCATATTTCTTTAATATGAAAAAATATGAGAATTGGCTAAAAGAATTTTATAAAGAAAATCCACACTTTATAGAGCCAGAATCAAGAAAAAATGAAATATTTAATAATTTTATAAATCCAGGACTAGAAGATTTATGTATAAGTCGTGCAACATTTGACTGGGGAATTCCAATGCCAAATGATCCAAAGCATGTTTTATATGTTTGGTTAGATGCGTTAACAAACTATATTACAGCACTAGGTTATATGTCTGATGATGACACATTATTTAAAAAATACTGGCCAGCAGATCTACATATAGTAGGAAAAGAAATAATAAGATTCCACGGAATATATTGGCCAATATTCCTACATGCATTAGGAATAGAGCTTCCAAAACAAATATATACACATAGCTGGATAGTAATGAAAGACGGAAAAATGTCTAAATCTGTAGGAAATGTTATTTATCCAGAAACATTAATAGAAAGATATGGAGTAGATGCAACAAAATATTATTTATTAAGATTAATGAGCTTTTCACAAGATACAATGTTTACTCCAGAAGATTTTGTAGATAGATTTAACTATGATCTAGCAAATGATTTAGGAAATCTATTAAACAGAACAATTGGAATGATGAATAAATATTTCGAAGGAACTATACCAACAAATATAATAGAAAGAACAGATTTTGATGATGATTTAGAAAACTACACAAAAGAGCAAATATCAAAAGTGGAAGAGCAAATGGATACATACCATGTAAGTAATGCACTAGCAGAAATATGGGCTTTAATAGGAAAAACAAACAAATATATAGATGAAACAGCACCATGGACTTTATCAAAATCAGAAGAAGGAACAGAAAAGTTAAAATCTGTAATGAACCATTTAGCAGAAAATCTAAGAAAAATAGCAATACTATTAGTACCATTTATGCCACAAACATCAGAAAAAATGTTAGCTCAACTAGGAATATCAAAAGAAACTGCAACATGGGATAGTATGAATTCAAATAATGAAATTCCAGAAAATACAAAGGTAATATCAAAAGGAGAGCCTCTATTTGTAAGATTAGATAGAGAAGAAGAAATTGAATATATAAAAAATGCAATGAAGAAATAGATAATTGGGGACGGGGCAAAAAAATAAAGTTGTCATAAAATTTAATGTCAGTAGAGAATATTACAAAGAAAAATTTTTTAACACTCACCAAAAAAAAAAATTTTTTTTATAATAAAATTTTAATTTTAAGGTTTATAATGACAACTTTATTTTTTTGCCCCGTCCCCAATAACAAAAACCTTGACTAATTAATTTGATGAATATATAATTACTCATAAATTGGAAGTAATAAAACGGAGGAAAAAATAATGGCAAATTCAAAAATTATAGTAGTAGAAGGAGCTCAAGGAGCTGGAAAAACAACAATAACAGATTATTTAAGAAACAGTATAAAACATACTAATTTATACAGATTAAGTGGAGTAAGTGATAGTACAAAATCAGGACTTGAAAAGTCAAAAAAAATGTATATAGATTTGTTAGAATATACACAAAAAATGGAAAATTTAAATATAAATTTATTATTTGATAGAACTTTTTTTTCAGAAGAAAACTATTGTAGATTAGGATTTAAAGAATATTCTTTTTCAGAAGTATATAATGAATTATTAGAAAAATTCAGTAAATTAGATTTTGATATTTATTATATCACTTTATATTTAAAAGATGAGCCTTTATTTGAGGAAAGGTTAAGAAGAGATGGCAAGGTAGAGCCATCATATGCAAAATTTAGTGGTCAAAGTAGTGTAAATCAACAACGTGTATATTTACAAATGGCAGATGAAATAAAAGAAAAATACCCAAGCATTCATGTATATAATATAGAAAATAGTAAGCCATTAGCAGAAACACAAATAGAGCTAAAAGAAATTCTAAATTTTTAGCAAATAAATATTTATATATTACATAAGAAAGATGAGGAAAATACAAAATGGAGATAATGAAGCCAAATTTAGATGGAATTACCGAATGTAATACAATAAAAGGGGTAATAAGAGAAGCTAAAATAAGAGATATGGATGTTGCCTGTTGTTTTTTTAATAAATGCTATGAAGCAAATGTTGAAACTGATAGAATGGAGTTTAGCTCTTGTGAATTTAAAGATTGCATATGCTTAAATAGTAAATTTGAAAAAGTATACTTTACAGATGTTTTGTTTGAAAATTGTGATTTTTCAAATACAATGTTCTATGAATGTAATTTTGTAAGAGTTACATTTAAAAATTGTAAATTAGTAGGCTCAAATTTTTGTAATGTAAATATGTACAATATTTTAATGTATAATTCTAATATTTCATATTCTAATTTATCATTAGGAACATACAAAGAAGTTTGTTTTTTTGAATCAAAATTATCAAATTCTATTATTCAAGAAGTGATTTTAAAAGATGTAGAGTTTGAAAGAACAAATTTAATAGCATCACAATTATGCAGAACAAATTTAAACGGAATAGATTTATCTAGTTCAGACATAACAGGAGTTGCTATTTCTCAAGAATATATTAAAGGACTTATTGTTAATGAAATGCAAGCTGTGGAATTGTCAAAATTGTTAGGAGTTGTAATAAAATAAGTAAAAAACTATCTATATTAGTAAAATATAGATAGTTTTTTATGCGATTTATAAAAAGTGCTTTATTTTGATAATAATATAATAATGGCAAGTAAGTTGAAAATTATGTAAATTTATGCTATAATCTTTTTAATCTCAAGAAAGGAGGAACTTAAATGTTCCGAAAAGCAAAAAAAATCATAGTTATGGCAATTATAGCTATGATTGTGCCTACAGCCACTAGTAGCTGGGCACTAAGAACTATCACACATACGACTGCTATAGCAGTAACACAAACAGTGGAAAAAACAAGCGAAGAAACGACTGAGGTAATACCTGAAGTAACAACTGAGGTAACAATTGAAGAATCAAGTAATGCAACAATTGAAACAACAGTTGAATTGACTACCAAAGCAACAACTGAGCTGACCACCGAAGAAACAAAAGAGCCAGAGCCAGTTGAAATTGATATTTATCCAGAAATGGATATTAGTCAAACAACAGGTATATCGGAAGAACAGTTTGTTTCGATGATGGAGGATTTGTGGTGCGATTATGAAGGCTATTTCAGCAGAAATGCTTCACATATATGGAAGTTATGCCAAAAATATGAAATCCATGAAATTGCATTTTGTGGGATAATTGCACAGGAGTCCGGTTGGGGCCAAGTAGAATGCGGTGAAAACAATTATTTTGGGATAATTGGAGCCGATTATCAAACTGAAAAAGAAGGTCTTGAGTCGTTTGCTTCTCTGTTAGGAGAAGAGTACTTGGATCCACAAGGAGACTATTATGTTAATACTACTCTTTCGGGTGTAGAAACATATTATTCACAGCCTGGTTGGTGTAATGCAGTATATGACTGTATGTGTACAATCGTATAGTGTGAAATTTTTAAAACAGAGAATGTAATTATAAAAATTGCATTCTCTGTTTTTTTATAGAAAATGAATTTCTGTACTTAAAATTATTTATACCTATAGGTTTAAAATAGATATGTCACAGTATAATTGAAAATAAAATATTGAAAGAG
>ENA-UOJD01001814-UOJD01001814.1-human-gut-metagenome-genome-assembly--contig:-P48-NODE-1814-length-19835-cov-10.228817_pt1 | contig 19835 bp, 16 predicted proteins | sample MGYA00242342_ERZ723889 | MGnify/ENA metagenome assembly ERZ723889
CATATTTCTATATAAAAGTCTATATAAGCTCAATATATATTAATTACATAAATTTTATATTTTTTATAGCTACCTCAGATAAATATTTGTTTTTTCTCAGTACTTATTTGATAATATTTAATCTAGTTCATAATAATAATATGGTACTCACTTGTTAAAGTGAGTACCTCGCCAGCACTGTCATAAATTTAATCCCAATGAGAAAAATTGAATCTGCTTACAGTATTTTTTTGGATTGAAAGTTCTTTGAAAAGTTCTTGTGATAAGTTAGCCATATTTAATCCATGTTCAGGAAAATAAATATAAAACCATACTCTTAACTCATCTGGTAAAAAAATCCAACATTTTAGCTCTTCTTCTGCTAAATATTTTTCTTCAAGTTCTGGAACATATTCATTAAAAAAGTTTTGAATCCATTTTAATGATTCTTCTAAGCTAAGATTTAACTTTTCAAATTCCTTCCGTTTATTCTCAAGATACTTTTTTACAGAATCAATATCTGCTTCAGTTATTTTTTTCATGACATTATTCCTCCAAAATATCTATTTTTAGATTTATCAAATGGCAAACTGACCTTACCGTTTGATATAATGCCTTTGCATGTTGATAATATTAACACATTTTTACGTTAATTGCAATGTTACCCATTGACAATTAATTTACTATTTATTCCATTTAGCTCAATTGTATTTTCTGCATCAGGTGTTGCTCCTTCATCTAAGATTTTATTTTTTATACCTTTCAATATTGTTTTATATTTTGTTTCTTTAGGAATTTGTACTCTTGCTGTAGAATTTATTAAATTTACCTCTAGTGATCCTTCAAACTTATCATAAATTACTTCTACATCACATTTACTTGTATTTAATGCAATATTTCCTTTTGATTTACTTACATTCATATATTTTAAAACACCATCAAATTCAAGTTGTTCTAGCTCTAAATTTTCTATATTCATTGTTTTTGCTTTTGTATTAATTTCAATATCATCAATATATTTTTGTGGTAAATATATAGTAATTTTAAAATCATTATTATCTACATTTGATTTTTTATTTTTTATAATATCAATATCTAGTTTATTGTATAAATTATCAAATTTTATTTTTAATATATCTTTTATATTTTCATTTGTATCAGACGATATAATTATTTTTACTTTTTCTTCACTATTTGATGTAATATTAAGCTCTTCTATTTGGCAAATATTTATATCGTAATGTTTTGAATGATCTATTTCAAATTCCTCCGTATATGTATATTTTTTATTTGATTTTAGATCTAAATTTTCTTCTTTTATTAATTCGTCAATACTAATATTGAAAAAATTACTAATTTGCTTTAAATTTTCTATATCTGGAGTTCCATCTGAAGTTTCCCATTTTGTAATTGCTTGTCTTGATACATTTAATTTTTCTGCAAGTTGTTCTTGCGTAAGATTTTGCTCTTTTCTTAATTTTTTTAATTTTTCTTTAAATAACATTTTTATCACTCTCCTTGGTGTAATTATAATTTATGGTTAATTTAATCACAAGCAAGCGTATTTTACAATAGCCAAAAAAAATGCTACTTTTCGTAGCATTTTTTATTTTATTTCTAGTGTTGATAACACCTGCTTCATAGTACTTCCAAAACCTTCTGTTGCTTCTATAAAATAATTTATCTCTATTACAAACCTATCATGTTCATTTACATTTATTATATACACTTCTTTTACTTCTGAATTCCAGTCAAGCCCTTTTGTTATATTAAATTTATGTGCTTGATAAGCATTTTTTCCTATTTGCACATTTTCGTCAAAATTATATTCTTTATATTTTTTATTCTCATCCATTTCTTGAAGTATATTTTCTACCATATTTGCACATGCATCTTCATCCAAAGTGTAAATTTTCATATTTAGGTCAGGAATAATTACTCCATTTTCATTTGGTCCTTCACTAATATCACTTTTACTGTATATATCTAAACCATCTTCTTTTGTTACTATCATATCTTCAGGATATTTTATAGTATACTCAATATCTTTTTTTAAACTTCTATCATTTTGTACTACATTAATAGAAGTATCTGTTCCTTCTAATTTTATTCCGAATCTTTCTAGAATTTTAGTATTTCCACTTAATGCTGCATATCCTATAAAACTTCCTGCTGTTAATATAAACATCGCTGCTGTTGCTAATACTAATTGTTTTACTATTTTAAATTTACTATTTTTTTTCATACTTTCTGCCTCATTTTTATTTTCTATTATTTTTTTCATTGTATCGTTCATTAAATTTTCGTCGATTTTTATCTTATTAATTGATTCAATGTATTTATTTTTATTCATTATCTATCCCTCCTTTTAATGATTTTTTTAACATGTTCCTTGCTCTAGATAATTGAGATTTTATTGCAGATTCTGAAATATTTAATATTTTACTAATTTCTGAAATTTTATATTTTTCATAGTAAAACAGATAAATAACAATTCTATATTTTGTAGGTAATTCTGAAACTGCATAATATACTTCATCATTTTCTTTATCTAAATATGAGAGATTTTCATCTAGTTCATTTCTATTTTTGAACCAACTCATTCTTAATAAGCTCTTGCATTGATTTATAGTTACTCTGATAATCCATGCTTTTTCATGCGCTTCATTTTCAAAATTTTCAATATTATTACAGAATTTAATCATAACTTCTTGATAAATATCTTCACTATCTGCTTTGTTTTTTAATATCGATACTGCTAATTTATATACCATATCTGAGTATTTCAATATTGCATTTTCTATTTCTTTTTGATTCATACTTAAATTTTCCTCCTTTAATATGAATACGTTTTAAAAATTAAAAAGGTTGCATTAGATTTATTTTTTATAAAAAATAGGCATTTACAAATATAAAGTAAATACCTATTTTCTTTTTGTTTTAATAATTAATTAAAAGTGATTGTAATTTCATCTACGTTCACTCATAAAATATTCTTTATGTTTTTGTAAGTGTCTGACCATAACTTGTAGCTTACTTTATAACCTAGATCAGATAATTTTATAAATAAATGCTATCATATTCTTATAGTAATTTCAATATCTTTTAGATTCTTCTAACCTCCCCATAATTATAAAATCACTAAAAAACTATTTTTATTTATGGACTGTAATTATCATTAATTCTATCATACGCACATTTTATCGTCCCAACTGTTCATAATTGTTACTTTTCTTTTTCTAAACAATCCTATATAATAATACAAATAATAAAATGAAAGAAGGCAAAAATATGAAACTATGTACTCCCGAATATTTTAAGGATTTCCATTGTATTGCAGATAAATGTACAGATTGCTGTTGTATAGGTTGGGAAATTGATATTGATGACAAAACAGCAGATATTTATAGCAAAATTCCAGGAGAATTTGGTGAAAAATTACGAAAAAATATTATATTTAGTAAAACAAATAGTTTTATTCTTGATAAGCACGAGCGATGTCCATTTTTAAATAATCAAAATCTTTGTGAAATTTTTATTGCTCTTGGGCAAAACAATTTATGTGAAATTTGCACAGAGCATCCACGTTATTATGAATGGTTTAATGGAATTAAAGAAGGTGGAATTGGTTTATGTTGTGAAGAAGCTGCAAGAATTATTCTTTCCCAAGATAAACCATTTAACACCTATGAAACTGAAATTCCATTTGAAAGTGCTGATGAATATGATTCTGAGCTTTATTCATATCTTTTCAATTCGAGAAATAAAATAATATCTTATATTGATAATACATCATTACCATTTAACTTTCGTATTCGTAATGTTTTATGGTATACCTGTTTAATTCAAGAAAATATTGATAATGATAGATTAAATAATATCGATATATCTGTTGTAAATTCATATTCTCAATCTAATTTACAACATGTACTAGAATTCTTTTTAACACTTGAACCATTTGATGTTAATTGGATGCCATACTTAAGGGATTGCATAAATTTATATAATAATTATTTTTTAAAAATAGAAGATTTCGAAAATAGTAATCCTGAAATTTTTAAGTTTTTGCAAAATATTTCAATTTATTTTATATGGAGATATTTTTTAAAAGGTGTATTTGATGGAGATATACTTTCAAAAGTTAAATTAATGGCTGTAAGTATTGCAGTTATTAAATATCTATTTTTCTGTAGATGGTTAAAAAATGGTAATCTTACATTTAATGACTGTGTAGAGATTGCTAAAAATTATTCAAAAGAAATTGAATATAGTGAAGATAATTTGTCTAACTTGGTAAATGCATATTACGAAATTGATAGTTTTTCATTGGAAAATTTAATAGGACTATTTTCTTAAAACTATTTTTTTGAAAATATTTTACTATTCTATTTTCATATATTATAATTAGGAAAATTTAATTTATGGAGGTTATTGTGGACTTTTTAATCAATAAGGATAATGAAATTATAACAAAGGTACTTACTCATTTTAATGAGGATTACCTGACTCATAAATATTTTAATGATGGAACTCAAAGTCGTGTTATTTTATTAAACAATAAATTTTTAATAAAACAAAATACTGAAAAAGCAATTAGAGCTGAAGTAGAATTTTTATTGTTAAACAAGATTGATAAGTTTCAAAAAATTTTATATGTTGATTCTACCTATCAATTTGCAGTATATGAGTTTATTGAAGGAGATGTAATGAAATCTGTTGATGATATTGATGATTTAATTTCTAATATTGTTTTTATAACTACTCATTATAAATTCTATAATCACGATGGCTTTGGATATCTTGGCGAAGAATTTAATTCTTGGTCTGAGTTTCTTGATAGTGAAGTTACATATAGTAGCTCTAATTTGTCTAATTATATTTCTGATAACAGATTAGTATTTAATTGTATTAAGGACTTAGAAAAATATAAGTTTAATAAGAGATTGTTACATGGTGATTTTGGTACTCATAATTTTATTAAGCAAAATGGAAAATTTATAGGAGCAATTGATCCTATGCCTGTTATTGGGGATTACTTGTATGATTTATTCTCTGCTGTTTTTAGTAATGCTGGTATTGCTAGTAAATTGTCTTTGGAGGAGATATTAAATTTAGTTGATGAGCCTAGAGATAAGATGATTGATATGATAGTGATTGTATTGTATATTAGGATTTCGAGATGTTTGAAGTATCATCCTGTGGATATTGGAGTTTATATGAGAGTTTGGAATGAGTTGAGTTTAACATTCAGAGCATAAACTTATGTTACAATTTTTATACATCAATATTATAGCATATTTAACTTTTTATGTATTTTTGACATTATTAGTAAATATGCTATAATCATTTTAGTTACCAATGTAAATAGCATTTGGTTTCTGCGGATAAATAAAAAGAGGAAAATAACATCCACATATCCGCCCCCTACGGCATTAACCGTAGGGCTTTTTATTATTTTTCATCTTTCTCCTTATCATCACTTTTTAACTTCTTCTTTATCTCCGCATTTTTTTGCTCAATAGCTTCCTTTATCATTTTACTTCTTTCTTCTATATTATCTTGTATTTCTTTTCCTTGTTTTTTAATTTTCTCCTTTTTTTCTTTTATTTTAAATTTTACAGCCTGAATTCTAGGATATGCATTTATCAATCTTCTATGCAAAATAGATTTTTCTTGTAATATTTGTTTAACTTTATTTGTAATTTCTTCTGTATTATCAAGCTCTTTTCCAAATCCTTTTTCTGTTGTTTTTACTGCTCTTACTACTATTCCAGAAATAATATTATCACATATATATATTACTAATAATGACCAAAATAATATATTTAACCACATTTGAGATAATCTACCTATTTGTCCTAAGAAAAATGGATTTAATACATACATAATAAGTAATCCTAATAAACCAAAAGGTACTATAGTTTCTAAACATACTCTTCCATTTATATTAAACCTTTTGTTGCTATAATCCCACCATCTAGCCTTATAAATTTTTTCCATAAAATAACTCGTTAAATATTCCAGTGTTCCACAAATTAATATTGCCATTATAAACAAAGTTACTGGATCATTTGTATATTTTTGTAGTAGTATTGTTATAAGTATTGCACCATAACCATAAATTGGACAATAAGGGCCTATTAAAAATCCTCTATTTATAAATCTTTTATATTGAATTAACTTGCAAATTACTTCCATTACCCAGCCTAAAACTGCATATGTCATAAATAATAAAAAATATACTCGTATATCATATCCAAATATAACCATTAATTTACCTCCTTTTTTGGTATACATTATAAATCTTATTGTATTTTATTTCAATATTAGTTTGCACTAAAATTCCTAATACTTTCAATATTATGACAACTTTTATTTTTTGCCCCGTCCCCATAAAACTTGACAAATCCCGTAAAACCTTATATTATAGGTATATCACCCGTTTTTTTACGGTTATAGGAGGTTATAGTTATGAATGATAATTATGAGCTTGACGAATCTGTTGTCAACACAATTATCTTATCAGGCACCATGTCACCTAATCCAGAGTTCAGTTCCCGGAAAGCATTTTTAGTTTCACTATTTTTGAATCCGGACACTCCGTTTTACAGGTACATCATATCTAATGGCGTCAGTCGATATGAATTATGGGAAAGAGCAATTTCTATCCTGAAGGAACCCGATGAGCAACCTCAAAAGCTTTTGCATGTAACAATTAATGGCGGAGAGTTTTTCTTAGATTACGTTCTTTCCGACTTGTTCACAGAAGCATTCAAGATTGCAAGAAGATCTTATGGCAGATCTCAAATTTCGGTTACAGATTTAATCGAAGCATTTGGAGAATTATGTTACTCAGAATATATTGAATTTCTAGCGACATTCATTCCCGGCTATGAGGCACAACTTTCTGCTAAAAAGCCAAAGTTTGAAGTTGAAGCTCCTGCGAAGGAAAAATTCATTATCCCTGACAAACTGAAGTTTTATTTGACTAATCTCAATGAAACTTACTCAGCAGATGAAAAAGAGTGCAAAATCTGTGGCAGAGATGCTGAACTCAAGCAACTCACCCAAATTCTGATGAAAGCTAAAAAGCGTAATGCAGTATTAATTGGTGAACCAGGAGTCGGAAAAACTGCCATTGTTGAAAAACTTACATGGATGATTGCTACTGGAAATTGCCCAGAAAAGTTTAAAGACTCTGTTGTAATTTCACTTGATGTAACATCAATCATTGCAGGAACAAAATTCAGAGGAACTGCAGAAGAAAGATTCAATGATCTTATTGTATTTTTGGAAAATAATCCACAATGCATTCTCTTCATTGATGAAATTCACCTTCTGCTCGGCGCTGGAGCTTGCTTTGAAGGCGCTCTTGACTTGGCAAATGCGTTAAAGCCACTTTTGGCACGTGGTAACACTCGCGTTATTGGTGCTACTACTGAACAGGAATATACGAAATATTTTTCAAAAGATGGCGCTCTAAAGCGTAGATTTGAAAAAATTGTAGTTCGCGAACCTCTTTATAAAAATGTTTATTCTATGATTGAAAATCAAGTTAAACATTTAGAAGAGATTCACAAAGCAAAAATATCTAAGCATCTGGTTGACTCAGCAATCTTTTATGCTTCCTGTTTCAACTATGAAACTCGAAATCCTGACAGAACATTGGACTTAATCGACAGAAGCCTTGCAAATGCAGAAATTGCAGGAAAACCTAAAGTAACAAAAAGGGATATTCTTGACAATTTTTCTATTAATGAAAATAAATTCAAGAGTATGTCTATTGAAACAAAAATGGCCACTGCATATCATGAAGCAGGTCACTATATATTACGCCGCTACTCTCCTGAACTCATTGATTTTAGAAGATTAGCAGTTTCTATAGTACCTGCTGAAAACTATCTTGGTGTAAATGTATGTGAAATTGATCCAGATATTACGCCTTCAAACAACAGAAGCTATTTTATTCAGCTTATTGGAGGTTATCTTGCTGGTAGACTTGCAGAAGAAAAATATTCTTCCAAACATACAGCTGATGCTTCTGATGATCTTGAAAAAGCCACACAAATTGCCAAAAATATGGTAACAAAATATGGTCTTGACAAGATTTCGTCAAACAGAGTATTTTCATCTAACTCAGAAAATGCCATTCCATCTGAGCAAATTTATTTGAAAATTGATGAACGTGTTGAAGCAATCCTCACGGAGGCTGGCATATATGCAAATAAAATTTTAACAGAGCACAGTATGCATCTTAAAGCATTAGCTGAAGCACTGTCAAAATCGGGCATTATGTCTGAAAAAGAAATTTCAGATCTATTCGAGCAAATTGATTTACAAAATTCATAATAACAGTAACCAATAGTTTCAAAAATTTTTATTGAACTATTATAGTCGGTATGTGTTTATCATACCGACTATTTTATTTTGTATACCTCTAAATGATTTATTATTAATTAATGTAAATGCCTTCATAAGATTTATTTATTTTTTTGCGATTCTTTTTTTAAATTTTCTTCTTCTCTTTTATCCACATAATTTCTAAAATATGAATTAACTGGTTGAATATTTGAATTGTTTGATAAATATATTCCATATCCAGCTCGATCAATCATTTCTGAAGACAATGCCATTAACGTTTTCTTATCACCACATCGTTTTGCTTCTTCAACTTTTTTCATATGTGCATCAAATTCTTTTTTATCTATATAATCTTTAAAATATGGATTTATTGGCTGTACTTCCGAATTGTTAGCTAAAGAACTTCCATATCCCGAACGTTGTTTCATCTCTAAGGATAATTCTTTTAAAGCTATCTTATCTCTATTTTTTTTAGCTATTTCAACTTTTTTCATATATTTATCAAATTCACTTTTTTCCACATAATCTTTACAATATGGATTTATTAGATGTGTATTTGATTTATCTGATAAATAACTTCCATATCCCGAACGTTGTTTTATTTTAGCTGATAATTTTTTAAGTGCTTCCATGTACCCTTTTTTTCTGGCTTCTTCTAGTTTTTTTATAAGAATTTTATACTCTTTTTTATCTAATTCATCTTGTTGTTTTTTATCAACCTTTTTGATTTCACTTAATTTTTTGCTTTTATTTTTTTCAACATTTACTTTTGGTTCATTTTCTTTCTTTTTAGATGCATTTTTTTCCATAACTGCAACTTTTTTGTTTTTACTGGTTATATTTTTATTTTGTTGTAGCTTTTTAGTATTAGTTATAATATCTTGTTCTTCTAATTTTTTTCTCTGTGATAATATGCTTAATAAATTTTTTGCAAACTTATCTGTAGTATTTTTAGAAATATATTGTTTTAATACTGCCTGCTGTCTTTCAATTGTTTCACCAATAATTTCAGTTGGTAATCCAGATAATTCTTTTTCGACTTTTTTAGATTCACCATTTATTAATGTTTCAGTTAATATACATTTATATAATTCATCTAAACTATCTTTGTCATATTTTTTTAACATTTGCTTTCTCTCATTTAGTAAAGTTGCAATCCCCTTTTTATGTCCAGAATCATTGAATGCTACTTGTAAAATTGGATATTGCATTAAAAGTTCAGGAATTAAATGTAATGACATTTTAGCATTTAGTTCTATATGACTTATTGATATAAATTCTAACTTCTCATTATTTTCTTTTAACTCATCTACTTGTTTTTGATATGATACTCCTTTTGGGTTTATTAATTTTGCACTTTTTTCTAATATACTATTTTTTTTATATTGTTGTAACATAGATAAAACAAACTCCATGCTTTGTAGCTTTGCTTGATTTTCTCTGTATAAACTTATATAATTTTCTTTATAAAATTCTTCATTAGTTGATTTTGCTGCTTCTTCTAAAGCAAGAATATATTGTGCTTTACTATATTTTTCTATTATATTTTTATTATGTACTAGTATATTTTGATGTGCATGTATCACTTCACAAGCTATATCTTGTATTCCATTTATAAATTTTTGTGTATCTGTGCTTGTTAACTGTGTTAATATTTTTGAATTATATATTACAGAACATATTCCATTATGGTTATATATGCAAATTCCTTTTGCCTCTTGTCCATACTTTTTTTCAAAAGTATCTTCTGATATTACATTTATATCAACCCTATTTAATATTCCAAGTTTTCTTGCTAAAGTTTTTCCAAAAAAGTACATCATAAAAATAGCATCTTTTGAATTCCATTTTCCTATTTTATATTTCATTAAATATGAACTTGCTGCTATTATTAAAGCTTTATCATCTGGAATCTCAAAGTTCCAATTTATTGAATTAATATTTTGTTTACAATACTTTACTATTTCTTCATAAATATCTTCCGTTGGAGTTTTCTTAAGTCTTTTTAATAATTCTCTTTTGTCTGTCTTCATATTATTACCTCATTTTTGCGATAAATTATAATTGATTATATTATATCATATGTTATTAAAATTAATAGTTTTTTATCATAAAATTTTAGCTAATATTTTATAATAATAATATATATACAAAAAATTTAGACATATAAAAAAAACGGTTTGCAATACATGGGATTTCTCCACACACATTCCAAACCGTGCCTTTGTGACTAAGTTATTCTTTTACAACCTTGAAATTATACTATAAAGGCAAGAACTGAAGCACAGTTCCCGCCTTTATCGATTTTTCGACCTCCTTTTACTCCTCAATCGCCTTACGTGCCATTTTCAGCGCGTCTTCGAGTGTTTCTGCACTGCAAATGAATCTGCCGGCATGGCAGAAAGTTGCAGTCTTCACGCCACTGATTTCAGCCAGTACCTGACCATTAAGTCCAGCCCATGCTTCTGGCAATGGTTTTCTCTTTTCCATGCTACCCGGAGCGTCTGGTACTGCTTGTACATTATAGCCACCTCTGTTAGATGGAAATACAACGAACAGGATGCTCTCCGCTTTTAAATTTGAAGAACTAAAAATATGATCCTGCCACGGCATGAACTCTTTAAGAATCATAATACCGTTCTCAGAATGATTTATAGCTTCTTCAACGCCTGACTTTGCTTTTGACTTTGAAATCGCATTTGCAAGAGTATTGTCAAAAACAATTTCTGCAAAAGAACAAGCCTTAACAAAAGCATCGTCTGCGGATTCCTGGCTATCCCAAGCAGGGTTGAAGTTGGATACGCACTTCGAGAAAGACATACATTTAAAGTCCTGCTTAGGCACAACACCATTGTCCACAGCATCAATACCCTGAATCAGTTCCTCGTCAACGAATCTCCATACTTCCTCTGGATTGCAAGTATTTGCAACTAATTTGGATCCGAAATCTCTCCAAATAAGACCAGCAGAAGCATATGGTACTCCGTTTTCTCTGGAACCATTGCCTCCTTTCTGATGATGATCATATTTCCCGAAGCCTATGTCATAGACAATTGCACTTTTGTTCATCTCATCAGGAAGTTTGAAAGTACGGCATACATTAACGTTTCCAAGCACCTTAGCAAGTATTACTGTCGCAACCACTTCATCTGCATGGAACACTCCACCGTGGGTGATAAGGTTTGTGTTTGCAAATTCTTTTGTCATTTTAATCATGGCAAATTCCTTTCTGCCTCATAAAGAGGTCTTGGTTATGGCAAATCGAATTATTATTTGTAGAATAAGTTTTGGGGTATATCATTTCACTTAATAACTTACTCCTAAATAATCAATTTGCTTTTTTCAATGTTCTTTTACTAAGCAGTTCTTGCCTGCTTACAATTATATTTTAGCATATTTTACATAATAAGTAAAATTATTTATATTTATTCTTATTATAAGCATTACTTATACAATACTTACTTGTATTTACAAAATTTAACACCACAAACATAAGAGCCACTTACCATGGCCCTTAATACTCAAAAAACTTTATTTTCACATTTTCTTAATTATCTCGATTAGTTTTATAGTAGCACTATTAAGTATTTCATCACTTTGAACAGCAATACCTATATTTCTAATCAAAGGTTTACTTACTACTTTTAATTCAACAAGCTCGCCTGTCTCCAATTCATTTTTTATATTGTCTTTAATTCCAAATCCAATTCCTAATCCTTTTAGCACAAAATATTTTCTAGCATTAGTACTTGTCATAACAAATTTAGGAACATATTCAATTTTATTTTTTACACAAAATTCATCTAAAATCTTCCCAGTAGTAGAGTTCTCAGATGGAGCTATTAATTCTGTTTTTATTAAATCCTTAATATGTTTTTTATCTTTAATATTATTATAAAACTCTTTTGATGTATAAAAACAATCCTCAATTTCTTTACATTTTATTATTTGAATATTCGATTTATCACATTCTATTGGTAAATTTACAGCAACTAAATCAACTTCTCCTCTCGAAAGAGCCTCTATTGAATCTTTTACATATCCTCCGGAAACGTGAACTCTTATCTTAGGATATTTTTTAGCAAATTCTATAATTGCATCGTAAATTTCAACATTTCCTAATGCACTTCCTGTTTTTATTTTTATATCACCTTCTTCTAGGTTTATATATTGACTGAACTTTTTTTCGGCATTATTCATTGTTTCTACACTTGCTTTTATGTATTGGTAAAACCTTTTTCCTTCGTCTGTTAATTTTACCCCCTTTGCTGTTCTAAAAAATAATCTTCCTTTTAGCGCTTCTTCTAATTTTTTTATTGATTGTGTTACTGCTGGCTGAGAAATATATAATTTTTCTGCTGCTTTTGAAAAATTTCCACATTCTGCAACTATGCAAAATACCCTATATAATTCAAAATCAATTTCCATTATCTATCCTCCTTTACTTCTTTTTTTTGCTCTCCTACCTGTTTTTTACTATCTACATCACATTTTACTATATTAAAAAATTTTTCTATATCTATATTGTCTAATTGTTTTATTGTATCTCCTAGTTTTCTACTTCTACTTGATGAAAATTGTATATATCCAACTCCTGGTTGTAACGTGCTTTTTTCAGAATTTTGATACGACCTTGAAACACTTGCAAGTATCCATAGTGGAAGTCTTCCTGATATATATAACTTTTTACTATCATCTATTGGTGGTAATTTAATATATTCTAAATCTTCCTCTTCCATTTTTCTATCTGGGTTTAATTCAAAATGAAGTATTATTTCATCTTTACTTTGTGTTTGATACAAATACATTTTGTCTTTGATTATTTCATATCTTTCAATTCCCTCTATTGAATCACCTTTCAATTTAGAATCTATCTCAAGACTTTTTGTTTTAATATATCTATTTTGTCTTGCATCATATAATGATATATCTTCTACACCTGCGTTTTCCGCTGCTTCACAAGCTAAACCTGTAACCCAATTTGCTCTTGATTCAAATAACTTAAGTACTTTTCTATCATCACAAAATCCTTTTACATAATAGTATAATTCATTGGCACAATCCTTCTTCCAATCAATATTACCTGCATTATTTATCATATTAAAAGTTTTTGCTACATTTCTCATATTTAAAACATTGTCACTTGATAATAACTTTCTTCCTCTTTCTTCCATTCCTTTTTCTATTAAGGGTGCACTAATTGACGATACTAATTTTTTTATGAGTATATCGTTACTTTTTTCTGTTCCTCTTTCTAAATTAAACATATTCGCTTTTATAGGTGATTCTCCATAAATTTCAGATTCGTTTTTATTTTTATCTAGTATTGATTTTATTTCTGCAAGTATAATAACACCTTTATCTTTACAAAATTCTCTCCATTCATCCATTTTATCATCCTTGCTATCTAATATTATAGCATAATTGCATGCAGAAAATATCGTCTCATTCTCTGGAGATATCTTTCCACCAACATCAATTAATACTATTGGTGCAGTTTCTTTTTCTATTTGCTCTTTAATATCTTCGGCAAATTCAGGAGTCAAATTTCCTTTTCTTCTAACTTCTTTAATTAAATAATTTTGATCTGGATTATTTGAAAAAACACCTTCTCCATCGGGACAACCTCGTATCATATATGTATAACTTTCAGGGCACGCTTTGTATAAACTTGTTGAAAAAACTGTTTTTCCTGAATGTGGCGAACCACATATTACTATTTTCATTTGATTTTTCATATTTTACCTCTCTAAATATATTTTATTAATACCTATTTTAATTTTACTTCTTTTTATTTTTTATGTCAATTTTCATTATTAAAAGCAAAGGAGAGACTCTCTGATTTCTCAGAAAGCCTCCTCTTCTCTTTTTCATACTGTAGGCTCAAAGAAGATTCGTTACAGCTGTAGTATACCCTTTTTCTCTAAGATATCCAGTATAGCGCGGTTTCACATATTTGACTTTTGACTTCTTTCTAAGAACTTTTACATCCATCGTTTCCGTCAAACCAATATATTTTACCAGCTCTACCAAATCTCCAATGTACATACAGTTTTCCTCATCGCCCCAGCCTTCGTTCAGCTTACCTTCACAAGAGATGTGCAAAAGATTTTTGGACTTCAGTTTCCGGAAAAAACTTCCATTCTGAATACCTACCTGAATCCAAAAGTCTTCGCAACCAGACATACCGACACGGTGATGAATCTTGTAATAATTCTTTCTGCCCTTTTCTTGATACATCCTTATCAGTCGTCTAACATCTTTATCTGATAACAAAGCCTGTATCAAATCAGATGCATATGGTGAGCCACCTTTAAGTTCGTAAATTGCAACAGTCATTTGACTGTAATTTATTTCCAAACCTAATCTAGAAAAATCTACACTGCTCCATATGGAATCAGTTTGCAGCTCGATTTCCTTTCTGACTGTAGCTTTTCTCATTTCTCTCTTTGAGCTCGCTGTTCTTCTTGACGCTCTCATTAGCATTACCTCCGCCTCTTGGGCCTGCTTTTTATTTTTTCCTTTGTATCTAACATGCTATTCCTAGCATGGAAAAATAATTTAATGGGACACTGTCCCAAAAACTTTTCTCCTTTCTGTCACCGATTCTTGTTCGGAACAATTATTATTTTAGCATGTGTTATGTAAATTGTAAAATTCTATTTTTTTATGTCTGATATAAGCAATACTTATATCAATATTACTTTTACAAAATAATAAATATATTCTCTTTTAAGTCTTAATTTAAAATTTAAACAAAACTTATGTATCTTTTTAGTGAATTTTGTTGATAATAAATTTTAGCTATGATATATTATTCTCGAAAATTTTCAGAATATGAAATTTATAATTTTATAGGAGGTATTTATGGATTTCGAACAATGGAAAAATTTTAATAAACAAGGCGAATGGACTAAAGAAATTGACGTTCGTGATTTTATTCAAGCAAACTACAAACCTTATACTGGAGATGATAGTTTCTTGGCTGATGCTACAGAAAAAACAAAAACTTTATGGAACAAAGTTTTAGATTTATACAAAAAAGAAAGAGAAAATGGTGGCGTTTTAGATGCCGACGTAACAACTCCTTCTACAATAAATGGATATGATGCAGGTTATATCGACAAAGATTTAGAAGAAATAGTTGGTCTTCAAACAGATGCCCCACTAAAAAGAGCTATAATGCCAAATGGTGGTATTCGTATAGTTGAAAAATCTTGCGAAGCTTATGGTTTAAAAGTAGATGAAGAAACTTCTAGAATATACCATGCATTAAGAAGAACTCACAATGATGGAGTTTTTGCAGTATATACTCCAGATATAAGAGCTGCTAGAAGCTCTCACCTAATCACAGGTTTACCAGACGGATATGGTCGTGGAAGAATTATTGGTGACTACAGAAGAGTTGCACTTTATGGTGTTGACGCATTAATAGAAGCTAAAAAGAAAGACCTAGAAACTTACGACAGAGATGAATTCACATATGATGTAATTCGCGCTCGTGAAGAAATGCATGACCAAATAGCAGCACTAGAAGATTTAAAAAAGATGGCTGCAAAATATGGATTTGACATTTCAAAACCGGCATCAAATGCAAAAGAAGCAATTCAATGGTTATATTTTGGATATTTAGGAGCTGTTAAAGATCAAAATGGTGCAGCAATGAGTATAGGTAGAACATCTACTTTCTTAGATATATATATAGAAAAAGATATTGAAAATGGAATATTAACAGAAGAACAAGCACAAGAATTAATGGATCATTTTGTAATGAAATTAAGATTAGTTAGATTTTTACGTGCACCAGAATACAACGAATTATTTAGTGGAGATCCAGTTTGGGTAACAGAAAGCATTGGTGGTATGGGTGTTGATGGAAGAACATTAGTTACTAAAAATTCTTTCAGAGTTTTACACACTTTAAGAACATTAGGACCTGCTCCTGAGCCAAACTTAACAGTACTTTGGTCAAAAAATTTACCACAAGGATTCAAAAATTTTTGTGCCAAAATTTCAATAGATACATCAGCTATTCAATATGAAAATGATGACCTAATGAGAATTACTTTAGGTGATGATTATGGTATTGCATGTTGTGTATCTGCTATGAAAATAGGAAAACAAATGCAATTCTTCGGAGCAAGAGCAAACCTTGCTAAAACATTATTATATGCAATAAATGGTGGTCGTGATGAAATATCTGGTAAACAAATTGCCCCTAAATTTAGACCAATTACTTCAGAATATTTAGACTATGATGAAGTTATGGAAAAATTTGATGATATGATGGAATATGTTGCAAAAATTTATATAAAAGCATTAAATGCAATCCACTATATGCATGATAAATATTCATATGAAGCATTAGAAATGGCTTTACATGATAAAGAAATACTAAGAACAATGGCATGTGGAATTGCTGGACTTTCAGTTGTAGCTGATTCTCTTTCTGCAATAAAATATGCTAAAGTAAAAGTTATCAGAAATGAAGATGGCTTAGCTGTAGATTACCAAGTTGAAGGTGATTATCCAAAATATGGTAATGATGATGATAGAGTTGACTCTATTGCAGTTAATATAGTAAAAGAATTCCAAAGAAAATTAGAAAAACATATTATTTATAGAGATGCAAAACCTACACTTTCTGTATTAACAATTACTTCAAATGTAGTATATGGAAAAGCTACTGGAAATACTCCAGATGGAAGACGCGCAGGAGTTCCATTCGGACCTGGTGCTAACCCACTTTATGGTAGAGATTCAAATGGCGCATTAGCAGTTATGAACACTATAGCAAAATTACCATATGAATACTCAGAAGATGGAATTTCATTCACATTTGCAATTACTCCAAATACACTTGGAAATGATTCTACAACTCAAGTTAATAACTTAGTAAGTATGCTTGATGGATATTTTATGCAGACAGGACATCACATTAATGTTAATGTATTTAACCGTGCATTATTAGAAGACGCTATGGAACATCCAGAAAATTATCCTCAACTTACAATTCGTGTTTCTGGATATGCTGTTAACTTTATAAAATTAACAAGAGAGCAACAATTGGATGTTATTAATAGAACTATTCATGAAAGAATTTAATTTTTATTAAAGATAAATAGTTTTGGAGGAAAACTTTAAAGGTTTTCCTCCTTATTTTCTGAAGTTTTAGAACGTTCTTGGAACTTTAAGGATATTTAAGTATATTATTTAAAGTTCAGTTAAATTCAAATGTTAAAATAAAATGTTTTATAAAAAACGAACTTAAAAAATGTCTCTAGAATTCTAATAATTGCTATAATATTACAAAAGCAAAAAACAGCACTCGAAAACTTGTCCGTTTTCTAAGTACTGTTATGCATGGAATGTGTACTTAACTTCATAAGAATGAAATCAGTACTATTATAACAACAATTACCACTACAGAAAGCAGGGCTCTTGCTGCTAATCTTCCCATTCCCCAGCTCATAAAAAAGCGCTGAATGGTCTCAGACGCCCAACTGAAGATTGGTCTGAACAGGACATTCCATGTTGCCCGAATTATCGAACAAATTGCCAGGATGACTAATCCTGCAATGAAGTATCCCATGATACTCCCCCCTCTCCTCTTGGGATGTAATAATTTAATTATAGCGTACTTTCTATTTTATGTCAATTTTCTTTTATACTTCTATTGTATACTTTTTGGTGTAATTATTACTTTGTATCCATTATCTTTTAATGAATCTACAACAATTTGAAATGAATTCCAACAAGATTTTGGATTTATTCCAACTCCATGTGCTTACTGTCTAAATAATATTAAAACTTGGCTCCAATATACATCGCTAATATTATATAGTATAAAAAAAGACTTAGTCAATTTAATAAAATCGTTATTCAGTTTTATATTTCGAAAAAAAATAACGACCTTCAATTATTTGAAAATCGTTATGTTAGTATGGTTGGGCTAGCTAGATTCGAACTAGCGCATGTCAGAGTCAAAGTCTGATGCCTTACCGCTTGGCTATAGCCCAATATATTAAGTTTGCATTATTTTTATGGGGTGGAAGATGGGACTCGAACCCACGGTCTTCAGTGCCACAAACTGACGCGTTAACCAACTACGCTACATCCACCATCTTGCACTTAATTAATGCAGTTACTATTTTACTATTTTATAAAATATTTGTCAAGTAGTGTGCTCAGATTTTCCATAAAAAAATTATATATTTCTATTTTATAATTCAATTTATTATCTAATATACTATTATTCATTAAATTTATTTTGATTTTATGCCTCTCTTGCCAATACTACTAACCTGTATTTATTATTAGATTGACATGTTACCAAAGATACTTCTCTTGTTCCATTTGTATTTCTGTTATAAAAAGAAGTATCAGATTCTTCTGTTGTGTATTTATTATAAATAGTATATGCTCTTCTTGTTCCTGTTGCCCAATCAGTTATATATATAGTATCTCCAATTTGTAAGTTTTTATTACTTCCAAAAAATAAACCACTTCTATAATTGTGACCTATTATAACTGTATTTCCTACATTATTTAATCCTACACCATATTGTATAGCAACAGAAACTTCTATTGCATTTGCATCAGTCATTTGCTCTAAAACTGGATATTGTAAGTTTACTGTAGGCATCTCTAATTTACCTGCTACTTTATATCCTTTATAAGTTAATGCATCTGTTGATATTCCTCTTACTCTACCAGAAGTTTGTTCCTGTATTGCTTTATTTTCTGATTCCTCATTATATAATGGCTCATCTTCTATATTATTATCATTCACATAATTATCAAATTCATTTAAAAATGCATCGGCATCTGTATTTAATTTATTTTTTTCATAATATTTATAAACTAAGTATCCTGCTGTTCCTATTATACCTATTATTAGTATAGCAAGCAATACAGTTAAAAATTTGTCATATGCTCCTTTACCCATTCTCTTGCCTCCTTAAATTATACAATACCTTCTCCTAATTTTTTTCCAGCAATTATATGAAAATGCATATGCATAACAGTTTGCCCTGCATTTTCCCCACAGTTATTTATTACTCTAAAACCGTCTTTTTCAAAACCTTCTTGTTTAGCAATTTTATTTATAGCATAATATATTTTAGATATTATATTATCATTTTCTTCAACATCCAAAACATTGTTATAATGTTTTTTTGGAACTACTAATATATGAATTGGTGCTTGAGGATTTAAATCTTTAAATGCTATTACACTTTCATCTTCATATACTTTTGTTGATGGTATTTCTCCTTTTACTATTTTACAAAAGATACAGTCATTCATAATAATCCTTCTTTCATTTTATCATAATAATTTTTTCTTTTTTATTATAACATAACAGATATTTTTTTGCTATTGTTATTATAAAAATTTATTGATATGTTCATTGTGATAGTTATTTTTTGATGTAGATTTCAAATTGTAGTTTGTAGTTCTGATTGAAATTTGAAAAAAGTGCTTTAAAATAAGCC
>ENA-UOJD01001827-UOJD01001827.1-human-gut-metagenome-genome-assembly--contig:-P48-NODE-1827-length-19701-cov-11.849944_pt1 | contig 19701 bp, 14 predicted proteins | sample MGYA00242342_ERZ723889 | MGnify/ENA metagenome assembly ERZ723889
GCTCCAGAAAACGGCTCCGCATATATCCATCCCTAAGACCGCCCATTCCATCCGGTAAAAAGACGCGTCGCCAGCCCGGCTGCAGCAGGCGGGCTGCAGCGTTACTATCGCCTAAAGCCGAATCTTTCTCTGCCCAAATCAGACTCCCGGCATACAATGTCGTGATACGCCTTGCCTGTACCCGTTCCGCTTCCAGCACGTCTGCAATATTCTGGCAAACCTGCAAAAGCTGCATGGCACAACCGGAGTTTTGTGCATCATAGCATACGCCTGCATCGCCTACACTTTCCATGGACACATACTCTTCTGCCGCAATCCATCCCTCATATCCATAATGCGTCCGGATTTTATAAAAAGCGTTATTTTCTTCCAAAATCTCGTATTGCCATCCAAAGAGAATTTCATCTGCAACACCGCCATTTTCCGGTGTACCCGTGCCAGGCTGCACGCCTGTAGGCTCTGCGCCAACAGCCGTACCACACGCTGCATATACAGGCGTTTCATACAACGTTATTACCGGTTTCTGGCAAATTCCAGGCTTTCGCAACATTTCCTTTTCCCTCTTCTTTCTGCTTCATCGAAAAAACAAATATGATAATACAATACAAAATTTATGCAATTCAGGCTTCCGGTATACGGAAAGTCTGTATGCATCCGTCAACCTATCTGTGCGCATGCGGACGATAGCTGCGCAGCATCGCTTTCCGCGCAATGCATCAAAAGAAGCTGCTGCACATTCGCACAACAGCTTCTCCCATTTTTTGCAATAGAATATTTTTTATCTCATTCCAACTGTTACGATTTCAAAGCCTCTGACAGGAATTTCATACCAGCCGTCTGCATTTGCAGTTTCGGGACGAACCTCTTCCTCCAGAATATTGGAGAAGTACAGGGTTTCAAAAGAAGGGTCCTTCTTGATACGCAGAACGGTGGGTTCGCCGGAGCAGTTGACAAAACGTGCCATCCGGTCAGTGCCTTCTGCTTTCTCCTTGAGGTTGGAGAACATCATACGCTCGCCTTCCCAGGTCAGCCAGGATTTCTCAGCCGGCAGGGTTCCTGCATGAACCTTGGTCTGTGCAACTGTATAAGGTACCTGGAACTGATATGCGCTTCTGAAGCTGTTGCTTTCAACCAGATCCCCTGCAAAGAAGGTCATCTCGTACTCTGCAGTGATATGACGCAGCTGCTGGGACAGCTCGGTGGGGAATACGCCCCAGTCACCCAGCTCGCCAACACTGCGCAGGATGGTAACTGCCAGTGCATTCTTTTCCTCCGGAAGGATTTCATACTCATACAGACCGATGTTTGCAATGAGCATGCCGCCCTTTTCATCGTTTAAGCCCACAAAGCTCTGCTGATGCTCGCACTTGCAGGGATTCTCCCACAGCTTGCTGTGCTCGTTGGGACGGTTCACCACTTCAAATACGCTGTCTGCATAGTGGTGTGTGCAGGAGATTCCGGTCGGTGCTACCACGCGGATTCTGTGATCCTTTGCGGTGTTATCGAACTCGGTTACAAACCTCACGCTGCGGCTGTCTTTTTCCAGAGTAATTGTGGTGTGCAGAACAATCTGTGTCGTTTCACTGCTTCTGCCGCAGGTACGCTTCATGAATTCTACAAGACCTTCCTGCTCTTCCTTTAACTGATCGTCTGCGGAAACCGGAACGGTCAGCACATTGGTCACTTCCACGCTTGCCGCAAAATCGGTATTTTCCACCAGCTTGATTTCTGCCTTTGTGCCCTTTGTCACAATTGCAGGATTTCCCTTCGGGCAGAAGTAGATGTATTCGTTGCCAGCATCCAGGGTATCTTCAAAATATCCAAGACCTTCGTAGGTCTTTCCGGTCTGCTTGTCCAGAACATTCAACGTACCATCGTCATTGATCGCAACCTTCAGGAATTCATTTTCCAGATGACGGTCATCGCTTGCGATGTTGCTGCCCTTTCCAGCTGTCCCAGCGGCTTCTGCAGGAACCAGCGCGTAAGTACGGTATCCCAGTGCAGGCAGTTTTTCTGCAAAAAGGGAAACCTTCACCTGTCTTGCCATGTAAGGCTGACGGAACTTGTCATCCGGCAGGTCATAGCCGAATTTTACGTCTGCATCTTCTACCGTTGCTTTCTGTACATTGCCTTCACTGTCCACAACAACGTACTCCGGCAGCTCCCATGCCTTCATATCGCGGCGTCCGTCCCAGAGCCACTTGTTGTAGTCACGCTTTGCATCCAATACTACTGTCACCTTACCGGTGCGCTCGTCGCCAGTGGTGTTGAACACAACAAACGGAACTGCGTTTTCGCCATATTTTTCAAATACAGAAGTATCTGTCAGGTCTGCAACATAAGCGGAAGCATCCTCGGAAAGGGTATGGGCAATCTCTGTGGAACGGTCGAAACGGACTTCGATTTCTTTGTTGACCTGATCCACGCTGCAGCCGCAAATGCTGTCGTGGGGATGGTTCTGCATCAGGATCTTCCATGCATAGTTGAAACGGTCATGGGGATATTCCTTACCGTTTTCTGCTGCAAATACAGCCAGAGGCTCGGATACGCGCTCCAGTGCAACCTCGTTTCTGCGGTTCTGGCGCTTTAAGGTTACATGGGAGGAACAGGTATTGACCAGCGTATACCAGCCGTCTGTCTCCTGGCTGGTCAGCTCGCCTTTTACGGTAGAAAGCTTTTCACCTGCCTCTGCCTGAACCTTCTTGACATAATCTTCGAAGTTAGAATGAACAAACTCGATATCGGGATACAATCTGCGCGCGGTTTCAATTGCTGCAGAAAGATCCTTCTGAACCGGCTGATGGTCGCAGCCGTTCATGAACAGCAGCTCGTCTGTAGATGCGAACATCTCAGCCTTTGCAAGACGTTCCTCCCAGTATGCCTTTGCTTCTTTTTCATCCACCGGGATTTCCATGCCGTTGCAGTACCAGTTTGCAAACAGGATACCCAGAAGCTTTGTGCCGTCGGGGGACTGCCACTGCATTTCAGAATAAGCAGATTCGTACTCGCCGCCTTCTTTTAATTCATTGTTAAAACCAACCGGCTTTACGCCGCGGCCAAACGCAACAGCTTCCATGCCAGCCTGGGTCAGCAGCTGAGGCATCTGTCCCGCATTGCCGAATGCATCCGGAAAATAGCCAACCTTTGTCAGATTGCCGTAGGCTTTTGCTTCACGAATACCGGTCTGAAGGTTTCTGACATTTGCTTCACCGCTGGTTAAAAACTCATCCTGCAGGATGTAGAAGGGACCTACCCGGAAATGTCCCTCTCTGACATGTCTTAACAGCTCTTCTCTTTTTTCCGGACGGATTTCCAGATAGTCGTCCAACACGATGGTCTGACCATCCAAGTGGAAGCTGTAAAAGCCGGGATCTTTGTCAAACAGTTCCATGTTGGTGTCAATCAGATCCAGCAGCTTCATTTTATGCCGCTCTAACGGCAGATACCATTCTCTGTCCCAATGGGAATGAGAAATAATATGTACAGTCTTTTTCTTCATAGGTTTCTCCCTCTTTCCTGTCCGGCAATTCTCCGGAATCTCTGGTTTTATCATCCCCTATTCCATGAAAAAATGCAACACCCAAAATAGTTAGGTTATCTCTAAAAAAAGAATGTGCCTTGGCACATTCTCGCGCCGAGGCGCGGTTGCTTTAGCAACCATCTACCCTTGCGCCGAGTGCGCATCCTCGCGGAGCGTTTTTATTTCATAGGACGCATTTTCCTATGAAATAAAAAATCACAGCCGCAAGGTGCATGGATTTGCTGCACCCTGCGGCTGTTCTATAAATCATTACCGTTCACCCGCGCCATTCGCAAAAGCGCATCTTCGATGCTTTCCGCTGCTTCGCAGCTCATTTTTGCTCATAAAGCGGCGCTCCCTCCGTGGTTTCTTGTGCACAGATTCTCATGCGAGCATGGAATCTGCCCCCAAGAAACCACGAGTGAACTGTAACTATAAATCTGTTACATAATTTTATGAACCCATCCTGCAGGTCCTTCAATCTTACCCATCTGAATACCTGTCAGAGTGTCATACAGCTTCTGGATTACCGGTCCCATGCTTTCCATACCGCTGGGGAAGCAGATCTCTCTGCCATGGTCTACCACCTTGCCGACCGGGCACACAACAGCTGCCGTACCGCAGACGCCGCATTCTGCAAAATCAGAAAGCTCCGCCAGCTTAACCGGACGCTCTTCCACCTTCATGCCCAGGATATCCTTTGCAACGACTGCGATGGAACGGCGTGTTACAGAAGGAAGGATGCTGTCAGACTTGGGAATGACAAGAGTTCCTTCTTTGTCGATGAAGATAAAGTTTGCGCCGCCGGTCTCCTCTACATAGGTGCGGGTTGCGGGATCAAGGAACATGTTTTCATCGTAGCCGTTCTGATGTGCGGTTACATAGGCATGCAGGCTCATCGCATAGTTCAGACCAGCTTTGATATGTCCGGTTCCATGCGGTGCTGCACGGTCAAAATCACTGACACAGATGGTAAGCGGATGAACGCCGCCCTTAAAGTACGGTCCAACCGGAGTTACCAGAATGCGGAACTGATATTCATCCGCGGGCTTAACACCGATAACCGGAGAGCTTGCAAACATATAAGGACGAACATATAAGCTTGCGCCACTGCCGTAAGGAGGAACCCATGCAGCATTTGCCTTAACCACTTCTTCTACTGCTTCCAGGAAACGCTCTGCCGGGAACGGAGGCATCTCCAGACGCTTTGCGCTGTCCATCATACGGACTGCATTTAAGTCCGGGCGGAACGTTACGATATGTCCATCCTCTGTTGTATATGCTTTGAGACCTTCAAAGATCTCCTGGCAATAATGAAAAATACCTGCACATTCGTTCAGGGTAACTGTCGGATCGTCTGTCAGTCCACCCTTATCCCAGGCACCATTTTTGTAGTTTGCCACATAACGGTAATCTGTTGTCATATAGCCGAATCCGAGATTTGCCCAGTCCAGATTCTTTTTTTCCATCTTGTCCACACTCCTTACTTCTGGCTCCCATCCGCCGGGTTCTTCTTTTGCCGGCGTCTGTTTTGCAGTTTTCTATAGAATTCGAAAACATTATAGCACTATTCTTTCCGATAGAAAAGATTTTTTTCACGCGCCTTCCCCTGCCGTGCCCGTTTAGAAACCGCATCGTGGATGCTTCCGCTTATTTGCTGTGGCTGACCGCATCCTTCATCATCCGCACATAGGTGTATAAATGTCCGCCCGCATGAGAGCCGTATTTTGCGATCAGCTTTACAACTGCACTTCCGACAATAACACCATCCGCCGTTTTGGAAATTTCTGCCGCCTGATCCGGTGTGTGGATACCGAAGCCAACCGCTGCCGGAACGCTGCTGACACTGCGGATTTCTTTTAACATCCCACCGATATCGGTGGTGATATTGGTTCTCTCTCCGGTTACGCCCATCGACGATACCACATACAAAAATCCTTTCGCTCCTTTGGCAATCTTACGGATTCTCTCTTTGGAGGTCGGTGCAATCATCGAGATCAGGTCTATGCCATAGCGGCTTGCAACAACATCAACCTCTTCTTTTTCCTCAAAGGGCAGATCGGGGATGATGATGCCGTCGATCCCTACATCCTGGCAGCGTTCAAAAAACGCCTCGTAGCCGTAATGGAACACCGGATTCAAATATGTCATAAATACCAGCGGAATTTCTGTTTTCTCCCGCAGTTTCTTTACCATATCAAAAATATCGTCGGTCGTCACACCGCCGGAAAGCGCCCGGATATCCGCCTCCTGAATGACCGGTCCCTCCGCGATCGGATCGGAAAACGGAATGCCGATCTCGATCAGATCTGCGCCTGCCCGCTCCATTTCCAGAATGTATTCCTCTGTCTTATCCAGGGACGGATCTCCCGCTGTCAAAAATGCAATAAATGCCTTTTTATTTTCAAATGCCTTTTGGATTCTGCTCATCTTTTTCCTTCTGTCTTTCGGACAGCCTTTCCTGCAGGTTTTTTGCGCCTGCCAAAGTTTTCTTTTATTCTCTGTTTTTCGGGTTTACTCTGAAATATCTTCGCCGCGATATCTTGCAATCGCTGCAACGTCCTTGTCGCCGCGCCCGGATAGACAAATAATGATCGACTGATCCGAATACAAGGTCGGTGCAAGCTTTCTCGCATGCGCAACCGCATGGGCGCTCTCTATCGCGCAGATGATGCCCTCCGTACGCGCCAGATACTCAAACGCTTCTACCGCTTCCTCATCCGTTACCGGTACATAGCTTGCGCGTCCGGTGTCGTGCAGCCATGCGTGCTCCGGTCCGATGCCGGGATAATCCAATCCTGCAGAAATCGAGTACACCGGTGCAATCTGTCCGTACTGATCCTGACAGAAATAGGATTTCATACCGTGGAACACACCTGGCGTTCCCTTTGCCATTGTTGCCGCATGCTTATCCGTATCGATTCCTTTTCCTGCAGCCTCGCAGCCGATCAATGCAACTTTCTTTTCCGGAATAAACTCATAGAACATACCCATTGCATTGCTGCCGCCGCCGACACACGCCAAAACAGCTGCCGGAAGCTTTCCTTCCTTTTTCAAAATCTGCGCCTTTGCCTCCCGTCCGATGACAGATTGGAAATCCCTCACGATCGTTGGGAACGGATGCGGGCCCATGACAGAGCCCAGCACATAGTGGGTGTCCGATACACGGTTTGTCCACTCACGCATCGTCTCGTTTACTGCATCCTTTAAGGTCTGGGTTCCGCTTGTTACCGGATGCACCTTTGCGCCCAAAAGCTTCATTCTGTAAACATTCAGCGCCTGCCGGTCCGTGTCCTCTTTTCCCATAAAAATCTCACATTCCAGTCCGAGCAGTGCCGCAGCTGTTGCACAGGCAACCCCATGCTGCCCGGCGCCTGTCTCTGCGATGACGCGGGTTTTACCCATCTTTTTTGCCATCAGCACCTGACCGAGCACGTTGTTGATCTTGTGAGAGCCGGTGTGGTTTAAGTCCTCCCGCTTTAAATAGATCTTCGCACCGCCCAGATCCTTTGTCATTTTCTCCGCATAATATAACAGCGACGGTCTTCCTGCATAATTTTTTAACAGATCATCAAGCTCCGCACAAAACTCCGGGTCATTTTTATAAAATTCGTACTGCTCCTCCAGATGAATGATCTCATTCATCAGCGTCTCCGGGATGTACTGTCCTCCGTGTATTCCAAATCTGCCTTTTTCCATCAGTTGTATTCCTCCTTCTGCCGTGCTGCCGCTACGCACGCGAAAATTTTCTCCCGATCCTTAAAACCATCGGTTTCTGCGCCGCTGCTGACGTCGAACGCCCAGGCCCCCGTTCGCACAGCCTCTTTTATATTCTCTGCATTCAGCCCGCCCGCCAGGAAAAATGGGCGGCCGATAGATTCTATTAAAGTCCAGTCAAAGACTCTTCCGGTTCCGCCGCTGCCCTGATCCAGCAAAATGTAATCTGCGTAGCTTTCCCTGGCACGCAGCACATCTTCCTTCGTCCGGACGGAAAACGCCTGGATCACCGGACAGCGGACTTTGCTTTTCAGTTCATTTATATATGCCTCGTCTTCCTGCCCGTGCAGCTGCACCCAGTCAATGACGCCATCCTCTACCAGACCGACGATGGTTTCTATTGTTTCGTTGACAAAAACACCGACTGCCGGGATTTCTTTTTTTAACATGCTGTGCAGCTGTTTTGCCTGCTCGGGTGAAACCTGCCGCCTGCTCCTTGCAAAGACGAAACCTGCAAAATCAACTCCGGCGTCGTTGACCCATTCGATATCGCAAGGGCGGGACAGCCCACAGATCTTGAGGCGTGGGCGTGCAGATTCTGCGATGTTTGCAGTTCGAATTATATCTTTGCTGCGCTGCTTTTGCTCACTCATGGCAGTCCCTCTTCAACTCCTGCAGCATCGCCGCTTTATCGCTGCTTCTCATCAGCGTTTCGCCAATCAGCACCGCGTCCGTTCCATTTTTATATAAAACGGCAACGTCCTCTGCACCCCTGATGCCACTTTCGGAGACGTAGAGTACCTCGGGCGGAATCAGCGCCCGCAGACGCACACTGTTTTTGACATCCACAGTAAAATCCTTCAGGTTCCGATTGTTGACGCCGATGATTCGCGCTCCGGCACGCAGCGCCCGCGCAACCTCTTCTTCGTCGTGTGCCTCAACTAACGCCGATAAGCCAAGACTATGCGCCATTTTTAAAAACTGACCAAGCTCTTTCTCGGACAAAATCGCACAAATCAGAAGCACCGCAGAAGCACCTAAAAGCTTTGCTTCATAAATCTGATATTCATCCACCGTAAAATCCTTGCGCAGCACCGGAATGCTCACCTCACGTGCAATCTCCCGAAGGTAGTCATCGCTTCCGAGGAAGTATTCCGGCTCCGTCAGCACGGAAATCGCAGATGCGCCCGCGCGCTCATACTGCCGCGCGATTTCCAGATACGGAAAGTCTACTGCAATCAGTCCTTTGGATGGAGATGCCTTTTTGACCTCGCAGATAACCGAAATTCCCGGCGCCGCCAGCGCTTTTTCAAATGGGAACCCGGTATCTGCAGCCAGGCTCTTTGCTTCTTTTTTCAGAACCTCCATCGGTTTTTTCTTTTTATTTTCCTCCACACGCGCCCGCGCAGCGTCCGCGAGAGTATCCAGAATCGTCTTTTCTTTCATGCTTTCCACTCATTTCTGCGCACGCTTTTTGCGCATGTCGAGTTTGTGCCAAGTGCGCGCAGACACAAATCCCGCGATTGAAAAATTTTTTCAATCTTCTTACTCCTGATTCGTCAGCGCTGCAAACTGCTCCAGCTGTGCAAGCGCCTTACCGCTGTCGATGACTTCCTGCGCTTCTCTGATCGCATCTTCGATTGAAATGCCCTTTGCGATATGGATTGCCGCTGCGGAGTTCAGAACGACCGCATCCCGTCTGGGTCCTTTTTCCCCTTTTAAAATCGCCAGTGCAATCTGCGCGTTGTCCTGGGGGCTTCCACCGATCAGCTCGTCTTTGCTGCAGCGGGTAAAGCCGAACTGCTCCGGAGTGATCACATAGGATAAAAATTCCCCATCCTTTACTTCGCAGACTGTCGTCGGTGCACTCATGGAAATCTCATCCAGACCGTCCTGTCCATATACGACCATTGCCTTTTTCACGCCAAGGTTTGCCAGCACCCGTGCTAACGGCTCCACCAGTGCCTCGTCATAAACACCCATCAGCTCCATGTTTGCACCTGCCGGATTGGTCAGCGGTCCAAGAATATTGAAAATCGTACGGATACCCAGCTCTTTTCTGACCGGTGCGACATATTTCATCGACAGGTGGTAATTCTGTGCAAACAGGAAGCACAGACCGATTTTTTTGAGCACTTCTGCGCTCTTTGCCGGATCGATGGTGATCTTTACACCAAGTGCTTCTAAAACGTCCGCCGCACCGCTCTTGCTGGATGCTGCACGGTTGCCGTGTTTTGCCACCGGAACGCCTGCTGCCGAGATCACCAGAGAAGACGTTGTAGAAATATTAAAGGAATTGGAATGGTCACCGCCGGTTCCAACGATTTCCAGCACATCCTGATCATGTAGCAGGCGTACACAATGCTTTCTCATCCCCGCCGCACACGCGGTAATTTCCTCGATTGTCTCGCCCTTCATCGCCATCGCGGTTAAAAATGCACTCATCTGTACCGGACTTGCCTTTCCGCCCATGATTTCATCCATCGAAGCTTCTGCGGTCTCATAATCCAGGTTCTGCTTTGCTGCCAGTTTTACAATCGCTTCTTTAATCATTGTCTTCTCCTTTTTCTCTGCATTCGCAAGTTGTAAAAAATTTTCAAGCATCTTTTTCCCAAGTGGAGTTAAAATTGATTCCGGGTGAAACTGTACGCCGTACACCGCCTTTGTTTTATGCTGCAGTGCCATGATCTCACCGTCCGATGTCCTGGCAGTCACCTGCAAGCATTCCGGAAAGGTTTCCTCCTGCGCCGCCAGCGAATGGTACCGTGCCACCGTCGTTTCCTCCGGCAGACCAACAAACAGCGGCGTTTTCGTATCGAGCTTTGTCACGGACTGTTTGCCGTGCATCAGCTGTTTTGCATAGGAAACAACTCCGCCGTATGCCTCGCAGATCACCTGATGCCCCAAACACACGCCGAGGATCGGGATTTTCCCGCCGAGCTTTTGCACCACCTCAATGCAGCAGCCCGCATCCTGCGGACGCCCCGGCCCCGGCGACAGAATAATCGCTTCGGGCTTTAATGCCTCAATCTCTTCTGCCGTCAGCTCGTCATTTCGGATCACCTTAATCTCCGGATTGATCGCCCCGATCAGCTGATATAAGTTATAGGAAAAACTGTCATAATTATCGATCAGTAAAATCATGCCTGTTCCCCTTTCTTTCCAAGTTTCTGCGCTTCCTGCAGCGCCAGCACCACTGCTTTCGCCTTATTGATGCATTCCTGATATTCCTTCGGTGCTACACTGTCCGCCACAATTCCGGCTCCCGACCGGACGAATACTTTTCCGTTTTTGCAAAATGCCAGCCGGATCGCGATACACATATCCATATTTCCCGCAAAATCCAGATAGCCGATGGCACCGCCGTAAATGCCGCGCTTGTTGTTTTCCAGGTCGTTGATGATCTGACAGGCGCGAAGCTTTGGTGCACCCGAAAGGGTTCCCGCCGGAAGCACTGACTGCAGGGCGTCCAGCGCCGTTTTATCGCTGCGAAGCTCTCCCCGCACGGTCGATCCCAGGTGCATGACATGGGAAAATTTTTCGACCGAAAGATATTTTTCCACTTCTACCGTTCCGAACCGGCAGAACCGCCCAAGATCATTTCGTCCGAGATCTACCAGCATGTTGTGCTCTGCCAGCTCCTTTTCATCGGAAAGCAGATCGGCTTCCAGCTCCTGATCCTCCTTTTCGTCCTTTCCCCTGGGTCTTGTCCCGGCAAGAGGGAAGGTGTATGCGGTCTGATTGTCCACCTTTACCAGTGTCTCCGGCGAAGCGCCGGCGATTTCCAGATCGTCGCTGAAAAAATAAAACATGTACGGTGACGGATTTTTTGTCCGCAGAATCCGGTAGGTATCCAGCAGGCTTCCGTCAAATCCGGCTTCCAGACGGTTCGAAAGCACCAACTGAAAAATGTCTCCCTCATGGATGTAATGCTTGACCTGTTCCACCTTTTCACAGTAGCTTTCCTGATCGAACAGCGGCGTGAGCTCTGTTGTCAGCCTCCCTGCGGACACGTTTTTTTCTGCACCCTTTTCGATGATGTCCTGCATCTGATCAAGGGTCTGAAGAGCTGTGCGGTAAACCGCTTCCAGGGTGTCGGGCTCTGCTGCAGATACCGGGGCGTCCGCTGCTGCCCGCGCGCTTTTCCCCCTTGCCCGGAGGTCCGTTGCCGCTGCCGCGCCGGCTGTCTGTCCACCTTCTGCCTGCACGTCTGCTTCCGATATCCGACTGTTACAGATCAGGATGATCTTTTGTCTGTAGTGATCAAATGCGATCATCTTATCAAACAGCATCAGATCGACGTCCCGGAACTTTTCCTGATCCTCTGCGTCCAGTCGAAGCGTCGGCTCCGCATATTTGATATAGTCGTATGCAAAATATCCAACCAGACCGCCGGTCAGAGGCGGGAGCTTTTTGATCTGCGGCGCGCGGTTTTCTTCGATCACCCTTGCAATCACCTGCGCCGGATTCTCTGTTTCAAACTGCTCGACATGGTCTGTTGTAATTGTCACCTGATGGTTCATGCAGGTCAGCTCCATCGCAGGATCGAACCCAAGAAAGCTGTACCGTCCCCACTGCTTGTTGTCCTCCGCACTTTCTAACAAAAAGCAGTGGTCGCTTACCGCCAGCAGTTTTTTCAGTACCTGTACGGGTGTTGCGATATCTGAAAAAATCTCACGCCAGATCGGAATCCTCCGGTAAGCTCCGGACGCTGCCGTTCTTTTCAGTTCTTCCAGTGATGTCTGTTCCATGCGACTGTTCCTCCTGTAAAAAAGAATGTGTCTTGGGATATTCTTGCGCCGAGTGCGCATCCTCGCGGAGCGTTTTTTATCGTATGGAAACAAAGTTTCCTATACGATAAAAAAATACCCCCGCCCATGACAGATTTGTCTGTCAAGGACGGGGGCTCATCATCTTTTAAGCTGCAGGCACTTTGTGCCTGTCTTCCCGCGGTACCACCTTGCTTTGCGATCGTACGCACTCTTTATCAGGGTACAGATATCTTTTAAAGAATTCAAACATTCCAAAGGATACTAACATACCCCCGGCAAATAACGGATGCCCTCCGTCACAGAATACTCGGAACAAAATTCCTTTGACTGTGCCCTCTGTGGTCCATTTGATACTCCGCTTTCTGCCCGGCTCCCACCTGCCCGGACTCTCTGGAAGTGCGCCTGTACCGTTATCTCCACTTCATCGGTTTAAATTGATATAAGTTCAACTTGTTAAAAACATATTAAAACAGTCTGATTTCTTTGTCAATACTTTTTTTTAAAATTAGTTTTCTTCCGGAATATCTGCATCAGCACCGATGTCGAGCATATTCATCGTCCTGCGCTTCAACCGCGCCTTCTCAGACGCTTCCAGAATAAAGTTTTTGATATTTTTTGCATTTTTGATATGGGTCAGATACAGCTCCGGATTTGTCGTATCGCCGGTGTAGCACTTTACAGTACCAAGTCCGAACATCCGCTCCCCCAGCGTCCGGATCAGTTCTACGTCCTGTACTTTATATATGTAGCAGTCGTTCTCCCGCTTGTTAATAAATCCCTCTTCCACAGTGATCAGCTCTTCTGTAACCATGTAGGTTGTAAAGGTAAAGGGAAGTCCAAAAAATCCCCATCTTTTCTTTTCCCGAAATTCCATGCTATTTCCTCCTTTTGCATCTGGTGGATTCGATACAGTTCATCGCGCCATTCGCAAAAGCGCATCTTCGATGCTTCCCGCTGCTTCGCAGCTCTTTTTGCTCATGAAGCGGCGCTCCCTTCGTGGCATTCTGCAAACAGATTTTCATGCAAGCATGAAATCTGCTCACAGAATGCCACGAGTGAACTGTAGTATCATTATACGCCATCGCGGTATTTTTTTCAATTCTTCCTTGCATTCAAAATATCCCTATGCTATACTTGTCCAAGCAAAATGAAACCCAAAGGAGGAAGCGCGATGACCATGCAGTCTGTCATGTTTTATTTTCAACAGTTCTGTTTATTCGGAAGTTCGTTTTTTTCTTTTCTTTGTCAGATTATTTCCGGCAGAGGTCATGGATTTCATTTTTTTAAAAAGAAATACAGGCATTTTGTTTCAAATCGAAGGGAGTTTGATTCTCTTCGATTTTATTATGTCTGAAACTCAACTGTTCAAGGAGGATTATCATTCATGAGACACCTGATGAACCCACTGGATTTTTCTGTGGAAGAGCTGGATCAGCTCTTTGATCTTGCCAACGACATCGAGAAACACCCTGACAAATATGCCCATACCTGCGAGGGCAAAAAGCTGGCGACCTGTTTCTACGAGCCGAGCACCAGAACCCGTTTAAGCTTTGAAGCCGCTATGATGAACCTGGGCGGCAAAGTGCTCGGATTTGCGGATGCATCCAATTCCTCCGCTTCCAAAGGCGAAAGTGTTTCCGACACGATCCGCGTCATTTCCTGCTACGCCGATATCTGCGCAATGCGCCATCCCAAAGAGGGTGCTCCGATCGTTGCCGCTGAGAAATCCCGCATTCCCGTCATCAATGCCGGTGACGGCGGTCATCAGCATCCGACCCAGACCTATGCCGATCTGCTGACCATCCGTTCCTTAAAGGGGCATTTAAACAACCTGACCATCGGTCTGTGCGGCGACTTAAAATTCGGTCGTACCGTGCACTCCTTAGTCAACGCGCTCTCCCGCTACGACAACCTCCGGTTCATCTTCATTTCCCCGACCGAGCTGCGGGTTCCGGATTATATCACAGAGATGCTGCGTGAAAAAAATATTCCTTATGAAGAAGTCATCCGTCTGGAAGACAAGCTGCCCGAGCTGGACGTTCTTTACATGACCCGCGTTCAGAAAGAGCGTTTCTTCAACGAAGAGGATTATGTCCGCCTGAAGGATTTCTATATCCTGACTGCTAAAAAAATGAAGCTCGCACCGCCCGACATGCTGGTGCTGCACCCCCTCCCCAGAGTTAACGAAATCTCTGTCGATGTGGACGACGACCCGAGAGCCGTTTATTTCAAACAGGTGCAGTACGCGGTCTATGTTCGGATGGCGCTGATTCTGACCCTCTTAAATATTCATGTGGACTGAGAAAAAGGAGATTTCTTATGTTAAACGTAGGTAAAATTGAAGAAGGCTTTGTACTCGACCATATTCAGGCAGGCATGGCAATGTCCATCTATCACCATCTGCAGCTCGATAAGCTCGACTGCACCGTTGCGATCATCAAAAATGCGCGCAGCGACAAGATGGGCAAAAAGGACATTCTGAAGGTAGAATGCGATGTCAACATGCTCGACCTCGACGTTCTCGGCTTTATCGACCATAACATCACCGTCAATGTCATCAAAAGCGGGGATATCGTCGAAAAGAAGGAATTAAAGCTTCCCAAACAGATCAAAAACGTCATTCGCTGCAAAAATCCCCGCTGTATTACCTCGATCGAGCAGGAGCTGCCGCAGATCTTCGTCCTCGCTGACCCGAACAAGGAAGTTTATCGCTGCAAATACTGTGAAGAAAAATTTGACAAACAAAATCTTTAATGCTTAAAATAGGGGGTAGTATACAAAGGAGAATCCCATCATGTCCTTTTTTGATGAAATTAAAACAGAAATCCAGACAGAGCAGAACCAGAAGTCAAATTTGGCAGAGCAGGTGTCTGCCGCCCAGGCTCCACAGGCTGCTTCTGAACCTACCCCCACAGCTCCCGTTTTGCCGGAGCGCATGCCGGAATTCGTTCAGGAAGAGTTAAAGACCTTGCAGGAAACCATCCGTCAGGATGCCCGCAGCGGGAAATACCAGACCGTCGGCGGCAAGCATCTTTTCGATGGAACCCGCCTCTGGCACGAGGGCGACTACCGTCAGGGAACGGCCCTGCTTGCAAACTTTTATCCGTTTCTGTCTCGCGACCGGATGCAGGAAAAGGAAATTCTGACACAGAGCAAACGTCTCTTTTCCGGCTACCGCTACGAGGTACGCTATACGCTTTCCAAAGACGGCGCTTTTTATTTCAATTATTTTAAAGAAGAAATGAAAAAACAGGGCTTTGTCATCAGCGACCTGTCCGTTTCCTTAAAAGACGGCAGCTTCGCACCGCTCCCGTTTACAGCAAGCGGCACCGTTCGGTATGATTTCGAGCTCGAGCATTATCTTTCCGATTATCCGAAGCTCTATTATACCTGGCACTTGGAAGTTGTGTAAAAAAGAATCCTGCGAAGCAGGATTCCCCGCCTGCGGCGGGTCGCGCAAGCGACATTCTTCCATTCCGCTGCAGTGCGATCCACGCGGAGCGCGTTTTTATTTCATAGGACGCATTTTCCTATAAAATAAACAATAGAATGCACGCTCTGCGAGCATTCTATTGTCATGAACAATTGCCCCCGGCAACAGAGAACCAAAATCCTCTGCTGCCGGGGGCATCCTTTTATCCCAGCGCCACATCCAGCACCATCATTAGTACAAATCCGACCGCAAATCCAACCGTTCCCAGATTCGAATGCTCGCCCTCCGAGGCTTCCGGAATCAGCTCTTCTACGACAACATAGAGCATCGCGCCCGCCGCAAATGACAACAGATACGGCAAAAACGGATCGATCACGCTGGCGAGTGCGATGGTCAGCGCCGCACCGACCGGCTCTACCGCTCCCGAAAGCGTTCCGTACAGAAACGCCTTTTTGCGGCTCATCTGTCCCTCGCTCTTTAACGGCATCGAAATGATTGCACCCTCCGGAAAGTTTTGAATCGCAATTCCGATCGCCAGTGAAAACGCTCCGGCGACGGTAATCCCGGTGCTGCCCGAAAGCATGCCCGCGAACACGACGCCGACCGCCATGCCCTCCGGAATGTTATGCAGTGTCACCGCAAGGACAAGCATCGTCGTCTTTTTCAGGGAGGTTTTTGGTCCCTCCGCTTCCTGTGTACCAAGGTGCAGATGCGGGATAACGCGGTCCATCCCCAGTAAAAACGCCATGCCCAAAAGCATGCCAGCTGCCGCCGGTACAAATGCAAGCCGTCCCATTCCCGCCGCCATATCCATCGACGGAATCAAAAGCGACCAGACAGACGCCGCTACCATGACGCCGGATGCAAAGCCCAACAGCCCTTTCTGCAGCAGCTCGTTGAGTTTGTCTTTCAGAAAAAATACACATGCCGAGCCGAGCGTCGTCCCGGCAAGCGGAATCATCAATCCCCAAAAAACTGTCATGCTTCCTCCCATTTCTGCGCACCCTGTTATTATTCCTGACAATAGAATGCTCGCAGAGCGTGCATTTTATTTTTTTTCTCTTTTCTTATATTCCACAGCGGATTTCTTCAGTTCTTCCAATGCTTCGGAGAACTTCTTCGAAACCATGCTCGGGTTGCCGCGCAGCATATCGCGTTTTGTGAAATCCTTCAGGAAAGAGGCCAGCTCCGGACGCTGTAGGTTCACACCAAATTTTGAACGCAGGTCGAACAGCTCTTCCCGGTTGACATTCAATCTTCCGCTGGGCAACAGCTCCTTTGCACGCTCGAAACGCTTTTCGATACCGCTTACCAGCTCATCCCGGCGCTGTACAAAGCCAGCCCTGGTGCTCTCGACACTCTGGTTCCACTCTTTTTTGCGGTTTTCCCAGTTTTCTTCGGAAACCGCCAGAATCACATCCAGACGCCTCTGCATCTTTTCCAGTTCGTCCTTGGCCTGCTCCATCCGAACCAGTACATCGCGCAAATCCAGGGCCGCCTTGAAGGAAAGGGCGAAGTCCGCTGCAAAAATCACAGTCACAACCATCGTCACACCCGTCAGCACCGAAGACGGAAGCCAGAGTGCAAACGCTTCGATCGGCTTGTGGATCATCCGCGTCATCAGGATCGTCAGAAATCCCCATGCCAGCGAAGATTCCAGGCAGATTTGACCCTGGAAGTTGAATTTTTTATGGGAATAATCCCAGTAACGGACTTTGAACAGCGTTTCCATCAGCACGCCCGTGATATATTCCAGCACTGTCGCGCCCACGCAGCCCGCCACATACGTTAAAATCAGATTGTCCTGAAACGGCATCGACACGATCAGCATCATCAATGCGCCCGTTCCATACAGCGGCAGAAAAGGTCCACGAATAAAACCGCGATTTACAAACCGTTTTTCATGCAGTGAAACATAGGTCGATTCAAAGCACCAACCAAAAAAGCTGTAAAAGAAAAAGAAAAACAGCCATTGAATCCAGGTATATCCCAGCATACGTCCTCCTATACAAAAAGATCGGCTCCGATCACAAGCCGTCCCTTTTTGGTTGTGTTTTTTTCACCCCGGAAAATAAATTTTCCGAAACCTCTGACCGATACCGTGTCCCCGTCCTTTAACATCTGGCTGCCGTTTTCCGTCAACCTCCCGTTGACAAAGACCTTTTTCTGTGAAAAAAGCGTCTGCCCCTGGCTGCGCGACAGTCTCCAGACCGCGCTCACAATTCCGTCGCAGCGCAGGCTCGCCACATGCTCTTCCCGGTAAGAAAGTTTTTTCTCCGGCAGCGCCTCCAGCTTTTCTACCGGCACGCAACGCACCTTTGTATGGCGCACCTGTTCGAGAGTTTCCTGTAAAAATACAGACATCGCAGACGTACAGAACACATACGCGCATTTGCCCTCCACACAGATATCCCCGATCGTGCTCCGGTCGATCCCAAGATTTAGAATCGCGCCCATAAAATCCCTGTGGCTGAAATTTTCCGCAAATTTTTCCGCCAGCGGCTCGATTTTTACCGCACAGATCGGAAACGGCTCTTCATATCCGAATTCCTCCGGATCTCCGAACCTGCCCATACACCGCTCTGCACCATCCATTCCGCCGTATAATTCGATATGTACTCCCGCCTTTGCAGCGCTTCTCCAGAGCACTTCCTGCTCTGCCAGCGATAAAAAGCCGGTAAAAACAAACAGATTCTGCTGCCAGGCGCGGTCTGCAAGCTCTGCAAACCGCTTCTCCAAAAGCTGCAGTTCCTTATCCCTCTCTGCCATAACCGTTTCCTGCCGATCAGGTAAAGCTGATAACCGGCTCTTTAGGCTGTTTTGCCTTTGTCACAGACTCTGCGTACAGCACAGGACCTTCGCCTTCATAATCCGCAAAATATTCTTTTTTGACTACTGCGGTCACTTTTACCCAGTCGCGTTCCTGATACAGATCGATCTTATCGTAAACGCACGCAAAGCCGAGGAAGGTCATATCCTCTGCACAGCAGGTCATTGCCATACGTCCGGGCACAAAGTAGCCTTTCGGGAATTCCTCCGGCTTCATCACCATGCCGATAAACTCGATCGTCTTGCCGACATAGCGATCCACATGATCCAGGCTGTCCAGATACCAGATGCCATAGGTATTGTCATCCAGCACGATTTTATCCGCATTTAAGTCATATGGGAGATCCTCTTCCATAATCTCGTCGATTTCCCCATCCTGATCCTCGAAAATAATCTCTGCAGTCTGGTTGAGTGCCTTGACGTTTCTCTTATAGGTATTGAGGTCTTCGATACCATCGCAGCGGTTGAAGATGATCATTTCGGATTTGCGGATCATGTCCGAAACCATAGATTTCATATTCGTAAAATACATAGGGAAGGTGGATGCATCGATCGTTGTGATCTGCTGCTCCACCTTCCAGTGCCACGGCAGGCGCAGGTCGCGGAACTTCCACATACCGTTATATTCTATGATAATGCGCTCCGGATGATACTTCTTTTCCAGCTCGACCATCTTTTCCGGAGTAAAATCCGCCTCTTCCTCGATGGTTTCCACGATCGTCTTGCTGCGCTTTAAAACGTAAGGGTCGTATTCTTCCTCACCCTCCTCGCACAGCAGAAGCAGGGTTTTGCCGGAGCTCTGGAAATACGGCTGATCCAGTGTAAAGTTAATGAACTCTGTCTTTCCGCTCCCTAAAAATCCGTTGATAATATAAACCGGCTTCATACAGTTCTCCTCTTTTTATTCTTGATAACAGAATGCTTTCAGAACTCGCATTCTGTTATTCACGATAATAGAATGCTCCCAGAGCATTCTATTATTTTCTGAACAGGTTTTCCAGCTCTGCTTCCTTTAGCTTCGAACCGATGACGCAAATCTTACCGGTTACATCAGGCTTACCAGCACGCACATTGCTCTCTTCGGGAACATAGTCGAAATAAATCCATGTGCCGTCTGCTGCCGGAATCATACCCTTTGCACGCAGAACGATGCCGTACTTTTCTTCGTTGTCCAGCTCTTTTAAGAAGCCCTCAACCTCTTCTGTCGTGTAGGTTGCAGGAGTTTCAAAGCCCCAGCTGGTGAAGATTTCATCGGCATGATGGTGATGGTGGTGGTCATGATCGTGACAGCCGCAGGTGCAGTTTTCGTCGTGCTCATGATGATGCTCATGTTCGTCATCGTCCTCATCATGGTGATGATGGCAACAATGCTCGTGTTCGTCTTCCTCCTCATCATGGTGATGATGGCAGCAATGCTCGTGTTCGTCTTC
>ENA-UOJD01001835-UOJD01001835.1-human-gut-metagenome-genome-assembly--contig:-P48-NODE-1835-length-19581-cov-8.402643_pt1 | contig 19581 bp, 14 predicted proteins | sample MGYA00242342_ERZ723889 | MGnify/ENA metagenome assembly ERZ723889
CTTTTCGAACCGATGGATCGGCGAAAAATGTCCGGCGAAGGCCGAAGGAGAATGGTGCGGTGTCGCCTAAGATATTTTCAGGAAGGCGGCGCTTGAGATGAGCAACTACTATATTCTGACGAACCTGCTCTCGGATGATGAGCGCCGGGTGATCACCAGCATCGTCCGGCATATCGAGCTTGGCGGGAACAAGGTCGGCATTCAGCAGATCGCAAGCGAAAACTATGTTTCAACGGCGTTTATCATGAAGCTGTGCAAGCGGCTGGGCTTTGCGGGCTACAGCGAGCTTTATTATAATCTGGCACAGTCCAGCGGCGAGGGCCACCGCTCCAGCGATCCGGACCCGCTGTGCGGCCTTATCGACGGCTATACGCCGGAGCAGGCCGAGCAGTTCTGCAAAATGCTGATGCAGTACAAGGAACGCAAGATCTTCGTCGTCGGCGAGGGCTTTGCAGAAGAGGTCGCCAATTACATCGTCAAGCGGCTTGCCATCTGCGGCTTCATGGTGTTCAACCACGTCCACTTCTATGACTACATGCTCTTCCGCGAGGAGGCGAACCGCCAGATCACGAGCAATGTGGAGTCCTCACTCATCATCGCCATCTCGCAGAGCGGCGAAACGGAGGCCATCATCAACGACGTGCGCGAGGCGGAGAGCAAGGGCTTTTCCGCCATCTGCTTCACGCGCCGCTCGGATTCCAAGCTGGCGCGAATGTCGGACCTGACGTTCCTCGTCGACGCCTCCAACCAGACGCTCATCAGCGCCGTACCGAACCAGTTTTTCGGCAAGGTCATCCTCGCGTTTGAGGAGCTGATGGGGCGGCTTTTCCGATAAGAAGATGCATATGTTTCATTTGAGCCGCTGCGGTGCGCCGCAGCGGCTCTTTGCGTCATTCCGGTGTGCGGGGACTGCGCTGCGAATTCGCCGGAGCATTCCGGGAACAGAAGGTCCTCTGCTGCGAGATTGCCACGTCGCTTCGCTCCTCGCAATGACAAATCTATGGCCTTTTCCGTGCGCTCAATAGGGCGCGTGGTTGTTTTCCGGTTCGCCGGTCTCGTGCAGGCGCGGGTAGTCTGCGACCGTGAGCACGCCGAGGGACTTTGCATAGGCGCTGACGGCTTCGTGATAGTGGCGGCCGGTCGGCTTCCAGTCGATCTGCCCGGCAATGGCTCCGGTGTCATTGCCGCCGGAGGCCATATAGGCGCTGACCGTGACGCTGAGGCGCTCGTCCGGCGCAATGGGCGTGCCGTCCGGCCGCGTGACAGAGAGAACCTTCTGCCCGCCGGGGCGGGTATGGTCCACTGCGGCGTGGAAGCCGGAGAAGGCGATGGCAGCATTATTGCCGAAGCGCTCCGGCTCATAGACGGCCTCGAGCAGGGCATGGAGCTGCGTGCCCGTGATGATCCCGGTGAACATTTCGTCGTCGAATGCGGCGCAGTAGAGCAGCTCCTCGCGCGTGATCTCACCCGGAAGCAGCTCGCCGCAGGCGCTGGTCGTGTTCATGTAGGACAGCTCCGTCTGCCCGCCATAGCGCAGGCAGTCCGCCAGAAAGTCGCCGAGCTTCGACTCGTGCGCCAGCGTCATGCGCCAGCGCTCGTTCAGGGATCCGAGGGGCTCCCGGAAGTACGGCTCGAACGGGTCGGTGACGGAGCGGATATACCGGGTGATCTCCGGATCGGCCTGCCCGTTCGGGTCCGTCTGCACGACGGCGCAGCTGCGGTCCAGAATGCGGTGCGATGCGGCGTCCAGTGTCAGGCGGACATGCGCGATGCTTGCCCCGCCGAACCCGGCCTTGACGACGCAGGCTCCGCTGCGGACCTGCGCGCAGTCGCCGGGGATGTGCCCGCCGATCCAGACGTCCGCAGCGGGCGAGGCGTCGATCAGCTCCGGCAGCTCACCCGTGAGCGTGCCGTCCGCCGCCTGATAAAACGGCATGTGCGTCAGCACGACGACGACGTCCGCGCCCGCGGCGCGCATTGCCGGGATATGGCGCGCGGCAGCCTCGGCGGCGGAGGTCATCTCAAACGGGGCAAACGCGCTTTTCTCCACCATGTAGGGCGTGTATTCCGTCGTGAGGCCGAGCACGCCGATGCGAATGCCGCAGCGCTCGAGCAGGACCCACGGCTTCGTGCCGGGGACGGGCGCACCATCCGCTTTCCGGCGCACATTGGCGCAGAGGATCGGGAAGGGACAGGCGCTGATGCAGCTGTCCAGAAAGGCTGGGCCGCGGTCAAATTCGTGGTTGCCGAGCGTCATGACGTCCGTTTTGCTGCGGATCATGGCGCCGACGAGCGGCAGGCCGGGCCAATAGTTCGTGCTGAAGGCATCGCCCGCATCCAGCAGGAGCGTTCCAGCCGGATTCTGCGCGCGCAGCTTTGCGATCTCGGCGGAAAAGGCCGGGAAGCCGATGTCCTCGCGGGAGGGACGGATGCGGCCGGAGAAATCGGCGTGGCAAAGCAGGTCGAGGACGATCTTTCCCATGGCGCTCATCCCTTCAGGCCGCCGCGCGACACGCCGGTGACGATGCTCTTGCGGCAGAAGATGAACAGCAGGATCATCGGCACCACGACGATGGTTGAGGCGGCCATCAGGCGTTCGTAACGGATACCACTGGAGGTCATGAAGGCGTAAAGACCGAACGGCAGCGTGCGGACCTCCTTCGTGTTCGTGGCGATGACGGTCCACAGGAAGGAGTTCCAGCAGGCAATGGCATCGAGCAGGCCGATCGTCACGAGGGCCGGTCGGGACATGGGCACCATGACGCGCCAGAGGTAGCGCCAGTTGCTCGCGCCGTCGACGCGGGCGGAATAATAGAGGCTGTCCGGAATGGCCAGGAAGAAATTCCGGAGGATGTAGGTGTAGAAGATGCTGGAGGTGAACGGCAGGATCAGCGCGATGAGCGTGTCGTTGAGCCCGAGCTTCACGATGGTCGTGTAGTTCGTGATGATGAGCATCTCGAACGGGATCATCATCAGCGAAAGCAGCAGGGAAAACAGCAGGTCGCGCCCCGGGAATTTCAGCCGGGAGAACGCGAAGGCCGCGAGGATGGTCGTGAACATGGTGCAGGCGACGCAGACGATGGTCACGAGCAGGGAGTTGCAGAAATAGCGCAGGAACGGGGCCTTCTCAAATGCATAGACATAGTTTTCAAACACAAGCTCCTTCGGCCAGAACGTCGGGGGAGTTGTGTTGACCTCGGCGGCCGTTTTCAGCGAGGAGATGATCATCCAGAAGAACGGCAGCACCATGATGAGCGCACCGAGGATCAGAACGAGATAGGCAAAGGATTTTTTGACAGTTTTCATGGCGGTACCTCAATAATTCTTCCACTTGCGCTGGATGAAGAGCTGCAGCATGGTGAAGATCAGAACGATGACGAACAGCACGACGGCGCTGGCCGCAGCCGGGCCGAGCTGCCACTGCTTGTAGAACATGTCGAACAGGTAATATACGACGGTATACAGCGAGTAGGCCGAGCCGGGGTTGCCGTTGAACAGCGGGAACAGCTCCGAGAAGACCTTTGAGGCCGAAATGACGTTCACGATCATCGTCAGGCCCAGCGTCGGGGCGAGCAGCGGCACGGTGATGCGGCGGAAGATGCGCCCGGAGGACGCACCGTCGATGCGCGCGGCCGTGTAATACTGCGGGTTGATGTTCTGGAAGCCGGAGAGCAGCAGAATGATCGTGAACGGCAGCATGCTCCAGATGCCGTAGATGATGAGGGCGGCAAGATTGTAGTGCGGGTCGTTCAGCCAGTTCACGGGGGAAACGCCGAACAGCGACAGCGCATAGTTGATCAGGCCGTAATCGTAGTTGAACATCCATTTCCACACGAGGCCGACCGCCGTGACGGACGTGACCATCGGCAGGAAATAGCACGTCTGGAACAGACCCTGCAGCTTCGTGCACGAGTTGAGCAGCGAAGCAAGGAACAGGGACAGCACCGTGACGATCGGCACGACGAACAGAACGTACAGCGCCGTGTTGCGCAGACCGTTGAGGAAATTCGCGTCATGGAAAATTTCGGCGTAGTTTCCGAGGCCGATGCCGGAGAATTCGCCGGTCATCAGGCTGTAGTCCTGCCGGAACGACAGCAGAATGACATTGATGAACGGATAGACGGTGAAGACCAGAAGACCGATGAGAAACGGGAGCAGGAACAGCCCCGGCTCCGCAAAGGTGCGGAAGGTCACGCGCTCGCCGTCTGCGCGCGTGCGCAGCTTGCGGCGGCTCATAAGTACCGCACCCCCGTCTTGGCGTCAAACAGGAACACGCCGCGCTTTTTCAGGCCGACGGCCAGCTCCGCACCGGGCAGGATCTCCAGCTCGGCCGGGACAAGACCGCGAAGCTCGGCGGGGCCGGCCTGCAGGCGGACAAGCTCGTCCTTGCCGAGGGAATAGCGCTCCAGCACAGTCGTGCGGAAGGCGGGCGTATCACCCTGCGGCAGGATGCTCTCGGCGCGGACGGCCAGAACGATCTCCTGCCCCTCTGCAAGACCGTCCGGCAGCGCCAGCGCAGCGGGGATGCCGCCGTCCAGCACAAGACGGCCGTTCTGCACAACGCCGTGCAGCTGGTTGATGGGCGGCGTGCCGAGAAAGTCTGCGGCAAAGAGGTTGACCGGGTTTTCATAGAGGCCGCGGGCGGTGTCCTCCTGCTGGAGCACGCCGTCACGCAGCAGGACGACGCGGTCGGCGATGCTGCTGGCCTCCTCCTGATCGTGCGTGACAAAGACGGTCGTGATGCCGGCCTCACGCTGGATGCGGCGGATCTCCTCGCGCATCTCCACGCGGAGCTTGGCGTCGAGGTTGGACAGCGGCTCGTCGAGCAGCAGCACGTCCGGCCGTTTGGACAGGGCGCGCGCAATGGCGACGCGCTGCTGCTGGCCGCCGGAGAGCTCCGCGGGCTTGCGCTTGAGATACGGAGTGATGTGCACCATCTCCGCCAGCTCTTCGGCGCGGCGGATGCGCTCCTTCTTGGGGATGCGCTGAATTTCCATCGGGAAGCAGATGTTCTGCAGGACCGTCATGTGGGGATAGAGCGCGTAGTTCTGGAAGACAAGGCCGATGCCGCGCTTCTCCGGCGGCAGGCTCGTCACGTCGCGGTCGTCAAAGAAAATGCTGCCGCCGCTCACGGGGAGAATGCCGGAGATCATGTTCAGCGTTGTGGTCTTGCCGCAGCCGCTCGGACCGAGCAGGGCGATGAGCTTGCCGCTTTCCAGTGTGATGGAAAGGTCGTTTACGGCAACGGTGTCGCCGAAACGCTTGGTCAGATGTTCGAGTTTGATCTGCATGTCCGTATCACCTCAATATTTCGAAAATGGGTGCGCCGTCGACATCGGGCATCGTCAGCCCGAGCATGGCGGCCATGGTGGGCGCTTCGTCGACCATGGAGCGGCTGCCGTGCACCGTACCGGGCCGCACATCCGGTCCGGCGGCGAAGAACGTTGTGACCTCCTCGCGGGCCGGGCTGCCGCCGTGAGTCGCCACGCCGGTCTTCTTGTCGCCCGGCTGACAGCTGCGCCAGAGCGTGTCGCCGGCCGGGTATTCGCCGAACGCAATGGGAAGGCTGCTCTCCACGACAAAGTCGAACGGGCCGGACAGGCCGTAGCGCGCCTGCGCCTCGGCGGCATCGAGCACCATGCTGAGCTGTACGTCCGGGTCATGGCGCAGAGTCTCAAGCGCCTCGCGCACGCGGGCCATCAGCGCGGCATCGTCCGGGTCGCGTACCTCAATGAGGGCGGCGAGGCCGGTGGAGTGGCAGACGGCGTCGAACGAGGCGATCTTTCCGTCCGCATCGACGGTCAGAAGGCCGAGACGGCGGAAGTAGACGTTCATCAGGAAGGCATCGCGGATATCGGTCTGGCCGTGGTCGCCGAGGACAATGATGTTCGTCTCGTCCAGCGTGCCCTTGCGGCGCAGGCATTCCAGAATAGCGCCAAGCTGCTCATCGTGCATGCGCAGCTGCGTCTCGGCCTGCTCACTTTCCACGCCGTAGGTGTGCCGGGCGGAGTCGAGGTCGCACAGCTTGACGAGCATGATGTCCGGCTGCGGGCCGTCCTCCAGGATGTCCAGCGCCAGCGCCATGGTGAACAGGTCAAGGCTGCGCGTCGGTCCCATCAGGTAGCGGCCGTGTTTATAGAAGTAACGATCCATCAGGTTTGCAGTGGCCGTGTGCTCCAGCCATTGCTGGGGCTGATAGCCCTGATAGCTGTATGGAACGATCATCGGCATATTCATGGTATAGTCCGCGCCGCCGGAGACGGGCCAGCTCAGAGAGCAGGTCGTCAGGCCGTTCTCGCGGGCGATGTCCAGCAGCGTTTTGCCGCGGACGTCCGATTTCATGCAGTACCACGGCGCGTCAAGATGGCCGCCGCGGGTCATTTTTTCATTGTGCACGATCCCATGCCGCCCGGCATAGGTGCCGGTCAGGATCGAGGTATGGCAGGTGTAGGTCAGGGCCGGGAGCACCGGCTCGATCTTTTCGACGAGCGCACCGCGCTCCAGGATCTGCGCGAAGTGCGGCATGCGGCGCATGCGCGCGACGTCGGAGGCACAGAGGGCATCGATACAGAATACAAGGACTTTCGACATAGGTTCTCCTTCCTGTTGGAACGGCGGCGGGTGTGGGCCCGGCCGGAATGCGCTGGTCTGCGTACAGGCGGACGTCCGCCGGGACGTCCGCCTGTTGAAATGGGCGGGTATTACTTTGCGAGGGCTTCGCGGCAGGCGGTCTCAAAGGCCGCATAGGCGGTGTCGGCATCGCTGACGTTGAGGGCAACGCTCTGGACCATCTTGTCGATCTCCGTGCGCATGGCCGCTGCGCCGGGAACGCTGGCGAGCATGCCGATGTCGTCGGCTTCCTCGGTCAGGGCCTTGACGGCGATGTTCGTCTCGGCGAACTGCTGGAACTCGGCGCTCTCGCGGGCTTCCTTATAGATGGGGACGGTGCCGAAGGCCTCGGCCCACTGCACGATGTTCTCGGTGGACGTGAGGAACTTCAGGAACATGTAAGCGCCGCGGGCATGATCCTCATCGGTGCTGAGGCAGGCAAAGTTGTTGCCCCAGGAGGAGATGTAGCGGACGGGGCCTTCCTGCGGGATGGGCACGCAGCCGATCTCGAAGGCGTCGTTTACGGCCAGCTCAACATAGCTGACACCGGCGCTCGAGCCGATGTAGGAGGCGACGGCCTGGCTGCCGAACGGGCCGGAGAAGAAGACGTCCTCGCCGACAAGGCGGAAGTCGCCGGACTTCACAAGGTCTGCGAACCAGTTGAGCTTTTCCTTGGCGATGGTCTCGTCGATGGCATAGTTGCCGTCCTCGTCGATGTAGCCGCTGCCGGCCTGCATGATAAGGCACTGATAGGTGTCCACGAGGGAGTCGGTGCCGAAGCCGGGGATGCCTTCCTTCTCGTGAATGATTTTACTGCATTCTGCGAGCTCTGTCCAGGTCTTCGGGGCCTCGAGGCCATATTTGTCGAACATGGTCTTGTTGTAGAACAGGACCTCGCCCGCCGTGGTGCACGGGAAGACGTAGATGCCGTCGCCCCACTGGGTGATCTCGCTGTACTGACCGGCAGGAACGTTGTCCTTGAAGTTCGGGATGCCGATCTCCGGGTCGTTGATGTAAACGGACAGGTCGACAAGGCGGCCCTCGTTCAGATAGTTGACGGCGTCGGACGGATACATGTTCACAAGGTCCGGGCCAGTGCCGTTGCGGACGGCCTGCATGGTCTTGCTGTCGATCTCGCTGTACGGCTGCTGCTCGGCGACGAGCTCGTACTCATCCTGCGAGGCATTGAAGGCGGCTGCGAGCTCGAGGAACTTCTCTTCGTGCTGGTCAGTGTAGGAGTGCCAGTAGACGATCTTCGTCTTCTCGGTCTTTGCGGGCTTCGTGTCTTCGGTGGTCTTGCTGTCATCGGGGGTCTGCGAGGTTCCGGTGCTTGCGTCCGGAGTGCCTGTCTTCCCTGCGCTGCATGCCGCGAACAGGCTCGCGACCATGACCAGAGCAAGCAGAAGGGCAAGAATGCGTGCTTTCATGTGTTTTCTCCTCCATTGTCTCGTGTTTTTATCGGAACGTCGGATGACGCTCACTGCTCAGGAAATGGTGTCCAGGAATGCGGCAAGCTCCGCAAGCGTGTGGACGCACCAGGTATATTCCGGCTCGTGGATGCCCGGATAGGGGTCAATCCAGAGCGTCTGCCCGCCGATGGCAGAAATGGGCATCAGATCATTGAAGGCGTGGTCTCCGATGCTGATCAGGGCCTCCGGCCGCACCAGCAGCGCAGGGTCAAGGGCCTGCAGGCTCGCGATCATGCCGTAGGGCTTGTTCGCACTGCTGCAGATCTCGCGGAACGCTCCGGCAAAGCCAAGCTGCCGCAGGAACTCCCGCACGGTCTCTTCGTAGGAATTGCTCAGCAGAACGACACGGCAGCGCTGCTCCAGCCGCATGATGGCCTCATAAAGCCCGCGGTCACCGTGCATCCCGGCCTGCTCCATCTGCAGGCGGGTCAGGCGATAGACCTCATTGGCGCGGTCGCCGTCCAGACAGCCGAGCGCATCGCCAAGGTAGGCCAGAACGGCCCACGCGTCGCCGAGATAGACCACATCGTCGGCCTTCAGCGCCTCGGCATAGGTCATACCGGGCAGCACCCGCTTCCGCAGGGCCTGCACGAGCTCCGGCACGGTGGCGGCCTCTGCACGCCCACGGCGGTAAAAACGGTTCATGTCCAGCTCACGCCCGGCGAAGATCGCCTCTGCCAGCCGGACAAGGTCCGCCTCCAGCGGCTCGGCCCACGTCCCGGCAACAAGCGTCCGCAGATAGCCGCGGTGAAAGACGCTGTTCTGATAAATGGTTCCGTCGAGATCGAAGATGACGATCCGGTTTTGCATGGCGGGCCTCCCTTTGTGCGGCGGTTGGCAGGCTCGTGCGGATGATCCGGACCGCGCCCCTGCTGCCGTAACTTGATTATATCACAGGTTTGGCCGAAAAATTTTTTCGTTTGCGTGAAAATATGTCTTTTCGTCAGAAAAGCTCGGAAAAACATGAAAAAAAGACGATTTTACATGAAATTTATGCGGATTTAACACGAAGCCGGCTGGAATGAAAAAGAAAAGCACTTGTCAGAAGCACGCCGTGCCGTTATACTGGAAATAGAAACCAGGTGCGCACCGCGCACGAAAGGAGAACAACGATGCTGCTGATCCGCAACGCAAATATCAAGACCATGGCCGGGCCGGACCTGAAAAACGGCTGCCTGCTCCTCGAAAACGGGAAAATCGCCGCCGTCGGCCAGACGGTCGACGCGCCGGAGGGCGTTGAGACTCTCGATGCGCAGGGCCGCCTGCTCACACCCGGCTGCGTGGAGGCGCACTGCCATATCGGCCTCGACAACGAGGGCATGCGCTGGGAGGGCATGGATTATAATGAGATCGTCGAGCCGCTGACGCCGCAGCTGCGCGCCATCGACTCCATCAATCCGCAGGACGAGGCCTTCGGGCTGGCCCTGCGCGGCGGCGTGACGACGGCCTGCACCGGACCCGGCAGCGCAAACGTCGTCGGCGGCACGTTCGCCATCGTAAAGCTGGCCGGAAAGCGCGTCGACCGGATGATTCTGCGCGCGCCCGCCGCGATGAAGTGCGCCTTTGGCGAGAATCCCAAGGGCTGCTACGGCCACGACAAGCGCCAGAGCCCCATGACGCGCATGGCGGTCGCCGCCCTGCTGCGCGAGCTGCTGCTGCGCACGCTCCGCTACCGCGACGACAAGGCGGCGGGAAAGAATCCGGCGTTCGACATGAAGCTCGAGGCCATGCTGCCCGTGGTCAACGGCGAGATCCCGCTCAAGTGCCACGCCCACCGCGCGGATGATATCCTGACGGCCGTGCGCATCGCGCGCGAGTTTGGCCTGAAGCTCACGCTGGACCACTGTACGGACGGCGAGCTCATCGCCGATGAGCTGGCAAAGGAGCAGGTCCCGGTCTTCGTCGGACCGTCGTTCGGCGGCAAGACGAAGGTCGAGCTGCGCAACAAGAGCTTCACGACGGCGGGCACGCTGTACCGCGCGGGCCTGACGGTCAGCATCATCACGGATGCGCCGGTCATTCCGCTGCAGTATCTGCCGCTGGCGGCCGGACTGGCGGCTTCGGCCGGTCTGCCGATGGAGGAGGCGTGGCACGCCATCACCATCAACCCGGCCCGCAGCCTCGGCATCGACGCGCGTGTCGGCAGTCTTGAGCCGGGCAAGGATGCGGACCTCGTCCTCTGGACGGCGGACCCGCTTACGACGATCGGCGGCGAGGCGTGGATGACGTTCGTGAACGGCGAGGTCGTGTACCGCGCGGAGTAAGAGAATATAAATCGTAAAAAATCCAGCCAAGGTGGGATCACTCCCAACCCTGGCTGGATCATTTTTATGCGTTCAGGGCCGTATCCCTGCGCTTACTTCAGCGCAGCCAGACGGGCCGTGATGGCGGCAAACTGGGCGCGCGTCGCGCTCTCACGCGGGGCGAGCTCGTTGTTGCCCATGCCGAGAATGATGCCGTTGCCGACAGCCCAGGTCATGGGCTCAGTGGCATAGCTCTGCACGCTGGAGGCATCGGTGAAGTTGCTCAGATCGCCGGTCGTCGTCGTGTCCATGTTCTGGGAGGCGGCGAAGCGATAGAGCATCGTGACCATTTCCTCGCGGGTGACGTCGTCATCCGGACGGAACAGGCCCTTGTCATCGCCGATGACAACCTTGGCCTCCTGTGCCCATGCGACGGCGTCAGCATACCAGTCATCCTTGAGGTCGGGGAAGGTGCTCGTGCCGGTGACGGCAGGGCTGCCCGCCTGACGGTACAGGACGGTGGCGACCATGGCGCGGCTCAGCGCGGCTTCCGGACGGAACGTGCCATCGCCGAAGCCGACGAACAGGCCGTTGACCAGAGCGAAGTGGACGCTCTCGGCGTACCAGGCGTTTGCATCGAGGTCGGTGTACTGCTCGCAGGGATCCTCTTCCACAAGCTCGACCTTCACGCAGCGCTCGGTCAGGTCCAGCGGCAGCTTGCCGTTGTTGGCCTTGCCGATGGCGCGCAGAGCTTCGATGGCGCTGATGTTGTCAATGGGAGCCTCGTTCACGTTCTGCACGGGAGTCTTGTTCTCAAAGACGGAGCCGGGCAGGGTGGCGCAGTACTCGTTGACGGCAACGCGGTAGGTCTTCGTGTTGTCCTTGATGTCGACGACGGTGCCGTCATCGAGCACGATGGACACGACGGTGCGGGCACCGCGGACCGGTCGGCCGTTTTCATCCTTGCCGTCCGGCTCTGCCGTGTACTTTACGACCATGCCGGAGAACTGATCGCCGTAATTGCTGTTCTTGAAGGAATTCTCAACGGTAGCGGCAAGCTCCGCGCCGGTGAGGTCATAGGTGTAGAGGCGGTTGCCGAACGGGGTGATGGCGTAGATATCGCCGACGGTGACGGTGCGGGTCGTCTCGCCCTCGTTGGCCAGAAGGTCGCAGCGGATGCCGCCGCTGTTCGTGAAGGCGACGACGGTGTTGAGTTCCTTCGTAGCCTCGAGCATCAGGCCAGCCAGCCAGTTGCCCGCGATGGTGCTGCTGCTGTTGCCGATGGGTACACGGCGGGTGATGCTCTGGTCGGCAACGCCGAGGACCTCGGACATGTCGCCCTTCACCGCATCCCAGGAGGCGTGGCTGATGGCGAGAACGGTCGGGTCGAGCTTCGTGTTGCCCTCGGTGTCATAGAGGTTCTGGGTGTTGTCGCGGCCGGTAGTGTTCACATAGCTCGGGTTCACGACCGTGACTTCCTTCGTCTCGGTGTTGAACTGGATCTTGGCGTTGGCATAGCCCTTCGCCTGGCAGTTGCCCTGAATATAGGCTACACCGTTGTCGGCGACGCCGTAGGAAACGCTGTGGGAGTGGCCGCCGACGACGAGGTCGACAAGCTCGGAGTTGACGCTGTTTGCAAGGCCGCGCGGGCTGGCGTGCGCCACAACGACGACGACGTCAGGGTTCTCGGCTGCAACGATGGACTCAATCTTCGCATTGAGCTTCTCAATGCTCGGGTCGATGTCATACGGGGCGATCTTGGCGGTCATGATATCCATGGAGTAGTCGGGGATGTAGCCGACAAGTGCGACCTTCACACCGGCCTTGTCAACGATGACATAGTCCTTGACAAAGGAGGCGCGGTTCGTCGTACCTGCATCATAGAGATTATAGGCCAGAACGGGGATATTACTGTCGCCCTTGAACTCACCGATCTCATAGGCGGGCATGGTGCCGTCCTCATCGGCGGCATAGGCCTTGACGTTCCAGTCGAACTCGTGGTTGCCGAGGGAGACGGCATCATAGCCCATGGCGTCGTAGGCGGCGCGCAGAGCGTTGCCGTAGGTCAGGTTCGAAACGGGAGTGCCCTGATAGATGTCGCCGCCGTCAAGCAGGAGAACGGCGTCGTTTTCGGCATTGGCACGCGCCTCGTTCACGGCATTGGCGATGTAGGCCATGCGGTACTGGAACGTGGACTCGTTGCCGGAGGACGTGTCGACAAGGTAGCCGTGCACGTCGGTGGTCTCAAAGACCTCGATGGTCTTCACGGGATTTGCTTCTGCGTGGATGGTCCATTTCGTTTCACGGCCCGGGGTGATGTCCTTGCCCTCGGCGGTCATTTCCTTGATGTATTCGCCAATGATGAGGGGCACGGAGCCGCCGACGTTGTTGAAGCGCTCAGAGATGGTGGCGTCCCACAGAGCCTCTTCGCTGTTGGAGGTGATGCCGGTGGAGGCAAACCAGCCGTAGGCATCGGAGTCCTTCGTGGCGCTCAGACGATAGGAGCTGAGGCAGGCGTAGATCGTGTCGTCATCCTTCACGGGCGTGCCGTCCGCGTAGGTGATGTTCTGCACGCGCTGGCCGTCGGGATTGCCGACATAGACGTCGTAGTTGACGCCGTAGAACGTGTCGCAGCCGAAACCGCCGCCGCCAACCTGACCGTCGTCATTGACACGGTAGTTCTGTGCCGTGCGCTGCATCCAGCTCTTGAGCTGGGCGCCGGTCATCCGGATCATGTAGAGGGTGTTGTTGTCGTACTGATACAGGGAGTAGCAGTCGCGCAGGCTGATGTCGCCGGAGGTTGCGCCGTCGGCCAGCAGGGAGCTGACGCTCCAGCCGCGCTTTGCGACCGGCGTCGTCATGGAGATGACGTGCTCCTTCGTCGGGTCGATGTTGTTGTCGGTGCAGGCGGCCCAGATCTGTGCCTTGTGGACGAGATCATAGGAATCGCTCTGCGTGAGGTAGTAGTTGGAGATGGTGTCCCAGGTGCCGGAGACCGTGCCGATCTTCTTGTTGACGAAGGCATCGGAGCGCTCGAAGAGCGGAGTGATGAGGGTCTTCAGGCCGTCGTAGTTCGCATCGCCGGACTTGAAATCCGGGCTGGTGACGCGGATGTCCTTGCCGAGGGCGGAGTTCAGAGGATGCATGGTGGACTCGGCTGCGGTAACGGAGACCTTGCCGTCGGCGCCCTTCGTGAGGGTGAGGACGGTCTCGCCGAGGGTGGAGCCGCCGCCATTCATAACGAGGACATTCTCGCCGTTCTTGTTCTGCAGGGTGACGGCGTTTCTCTGATGGTTGTGGCCGGTCAGCAGCATGTCAACGCCGGTGGTATGCGTTGCAAAGTAGCCGCCCTGGTTCTCCTGATTGTAGACGTCAGGATTGCCCTCGCCGCTGTGCATGGCGACGATGATGTAGTCGCACTTCTCCTGCATTTCCTTGCCGTAGTAGTTTTCCCACTCATAGACATAGGACTTTTCGGCGTTGTCGGTATGGCCGAACGTGCAGCCCTCATAGTGGCTGGCGACGTCCCAGTTCGCGTTGTTCATGTTCTCGAAGCCCAGCAGACCGATGGTGAAGGTCGTGCCGTCCTCGAACTTGTAGGTGAAGGTCTTGTACGGGGAGAACACGGATTCGTTCGTCTCCGTCTCCACGACGTTCGAGCAGATGACGTCGACGGGCTGACCGGCGACGGCCTTGTCCGTGGAGGTCAGCAGATTGTAGTAGTTCCACTGAATCTGCGGCGCATAGTTGAACTCGTGGTTGCCCAGCACAAAGGCATCATAGCCAATGTAGCGCAGCGCAGTCGCCATGGGGCTGTTTTCGCCGCCCTCCTGGAGAATGTTGTAGCTGCTCAGCGCGCTTCCCTGCAGAATGTCGCCAACATCGATAAGAATGCTGTCGTCCACGGCGGCACGGCGCTCTGCGACGAGCTTTGCTGCCTGCAGGAAGTTGTTGCTCAGGGCGCTGTTCGTGTAGGAGTTCCAGTCGTATGCACGGCCGTGCATATCGGTGGTCGTCATGATGCTGACGGTGATTGAATCGGACTTCGCCTCGAAGACGTCATCCTCGATCGGGGCATTCGTGTGGCCTTCGGCTGCGTAGGACGCGTAGACCGAGGTCAGCTTGGTCTCTGCCGCGCCTGCCGGGATTACTGCCACGGAAAGAACGAGGCAGACCACGAGCAGAAGCGAGAGAAGACGCTTTGCAATGTGTTTCATTTCAAGACTCCTTTGTTTGTAGTTGCAGCTGCGCTGCACGATTTTGGAAATCGTGACAAAATTCCACCATCCATCACTAGTTCCATTGGTAATATTCTAGCACTTTGTGAAGAAAATGTAAAGGAAACGGGGAGACCTGAAGAAAAAATTGGGAGAACTGACAAGAAAGCCCTGTTACGGGTATCTGACTTTCTCTTTGTGAAAAACAGCAAAAACTGTGCAAAGCGCCGCTGTCGCAACGTTTTCCTGCAATTTTTGCAGCAGGGGGATATGCGGCGGGAACGGCGGAACAGTGACAGGAAAAACGGAGAAAATTCCGGATGATATGCTGCATATGCAATATAAAAAACGGGATGTCCTGCTAGGGACAGCCCGAAAACCGCCTTTCGGCATTTTGACCATGTGCATGAAATCCTACATGGAATCGCGGCGGAAGCAGCGCGATTCAGCCCAGCGAGACGTCCAGAATCATCATCACACTGAAGCCGACGGCGAAAAAGATCGTGCCGATGTTCGAGTGCTTTCCCTCGGACATCTCGGGGATCAGCTCCTCCACGACCACATAGAGCATCGCACCTGCGGCAAAGCTCAGAAGATAGGGCAGGGCGGGGGCGACGAAGCGCGCGGCCAGAACGGTCAGCGCTGCGCCGACCGGCTCGACGATGCCCGAGAGCACGCCGCCCGCGAAGGCGCGCATGCGGCTCTGGCCCTCGGCGCGCAGCGGCAGGGAGATGATGGCCCCCTCCGGGAAATTCTGGATGGCGATGCCGAGCGAGAGTGCCAGCGCTCCGGCGGCCGAGATCTGGGCCGTTCCGGTCAGATATCCTGCGTAGACGACGCCGACGGCCATGCCCTCCGGGATGTTGTGCAGCGTCACGGCGAGGATCATCATGGTCGTCCGCTGCAGCTGCGTGCGCGGGCCCTCGGCCTGACCGGCGTTGCGGTGCAGGTGGGGGATGACGCGGTCGAGCAGCAGCAGGAAGGCCACGCCGACCCAGAAGCCGACGGCGGCGGGCAGGAACGAAAGACGGCCGAGCGCGGCAGACTGCTCGATGGCCGGGATGAGCAGGCTCCAGACGGAGGCCGCGACCATCACACCGGCGGCAAAGCCGGTCAGGGCGCGCTGCAGCCGGTCGCCGAGCGCTCTGCGAAGGAAGAACACGCAGGCCGCGCCGAGCGTGGTGCCGAGAAACGGGATGAGGATCCCATAGAATGTTGTCATAGACGCCTCCTATTGTGGTTAGTATATACTAACCACATGGTAGCATAAATCCCTGCAGGATGCAAGCCGGAAATCTAGGGACCTCTGAATAAATCGCCTGCGGTGGATGCCGGATCTTTTTCGTCAATCCATCGGTATGAAAAACTTGAAATACACAAAGTATTCCTGCGTTTTCCATACCTTGACTTGCCAAAAAATCTCTCGCCATCCACTCTTGCCGATTTAATCAGAGGTTCCCTAGAAAAAATGCCCGCCGCATCCGCGGCGGGCGGGCTCGAATCAGATCGTGCCGGTGATCTGCAGGGTGACCGTGCCGGGGCGGACTGTCCAAACGCCGGTCTCGGGGTCCTGCACGGCCGAAGCGGCCGGGACAGTGATCGCGGCGGGCACGGTCCGGAACAGACCGGTCGCCGGGTCGTAGGTGTAGTTGGATGCAAGCCAGGCATCGCTGTTGTAGGTCACGGCGATATTGCGCAGGATCGGGTCGAAGCGGTCCGTGACGGTGACGCCGGCTGCGGCATCGGCATCCGCGCTGCCGTAGTTTTCGATCGTGAACGTGTAGGTGAGCGTGCCGCTGTCGCTGACGCGGACCGGCTCAAGGGCCTTGACGATGCGAAGCTCTGCCGCTGCCGCCGCCGGGAGCGTCTCCGCCGCCGTGACGGCATCCGTCAGCCCGCCGCCGGTAACGGTCACGGTGTTCTCGATCGTGCCCTCTGCCGAGGGATCGGCAAAGGCATTGACGCGGGTCGTATAGACCAGTGTGCTTACGCCGCCTGCAGGAACGGTGATGCCCTCGATGCGGATGCCGTTTGCCAGTACCGTGACGGCCGGGGCCGTCTGCAGCACGCCGTTCATGAAATAGCGGAGCGTCCCTGCCTGATACGTCAGCGGCGTGAGCTGCACCGTGCCGCCCGTGGCAGGAAAGTTCGTCGTGCCGAGCGTGTCGGTCACGGTCAGCCCGGTCAGCGCCGCCGCACCGGTGCTGCGCAGCTGGACGACATAGGTCACAAGGTCGCCGGTGCGGTAGCTCTCTGCGGCTGCCGTTTTCGAGGCGGTCAGGACCTGCACGAGCTCGCCCGTAACGATGTTGGAGTTGACGGTGCCGCCGTTGTAGGTCAGCGTGGCCTGATTCGTAAAGGTTGCCATAGTATTTCTCCTTTCCGGAGAGCACATCGCCCTCCTTCGACAGCATATGCCGAAGGAGGGCGATCGGGAACCCGGCTCAGCGCCGCAGCCAGCCTGCGGGCAGCTCCGTGAGCGGGGCCGGGAACGAGACGCGCGCGCCGATCTCGGCAAAGCGCTCTGCCAGCGGCGCGGGGATGCGGCCGTCGGGGTCCGGGCTGAGGTTCAGCATGAAATTGGCGTGGCTGGCGAAGCACTGCTCCATGAGGCCGAGCGCCCAGTCGGCGCTCTTTGGCTCTTTTTCGTCGTCGCGGTAGAACCACGTCCGCGTCAGCTTCTGGCACAGTGCGCCGGGACCGGCAAAGCCGGGCGTCAGCTCCTGCCCGGCGCCGTTTTCGAAGAAGACGACGTCCGTGCCGGAGATGCCCTCCGTGCAGCCGATGTTCATGAGCAGGCAGTTCGGCTGCAGGCGCTTGACGAGGGCATCGACTTCCTCGAACGGCAGCTCGCGGTAGGACGGGCCGCCCCACGGGGCGTTCCAGCCGTCTATAATAAGATAAGGTATCTCGCCGTAGTTTGTCAGCAGCTCCGTGATCTGCCCGAGCACGAGCTCGCGTTGCGCAGGGGTAAAGGAGCGCCGCCCGATCCCGGCCGTCAGGTCGAGCACGGAGAAGTACAGGCCTGCCTGCAGACCGGCTGCGCGGAAGGCCCGCAGGAATTCCGCGACGATGTCCGTCCGGACCGTGGCTTGCGCGACGCTGTGGTTCCCAAATTTGGACGGCCAGAGTGCGAAGCCCTCATGGTGCTTTGCCGTCAGGACGGCAAAGCGGCAGCCTGCGCTTTTGGCGATCTGCGCCCAGCGATCGCAGTCCGGCGCGCGGGGCGCCCAGTCAGATTCGGGGAAGGGATAACGGCGCGGCTCCCCGCCGTTTTCCAGATCGAATTCCCAGTCGATGATGTCGGGATTTGCATGGAACTGCACGGCGGCACTGTTCCAGTGGATAAACGTGCCAAGCCGGAGGTTGATGAAGTTGCGCTGAAGCGCACAGAGATGGTCCATTCGCGGGCCCGCCTTTCTGATTTTCTATGGGATGATTATATGGGCAAAGCAGGCGTTCGTCAAGCCTCTGCACGGCGATGCGCGAAGCGGCGCTGCAGAAGATGCATGTCGTGGAAGTAGATGGGGACGAGGAAGCAGTCGGCCAGCAGCCATGCGGCGGGGTTTGCAAGGCAGATGGCGGTGTAGCCGATCCAGCGCACGACGGCAAAGCCGACAAAGCAGCGGGCGATCGTCTCAAACACGCCTGCAAACACGGCCTGCTGCGTGAAGCCGACGCCCTGAATGAGGAATCGGAGCACGTTGACAAGCGTCAGCAGGAAATAGCAGCTGGCGTTCCACACCAGAAACTGCTGCGCCAGCAGACCGATCTGGTCCCGGACGGCGGCGCTCTCCGCAGAGTCGAGGAACAGCAGCGACAGCTTGCCGCCGAAGAGGGCAAGGACGCCGAGGCCGAGGGCGGAATAGGCGAACATCAGCAGCACGCAGGCGCGCACGCCGCGGTGAATGCGGTCGAGCTTCATTGCGCCGTAGTTCTGCCCGCCGTAGACGGCCATGGTCGTGCCTGCGGCGTCGAACGGGCAGGTGAAGAGCTGGCTGACCTTGTTTGCTGCGGTGACGGCTGCGATGGAGACCGCGCCGAGGCCATTCACGGCCGTCTGCACGACGATGGTGCCGATGGCGGTGACGGAATACTGCAGGCCCATCGGCACGCCGATGGCAAACAGCCGCGTGATATGTGTGCGGCTCGGCCGCAGCTCACCGGGGCGAAAACGCAGAACGGGATAGCGCTTTCCCATGATGGCCAGACACAGCAGGCCGGAGATGGCCTGCGAGATCACGGTCGCCCACGCCGGGCCTTCCACGCCCATGCCGAGAACGGCGACAGCCAGCAGATCAAGCGCAACGTTCAGCAGGGAGGAGAGAACGAGAAAATAGATCGGGGTCCGGGAGTCTCCGAGCGAGCGGATGACGCCGGAGACGAGATTATAAAGGATGATGGCGGGGATGCCGAGGAAAATGACGAAGATGTAGTCGTAGGCATACCGGAAAATATTGTCCGGCGTGTTCATCCAGCGCAGCACGGGCGTGCACAGCAGTGCCGTGGCCACGGTGAGCACCACGGCGAACGCAGCCGAGAGCCAGATGCTGTTTGCCACAAAGCGGCGCAGCTCCGCTTCGTCGCCCTCGCCGAATTTCTGCGCCACGGGGATGACGAAACCGTTGCAGATGCCGATGCAGAAGCCGAGCACCAGAAAATTGACGGAGCTCGTCGAGCCGACGCCCGCAAGCGCGTCCATGCCGAGAAAACGGCCGACGACGAGCGTGTCTACCATATTATATAGTTGTTGGAACAGCAGGCCACCAAGCAGCGGCAGCAGAAAGCCGATGACCAGCCGCGTGGGGGAGCCGGTCGTCAGGTTCCGGGATGCGGTTTTTGCCATAAGAGTCCCTCCGGAGTCCATAGAAATTTCAATTTCAAAAAACGTCTGCATTGTATTCTCTGACCGGAAAAAATACAATCCGCAACCTTCTGATTTTTCCGCGCAATTCGGGGTCGGAATCCGTCAGAATGTACAAAAACAGGATTTTTTCCAGAAAAATGGCCGAATGGGCGAAAAAATCGGGCAAAAAAAGCCCG
>ENA-UOJD01001843-UOJD01001843.1-human-gut-metagenome-genome-assembly--contig:-P48-NODE-1843-length-19509-cov-9.650817_pt1 | contig 19509 bp, 18 predicted proteins | sample MGYA00242342_ERZ723889 | MGnify/ENA metagenome assembly ERZ723889
ATGTTATTATAAAATAAATAATTTTACGGAGGATAAAATAATGGATTCAAAACCTATTAGAAGAAAAAGTATAAACTTAATTTTACTTATTTTTATAATATTATTTATAATTACATTAATAATTATAACAGTTTATTTAATTAATCATTCAAATGAAAGTGATAAAACAGAAAATAATTCTATTGAAGTTGGAATGGAAACTAACAATAATCAAACAGAAACAAACATTTCAGAAAATACAAACAATGTGCTTAACTTAGTTGAAGATTTTGAGAATTTTGAAGATATAAATACTAACGAAAGTTCTACACAAAGCTCTTACGATTCTAACACTTTAACTTTTAATGACCACGTATTAAATTTTGATGATTCTATTCATGCATCTATAATTCAAAATTCTAATACACCAGAGCTTCAACTAAACTATCCTGATTTTAATTTTAAAATGATAATAAACACAAGTAAATCAACAACCTTTGAAGATTTAAAGAATAATACTTCTTTAAAAAATTATTTGGAATCAAATTATAATATCTCAATAACCAGCTCTTTAAAGTCTGGAAATATTAATAATCTTGATGTAATTATATGTACTATATCAGATAATAATACTATGGCTTATTTTATTATAACACCACTAAATAATTCTGAAATTCTGTATTCAAAGATTTATAATACAAGTAATGACCAAACTTTAATAGAAGATTTGTCAAAACCACTGGAAGAAATTGCATCATTAATATCAAAATTACAAAATTAAAAATTTTATTATGGGAGTGAATTTCATGGCTAATTCAAAAAAAATAAAAGTTATATCTGGAAAAGGCAAAAACCTAAAAATTTCTAATGTTAAAGATCATTTAAACATAGAAAAACCAAAAGAAGATGTTGATAAAGAAAAAATAATAATACCAACAGAAAAAAAATAAGCGATTAAATCGCTTATTTTTTTACATTGCTTCTTTTTGCTCTTCAACATTCTCATCATTTATGCTATCATCTTCTTGTTTTACAACTTCTAAACTAGATATTGAAACTTCGTATGCTACTTTTGTTTCAGATGTTCCATCTTCATATTTTTTCTCATACGTTCTAGATTGAACTCTTCCTATTATTTTTACTTCTGTTCCAACTTCTATATTTTCACAAAATCTAGCATTTCTTCCCCAAGCAATACATGGAATGTAATCTGATTTATTATATGCTCTATTTACTGCTAATAATAAATCTGCAATTTCTCTTCCAAATGGTGTTTGTCTATAAATTGGTTTTTTACATATATAACCATTTAATGTAACTTCGTTAGATACAAAATCTTTACTAGCTTGAATTTCTTCATCTTGATTTTCTACGAATTTAACATCTTTAGCAAACACAGTTAGAACTAATTTATTTCTTTCATTTTGATAACTATTATAAGATCTAAATTGTCCTTCTATAATAACTTTTTTGTCAATTGCTAAATCTTCTGATTCTAATAGTCTTTCTGATATTGTAATTGGAATAATATCTGCATTTCCACTTAAACGAGGTACTTCCAAATCAAATATGTAGAATTTTTCTCCATAAATTTCATGACTAAATTTTTTATCGCTAGTAACCTTTCCAACCAATACTAAATGGTTATTTTCTAAATAATTTGTATTCAAATTTTTTTCCTCCCCTTATTTGTTTATCTACTGTATTTATTCATACTGTTTTTCCTATAAGTTCTATTATACTATCTTTTTTTGTTTTTGTCTACATAAAATGTTATTTTTTTCAATATTTTTTATTATTTGGTTATTTTATTTTTTTTTATGTTTATTTTACATATTATCTTTTATGCCATATATTAGGTCGATTATTGTTATTATCATTCCATCATATGCATTTATATTTTTTTTATTTTTTTCAAATTTTATTTCCTGCATACCTGCTAGTTTATTATTTCCATATATATTTTCCTGAATAAAAATCATATAATTTTCTTCTGTAGCACTAGATATAGTTACAGTAGCTTTTGAGTTATAACCATATGTTATAACATTTGAACAAATACCTTGTATTTTATCACTTTTACAATGTATGTCAGAATTCCAAAGTATATACTTAGATTTTTTTAAAATTTTATCTAAAACATACTCATCATCAACATTTTCATTTACTACAATTGAGTCAAATTTTACATTTCTAAAGTTTTCCAAATTTTCATTATTTAAAAAGATTATTTCATTTTCTTTTAACTTATCTCTCATAATATTTTTAATATTATTCTCACTATTTTTATCTGTTATAATCCCTATAAAAAACATACTGCCTCCTGGAAATATCCTTGTTAAATAATATTATTCTATCAAATTATAAGAAAAGTATGCATTTACTTTTTAATTTGAGCTCCTGTAGAATCAATATAATATTCTGAATCATAAATTAAATCTGATACAGTAACAACTTCAAAACCTGAAGCTCTAATATTATTTATTAAATATTCTAAACTATCTGCAGTATGTTCAGTTCCATTATGTGTTAAAATAATTGAACCAGGAGATAATTTATTACTTATTCTATTCCACATTTCTTGTCCTGTTAAACCTTTATAATCTAATGTATCTAAATTCCATTGTATTGTCTTATTATTAATAGATTCTGCAGCATTTAGCACTGTATTATTATATTCTCCATATGGAGCTCTATACAATATAGTCTTTTTATTTGTTAAGTTTTCAATTTTTTTACTACAAGCTTCAATTTCTTTGACATTTTTTTCATAATCCAAATTATTAACATGTGGATGTGTATTTGAATGATTTCCGAATTTCATGTCCTGCCTCATTTATCTTTTTTACCGCTTCTGGATATTTATCAACCCAATCTCCTACCATAAAAAATGTAATCTTTGTGTTTGTTTTGTCTAAAACTTCTAATATTTTATCAATATCATCTGCATTCCAAGCACAATTCATTGTAAGTGCCACTTGTTTATCTGTAGTTTTTACACTATAAATAGGTAATTTTTTCTCCGCATTTGCTACTTCTAGCAGACCAGATTGGCTCTTTATAAAAAATGCCATACCTAATAGTATAGCCACTGTTGAAAAAGATATGAAATATGATATTATTTTATCTTTATTAAAAACAATAAACATATATAACCTCCCTATATAAGCTTATTAATTTTATTCAAATTTAAAATTTTTATGTATTTCCTAATAAAAAAATGTAATTATACTAAAATATAATTCTTATTATCTTTAAAGTATATAACTTTTATTTTAGTTATATTTAATAATGAATTATATTTTTTATAATTACATTTTGTATTACTAATAAATTAATTTATTTGTATATTTTAATCTAACATATTACGTTTCTTTAACCAAATCATTGCAATAATTGTAACAACACTTGCTATCCCCATAAGTGCTAAAAATCCATGTTCATATGTTTGAAATGGAACTGGGACATTCATTCCCCATAAACTTGCGACTAATGTTGGAATTGCTAATATAATTGTTATTGACGTTAAGAATTTCATTACATCATTAATATTATTTGAAATAATTGACGCATACATATCCATAGTTTCATTTAATATATCACTATATATTTTACTCATTTCTATTGCCTGCTTATTTTCAACTATCGCATCTTCAAGTAAATCCTCATCTTCTTCATATAATTTTATAATTTTTCCTCTTAATGTTTTCTCCATTACTATTTCATTTGATTTTAATGATGTTGTAATATATACTAATGATTTTTCTAAACTTAACATTTTTAATAGCTCTTCATTTTTTAAGCTCTTTTTTAATGTTTTTTCTATAGTCTCTGTTTTCTTGTTTACAACCTTTAACATATTTAAGAAAGCTGATGAATTTTCATAAAATATTTGAAATAAAAATTGACTTTTTTTGTATGTTGAAATTCTTCTACCAACAATTTTTTCTATTTTACTTATTATGTCATTTTCTTTTAATGATACAGTAACTATATACTCATCTCTCACGAAAATGATTCCAACTGGCATTGTTGTGTAAACTTCAATATCGTTTTCTTTCTCGATTATTGGGATATCTATTATAAATAATATTGTTCCATCATCTTCTATATCTACTCTGGCTTTTTCTTCATAGTCTAATGAATATCTTATAAAATCTTGCTCTATGTTTAAATTTTCACAAACTTCTTCAATTTCTTGCTCTGTTGGATCTATCATATTAATCCAATTTCCTTTTTGAAATGCAACTACCTCACTTGTTTCATTTGTTATAATATCTGTATTATACATTTTTACCAATTAAAATCACCTCTTCTATTACAAATATTTTAAAATTCATTTTGTATATTTTTTTGATTTAATAAAATAAAATCTTCTTTTTTTACAAACTTTTTAATATATTGATTTATTATACTATTATACTGATTTTCATTAATTTCTTTATCATTATAATAATATTTATACACCATATTCGTATCAACTACTTGATTATTCCTTTTTATAGAGCATATATTCTGAATTCCCTCTTCTGTTATGTTATAAATATTATAATATTCACCTTCACTATATTGTGATTCTTTAAAAATTATTTTATCACTCTTATTTACTTTATATGAAGTATGACTTTTACTACTTGGCCTATCATCCATACTTTTTACTTCAATATTACCGTTCTGATATGTTAATACATAACATTGATTACTTTGTCGAGAATCACATTCAGTATATACTAAAACTACTGGAGCGCTCCAATTTTCTTCACTAATTTTTATAAATTTTACAGTTTGTTTTTCATCGCTATTTATTGCCTTATTGAAGCAATCTGTTTTTAAATATAGATTATCTTTAATCCAAGTTTGATCAGATAAACATCTTGTAAACGCCTCTTTTGGTGATAAAATTACAGGATTATCTTTTATTATATTATTATCTACAGAATTCTGACTTACGCCAACATTATTAACATTTACATTATTATTTTCATTATTGATATCATTTTCTTTTAAAGTATTATAGTTATTGTCTTGTGAAATATTATTGCTTTGTTTTTTATCGTTTTGCTTATTTATTATTACTAAAAAAACAGATAATATCATTACTAAAATAATGATTATTGCTAATATTATTATCATACTTTTTTTATTTTTCATATGCAATCCTCCACTTAATCCATTCTTGGCTTTAGCTCTTCATATATTGGTTTTTCTTCTTTTATCATTGTAGATTTTCCATGACCCGGATATACTATTGTATCTTCAGGCAATTTTAACAGTTTTTTTGTAATAGAATTCATAATCTGTTCCATACTTCCAGTTGGTAAATCTGTTCTTCCCCATGTCCCTCTAAACATAGTGTCTCCTGTAAATACCATTTTTTCTTGTTCACAGTATAAAGAACTTCCACCTTTTGTATGACCAGGAGTATGAATTACTTTAAATTGCAAATTTCCTATATGAATTAAATCATTATTATCAACTCTATAAAAGTCTTTTATTACAATTTTTCCAAACCCTATATAAGATGCTAAACTTATTTTATCATTACTTAACCCTTCACTATCATCCCTATGAATCAAAGTTTTTGCTTTTGTATTATTTACAAGCTCATTAACTGCACCAATATGATCTCCATGACAATGTGTTAAATATATATATTTAACTTTTGATTTTATTGTTTTTAGCATATCCATTATTTTATTTATTTCCCCTCCTGGGTCAATAACAATTGTTTCTCTCGATATTTCATCCTCCACTATATAACAATTTGTAAATTCATTAAATGGAGTTTGTACTTTTATTCTCTTTAGTATCATTTTATATATTCTCCTCTTTGAATTCAATATATTATTTTTTTCTATTTACTTCATACACACTATCTACTTTTCTTAATGCTTTTACTACAGTATTTAATACATTTAAATTTTCTACTTCGATTGTTATGTTAGTTTCTGCTGTCCTATCTCTATGTACTTTGGAATCAACCGCCATTAAGGTACATTTATTATTTGATATTTCTTTTATAATATCTGCTAATAATCCATTTCTATCATTAGCTAGAACTTGAATATCCACATGGTAAGAAGATTTATCTTGTTCGCTCCAAAATACATCGATTATTCTATCTTCTTGAGATATTAAATCTTTTATATTTTGACAATTTTTTCTATGAATAGAAACTCCTCTTCCTCTTGTTATAAAGCCTACTATTTCATCTCCTGGAACAGGATTACAACATTTAGAAAATCTAACTAAGCAATTATCTATTCCTTTAACTATTATACCATTACTTGATGTTCTATTAGCTCTTGGCTTTTCTGTTGCAAGCTCTTCTATTGTTTTTTCTATTTCTTCATCTTGATTGTCTTTTTTATATGCTTCTAAAATTTTTGCGATTATTCTTGAAGAAGATATTGCTCCAAATCCCACTGCTGCATACATATCTTCTATACTATTAAATTTGTATCTATCTAATGCTACTTGAACATATTCATTTTTAAATAGTGTTGTATAATTCATTCCAATTCTTTTTATTTCTTTTTCTATTAAGTCTTTCCCCTTAACTATATTATCTTCTCTTTCATTCTTTTTAAACCATTGTTGTATTTTATTTTTGGCAGATGAACTTTTTACAAATTTTAACCAATCTCTGCTTGGACCTTTTGCTTGATCTGATGTTATGATTTCCACTATATCGCCATTTTTTAATTTAGTAACTATTGGCATCATCTTGCTATTTATTTTACAGCCAGTCATATGATGACCTATTTCTGCATGGACACTATATGCAAAATCTATTGGAGTCGCCCCTCTTGGTAATACTTTTATTTGACCTTTTGGTGTAAATACATAAACTTCATCTTCAAATAATTCTGTTTTTAATGTTTTTAAAAATTCTTGTGGATCTTGCATATCTTTTTGCCACTCTAAAGATTCTCTAAGCCAAGCTAATTTATCCTCTTGTACTATAACATTCGATTTTTTATTTTTATTAGCTTCTTTATATGCCCAGTGTGCAGCAATACCATATTCTGCAATTCTATGCATATCCCAAGTACGAATTTGTACTTCAAATGGGGTTCCTTTTGGTCCAATTAGTGTTGTATGTAAGGATTGATACATATTAGGTTTTGGAACTGAAATATAATCTTTAAATCTTCCTGGCATTGGATTATATAATTCATGCACAACACCTAAAGCTGCATAGCAATCTTTTACTGAATTTACTAAAATTCTAAGAGCAAATAAATCATATATTTCATCTAAAGTTTTATTATCTCTTTTCATTTTTCTATAAATGCTATATAAGTGCTTTGCTCTTCCAGTAATTTCTGCGTCTATTTTTTGTCTTTTTAGCTCTTCATTAATTTGATCTACTACTTGCTCTATAAATTTTAAACGTTCTTCTCTTTTTTTGTCTATTCCTTCTACAATTTCTCTATATTCGTCTGGATATAAATATTTAAATGATAGATCTTCTAGTTCCCATTTTAATGAATATATACCTAACCTATTTGCAAGTGGTGCGTATAAATCGGCAGTTTCTTTGGAAATTGCAATCTGTCTATCTCTTTTTAAAAATTTTAGAGTTCTCATATTGTGTAACCTGTCTGCTAGTTTTATTAAAATAACTCTTATATCTTTTCCCATAGCTAAAAACATTTTTCTATAATTTTCTACTTGTTGTTCTTCAGCACTTGTATATTTTAAATTTCCAAGCTTTGTTACTCCATCGACCATTTCAGCAATCTCTGTGGAAAATTCTTTTTCCAGGTCTTTAATTGTAACTTCAGTATCTTCAGCTATATCATGTAATAGAGCTGCACAAATCGTACTATCATCTAATCCTATTTTTGCTAAAATATATGCTACTTGAACTGGGTGAATAATATATGGCTCTCCAGATTTTCTAAGTTGATTTCCGTGCTTTTCTTTTGCAAATTCATATGTTCTTTTTATTAGTTTTATATCTGATTTTCTACTATTTTTTTTCATTATTTCTATAATATCATCAATTGTTTCATTTTTTACCTCAGACATATTTAACACCCCCCTTTAATAAGATTTTCTGATATCTTTTAAATTAATTTGTACACTTTCTCTTCCATTAAATTTGTTAAGCTCTAATGAACCAACTATATCTATTTTGTCACCTAATAAATATTCATTTACTAATCTTCCCATATTAAAACCAATTGCATCAATTATAATGTTTTTATCTCTTAATGTTAGTTTAATATGTTTTCCTTCTGATAATGCCCTTATTGAATCTATTTTTAAGTTTTTATATATAAATATTGGCATTTTATTTGCTTCTCCATATGGCTCTAATGCTTTTAAATCTTTTATAGTTTCAATATTTATATCTTCATTTGTTATTTCTCTATCTATTTTTATAATTGGCACTAATTCCTTTATGTTTGTTTGCTCTGTATATGATTCTACATTTTCTTTAAATTTATCAAATTCTGATTTTTTTACTGTGATTCCTATTGCCATTGAGTGTCCACCAAATCTTTCTATGTGATCTGGACACTTACTCAATGCTTCATGTAAATCAAATCCTTGGATACTCCTTCCAGAACCTTTTCCTTCTTCTCCTTCAAAACATATTAATATACTTGGTTTGTAGTACATTTCTGTTACTTTTGATGATACAATTCCAATTACACCATGATGCCAATTTTCATTTCCTAATATTATACAATTTTTGTTTTTTTCTCCATTTTCAATCATTTGTAATGCTTCATTAAATATTTTTACTTCTTTTTGCTGTCTCTCTGAGTTATATTTGTTTAACCTTTTTGCTATTTCTTGTGCTTGTATAATATTTTCTGTTAAAAATAATTCAAGTGCTTCTTGCTCATATCCAAGTCTTCCACAAGCATTTACTCGTGGAGCTACTCCAAATGATATAGTAGTTGAATCTATACTTTTACATCCTGTTGTATTTAATAAAGCTCTTAGTCCCACGTTTTTTGTCACTTCTACTAATTTTAACCCTAATTTTGATATTACCCTATTTTCATCTACTAATGGTACTATATCTGATATTGTCCCTACACAAACTAAATCTAAGTATTTTAAAAATTCTTTTTCTTCTAAATTATATTTTATAGATATTGCTTGTATTACTTTGAAAACAACCCCTACACCTGCTAATTGATTAAATGGATACTGATTGTCTTTCCTTTTAGCATCTACTATAGCTAATGCATTTGGTAATGTTTCTGCTGGCTCGTGATGATCTGTTATAACTGTTTCTAGTCCTAGGCTATTTGCATAATCAATTTCTTCTAATCCTGATATTCCACAATCAACAGTTATCATTAGTGAATATTTTTTTTCTACAATTTTATCTATAGCTGTTTTGTTTAATCCATATCCTTCTTCTAACCTATTTGGAATATAACTATCTACTATTAATCCTCTGTCTTCTAGAAACTTTTTTAATACAGTAATACTAGTTATTCCATCAACATCATAATCACCATATATAATTACTTTTTCTTTGTTTTCTATTGCTTTTATAATTCTATTTACTGCAATTTCCATGTCTGGCATTAAGAATGGATTATAAAAATCTTTTCTTGTTGGATTTAAAAATACATCTATGCTACTTGTTAATTTTTTATTTGAAATTACTGTTGCAACTAATTCACTTACATTATATTTATTTGATATTTCTTCTACTTCTTTCGTGTTTATTTCGTAATATTCCCATTTTTTATTCATCCTTTTCTCCTTATATAATACAAATTTTCTTTATTGTATATCATTTTTTGTAAATTTAAAAGGGGTATAATAAAAAAACATCAAAATGTTAAATTTTAACATTCTTGATGTTTTTTTTATTTTTTCATATATTACACTTGCAAAACTATCATATTTACAATATTTTTTGATAGGTAATTTTTAAATGATTTATTTTTTAAAAATATCTTCCATAGATTCGGCTATGATTTTATTAATATCAGCTATCATTACATTGAATTTTACTTCTAAATCAAAATATTCTTTAATATCTTTATTTTCAACTAAGATATTATACATTTCTTGAAGCTTCTTCATTTTTTCTGGATCTTCTTTTCCTTTTTCCATTGATAACACTTGCACATCATATCTTATTTGTTCAAAATTTTCTATTTTATTTTTTAAATCCGGATTTGCAAGTACAATTTCTCTTGCTTTTTTATAATCATTATATTCTTGTGATTCTTTTATTTCCTTCGCTAATTTGTTAGCGGTATCATAAATATTGTTCATCTAACTCACCTGCCTTTATGCATATGCATGTTTCTTTTTGAAACTTAGTAATTTTGTAATTTCTTTTTCTGAATTTTTTGCTTTTGAAGCTTTATTTTGTTTTTCTTGTTCCATTTGTTTTAATTGCTTTTCAGCTTCTGTTTGACATATTGCTCTTTCATATACATAATGAGTATCTTGAGCTATTTTATTCCAATTAAAGCTAGCCTTTACTTTTGCTTTAGCATTTTTAGAAATATTTGCACATAATTGTGGATCAAATAATAACGATAATACTGAATCTGCAATTGAGTTCGGATTTCCTGCGTAACTTTTCATTCCGTTTACACCATGCTCAATTATTTCGTTTAATCCTCCTACATCTGAAACTACTGTTGGTGTTCCTGATAACATAGATTCTAATGCAACAATTCCAAACGGTTCATATGTGCTTGGGAACACAGCTACATCTGCACATTTATACATTTTTTGTACAGATTTTGAATCTAAGTATCCTGTAAAATACACTTTATTATCTATTCCCATTCTGTGTACCTGAGCTTTAAGTTCATCCATCATTCCGCCTCTTCCAGCAATTACTAATTTAGAGTCATGGTATCTATCTAATATTTTAGGCATTGCAGATATTAAATGTTGCACACCTTTTTCATATACTAGTCTTCCTAAATATAAAATTATTTTTTCATTATCCATAGCATATTGTCTTCTGAAATCATAATCTCTTTCTATTCCATTAAAATTATTTAAGTTTATTCCATTAGGTATTACATTTATTTTATCAAATGGTAATCCAAATAATCTCTGTAATTCACATTTCATATAATTGCTATTTACTATTACATCTGTAGATTCATATGTTAAAAGCCATTCTGTATCATTTATGTATCTTTGTACATTATCATGTATCCCACTATTTCTACCTGATTCTGTTGCATGTATAGTTGCAACTAAAGGAATATTATACGATTGTTTTAATGTTTTAGCAGCATATGTTACAAGCCAATCATGTGCATGAATGACATCAAAATTACCTTCTTTATTTATTAATTCTGAGGCTTTTGCAATCATATTAAAGTTTAGTTGCATTATCCAATCTATAAAATTATTGGGTGTAATCATATAATTATCTACTCTATATACTTTTACCCCTTTATCATTTTCAAATTCTGCTAAATTTGTGTCTTTATAGGTTACAACTGTAACTTCATGCCCATCTTTAATTAATCTGTGTGATAAATCATGAACTACACGAGATATACCTCCTACTATTCTTGGTGGATACTCCCATGTTAACATTAAAATCTTCATATCACTTCAGACTCCTTTCTAATCTTCTGTACTTTAAATTTTTTATAATATCCTTTTTATTTTTGTATAATAATTTGTGGTTTTAAATTTAACTTCATATTTTCTTTTTACATTTTATACAACTTTGTTTTAATTGTAAATAAATTTTTACTTTTTTTTTCATTTTGTTACATTTTTCTATTGAATTTATAATTATTTTGATATAGTATATGATTAATTGAATTTAATCTAAGGAGGAACAAGCATTGGAAAAAACTAATGAGAAAAAAATTAATAAAAATAAGTCTTTATTTTCAAAATTTTCTTCTAAAGAAAAAAAGCTTACTAAAATGGAAAAAATACCTAATCAAAAATCATGCAAAAAAATAAAAAGTTTTAGCACATTAACGCCTGAAGAATTTGAAAAAGAATTAGATTCTATTGTAAAAAGCAATCAAAATGCTCAAATAGTTGAATATTATGATTTACCATATAGGTACAACCAAACAGCTATAAAAATATTAGCCCAAACACCACATGCCATATTTATATATTGGGATATATCAGATTCGGATAGAAAATCAATGTGTGAAAAATATGGAAATAACTTTTTTAATGAAACAAAACCAGTATTACTGGTACACAATGAAACTTTGAACTATTCTTTTGAAGTTGAAATTGATGATTTCACAAATAGTTGGTATTTAAGAACTCCTACTAGTAATTGTGTCTTTAATATAGATCTTGGGCGAAAAAGAATTCAAAATTCAAGTAATATTGTAATAAATAATAACGATAATATTTTACACATTACATCATCTAATACAATAAAATCACCAAATGACCATATCTTAAAAGATTCGCTTAATAAAACTGTTTGTTTTAAAAATATAAAAACTAATGAATTAGAAGAAAGAGCTGTTTCAAATTTAAAAAATATCTATAATATTATGAAAATCTATGAGAATAACCAATTTGAGGCTAACCCATCTTCCGATTTTAGAATTTAATAATTAATGGAGAACTATAATGAAAAATAATATACAAGGTTATGTAAGTTTTGTATTACATGCACATCTTCCTTTTGTACATCATCCTGAAAGTGAAGATTATTTAGAAGAGCAATGGTTATTTGAAGCAATATCAGAAACATATATTCCCTTATTAATGAATTTTGAAAAATTAGTAGAGGAACATGTTGATTTTAGAATAACAATGTCACTTACTCCTCCACTATTAAATATGTTAGATAATAAATTACTTCAAGAACGTTATATAAAATATTTAAAAACACATATAGAGCTTGCATCAAAGGAAATTGAAAGAACAACTTATGATGATAGAGTTAATTCTTTAGCTCATTATTATTATAACAGATATTCACATGACTTATATTTTTTTGAAGAGAAATATAAATGTAATTTAATACAAGGTTTTAAACATTTTCAAGATATAGGGGTTTTAGAAATTATAACCTGTGGTGCAACGCATGGTTATTTTCCTATATTATATACAACTGAGCAAACTGTAAAAGCGCAAATTGCAGTTGGTGTTCAGACTTACGAAAAATATTTTGGTAGAAAACCTAGAGGAATTTGGCTTCCAGAATGTGGTTATGTTCCCGAAGCAGATAAATATTTAAGAGAATTTGGTATAGAATATATTATAACTGAATCTCATGGAATTTTATATGCTAATCCTGCTCCATTATATGGAACTTTTGCACCAATAGTTTCACCTGAAGGTGTTGTTGCATTTGGTCGTGATATGGAATCTTCTAGACAAGTATGGAGCTCTATTAACGGATATCCTGGAGATTTTAATTATAGAGAATTTTATAGAGATATTGGATATGATGCAGATTACGAATATATAAAGCCATATATTGCTTCAAATGGTGTACGTGTTAATACTGGTATTAAATATCATCGTATAACTGGAAAAACTGAGAATAAAGATTATTATAATATTCAGTGGGCAAAAGATTCTGCTGAAAAACAAGCTGGTCATTTTTTAGATAGTCGTGTAAAACAAATTTCAGAATTATGTAAGTACACCGAAAATCCACCTATTATTTTATGCCCATATGATGCTGAACTTTATGGTCATTGGTGGTATGAAGGTCCATATTGGTTATATGTTTTATTTAAGAAAATTTATTATGATGATTGTAATTTTAAATTAATTACTCCTGGTGAATACATAGATAAATACCCAAAAATGCAAGTTGCTACACCTTGTAGATCAAGCTGGGGTGCTAATGGATATAGTGAAGTATGGCTAAATCCTACTAATGATTATGTTCATAGGCATCTTCATATTGCTGGTGATAGAATGGTCGAACTTGCTCACCTATACCCTAACTCTCAAGATAAATTGCAAAAAAGAGCTTTAAATCAATGCGCAAGAGAGTTGTTATTAGCTCAAAGCAGTGATTGGCTATTTATAATTACAAATGGTACTATGGTTGATTATGCAAAAAAGAGAATAAAAGACCATATTGGGCGATTTACTAAGTTATATAATCAAATAAAATCCAATGAAATTGATGAAGAATTTATTAAGTATTTGGAAGAATATGATTGTATATTCCATGATATAGATTATAATATATACTATTAAAAAAGCCGTAATTTTAAGAATATCATATATTTTGTTAACTTATTTAATTGTCATCAGTCGCTCTAATAAAAATCTTCTGTTTTATTTCAATAACTAGTTGCACTAGAGGTTACTTATGCATCTAATTTCTTATTAAAACAAGAGAAGTCACATAATAATATGTGACTTCTCTTGTTTATTTTACTACTGGTGTTGCAAATTTTAATGCATAATAAGATAATACATATGTAGCATCACTAATAGTTACACTTCCATCTCCATCAACATCATATTTTAAATCTGCCTTAGCGCCTCCTGCAGATTGTGTTGAATATGCTAATAATATTTCATAAGCATCTGTTGAAGTTATTTTATTATCATTATTAACATCGAATGTAGAATCTTTACCTGGTATTGTAGCTATATATTTTTTATTAAATGATAAATTAGCCGTTTTACCTCCAGAATCATTTGCTACTATATTTCCTCCTATTAATGACATAAATTCTATTCTATAGCATTTTTTATTTTTATCTCTCTGCATTCTATATTCAATAGAATTACTTGTAGATTTATAATATGTCATAAATTTTACATCATTTCCTACTTTCATCTGAATTGTAGGTTTAGCCTTTTCCACTATATTTTTATTAAACTTAACACTAACATATATATAATCATCATTTATACCTGATATTTCTATATTTTTTACTTTAGGACTTGTATATGAAATTGTTCCTAATGATGTTTTAGGAAGTTTTAAATTTGCTTTTAAATTTCCTCCGCTTAATGATACTACATTTACTGTATTTCCTTCATATTTAACATCATTTGAAGATTTATATGTTATAGAATTATTTGTATTTTTTTCATATATAGGTGCTAAATTATAGTTTCCAATTTTTACTTTTAATGTAGGTACAGTTGATTTATTTATATTTGAAAGATTTTTATTAAATTTTACAGTATAATATATATAATTGTCATCCTGAGATAAAGTTATATCGCTCACCGTAACGTTTGGCTCTGAAACAATACCTTTTATTTGGAAATCACAACCATTACCATTAGTTAATGTTCTTATTCTATTGTATCCATCTTGCTCTTGGAAATGCCACCATTCAGAAGATAATGTTGCCATTCCTGCACTTGTCATATAATTATCTAATTTTTTTGCTTCCGCTGTCATTTCTTTAGAATAATTCGCTGGAACTTTTAAACAACTACCGCTATAATATTTTATTGCCTTTGTACTTAATTCATGCATTGCTGTTGGCATTGTACATTCTTTTTTTGTACTATTATAACATAAGGTTACATCTATTGCTGCTCCTGTATTATGTGATGATAAACCTTGTGCTAAAAACCAACTTTGTCCCCAATAATATCTTGTTCCACTTTTTCCAGTACTATAATTTATATTGTTTTTTACAGTACTATTTTGACTATATATAATATTTAATTTTTGTGCAATTAATTTACTTACACTACGTGGTCTATATGAATCATAAATTTTTAAACAATATCCATCTTTTAAAGCACTCTTTTGAGCAACTGCAATTTTTTTTGCTGTAGAATATAATATTGGACATGGATATTCTTCTATTCCAATTTTATTATTCATTACTTTTCCAGTAGAATATAATTTTTTTCTTGTAACATCTGGTAAATCAACTCCTGATGATTTATATATACTAGAACTAGCATTAGAAATATTATATATTATACTAGGCATAACATCTGGTAAATTAATCATACAATAATTATGTTCAACATATCCTTGTTTGTTGTTATATTTTATTTGCCAATAATTTCCAGATTCACTTAATATTAAAAATGCCTCTCCTTTTGGTACTGTGGCAACTACTGTTGAAGAATTATTAGCAGATTTTCTCATATTCAGCTCTACTGTTCCCCATCCAGTACTGCCTTTTAGCTCATTTTCAAATTCATATCCATTTGCTACATTGCAGCTTAAGACATAGAGCAAGAAAATGAAAAATAATAATCCCAAAATTTTTAATATTTTGCTTTTCACAGCAATCCCCCCTTTTTGTATAATTTTACCATCCTCGTGTATTTATGTCAACTTATATTTGTACAAAAAAAAGAAATGAGTCAAATATTAGTTTTTAATAAAGAACAAACCTTTCAACTTATTTCTTTTTCATTCGTATTATTAATTATGGTTTTCTGGCTTTCTATCTCTCTGCATAAGTTTATCAACTGCTTCTCTCGGATTTTCTCCATTATACAATACATTGTAAACTTCTTCTACAATTGGCATTTCTACATTATATTTTTTCTTTAATTCATATGCTGCTTCTATATTATCTACGCTTTCAATTACCATTCCAACTTCTTTTTTTACTTCGTCTAATGACAATCCTCTACCAATTAGTCTTCCTGCTTTTCTGTTTCTACTATGTTCACTATTACATGTAACAATTAAATCTCCTAAACCTGTTAAGCCATAAAATGTTTCTCTTTTTGCTCCTACTTTTACTCCTAATCTTGCAATTTCTGCAAGTCCTCTTGTAAGTAGTGCTGCAAATGTATTGTCTCCTAGATTTAGCTCTACTGCAATTCCTGCACAAAATGCAATTATATTTTTTAGTGCTGCTCCATATTCAACACCTATAACATCATCTGAAGTATATACTCTCATGTTTTTGCTCATAAATATGTCTTGAACATAATTTCTAATTTTTTCATCTTCTGAAGCACTTACTAATACTGTTGGAATTCCTATTGAAACTTCTTCTGCATGACTAGGACCAGATAATGCTCCAATTTTTACTCCTGGAATTTCTTCTTTTATTACATCTGTTAGTACTGATAAAGTTGATTGTTCTAATCCTTTTGAACATACTATAATTGGTTGTTTTTCGATATCTACATACTGTTTATATTCTTTTACAATATTTCTAGTAAATTTTGATGGAGTTACATGTAATATTAAATCAGCACCTTTTATTACTTCTTCATAATTTAATGAACAAATAACATTTTTTGGTATTGTTATACTTGGTAAAAACTTACATTTTTTTTCATTGTTTATTAAATCTGCTTCTGACTTATCAAAAGACCAAATTTTTACTTTATTTCCAATGCTTTCCAAATATACAGCTAAAGCTACTCCCCAGCTTCCGCTTCCTATTATTGCTATATTTTTCATGTTATTTCATCCTTTCATTTGTTGCTTTGCATAATTTTTATTTATTTTTTAAGCTTAACTTATTTTCTTCACCTTTATATATTCTTTTTAAATTTGATCTATGATTGAATATTACAAATACTGCCATTGCAATTCCAAATATAATATAATTTCCATCTACTATATAGTGCTCTGTTATAAAAATAGTTAATACTGGAAATAATAATGCAGCCATTATAGATCCTAAAGAAACCATTCTGGTAAATACCATTACTAAAAGTGCAAATACTAAACAAATTAATCCTATTTGCCAATTAACTAGTAGTAGAATTCCAAGTGATGTAGCAACACCTTTTCCACCTTTAAATCCAAAGTATACTGGAAAGGTATGTCCTACTATTGCAAAAAATCCTGCTAATTGAATTAATATTTCTGGCTTTATATCTGTAGCAATTTTTCCTATCCAATATGCTACTAAAACTGCAACTATTCCTTTTAATATATCACAAATTAAAGTAAGTACTGCAAGACCTTTTCCTACACTTCTTAGCATATTTGTTGTTCCTGCATTTCCACTACCTTTTTCTCTTACATCAAATCCTGCAAATTTTTTACTAAATATTATAGAAAAATTAACACTTCCTATTGCATATGCAATTACTGCAACTAAAATATATAGTGCCATAAAAATCACTCCTTCTTTTGTTTAATCTTTATCCTTTTTTTCTCTTACAATCATTCTAATAGGTGTTCCTGTTAATACAAATTCTTTTCTTAATTGATTTATTAAATATCTTTCATATGAAAAATGAAATAATTTTTTATCATTTACAAATACTACAAATGTTGGTGGCTTTGTTGATGCTTGTGTCATATAAAAAATTTTTAATCTCTTTCCCTTATCTGTAGGTGGTTGCACAATTGCTATTGCTTCATTTAATACTTGATTTAATACTGCTGTTGAAATTCTCATGGCATTTTGATTTGCCACATTATTAATTAATTCATACAATTTTTCAACTCTTTGTCCAGTTTTTGCAGATATAAATATTATTGGTGCATATGATAAATATGATAATTTGTTGTAGATTTCTTTTTTGTATTTTTCTACTGTTCCATTATCTTTTTCATATTCATCCCATTTGTTTACTGCAATTATTACTCCTTTACCTGCTTCATGTGCTTCTCCTGCAATTTTTGCATCTTGCTCAGTTACACCTTCATTTGCATCTATCATAAATATACATACATCTGATCTTTCTATTGCGAGCTGAGTCCTCATTACACTATATCGCTCTAAATTTTCTGTTACCTTGCTTTTTCTTCTTATTCCTGCTGTATCTATAAATACATATTTCCCATATGAATTTTCAAATTCTGAATCTATTGCGTCACGGGTTGTTCCTGCTATGTTACTTACTATTACTCTATTTTCTCCTAAAATTTTATTTACTAGTGATGATTTTCCCACATTTGGTTTTCCTATTAAAGCTACTTTTATTACAGTGCTATCATCTTCTTCATTATTATTTTTTGGTAATTTATCATATATTGCATCTAGTACATCTCCTATACCTAATGCATTTAATGAAGATACTGGATGTGGCTCTCCTAATCCTAAATTATAGAATTCATATATATCATCAGATGTTTTTCCAAAGTTATCTGCTTTATTGCAAACTAAAACAATTGGCTTCTTAGATTTTCTAAGCATTAGTGCAATTTCATTATCTGCATTTGTTATCCCGTTTTTTATATCTGTTACAAATACAATCACATCTGCCATGCTTATTGCAATATCTGCTTGATTTCTCATTTGTGTTACAATTAAATCTTCTGATTCTGGCTCTATTCCACCTGTATCTATCACTGTAAAATCCATACCTCGCCAATTTGCATCAGCATAGATTCTATCTCTTGTAACACCTGGTGTATCTTCTACTATTGAAATTCTTTTGCCAACTATATAATTAAAAAAAGTGGATTTTCCTACATTAGGTCTTCCAACTATTGCAACTACTGGTTTTGACATTTTTGTTTTCCTTTCATTTATTTTTCTAATATTTTATAACAGTTTGATGATTTAGTCAAGGAAAATTGAAAGTTGCGAAAGCTGGGGACGGGGCAAAAAATTAAAGTTGTCATAATTGATATTGTAAAATATAATAATTTTTACTACAATTTGCAGGTTCAATTATGACAACTTTAATTTTTTGCCCCGT
>ENA-UOJD01001852-UOJD01001852.1-human-gut-metagenome-genome-assembly--contig:-P48-NODE-1852-length-19450-cov-9.670431_pt1 | contig 19450 bp, 20 predicted proteins | sample MGYA00242342_ERZ723889 | MGnify/ENA metagenome assembly ERZ723889
ACATAAAAACACCTACATAAATAATATTATGTAGGTGTTTATTCTTTATTCCAATAATTTCTGTTTAATTATACTAAATATATTATCATCTTCATAACCTTTTTGCCAAAATGCTGCTCCTGACAACTTATATTTCTTTACTAAATCTAATTTTTGTGCTATTGAATCATCATTTTCAATCCACATTTTATATGTTGCCCCATTTTTAGTATATTCAATATATTGTTGCTTAGAATCTTCTAACCATTGTATTTCTGCATCTGATGGAATATATTTTTCAATATTTTTTATAGATATTACTGTACCTTTAGTATCTTCTCCTTCGGTTTTCCACAATATTGTATATAAAGGTATTCCTAATATAATCTTATTTGATTCTACTTGCTCTCTATCTATGATTTTTTTGATGTTATCTTCTACCCAATAATAAGGTGCTGTACTATCTGCTTTTTTTGAATTTTTTGTAACTTTGTCATATGTCATTACTACTAAGTAATCTGATACATCCCCTATTACATTTCTATCAAAGCATAAAGACCAATTTGGAGCACCATCTGGTACTGTAACATCTACCGACAATATAGCTCCTATATTTTGTAATGCTGGTTTTAACTCAATTATAAATCTTGATACTGCATCCTTGTCTGATTCATTTATATTTTCAAAATCAACGTTTACACCATCTAAATCATAGGTTCTTACATAACTTACAATTTGATTTATCATTTGTTCTCTTTTTTTATAGTCATTTATCCATTGTGAAAATTCTTCTCTTTTTTCTTGACTATCGTTAATACCTTGTACCATTGCCCATACTTCATAATCATTAGATTTAGCCCATCTTATATAATTAATTCCTTCTGTTCCAACATTTTCTTTTAATTTTCCATTTTCTATATAAAAAAATGAAGGAGAAACAACATTGACACCATTATATTTTACTGTTTCATCATTTTTTGGTGCTTTAGCATATTCAGAAAAATATTCCCATACAAGACTTATATTTTTCTGTTCTTTTACAGGATCTGTTCTCTCAACTATGGAATCTGTAAGACTTTCATTTTTTACATAACCAATTTTTCCATTTTCAGTTTTTATAAGAGTCCATCCTTTATAATCTTTATTTTCTTTATTAGGAACAATTGATACTTTTGTATCTTTATCTAATTTTTCTAATGATTTAGAAAACTCTGTATTTTTATATTTTACAATTGTAGATTTTGTTGTTTTAGCAGTTTCTAATTTTCGATCTAGTGATTCTATAATTACTGTGTTATATTCTTTGACATATTTTACATCTATATTATATACATTTTCTATTTTTGAAATTGGTATATAATACATATCATTTTTTTGTATAATTTTTGACTTAGTTTTATTTCCGTTTATATCTAAAGTTCCGGCATCTATGTTAAAACATGCCTTTTTTCCGTTTGCAGTTGCTACTATATAGTTGTATTGTTTATCATAATATAAATATTTATCATAATAATTTTCAATATCTTCTTTAGATATATATATTGTTCCATCATCTTCAATTATAACTTCACCTTTCATTTTCTCTGTTACATTAGTATAGTTAATAACAAGATTTGTTACATTTTCGTTTCCATCTTTTTTATAATTTGGTGCTATATATAAACAAAATGATATTATTGCCCCAAATAACATTACTAAAATTATATTTCTTACTGTTTTCATAAACACTCCTTAAATAAAAAATATCATATATATATGATATCATAAATATTTTTTTTAGTGAAGTATTATTAAATATTTTGTCGTATTTTTGTATTTAATTGATTGTATCGTTAATATTATATTGTAAATCAGAAAATATTTATATATGTATAAACCATTTAGACGACTGATTTAAGATTACTGAGCTATGACTTAAATGTTACACTTCTTTTAATTTTAATAAAAAAAGATACAGACATAAATCTGTATCTTTTTTTATTCACTATTTTAACTTTTGCTCTATCTGCAATAATCTTTTATCCAATAAAGAATTAATCATATCATCAATCTCATTATACTCTTGTAATTTATTAATCTTTTTTATAAGTAAATTTTGATTTTTTTGAATACTCAAAAATTGTTCTATTTGATTGCACTGTATTTCATATAATGCTTCATATATTGCATCGACTTTATTTTCCAGGTTTTGCTGTTTTTCCATATAAATACGCCTCCCTTTACAAATATTTCGATGTAATTATTTTAACACATGGTGGCACTATAGTCAATGATATAGCGAACAAAAGTTTTTTATTTTTCTTCTTTTACACTTATATGAACATCTTCTAATTGCTCTTTTGCTACAATAGATGGCGCATTCATTAAAACATCTCTTGCTTTTTTATTTTTTGGGAATGCTATAACTTCTCTTATATTTTGAGAATCTGCTATTAGCATTATCATTCTATCTAATCCAGGTGCAGCTCCTGCATGTGGTGGTGTTCCATATTGGAATGCCTTATACAAAGCTCCAAAACGTGTTTCTACATCTTTTTCTGTATAACCTGCAATTTCAAACGCTTTTACCATTAGCTCTGGATCATGATTTCTTACTGCTCCTGATGCCATTTCGTATCCATTACATACTACATCAAATTGATATGCAACAATATCTAATGGATCTTGATTTAGCAATGCTTCCATTCCACCTTTTGGCATTGAAAATGGATTATGGTTAAAATCTATTGTCCCTTCATCAGATAATTCGTACATTGGAAACTCTGTTATTAAGCAGAATTTGTATACATTTTTTTCTAATAAATCTAATCTTTTTCCAAGTTCGATTCTTACTCCACCTGCTATTTTTTGTGCTGTTTTAAATTCATCTGCTATAAAGAAAATGGAATCATTTGGTTTAACACCTAATTTATTTTGTAATCCAGATTTTACCTCATCTGTAATAAATTTAGCTATTCCTCCGCTTACATTATTTTCGTTATCAAATTTTGTCCAAGCTAAACCCTTTGCACCTAATTCTTCTACAGCATATTCTGTCATATTATCGAAGAATTTTCTGCCTTGTTCTGAACCATTTGGTACAACGATTGCTTTTATTGTTTTATCTTTAAAAGCATTAAACTCTGTATTTTCAAATATAGTTGTAGCATCTTGTATTATTAATGGATTTCTTAAATCAGGTTTATCTATACCATATTTTTCCATCGCTTCTTTATATGGAATTTGAATAAATGGTCCTTCATCAACTTTCCATGTTGTATGCTTTTTAAATGTTGTTATAAATAATTCTTGTAATACATTAAATACATCTTCTTGATCTGCAAAACTCATTTCAAAGTCTACTTGATAAAATTCTCCTGGTGCTCTATCTGCTCTTGGATCTTCATCTCTAAAACATGGCGCTATTTGGAAATATTTGTCAAATCCAGATACCATCAATAATTGTTTAAATTGTTGTGGTGCTTGTGGTAAAGCGTAAAATTCTCCTGGATGTAATCTACTTGGTACTAAATAATCTCTTGCTCCTTCAGGTGATGAGTTTGCAAGTATTGGTGTTTGAATTTCAGAAAATCCTAATTCATATAATTTTTCTCTTAATGTTTTCATTACTTGTGAACGAAGTAAAATTATATTATGGATTCTTTCATTTCTTAAATCTAAAAATCTATATTCTAATCTTAAATCTTCTCTTACTGAATTTATGTCTGCTTTTTCTGAGTTTACTTCAAATGGAAGTGTATTTTTACATTTACCTAAAATTGTTATTTCTTTTGCATCTATTTCAATTTCTCCTGTTGCAATTTTTTCATTTTTATTTGATCTTTCTACAACAATTCCTTTAACACAAATAACACATTCTGTTACTATTAAATCAAGTTGCTCTTTAAATTTTTCTTGATCTGATATAACAATTTGAGTAATTCCATATTGATCTCTTAAATCGATAAATTTCATTGCTCCTAAATTTCTGATTCTTTGTACCCAGCCAGATAATTTTATTTCTTGTCCTACATTATTTATATTTAGCTCTCCACATGTGTGAGTTCTATAACTATTATTCATTTTATCATATCCCTTCTTATCTCATATTTATGATGTATTTAATTATATCAAGAATTTTACAAAATTCAATCTTATTCATTAAATTTTATAAAAATGTTCGTTACAGTTCAGTAAATTGATAATTATTAATTGCAGAATAATCTAAAAAAATATATATCTAACTGAAAAAGAGACAGAACTTTTAATTTCTGTCTCCTATAAATATCTATTCTATATAAATTCCATAACCAGCTGCAATTTGTTTATCTGATTGGCTTGTATTCTTAATAATTACAGTAGTTCCTATTGGTACTATATCATAAAAAGATTCAACATCTGCATTGTGCATTCTTATACATCCATGTGAAGCATTAGATCCAATACTTCCTTCGTTATTTGTTCCATGTATTCCATATGTGGTTCCTTTTGTTCCGTTAATATCTAATCCTATCCATCTCTTACCTAATGGATTCCTAGGATCACCTCCTGGAATATTTGCTTTATAATATGGTCTATTCACAATTTTGTTATAAACTGAAAATTTTCCTTGTGGAGTTGGACTTGAACTTGCACCTGTTGCACAAGAATATGAACGAGATAACGTGCCACCACAATAATATCTTAATGTATTATTTCTACTGTTTATTATTATCAAATTTCCAACAATTGTTCCATTTGTAGAAGATACATCTGCAGATTTTTCTTCTACTTGAGGTGTAGTTTCTACAACTGGCTTTGTTTCTGATAAATATGTTCCATCCACATATCCCACTTTACCATTGAATGATATTCTATACCATTTAAGTTCATTTACTTTTCCCGTTATAGTTACTTCTGCTGCATTTTTTAAAGATCCTATTTTACTATACGTTGTTTCTGGTCCTGACCTCACATTTAAGCTAGTTGCTTTTACATATAAAGTTTTACTCATATCTGTTACTGAGAATTCTTTTTTAGTAACTGTTTCCTTTTTATCAACTTCTTTTATTTCAGTTTTATTCTCCTCAGCAGTATTTTTTACTGCATCTTTATTTTCTTCTACTATTTCATTTTCTTCTACATTTTCTTCATTGGTAATTTCTTTTGCTTCATCTTTTTCTTCTGATATATTCATAGCCTCTTTAGTATCTTCATTTGTAAGATTTTTCGAAAATTCTACTTGTTTAACATCTTTGGTCGCTTTAATATAGAAAATACTGGATACTATACAAATTACTATAACCGCAATTATAGAAATACCAATGTATACTTTTTTATTTTTCATATACATCATCTCCTATATAAAATTCCTAACTATTATTTTACATTATTTTACATAATTTGTCAACTTGTGGTTATTGTTCTATCTTCCACATCTTCTACCTCGTGATCCAAACATGCCACTTTCTCTAAGACAATTACATATTCTTTCGCAACTGCAGTTAGTATTGTTTCCACCATTGTTATTGCATGAATCATTATCACAATTATCGCAAGAATCATTATTACATGAATCATTATCATCGTCATCACAGTTATTATTATTTTGACATCTAAAAAATCTCCTTAGAAATCTTACTATCGCTGCTGTTATATACGCTAATATGGTATACACTATTGCAAAAACTAAAAATGTTTCATCAAATACAGCAAATGTTACAACTAAATATATTGCAAAAAATGTTATTGCTACTAATATTGGAGAACATAAAATTTTTTGCAATACTATCGCTAATAATATAGTAGCTACTGGTAACGCAAAAAACAACAATAAAATATTCATACTTATATCATTCCTTTCTCAAGGCACAAATTAGCTTAAAACAAATTTCAAACTTTTTCTCCTATTTTTAATATATTGTATGAGTATTATGTTATTTTTGATACAAAAATGATATAATTGGAAATCATTATTCTCTGGTTTAAAATTGAAAAAGGAACCCAATTATTGAGTTCCTCTTTTTTATTTTGATTTGCCTATTAGTCGTTTATATCTGTATTAGAATTTGTATCTATATCAGATACATCAGGCTTTTTAGTCTCTGTTTCGTTTATTTTAGATCCTAAAAATCCTGAAATTACAGCCTGCAAATCAATTCCTGTAGATTCCTTAATTCCAGCCGCTACTTTACTGGTCGTATCAACAATATCTCCGACCAATTTAGCAGAATTGCCCTCTCCGAACATTGTAATGCTGTTTACATTTTCAAGAGGTTTAGCTGCAGCCTTCATAATCTCAGGATAAGCCTTAAAGAACATTTCCAAAACAGATGCTTCGCCCATTTTTTTCATGGCTTCTGCTTTTTTGTCAATTCCTTCTGCCTCAGCAACACCTTTAGCTCTTATAGCTTCAGCTTCGGCTTCACCTATAAGGCGAATACCTTCTGCTTTTTGCTCTGCTGCATATTTATCTGCTTCGGCTTTCTTTTTCAGAGCTTCGGCTTCTTGTTCCTGCTCATATCGTCTTGCTTCAGCATCCTTCTTCTTTTGGAAGAGCTCAACTTCTGCTTTTTGCTCTGAAGCATATCTGTCAGCATCTGCCTGCTTTTTTATTTTTGCAGCCAAAGCTTGTTCTGCAACTTCTGCTTCTTTTCTCTTCAGTTCAACAGAACGATCTTCTTTGGCTATGTCAGCGTTAACATTGTTAACTTCAACAGTTTTACGTTGCTCTGCTGCTTGAATCTCATATGCAGCATCAGCTTGTGCCTTTTTCTGATCAGAAATGATTTTGAGCTCAGCTTTTTTGATTTCCAGCTCATTATTTTTTTCAGCAATTTCTGTTTCTGACGAGACTTTTGCTTCGTTTGCCTCTTTGTCCGCTTCAGCCTGAGCTATAGCAATATCACGGTCAGATTGCGCTTTTGCAATAGCAGCGTCCTTTTTGATACGAGATGTGTTATCCATACCCATATCTTCGATAAGACCGCTCTTATCAGATATGTTCTGAATATTGCAAGCAATGATTACCATTCCAAGCTTGCTCATATCCTGTGCTGCCTTTTCCTGAACCTGATTTCCAAATTTTTCACGGTCATTACAAATTGCCTTTAACTCCATAGTACCAATGATTTCTCTCATGTTACCTTGGAGGGTATCTTGTAATTCCCTAATAATCTGTTCAGGAGTACGGTTCAAGAAGTTCCTCATTGCCCGCTTCATATTTTCGGGATTTTCTGTGTCTACTTGAACTTTTACAACTGCATCAACCTTAATGTTGATAAAGTCCTGTGTTGGAATGTAGGCCTCTGTGTCCACATTAATACTCACCTGAGAAAGAGTAAGCTCATCCTTTCTTTCGAAAAAAGGAATTTTTATCCCAGCCTTTCCGCATAATACCCTTGGTTCCTTCCGGATACCAGAGATAATAATTGCTTTGTCCGGTGGTGCTTTCACGTATCCTGCTGCCATAATAATGACAAGAAGCAGAACGGGAATAGCAATCACCAAAATAAGTCCAATGTGGTTAATGATGTTTTCCATAATAGAGAATCCTCCTTTGATGTAAATAAATTTATAAATAGTGCTTATGGAATACACTAATTACCTTTTGTTGATTCAACAAATTTCTACAAATTACCTATTTGGATAATCGACCGCACCATTATATCACGATTTTGTTGCTTTAACAACACTTTTTTTAACATATTACTATTTTTATTATGGAAATAACAACTAAAAAAATTTTTTCAAAATATATTTTTTATACAGCTTTTGATAAAAAAATTCCCAATGATTATTTTTTACAACAATCACTGGGTTAAAACTATAAACTAATTATCATTTTACTCTAAAATTAACTTATCTAATATATCAATCTCATTTTTCAAGGTATCATCTTTCAAAGTTTTATTTTCTTCTTCAATATAAGATTTAATTAATTTAAAAGTTTCTTTATAATTATCACTAACTGTTAATTTTGTTGATTTTCTTTCATTTACACCTAGTACATTTTTTATATATGCTTCATCATAATCAAATTTTGTAATACCTGTATTTTCATTTATTATGAATTCTTGATTATTACTTCTTTCATATATAATCCAATTTTTTAATGTATTTACATATCTAGCAAGTACTATCGCTTTTTGTATTCCTTTATTATCATAATAATCTTTTGTAGATTGCTTGAATTCTACTTTTTCTTCGTTTGAATGCTCCTGCTCTTTTGAATCTTTATATGAAATGTTAAGTGAAATATCATTTGAAATACTTCCTGCTTTTTTCTTTAATTTTAATACTACTATTCCACCTTTTACTTCGCCATCAGAATTGCTTGATGATGGGAATAATGTATTTATATGCATTATATTTCCTGTTGTTTTATTTACAGAATCTGTTCCATATACATTTTCTATTTCATAATCTTCTGATTTAAAAGATAAGTCTAAATCAAATATTAGTGGTGTCACCATATAATCAAATTCATCAGCAAGAGTTTTCTTAAATTCTTCTGAACTGTGTACTGAATAGTAATTTGCACCTCTCACATCAGATATTTTTTCTGTTAATTCTGTATTAAAATCTACTCCAACACCTATTAAAGATGTGTATATTTTATTTTTAGCATTTTGCTTTATACTTCCCATTAACCCTGTAGATGATGTATCTCCTGAATTTGGCATTGCATCTGTTATTACTATTATTCTATTTTGATAATCTTCATCATCTAAATATTCACCAAATAGCTCTGTTCCTTTTTTATATCCTGCTGAAAAATTAGTTCCTCCTTGTGGCTCTATTTCTAATATATGTCCTTTTATTGCTTCTACATTTGTATCTGATATTAAGTTTAGCTCTTTTCCTAAATACGCATCGTTATCAAATAAAACAACTCCTAATCTATCATCTTCATTTAATTGATCTATTAAATCATTTATGCATTCTTCTGCAATTTTCATTTTTGACTTATTTTCTGTGTTATCACTTTTTCCATCATAATAGTAAGATCTAAAAGATGATGACATTGAGCCAGATATATCTAGTACTATAACTACATTTAATTTTTTTCTATTAAAATCACTTTCTTTTATATTAGAATTTAATCCTACTGATAAATAATATTCTTGCTCTTTCGATATTGGATCTGTTGATACTGCACATGAATATGATGGATAAAACATTTCGTCAGATTTTTTAGTTGTTACTCCAGTATCAAAGTAATACTCTGAATATAGTCCATTATATGTTATATCTGTTGATAAAGGTAGATAATTATTTTTTATGTTTTCTCTAAAACTATCTACATTACTTGCTCCACCAACTGTATATCCTAAGTATGATTCTGATGTTCCTGACATTACATCTGAAGCTGAATAACTTGATGTTCCAATAGATGAACTAGCTGTTGCACTATCAATACTAGTAAGAACACCTGATGGACTACTTGATTTAATACTTGTTCCTGAATATGATTTTTGTGGCTTATATTTCCAATCATCTACTCCTGATACTTCTATTTTCTTTTGTACAAAAAATAATAATGTTCCTCCTGCTATTATTGCTAAAACTATTAGTATAATAATTGTTATCATACATCCCTTTTTTAATTTTTTCATATAATCATCCTTTCGTTTTATTTTTTAGATGATTTTTTTCCACCTTTTTGTTGGTGTTTTATAAAAATAATTGAAAAAATTATAGAAATTAGTAAAAATAGTCCTGCTAATGAAAGTAATCCTACTGAAATACCATTAATATTTGAAACAGATGATTCTGCTATAGAATCGACAGATGCTGATTCAACTACTTCATCTACTATATGTGAATTCTGAACTGATGATATATTTTGTTTTGATGTACTTTCTGTTATAGATGAAGTTCCTGATTTTTCGTCAGAAGAGCTAAAATCTTTTTGAAATTCTTCATTTACAGTAGCAGAATCCATATTTGTACTACTTTTTTCATCATTTTTTAATCCTACTTTTAGTCCTGTTACTAATGCAATTATAAACATTGCCAAATTGCTGATTGCTATTTTTAATGATTTTATTGATTTGTAATAATACCACTGAACAGTTGCTGTTGGCATTGATAATATTTCACCTATTTCTTTAAATGTAAATTCTGATAGTACTTTTAAAGAAACAATTTGCTCTTCCTTTTTGTTTAATTTTTTTACCATTTTCTTATAATCTTCATTTTCGGCGATATCATCAATTTCATTATTGTCAGTTTTTATTACATCTATATTCTCGTCTAAAGGAATATTAAATTTGTTTTTTCGTATGTACTGCAAAGATTCGTTTTTTGTTACAGTGTATAGCCATGTAGACTCAAAATTATCTGCTAATTTATCATTTGGTAATTTGTATATTTTTTCAAAAACATTTTGTGTAACATCTTCACTATTTTCTTTATCTTTTAATATTGAAAAGCTTATTCTGTATACTAAATTATAGTTATTATTATAAAATTCATTAAAATATTGCTCTTTATTTTGTTTTAGATTTTCAAAATCATTGTGGATATTTTCTTTTATTTTTTCCATGTATCACCATTCCTTTAGAAAAAATTTTAACATAACTTTACTTTTTATTCAATAAAAATATAAAACACTGCAAATACTAAAAGTTTTCACTTTAATATTTGTAGTGTTTTAGTTAATTAAAATATAGGATAAATTTCAAACTTCGATTTTGTGTACTAAATCTATGTCCTCATTGAATTTTATGACAACTTTAATTTTTTGCCCCGTCCCCAAATTATAATTGTTCAATTTTTAATAAGTTAGTTGTTTTAGCTCCGTTTTTTGGGAATCCACCTGTTATTGCAATTATATCTCCTTCTTTTACTCCCATAATTTCTTTAGCTTTTTCCTTAGCTATAGCAATTACTTCATCTGTACTTTCAGATGCTGGAACTATTGTTGGATATACTGCATAATTTAATGCAAGTGAACGAGCTACTTCTTCTGAGTTTGTTGCAGCTAAAATTAAGCATCTTGGTTTTAAATTACTTATTCTTCTTGCTGTATCTCCACTTACTGTTGAAGCTATTATTAGGTCTATTCCTAATACACTTGCTGCATTAACAACACTATTTGCTATTGTTTCTGTGATGTTAACTTCTCTTTCTGAATCGAATGCATAATCGTAGTCATAGTATTCTTCTGTATCTTTACAGATTTCAGCCATATATCTTACAACTTCTACTGGGAATTTACCAACTGTTGTTTCTCCAGAAAGCATAACTGCATCTGTTCCATCTAAAACTGCATTAGCAACATCTGAAACTTCTGCTCTAGTTGGTCTTGCGCTCTTTTTCATTGATTCTAACATTTCTGTTGCAACTATAACAAATTTACCTTTTTCACGGCATCTTTGAATCATTAATTTTTGATATTTTGGTAATTGTTGCATTGGAACTTCTACACCTAAATCTCCACGAGCTACCATTATACCATCTGAAACATCTATAATTGAATCTAAGTTTTCAACACCTGTTGTACTTTCAATTTTTGATATTACTTTCATATCTTCTCTATGATATTCTTTTAAGATTTCTCTTGCTGCTAAAACATCTTCTTTACATGATACAAATGATAATGCAATGTAATCACCTTCATGTTCACAAGCATATATTATATCTTCTCTATCTATATCACTTATGAATGGTATATCTAATTTTACACCTGGTGCATTTAAGCTTTTTTTATTTCCTAAAACACCACCATTTATTATTTTACATGTTACTCCATCATCTTCAACAGAAATTACTTGGATTTTCATTAATCCATTTTCTAGTAATACAATTGAACCAACATCTAAATTATCAATTGCTTGTGGGTGGTTAACTGAGAATCTTTCTTCATTTCCTACTACTGATTCTTTTACTATTCTTATTGTTTTTCCTTCTACTAAGTTGATTCCTTCTCCTTCAACCATACCATTTCTGAATTCAGGTCCTTTTGTATCATATAATATAGCAACATTCTTTCCTGTCATTTCTCTTACTTTGTGTACAGAATCTACAACAGCTACTTTTTCCTCTGGTGTAGCATGAGAAAAATTAATACGAGCTACATTCATACCAGCTTCTACCATTTTGCTCATTACTTCTGGATCTGTACTTGAAGGTCCTATACTACATATAATTTTTGTTTTTTTCATCATTGTTTTACAACTCATTTTTTACATCTCCTTATAAATTTTTTAGATACGATGTATTATATAATCTTTTTATAAAAAAAGTCAATGTTTTACATAAAAATTTTATCATATTTCGTTACTTTTTGTGATAATTCTTATACATAAATATTTTTTTATTGCAGAAGCATCTGAAAAATCTAAAATAGTATTTTTTTTATTTTTCAGACAGCTCATTTTATATTGCTAGTAACTGCTTTTAATTACGAACTTTTTTATTAATACTTCTTTTTCTTGTCTCGTCAACTTTTTAAATTCAATCTCTCTATGTAGAGCTTCACTTTTTGTTTCAAATTTCTCATAATATACCAATTTTACCGGTAATCTTGCTCTTGTATATTTGGCACCTTTTCCGGCTATTATGTACTTTAAGTCTTTTTTCGGGATCTACTGCATATCCACTATAAATTGTATTATCAGCACATCTTAACATATAAGCATAATGTTTCTTTTCCATTTTTTATCCTTCTCATTATTCTATTAAACTAGATTTATCTTCATATTTGGTATGTAATAGTTCTTCTGCCTTTACTCCTAATGGTTCTCCTAAAAAATTTCTATATATTTCTATTAAATTTGGATTTTTATGACTTGTCCTTATTTTGTCTATTTTATCCCTTTTATAAAGTGAATCTATTCGTTTTTGTTTCACACTTTTTTCATCACCAGGCTTCGTTTTTGGTTGTCCCCCGCCACCTATACATCCTCCAAAACAATTCATTATTTCTATATAATGATATTTGGATGTACCATTTTTTACATCTTCTAAAATAGGAATTGCGGATGACATTTGATGAACTATTGCTATATTTATATTTAATCCATTTATATTTACTACTGCTTCTTTTACATTTTCAAGACCTCTTACAGGCTCAAATTCAATTTTTTCTTCTTCTAGCTCTTTTCCTGTCAAAATATTGTATGTTGTTCTTAGAGCTGCTTCCATTACACCTCCTGTATTTCCGAAAATCATTCCTGCTCCACTACCTTCACCTAATATTGAATCATATTCATCATCTGGTAAATTTTTTAAATCAATATTCTGCTCTTGTAATAATTCTGCTAACTCTGTAGTTGTTAATACTATATCTGTTCCACCTATCTCTGCTCTTGCCATTTCGTATTTTTTTGCTGTACATGGCGTTATTGCTACAGTATATATATCATCACTTTTTAAATTTACTTTTTTTAAGAAATATTTTTGTACAATTTCTGCGAGCATTCCTATTGGGCTCTTGCATGTAGAAATATTATCTAAAATTTCCGGGTAATATTGCTCTGCATATTTTATCCATGCAGGACAGCAACTTGTAAACATTGGTAATTTTCCATTATTTTTTATTCTATCCACTAGCTCATTTGCTTCTTCTACTATTGTAAAATCTGCCCCACATGTAACATCAAAAACATATTTAAAACCTATTTTTCTTAATGCTGATATTAATTTTCCTTGCACAAATTCGCCTCTTTCCATTCCGAAAGATTCCCCTATTGATACTCTTACAGAAGGAGCTGTATATGCAATGCATACTTTGTTTTGATTAAATGCTTGTTTTAATTTATATATATCACTTTTCGGAATCAGTGCTCCTGTAGGACATAATTGTATGCATTGTCCACAATTTACACAAGCTTTACCTTCACAAATATTGTTTATCCCTTCTCTTTTTCTACATATAGCTGAGCATACTCCACAATCAGTGCATTTTTCATCAATTCTTTTTATTGCAATATTATTTTCTGCAATTGTTATTGCCCTTTTTAGTTCTGGCATATATTTCACCTCTGTTTTCTTTTGTTTTTTTTATTATACATTATAATTTTATTTTTTTCCATAAATATTTTTGAAACACAAAATAATATCTTAATTTTATTTATAAAAAAAAATTATTTGAAGTGCTCAAATCCTTAATAAAAAAGACTCCAAAATTGAAACTTTACTAACAGTATCGTTTCATTTTTGGAATCTTATTTTCTGTCTTAACTAACAGATCTGATCAGATCCATAAATTTCTTTCAGGCTCTGATGCACTCCTTTTATTTTCTCCCAAATCGCACTTTTAATATATCCTTCTTGCGAAATTATTTCGTCGGGAGTTATCATAAAACTTAGTGAATAGCGTGGAACAGTTATTTTTACTGTCACCACATTTCTGTTCACACACAAATGAGCTGTCATTGTTGTATTAGCAATACTACAATCAACACTTAGTGACCGAAAATTATTTATGATCACATCGTTTTCATTCATGTCCATGATAATTCGTTTCAGATAGGTTGAATCCTCATCGATTATCAAATCTGCAGCAGCTTCCTCCAAACACAAATGATAATTACATTTATGCTTTTTTGATGGTAGTGCCTTAGATTTACCGATGCAAAGATTTTTTGAAAAAATAACAGGATTTACTCTGCGTGCTCTTGGCAACTTGAACACTCATTTCATTGAGATATTATTATTTTATAATATTTATGTCGATTTGTCAATATGCTATACTTCTTAACCTAAAATTTATAGCAAACATTTCTTATCCCATCTCTTATTTACAACATTCCAATTAACAATATTCCAAAAAGCATTTATATATTCAGTTCTATTTGCTTTATATTGCAAAAAATATGAATGTTCCCACATATCCAATACTAATAATGGAATACATCCCCATAAAGTTAAGTTCTGGTGTTTCTCACATTGTAATATTTCTAATTTTTTGAAATTTGGAACCCATACTAAAATACACCATCCGCGAAGCTTCCACTGCTTTTGATGCCTCTGCAAATTGTTGTTTGAATTTATCAAAATTTCCAAAATTTCTATTTATTTGCTCCATAAGATTAATGTTTGGACTTGTTGGTATTGCCAACCCCATATTTTCAAAAAATAGTTGATGTAAAATCGCTCCTGAGCCATAAAAACTCAAATCTCTTTCTAAGCATTTTATATTACTATAATCATTATGTATTCTAGCCTGAGATAATTTTTCTTCTACTTTATTTGTATTATCAACATATCCTTTATATAAAATGTTATAATGAATTCTTAACGTTTCTTGACTATAATATGGCTCCAATGCATCCATAGGATATGGTAAATCAATTTTTTTAATCATTTTTTAACCTCCTATATTTAATAAATTAAAATGTTTATTCTTGTGTACTTTAAAAATTTAAAACACTTAGATTTATTTGTCCAATTTAAATATTCTTATTCCAGAAGAATATGGTGCTATATCATATTGTTGATAATAAATTACCACTGAACTAGGTGTTAAATAAAAGCTTTGTGGATTAAATGTTTCAATAACTAAACAACATGCATCTTCAAAATATATATCTTTTTCATTATTTATTTGTGTAATTATTTGTTTTAGAATATTTAAAATAAAATATGGATTTCTATATAATTCATATAACCTTATCATTCTAGCATTATCCATATTCCAAGTTTGTGATGTTCTAATAGTATTTCCATGTGCTCCTCCAGTAAATATATATTCATCTGCATACAAACTTATAAGCTTATTTGTATTTAATGTAACCTCATATGTTCGATATATCTCATATGTCATTATTGGATAGTTATTTTTTTTATTGTATTTATATAATTCTATTGTCTCTATATATAATTCATTTTCTGCCCTTTTTTGTAAATCTTTTGCAATTCTTTCATTATATATATTAAACATTCTGGTTGCTGTATTATTTTCATTTGTTATTTCCGGATACTCTATATGATATTTTAATATTACTGTATTTTCATACTTTAAATTATTTTCAATAATTCTTTTTCTAATTTGCATATCTATAAAAATCTCCTTTCTTAACTCAAATTATTTTTAATTTTTCTAGAAAGTATATTTAATATATTATTCAAAATAACCGCTAAAAGGCACCAAAAAAGATGAGCAATGTTATTAAGTAAAACTTATTTTTTACTTAATAACATTGTTCATCTTCTAATTTCTGCACAATTTTAACGTCCCCAATGTACGACGTCTGCATATTTTTCTTCACATTTAAAAAGTCTACAGTGTGTTATGCTCCAACAATTTTATTATTAGATTCTTCTATATTATCATCATTTGATTTTTCTTGTGAACTCCTCATATCTAAACAATCTCTAACTGTTATATCATACATTTTTATTTGATTAATTTGTTTTATTAAATTTACTATTATACCTTTTTGAATTTCTTCTTTATATGGCTCTAATTTTACTATTAAATCTTCTATACATAGTAAATTATCCTCTTTTTTTATTCTACCCATTCCAACTAGTCTATCCCCATTGTATACACATACAGCTGTTATAGTCTTATCTAGCTCTGCACTTAATTCAGATACTTCTACATTTTCATATTCTGTACGAATCATTTCAAAATATTCAATTTTACTTGGTATTTTATTAATATATCGTATCATTTTTCAATATCTTCCCTTCTTCATTTGCTTATATCTTATAAAATACAATTATTTTTATTTAATTGGTTTTCAATTATATATATTAAACCTTTTTTTCATTTATGTCACTATTTTTTTAAAATTTTTTTATTGTAATTAATTTTTTGGGAAATTATTTTAAATAATATAAATCAATTTAGTCAAAATATATTTAATTTTAGAAAAATTAATATGACAAAATTGTTTTTTATTTTTTTATTCATTCATCTTCTTTTACATATAAATTACATTTACAAACTCCATCTCTTATAAAGTCATCACATGGGCATAATGTTGTTTCATCTATATTTACTCTACATGGGCAATGGCCATCTTTTTTATAAATGCCTTCTATTATTTTTTTTACATATTCTTTATCTGGATTTAATTTATATCCTTTCATATAATCCTCCGGTTTCTATTTTATTTATATTCTAACATTGTACTAATTATCTCTTCTTCACTTACAAATCCTTCTATTCTGTGAACTACATTTCCATTTTTAAAAATTAATATTGTTGGAACTACTTCTATATCATAATCTATTGCTAAATCTCTCAATTTATCTATATCTACTTTTACAATATCAAAATCTGCTCTTGTATTTGAAATTCTTTCTAATACTGGAGATAACATACTGCATGGTCCACACCAAGTAGCAAAAAAGTCTACTAATACTGCTTTTTTTGATTCTAATACTTCTGTTTTAAAATTTGTTTCATCTATATATTTTATCATAAATCATTCTCCTTTTTTTGTGTTATTTTATTATTATTCTTCAAAATTTTCAATCTGTGCTTTTCTGTTTTTTTGTTTTTCTTGTATATTTTTTAAATTTTCTTCTGGTATATTGTCATAGTTATTTGCAACATACCTTCCTGTTAATTTATATTTGGTCCTTGTATCTTCTAAAATCTCTTCTGGAGTTTGTTTATCTCCTGTTATTATTTTATCTTTTAAATTTTGCATTTCTTCTTCTCTAATTTCTTGTTTTTTTCTTGCTATATCTTTATTTTCTTTATTTCCTATTTCAGAATATTGCTCTAGATGCCTTTTTGTACGAGTGTGATTTTCCACTAGATTAGTCAAATTATCTAATTGCCTTTCTTTTTTTTCTTTATCATTATTTTTAAAATTTTCCATAATATATCGCCTCCCAATATATTATTAGCTTTTATTTTTTATATTATCCTACCAAATAATATATGTGGCTAGATTAGTTTTTTAGCATAATCTAGCCACATTTTTATTTTTTTGTGTTATTTATTCCTTGGATTTTTCTACATTGGATACATTAAAAATATACAAAATGATTTTTTCGTTTGCATATTTTTAACGTATCCAATGCGCAACGTCTTTATTACAAATATTGTAATTACTCATCTACTTCTTCAAACATATCTTTTCCAAGTCCACATAGAGGACATGTCCAATCATCTGGTAAGTCTACAAATTTTACTTCTTCTTTTTCATCATCATAAATATATCCACAAGCAGTACATCTATATTTCATATTTCTTCACCTCCCTTAAAGTATATACAAATAATTATTATAAATGCTTATATAAAGTAAATAATTACTACTATATATGTTATTTATATAAAACTATTATTTTTTAACAAATTATTTTTATAATTCCTTTGATAAATTTTCTAATTCTTCCAAATTACTTTCATTCAATTTTGATTTAATAGTAATTATAGGTTGAATTAAATTAATATCTTTCATTTCCGACAAAATTTCGTTCATACATTTTCCAGAATTTGGAGCCCATGTTCCATTTTCTATAATCGCTACTTTTCTATTTTGATAATTTAAACCTTTTAATCTGTTTAAAAAGTTTGCCATCGGAGGAAATATTCCCATATTATATGTTGAAGAAGCAAGTATTAATTTGCTATATTTAAATGCTTCTGATATGGCTTCTGAAAAATCGCATCTTGATAAATCTTTTACACATATATTATTATGTCCATCTTTTTTTAATATATCTGCTAATTTATTTGCTGCATATGCAGTATTTCCATGGATTGACGCATATGCAATTAATATTCCATCTTCTTCTGGTATATAACTGCTCCAGATATTATATTTATTTATATAATATTCAAGATTTTCTTTTAAGATTGGACCATGTAATGGACATATTGTGCTAATATCTAATGTTAATAATTTTTTAAGTGCTGCTTGTACTTGCATTCCATATTTTCCCACAATATTTATATAATATCTACGAGCTTCATCAAGGTCTTTTTCATTTTTCCAACCTTCTTCTGTATCTATACATCCAAATTTTCCAAATGCATCTGCTGAAAATAATACTTTTTCTGTTTGCTCATATGTTACCATTACTTCTGGCCAATGTACCATTGGTGCCATAAAAAATTGCAAACAATGTTTACCTAAATTTAAAGTATCTCCTTCTTTTACTAAAATTTTTCTTTCTTCCAAATCTGCTATATCAAAAAATTGTGGCATAAATGCAAATGTTTTGTTATTTCCTACTATTTTCATCGTTGGATATTTTCTTGATAATAGCTCAATATTATATGCATGATCTGGCTCTAAATGTGATACTACTAAATAATCTGGAACTTTTCCTTCAAGTGCTTCTTCTAAGTTTCCAAGCCATTCAGTTGTTTTACGTTTATCTACTGTATCCATTATTACAATTTTTTCATCTTTTATTACATATGAATTATATGATATTCCATTTGGCACTTTATATTGACTTTCAAATAAATCAATATCTTCGTCGTTTGCTCCTATGTAAATAATGTCTTGTGATATTTTCATAATTTTTTCTCCTAACATTTTATTTTACAAATATTTATATCACTAATTTGTACAAAATTAAATATATTAT
>ENA-UOJD01001864-UOJD01001864.1-human-gut-metagenome-genome-assembly--contig:-P48-NODE-1864-length-19359-cov-11.021084_pt1 | contig 19359 bp, 18 predicted proteins | sample MGYA00242342_ERZ723889 | MGnify/ENA metagenome assembly ERZ723889
TGCCGCACGAGAACTTCGTGCGCCTGATGGAGATCGAAGACTACGAATTCAACCGCCTGCTCGACCAGTGCAATATCCACCCTGAGATCACCTATGATACAACAAGCGATTTCGCCCTCCTTTCCATGGTCGAAGCGGGACTCGGTGTGAGCATCGTCCACAGCCTGATGCTCAAGCCCGAGCGCTATCATGTCGCCATGCTGCCGCTCAATGTCAAGCAGTCGCGCGAGATCGGCATTGCGGTCAAAAAGGGCTTCCTGCCCTCGACCATCACGCAGCTTTTCCTTCAGCACGTGATCGACTACACGCGCAGCATCGACGAGAACAGCGCCAGACGGTGATCGAACTGTCAATTTTGGGGAAAACTCGTCTTTCCAACCGCAGGTTGGAACAAACAGCCGTCGGTTCAACCACCGCGCCATTGCCAAACCGGCCTCCCGCCCCTATACTGAGCCCATACCGGTGACCCAAAAAGGCCATGGCCGAACACACAGGGCAAAGAAAACTGAGCACATGAAAGAGAGGTTAGACAATTGGAAGAACTGACAATGGGCGCGCGTATCTCGGCGCACCGCAAAAATAAAGGACTCACGCAGGAGGCACTGGCAAACACTCTCGGCGTAAGCAATCAGGCCGTTTCCAAATGGGAGAGCGATGTCTGCTGTCCCGACATCGCGCTGCTGCCGCAGCTTGTCGACGCGCTGGAGATGACGCTCGATGAGCTCTTCGGCCGCGAGAGCAAGGCGGCCATCGCAAACGATCAAATCCTGCCCGTGGCGGCGGAACTGCCGTGGGAAGATGACGACAGCATCCATGCCGTGCTCTTTCAGGGGCACCGGCTGCTCCAGCCGAAGGAGGGCAGTCTCTTCCGCCGTGATAAATACGATGAAATTCGCAAGAGCGTCGAGCTGCACTTTTCCGGCACGGCGCAGGATATTTACAGTGACTTTTCCGTCGTCTGTACGAATTCGATGATTCAAGGAAGTGTGAGAGCCGGCGACGGCGTCACCTGCACCGATGTTGGCGGCGATGTATCCGCAGGAGACAGCGTGACCTGCGGCAGCGTCGGCGGCGACGTGCAGGCAGGCGATGGCGTCACCTGCTCCGGCAACGTCATGGGCAATGTCCGCGCGGGCGACAGCGTCAGCTGCGGCAGCGTCGGCGGCGATGTGCAGGCAAGCGACAGCGTGCGCTGCGGCGATGTGCAGGGCAACGTCCGCGCAAGCGACAGTGTGCATTGCAGTACCGTCGTCGGCGATGTGAACGCCGACAGCGTCCGCTTCACAAAGGACGGTAAAGGCTTTTCCTTCACCACCCGCTGAAGCAGCGCAAAAGCGCGGCACCCTGACCGGCGCCGCGCTTTTTTCCTTGTCATCCCCCGCCTTTTGTGTTACGATATGCTTGAGAAAGAAAAAGGTGGGAGCATCATGGAAAATACCTTCAAGAGTTCCGTCTTCGGCGGCTTCAACCGCGATGACGTGATCCGCTATATCGAAAAAACCGCGCTCGAGAGCAAGCAGCAGATCGAGTCTCTCGAGCAGGAGAGCGACGGCCTTTGCCGCGAGAATGCAGAGCTTCGCGATAAGCTTGCCGCCGCCGAGCGCGAGCGTGACAAGCTCGCAGAGTCCTACGACACTGCGTCCGGCGCGCAGGAAGCTCTCAAAAAAGGACTGACCGCCGCGCAGGAGACGATCACCGAGCTGCGCGCGCAGCTTGAAGAGAGCGCACAGCGAGCCGCCTTCGCGCAGAAGGAGCACGAGCGCCTGCGCGAGGCGCAGAAGGCCGAGCACGAGCGTGAGATGCAGAAACTGCAAGCAGAACTTGAGACGCTGCGCGCGCAGGCCGAAGAATACGGCCGCGTGAAAGCACACATCGCCGACATTGAGCTTTCCGCCCGCGAGCGGGCCGACGCGCTCGACGCCGCTACGCGCGCCAAATTGCAATCGCACATCGCCGCCTGCACGCAGCAGTGCGCGCGGGTGCTTGCAACGCTCGGCAATACCTGTGAGAGCGTTTCGACCGCGCTGCGCCACGCAGACGCCGCCGTGTCGCAGCTGCCCGGCGCGTTCACCACGCTGGAAGGCCAGCTCGACGAGCTCAAGAAGTTCGAGCAGTAACAAAAAACAAAGAAGGAGTGCGTTCCCGACGGGAACGCACTCCCTCTTTATGATAAAGCTGCGTACTGGTCAAAAAGCTCTGCAAATTCTTCTAAACGGTCGCGCAGGTCATCGCCCGCCGCGGTGCGAAAGTAGAGCACCTCTCCCCCGCGGCGCAGAATGAGAAACTGCGTATCTCCGGAGGTATTTTCCGCGTAGTACGCCTCGTCAAAGCTGTCGAGCGAAAGCGTCTGCGCATCGCTTCCCATGAAGTAGTCGCGCAGCTCATGCGTCAGCGGAACGGCCAGCACAGAAATGCGCGGGACGTAGAAGTCAAGCTCCGTGCTGTACTGCATCCAAGTGTCGATCGTTCCCGCATACGGCGTTTCGCCGACAGAGTACACGTGCCCGCCGAGCAGCGTCGAGAGATCGCGCACACCATACCAGTCCGATCCCCTTTCGCCGCCGAGCATCTCGGTCCCGATATACGGCAGCGGCGGCTCGTCATAGCTGTCGCCGTAGGCCGTATCGTTCACTCGCCAGAAAATCAGCGCGAGCGCCAATACACCGGCAATGATCGTAAGCGCGCGGTCCGCTTTCGCCCAGCGGTTGCGCGGCATCTTCTCCACGCGCTCGCACGCCTCCATCGCGCGCTTGAGCGTCCACATCTCGTTTCTCTCCTTTGCCTCGCTCAGGATACCGAGGATACTGCCTAAGATAATGGACACAAACTGAATGACCTCGCTCTTTTCCATCGTGAGGAACGACATCACCGGGAGACTCAAGGCACTAAAAAGGAAATAGACGAGCCAGATGTCCACCACCAGGAAGATCATCGGCAGGAAATAGCTGCGGCGCAGCTTTTTGCGCAGCGTGCGGTAGCCGTAGCTATCCGTGCAGGGGCGCGGCGAGGGCGCACGCGCACTCATACCTCCGCGCCAGATATAAAAGATGCCGTCCTTCGTCCGGCAGACATAGTCCCAGCCCATCTGGGCGCGTGTTTCGCGCGTCCGCTTGTCGGGGTCGGCATCGTCCAGCGCAGGTTCGAGGTGATAGCGGCATTCGCACGGCTCACCGATCACAAATTCATCTCCGCGTAGGAGCAGCTTACCCTCCGCCGCACGCTCGGAAAGCCACTGCTCGATGCCGCGCGGATCGTAGGCGCTGACCTTGAAGCGAATGTTCCGGGTCTTGGGCTCGTCAGCTTCAGCCGCGGTCTCGCTCTTCTCCGGGAGCTCCGTTGCTTCGCGCAGGTTCTCGTTCATTTGCGTCCACTCCCCTCTTTTCTTCTATGCAGAGTATAGAGGAGCGCGCGGGTTTTTTCAAGCAAGTTCAGCGAGCATTGGGAAAAAGTGCGCGCAAGTTTAGTGTTACATCGCAAAAAGGCAGGAAGTTCCTGCCTTTTTGCGCTTCACAGCAGGATTGGCTGAAGCTGTCTCCCCGCCATCGCCGCCTCGAGCGTCGGCATGATCTTGCGGAAATCCGCAATGAGCGATGTGGGCTTTTCCACAGCATTATCCTGCCCGAAGGGGACAAAATAGTAGTTTTTTCGGTTCAGGAGCGTGGCGATGTTCCCTGCGCTTGCGGAAAGCCCATCGTTCGTCGCCAGCGCGAGCACGACGGGCTTGCCGTTTCGCAGGTGTCCCTTCGCCGCCATCGTTACCGGCCCGTCCGTGATGCCGTAGGCGAGCTTAGCAAGCGTATTGCCCGTGCAGGGCGCGATGACGAGCGCCTCCATCGCCCCCTGTGGGCCGAGAGGCTCCGCCTCCACGATATTCCGCACGGCACGGCGCCCCGCGACAGCCTCCACGCGCGTCACAAAGTCCTCCGCCGTGCCGAAACGCGTCGAATACTTCGCCGCGTTTTCCGACAGAATCGGCACGATCTCGTGCTCGCGCGCGACGTCCTCGTAAATTTTCAGCAGCCCGGGGTGGTTGCAGAACGAGCCGCAAAAAGCAAATCCGATTTTCATGTATCCTCCTCCATGAGTCGCGTCAGCGTTTTTTGAATGGCACGCGCCGCTGTCTCCGGCGCAACGCGCCCCGGCAGTCCCGGCGCACGCAGATAGGAAAGGCGCAGTCTTTCCACCGCGTCCATGTCAAAGCCGCTCGCACCCGCAAGCTCGATGAGCAGGCAGTCTCGCGGCAGTTCTGAGAGCAGCGCCTCGTCCAGCACCTGATGCGGCACGGTGTTGAACACCACGCGGAATACCCCCAGCGTACCGGAAAGCCGGTTTGTGTGCAGCGGCGCATAGCCGAAGGCGTCGATCCACGCAAGGTCGGAACGCTTGCGCGCACTGACGCTCACCTTCGCCCCCAGCGCGTGCAGGTCGTGCGCAAGCACCTTTCCGATGCGGCCAAAGCCCACGACAAGGCAGGGCGTACCATGCAGCGTGACGCTTGTATGCTTCATCGCCGTTTCGATCGCGCCCTCCGCCGTTGGGACGGCGTTGCGCACGCTCAGTTCCTCTACGGCAAAATAGTCCGTGATGTGCAGCCCCAGCGCGTCCGCGAGCGCCATCGCCTCCCCGCTCACGTTTCCGGCAAAGATCCGATGCTCCGGCCGCAGCGCGCGGAAAAGGCGCTCGGTCGTCAGCTCCGTGCCGCTTAAGTATCCGTTTTTCTCCATTGGCAGCGACAGGACAATGACCTGCGCCTTCAGCGCATCGCACAGCGCCTGTGGGTTCGGCGCGCCGGAAAGCTCCCACGAGCAGACCTCGTACCCATCCGCCGCCATCATCTGCGCGAGCAGGCGCATCCGCTGATCGCCGCCCAGGAATGCTATCGTCTGATCCATCTCATTCCCCCTTTTCCATAAAGGGTATGCACGATGCGGCCGGAAGTTTCCTCTCTGCGTGTCGTCCGTGCATTTGCGCCTGCACCCGTGAGGCGCAAAAAAGGAGCCGTTTCCGATTTGGAAACGGCTCCCCGCTCTGTTTAGTTTTCCTCCGGCAGCAGGATACGAATGGTCGTCCCCTTGCCCTCCTCGCTTTGAAGCTCCATCGTGCCGCGGTGATACTGCACGGCGTGCTTGACGATGGAAAGGCCGAGTCCCGTACCGCCGCTTGCCTTCGAGTGGCTCTTGTCCACGCGGTAAAAGCGCTCGAAAATGCGCTCCTGATGCTCCGGTGCAATGCCGATGCCCGTGTCGGAGACGGAGACGACCGCCTTGCCGTCCTGTTCGCCGACGGTCATCTTCACGCTGCCGCCCTTAACATTATATTTGATGGCGTTGTCGCAGAGGTTGTAGATGACCTCGTACAAAAGCCGCCGTACTCCGTCAAGGCAGACCATCTTTCCCTCGACGGTGACAGAGACGTTCTTCTCCGCCGCCGCGGTTTTGAGATCGTCCGCCGCCTCCTGCGTCAGCTGTAACAGATCGACCGTTTCGCGCGGCATGACGTCGCCCTCGTCGAGCTGCGACAGGCGAATGATATCGCCGATGAGCGTGACAAGGCGCTGCGCCTCCTTGCGGATATGCCCGATAAAGCGGGGAACGTCCTCCTGCTTCACCATACCGTTTTCCAGCAGTTCCGCGCTGCCGATGATGCCCTGAAGCGGGGTTTTGAGCTCGTGGGAAACATTCGCCGTAAATTCCCGGCGCGTCTGCTCCGCCGTTTCGCGCTCGGTAATGTCAAACGCCAGCAGCACCGCGCCCACCGCCGCGCCGATGCGGCTGACGTCGAACTGCCAGATCCTGCCGCCACGCTCCACACGCGCTTCACTGTGGCCTTCCTCCATGGCGTCCTGAATGGCAAGACTCACATCATGGCTGCGGTCGATGGTCAAAAAGTCCTGCCCGATGCAGCTTGCATCTGCGCCAAAAAGCTTTTCCGCCGCGGGGTTGATGCTCAGCACGCGCTCCTTCTCATCAAGCAGCACAAGGCCCTCGCGCATGCTGCCGGTGATCTGCGAGAATTCCGTCTGCTGGCGCTGCAGCTCGCCCATCTGCTCGTCGATCTGCCGGTGCTGACGGTTGATGCGCCCGAGCAGCGGAGCAAGCTCCTCGTAGGCGTCGTTTTCGAGCGGGTGCTCAAGGTCAAGCTCATTGAGCGGTCTCACAATACGGCGCGAGAGACTTTTCGCCAGAACGCCGGAGAGGATCAGCGCCACGATCAGCACCACAAGAATAGGCTGTATCATGCCGACAAGCAATACGCCTGCCGTCGCGCGGCTGATGGAAATGCGCAGAACGCTCCCATCTGAGAGCTTTTGCGCGCTGTACATCGTTTTTTGCAGCAGCGTGGAGGAATAGCGCGAGCTTTCGCCCTCGCCGTATTCGAACGCACGCTTCACCTCTTCGCGGTCGGCGTGATTCTCAAGGCTCTCCGCGTCGGTTTCCGTGTCGAAGATCACCGCGCCGTCCGGCGCGATCCATGTCAGGCGATAGTGTCCGGAGGAGAGCTTTTCGAGATAGTCCGTCCCGTTTGCCTCCACAGCGGCGGAGGCAAGCGCCAGTTCATCATGCAGCTGCTTTTTTTCGACGCTGCCGAAATATTCGTACAGGCAGCCCATGATGACAAGCAAGCTCGCCAGCAGCACCGTTCCGGCCACCGCCAGAATGGAACGGAAGATTTTTTTGGTCATGCCTTTCCCTCCATGCGGTAGCCCACGCCGCGCACGGTCTCGATCTTTTCACCGTAAGTGCCGAGCTTCTGCCGCAGCGTACGAATGTGCATATCCACTGTGCGCGTCTCGCCGCAGTAGTCGATCCCCCACACATCGGCCATCAGCTGGTCGCGCGAAAACGCCGTGCCGGGATGCGAGAGGAACAGCCGCAGCAGTTCGAACTCCTTATAAGTCAGCGTGATGTTTTCGCCGTCCGCCGTGACGGTGCGGCTCTCCTCGTCCAGAACAAGTCCGCCCAGGCGACGCTGCTGTGGCACGCTCCTGGCCCCGCAGCGCCGCAGCACCGCCTTGACGCAGGAGACCAGCTCCATCACGCCGAACGGCTTGACAAGGTAGTAGTCCGCGCCCAGATCAAGGCCGCGGATCTTGTCGTACTCCGCGCCCTTGGCCGTCGCCATGACGACCGGGATATCGGAAAGCCCACTGTCCGCGCGCATGCGGCGCAGCAGTTCCATTCCGTCGATGCCGGGAAGCATCACGTCCAGCACGACCAGTTCCGGTCTTTCCGTGCGCAGCGCCTCCCAGAACGACGCGCCGTCTTCAAAGCCTCTTGCTTCAAAGCCGGTCGATTGCAGGGCATATACCTCAATATCGCGAATGCTGGCGTCATCTTCCACGCACCAGATCATCGTTCACCCCTCCTTATGCTCTCCCGTCACAGAGAAAATGACCCACTCGGCAATATTCACCGCATGGTCGCCGATGCGCTCAAAGTACTTGGCGATCATCAAAAGGTCGAGCGCAAATTCACCGTCGGTGGGATCCTGCGCAATGCGCTCGATGAGTCCCTTCTTCACGCGGGTGAAATAATCGTCCACCACATCATCTTCGGCGATGACCTGCTCGGCAAGCGCCGTATTCTGCCGGACGTAGGCGTCCACGCTTTCCGTTACCATTTTAATGGTGGAGCGCGCCATTTCCCGCAGCAGCGCGCTGTTTTCCGCACCGCGCCCACCGAGGAAGGTGACAATCTCTGCGATATCCTCAGCCTGATCGCCGATGCGCTCCATATCCGTGATCATTTTGAGTGCCGCCGAGATCTGGCGAAGATCCTTTGCAACAGGCTGCTGCTGCAAAAGGAGCTTTAAGCACAGCGATTCGATCTCGCGCTCCTTGCGGTCGATCTCCTCATCGAGCGGCGCAACGCGCGCAGCCAGTTCCGTGCTCCCTTCAGTGAGTGATTGCGCCGAAAGCGCGATGACCTCCTCGCACAGCGCGCCCATTTCAATCAGCTCGCGGTTGAGCAGCGCAAGCTGTTCATCAAACCGGCTTCTCATCAGCCAAACCTCCCCGTGATGTAGTCTTCCGTCCGCTTGTCCCACGGCTGGGAGAAGAGCTTTTCCGTCTCGCCGTACTCCACAAGCTCGCCGAGCAGGAAAAACGCCGTGTGATCGGAAATACGCACCGCCTGCTGCATATTGTGCGTAACGATGACGATGGTATAACGATCCTTGAGCTCCATGGCGAGTTCCTCGATCTTCGAAGTCGAAATGGGATCGAGCGCGCTCGTCGGCTCGTCCATCAGCAGCACCTCCGGCTCGACCGCAAGCGCGCGGGCGATGCACAGTCTCTGCTGCTGGCCGCCGGAAAGACCCAGCGCATTCTTTTTAAGGCGGTCTTTGACCTCGTCCCAGATGGCCGCCCCGCGCAGCGACTGCTCCACGATCTCATCGAGCTTGGCTCTGCTCTTCACGCCGTGCGTGCGCGGGCCGTAGGCGATGTTGTCGTAAATACTCATGGGGAAGGGGTTGGGCTTTTGAAAGACCATTCCCACCTGACGGCGCAGCTCGCTCACATCGACGGACGGTTCAAAAATATCCTCACCCTTATATTTGATGCTTCCCGTGATCTTCACATCGGGGATCAGGTCGTTCATGCGGTCAAGCGTTTTGAGAAACGTCGATTTGCCGCAGCCGCTCGGCCCGATGAGCGCCGTGATGCTCTTTTCGGGAATTTCGATATTGATATCCTTGAGTGCCTGATGGCTCCCGTACCACAGGCACAGATCCTGCACAGAAAGGATACTGTTCATCGTTCTCTTTCCTCTTTCAATACGTCTTCAAAGGCGAGACTGTACCAATGTGCCTCGCCGCGTTTTACTGTTTTCTGCACGCAGTCGTCGCAGAATTTTGCTGCATCTTCGAGTGCGCGCGGCATCGTTTTGCCATTCATCAGTGCGCCGCAGAGGGCAGAGGCGAACACATCGCCCGTGCTGTGCAGCGTCTGCGGAATGCAGGGTCTGAAAATTTCCGTATATTCCCCGTCCAGACGCGCACAGTAGCCGATCTCCTCGCCGCGGCGAACACCGGTGATGATAACATTCTCCACGGGGAGCTTTTCAAGCAGTTCATTCACGTCCGTGTCCATCGAGCAGCCTGCAAGGAGCGCCGCCTCCGTGTGGTTGGGCGTGATGAGTCGGGCCGCCTTGCAGAGCGTGCGCATCGCCTGCACGTATTCCTCCGAAAAGCAGCCGTAGAGCGCGCCGTTGTCGCCCAGCACCGGGTCGACAACGATCAAGGTGTCCTCGCCGCCAAAATCGCGCAGAAAGCTTTCCGCAAATCGAATCTGCTCCGCCGAGTCGAAAAAGCCGGTGCAGATGCCGTCGAATTTGACGTCGAGTTTCTTCCAGTGTGCGGCAAAGGCCTTCATCTCGTCCGTCATGTCCCGCATGACGTAATCGCCGAAGCCGCTTGCCGTATGTGTGGATAAAATCACCGTCGGCAGCGGAACGGTCTCCACCCCGCAGGCAGAGAGAATGGGCATGGCAACGCTCAGCGAGCACTTGCCGAAGCACGACAGATCGTTTAACAGCGCCATGCGCTTCATACCGCTTCCGTTGACGGGTCGAATCATTGTTGTTTCCTCCTGAAATAGCTGCCGACGAGTGCCGCGGCCAGATTAATGAGCATGGTCAGCAGCATCAAGATGGCTGCGATGGCGAACACCAGTCCCGTATCGCTCGACTCCTTGGCGTAAAAATAAAGTGCCACGGTGAGCGTCGCACCCGCGTTGTGCAACCCCTCCCAGAAGCCATAAAGCATGTGCGCAGAGCCCGCCGTAAAGAGCAGCGCCGCCGATTCGCCGAGAATGCGGCCGACCGACAGAATACAGCCAGTCACAACGCCGTCCACGCAGCTTGGCAGCACCACCGTGCGAATGGTGCGCCATTTGCCCGCTCCAAGGCCGAAGGCTCCCTCGCGGTAGCTCTGCGGCACGGTTTTGAGGCTCTCCTGCGTGGTGCGCATGATGGTCGGCAGGTTCATGATCGTAAGCGTCAGCGCACCGGCAAGAAGCGACGTGCCGCTTTTGCAGAAGATCAGCATACCGACCAGGCCGTAGATGATCGAAGGGATACCCGAAAGCGTTTCCGACGCATATTCGATGACGGAGACAAGCTTTTTATTTGCGGCGTATTCGTTCAAATAGATCGCCGCGCCCACGCCGAGCGGCAGCACGATCAAAAGCGTTGCAATGACGATATAAAGCGTGCTCAGAATGTCCGGCAGGATGCCGACGCGGTTTGCAAGATAGCTTGGCGCGGTGGAGAGCATCTCCCATGTGATGTTTGGAATACCATTGCCCAATATATATCCAATCATAAACAGAACGAGCGCACAAGTCAATACTGCCGCGGCTCCCATGAGCGCATGCATCAGGATAATATAGGCCCTGCGGCGGGCCGAAGCACGGGCTTTGAGCATTCAGTCTCCCTCCTTGTTGCGCTTTAAAAAGAAATTCAACGCCGCATTGATGAGCATGATGAAAAGATACAGCACAAGCGCGATGGAAAACAGCGCCTGGCGCTGGAGGCTGCCCGGACCCGAATAGGCCATCTCGCTTGCGACCGCCGTGGTAAGAAAGCGGACGCTTTCAAAGATCGATGTGGGCATATTCGACACGTTGCCTGAGACCATCATCACCGCCATCGCCTCGCCGATGGCGCGTCCCACGCCGAGCACGACCGCCGCGGCGATGCCGCTCTTCGCCGCCGGAACGGAGACGCGAAAATAGGTCTCGATCGGCGTTGCGCCCAGTGCGAGCGAGGCGTCCTCGTACTCCTTCGGCACCGCGTCGAGCGCGGTGACGCTCACCTTGATGATCGACGGCAGGATCATCACCGCCAGCACGAGGATCGCCGCAAGCAGGCTCGCGCCATCCGGCAGATGAAAGGTCTTGCGAATGGTGGGCACCAGCACCAGCATGCCGACCAGACCGTAAACCACCGACGGGATCCCCGCAAGCAGGCTCACCGCGCTGTTGAGCGCACGCTTCACGCCCTTGGGCGCGACCTTGGAAAGGTATACCGCCGTCAGAAAGCCGATGGGCACGCCGAGAACGATCGCACCCGCCGTGCCGTATACGCTCGTAAGAATGAAGGGCAGGATCCCGTAATGCGGCTGTGCCGCCGTGGACTCCCACACCTTCCCCGTCAGAAACGCGCCAAGGCCGATCTTCCGGATGGCAGGAATGCCGGAAATCACGAGATAGACCGTGATGAGCAGCACGCAGCCCACCGTGATGAGGCCGAGAACGAGAAACATACCGTGAATGACGGCTTCCCATATTTTTTTCTTCTGTGCCATAAGTCGTTTCCTCTTTACCCGGTCAGGGAGGCGGTTTTCACCGCCTCCCTTCAGATGGTTCTCTGTTAGTTTGCTGCGACTGCACCGGCATTGGCAATGATATCGGCAACCTCAGGGGAGATCGCGTAATCGAAGAAGGCCTGTGCCGCGGGGGAAAGCTCGGTGCCCTCCTTCGTCACAAGGACGAAGGGACGCTGCACAACATAGCTGCCGTCCTTGACCGTTGCCTCGCTTGCCTTCACGCCGCCGACGGTCAGCGCCTTGACGCTCTCGCCCACTGCGGAGAGGGAGGCATAGCCGATGGCATTGGGGTTCTGAGACACGGTGTTGATGACATCGCCCGTGGAAGTCAGCTCCTGACGGTAAGCACAGGCGTCCTTGGTGCCGGTGATGGACTCAAAGCCGTCGCGCGTACCGGAGCCTGCCTCGCGGCCAATAAGTACGATCTCGGCGTCATCGCCGCCGACGTCCTTCCAGTTGGTGATCTCGCCAGTGTAGATCTTGGCGATGGTATCCACGTCAAGGTCGGAAACGGGGTTCTCGGGACTCACGACAATGGCGATGCCGTCGTAGGCAAGCACGGTCTCCACAAGGCCGGAGGCCTTTTCATCGTCCTTGAGCGCACGGCTCGAAAGGCCGATGTCGCAGCGTCCCTCGGTAACGGCCTGAATGCCGCTGCCCGAACCGGTGGGGTTGTAGGTGAACTTCACGTCCTTGTTGGCGGCCATGAAGGACTCACCGAGGGAGTTGATGACTTTTTCCATTGAGGTCGAGCCGTCGGTCGAAACGGTGCCGGAGAGCGCCGCGGTGGTGCCGCCTTCCTCGCCCTTGTTGTCATCAGAGGCATTGTCCTTGCTGCCGCAGGCGGTCAGCATACTCAGCGCTATGACGGCAGTCAGTGCAAGAGTAAAAAACTTTTTCATTTAAAATACTTCCTTTCGTTTTTTCATGGATCTTTTTCCTTGCTACAGTTGCCATCATAAAAGCGGGTTGTAAAATCAAAAAGTCTGCTTTTGTAAAATCACTGTAAAAGGGCAAAAAAGGACGTTTCCCAATAGAAAACGTCCTTTTTTGAGCATTTTTTTCTTTACGTCCAATAGCTGAAATTCGTGATCTCATATTCTGCCGTGCGTTCGCCCGCGGCGTCGTAGGCCGAGAGCACAAAGCGGTCATACTCCCCGTCGCTGCGCGGCTTTTCGTCCAACCGATAGGTGCCGAGGAAATACCGCCGCCCGCCATCTTCGATCAGCTCGTCCACGGGGTAGACGCATCGCGTCTGATAAACATAATCCTGCATCTCCCCGTCCCACTTGTCCCGGCGCATCTGACAGATCTCCACGCGTGCAACGCTGCTGTCGTCGATGCGCCCGAACAATTCCAGCGTACCCTGTCCGCCGTGCGGCCACCGGCTGCACCCGCCAGCTTGAAAGGGTTCCCCGTCCGAACAGTCGAGCAAGGTGCCGTTTGCTTCCTGCCAGAAGAGGCCATGGCGATCGACTTCCGCGCACAAAAGTGCATTCTCTCCCGCCATCAGGTAATACCGCCGCCCCGCCTGCGTGCCGCAGGACGCCACAACGTGCGTTTCCTCATAGATGCCGTGGAACTCTTCCAGCATGTGTACCGCCATCATCGGCGTAAGCTTGGCGTCTGCAAGGAAGAGGTACAGTACTGCCGCACAGAGCATCACCGCAGCGGCGCGCAGCGCGCGGTGCAGACGAGAGGGCTTCCGTCTAATTTTTTTCATGTCTGCACCACCCTCTCCGGCAGTGGGATCTCCACCTCAATGCGCTCGCCAAGGCGGTCATAGATGAGCGTTATATAAGTATCGTCCGGCGCAATGGGTACGTAATGCTCCGCAGTATGCACCCAGAGCGTGCCGCTACAGCCGCCACAGCTCGAATACCCATACTCACTGCCTTCAAAAAACACCTCGCCGCGCTGATTCTCCAGCCGCAGCTCCTGCAGCAGCCGCTTGTAAACGACACCACCCGGAATGCGGTCGTAGCCTCTCATCTGCACCACGGCAAGCTGCGCGCCCCGGATCTGATCATACGCTATGCCCGTAGAGACCCTGTCCACGCATACAATATCGTTTCCGATGGGAATTTGCACATTCAGTGTCTCGCTGCCCCACAGCTCGATCCAGTGAAATCTCTGCTCGCGTGCCCGGTAGCGGTCGCTGTCGGAAAAGCGCGGCGACTTGACCATCTCATTTGCGATCAGCACGCACAGCACCGCCGTTACCGTGACCATCAGATAGCGTGCGAGCACCAGCCACCAGCCGCGATAGCAGCGGCGCAGCGCCCGCCCCGTCTCCTCGGGGTCGCCCATCAGCATCACCGCGCGTTCGCCAGCCTCGTCTTCCCCGTAACCGAGCGCCGTCAGCGCCTCGGCATGATCCTCGATATGTCCGGAAAGCTCAGCACGCAGATCGCGTGCCTCGCCGCTCGTCAGTCGTCCGACCTGCGCGAGCACGCGGTCACAATACTCGTTTCTATCCATAGCCTCACCCTTTTACGCAAAGTGCAGCACGGCGTTCACCGCCCCGGAATACTCCCGCCAAGATGCTTCCTCTTCCGTGAGCGCTGCGCGCCCGGCGCGCGTGAGGTGATAGTATTTGCGCACGCGGCCTGTGGGCGCAGTCTTTTCATAAGCCTCCACATAGCCCTCGCGCTCCATGCCGTGCAGCACGGGGTAGAGCGTCCCCTCCTTCATTTCGAACACATTGCTGGAGCGGCGCGCCAGCTCCAGAATGATCTGATAGCCGTACATATCCTCGCCCGCGAGCAGCTTGAGCAGCAGAAGCTGCGTGTGGTCAATGCTCTTTTTCTTCATCTCGCACCTCCTGTAATACATAGAGTCTCTATGCTTATAGTATACATAGAATATCGAGGTATGTCAATCCCAATTGTAAACACTTGTTCATTTTCTTAACAAACCCTGAACTTTACCTCTTGCACATTCGCGGCCTATAATTAAAATGATAACTTGCAAATCGGCGGGACTCTTTCACCGCCCCATCGCATCGACATGAAAAGAGGGGTTCCCAATGAAAACATATCAGGCTGGCATCGACGTAGGCTCCACCACGGTGAAGCTCGTTGTTCTGGACGAAAACGAAAACATGATCTTCGGGCAGTATCAGCGCCATCTTTCCCACACGCAGCGCGCACTGTCCGACCTGCTCAAGCAGGCGCACAAGGTACTCGGTGAATGCGCGCTCTCTCTGCGCGCCACGGGTTCCGGTGCGATCAACCTCGCCAAGGCGCTCGGCGTGCCCTTCGTGCAGGAGGTCGTGGCCGTAGCGCAGGCGCTGGAGCACGCCGCGCCGCAGGTAGACGTTGCCATTGAGCTCGGCGGCGAGGACGCCAAGATCATTTACTTCAAAGGCGGGCTGGAAGAGCGCATGAACGGCGTCTGCGCCGGCGGCACCGGCTCGTTCATCGACCAGATGGCTGCTCTTTTGCAGACCGACGCCTCGGGGCTTGACCGCGAGGCCGCGCACTATCAGCAGATCTATCCCATCGCCGCGCGCTGCGGCGTATTCGCCAAGACGGACATTCAGCCCCTCATCAACGAGGGCGCGACGAAAGCCGACCTCGCCGCCTCGATCTTTCAGGCGGTCGTCAACCAGACGATCTCGGGTCTTGCCTGCGGCAAGCCGATCCGCGGTCACGTTGCATTCTTGGGCGGGCCGCTGCACTTCCTTCCCCAGCTCAAGGCCGCGTTCATCCGCACGCTGAAGCTGACGGACGAAACGACCATCGACCCCAAAAATTCCCATCTCTTTGCCGCCACGGGCGCGGCCATCGACGAAACGCCCGCCGAGGCGCAGCCGCTCAGCATGCTCATCAGGCGGCTCGACAGCGGCGTGCAGATGGACTTTGAACTAAAGCGCCTGCCGGCGCTCTTTGCAGACGAAGCTGATTTGGAAGCCTTTCGCGCGCGCCACCACACGGCAGTTGTGCCGCGCGGCGACCTCGCCGCCTACGAGGGCGACTGCTTCCTCGGCTTCGACGCAGGCTCGACCACGACGAAGCTCGCGCTCGTCGGCACGCAGGGCGAGCTGCTCTATTCGTTCTACGCGAACAATCAGGGTAATCCCATCAAGACTGCCATGCAGGCGGTACATACGCTGCGCGAGGCGATGCCCGTGGGCGCGCGCATCGCGCGCTCCTGCTCCACCGGCTACGGGGAAACGCTGCTCAAGTCCGCCTTCTCGCTCGATGAGGGCGAAGTAGAGACCATCGCCCACTGCACCGCCGCGTCGTTTTTCGATCCGAAGGTCGACTGTGTGCTCGACATCGGCGGGCAGGACATGAAGTGCATCAAGCTCAAGGACGGCGCGGTGGACACGGTGCTCTTAAACGAGGCCTGCTCGTCCGGCTGCGGCTCGTTCCTTGAAAACTTTGCCAACTCCCTTGGCATGACGGCGCAGGAGTTCGCGCACGAGGCGCTCTTTGCCAAGGCTCCTGTCGACCTCGGCACGCGCTGCACCGTATTTATGAACTCCAACGTCAAGCAGGCGCAGAAAGAGGGCGCGAGCGTATCCGACATCTCCGCCGGTCTCGCCTACTCCGTCATCAAAAACGCGCTCTACAAGGTCATCAAGCTCTCCGACGCGAGCGAACTCGGTTCACACGTCGTCGTGCAGGGCGGCACGTTCTTCAATGAGGCCGTGCTGCGCGCATTTGAGCGCATCTCCGGCGCGCAGGTGACCTGCCCCGACATTGCAGGCATCATGGGCGCGTTCGGCGCGGCGCTGCTCGCGCGCGACCGCTACCATGGCCAGAAAACCACGATGCTGCCGCTCGAAGAGATCGAGCAGCTCACCTACAAGACCTCTGCTGCGCGCTGCCAGGGCTGCCAGAATCACTGCATGCTCACGGTCAGCATCTTCCCCGGCGGGCGGCGTCATGTGAGCGGCAACCGCTGCGAAAAGGCGCTGCGCGGTGAAAACGCCGCCAAAAGCGGTGAAAACCTCTTTGCCTACAAGCGCGAGCGCATGTTTGCCTATCCCCCGCTCGAGAAGGAAAACGCGCCGCGCGGAGAGATCGGCATTCCGCGCGTGCTGAACATGTATGAAAACTATCCGTTCTGGGCAACGTTCTTCCGCGATCTGGGCTTCCGCGTCATTCTCTCCCCGTTCTCCACGCGCGCGATCTACGAGCTGGGCATGGAGAGCATCCCGTCGGAGTCGGAGTGCTATCCCGCCAAGCTCGCGCACGGCCACGCCCAGTGGCTCATCGACCGGGGCGTAAAAACCATCTTCCACCCCTGCGTGTTCTATGAGCATCAGGAGGTTCCCGGTGCGCAGAACCACTACAACTGCCCCATCGTTGTCTCCTATCCCGAGAACATCAAGAATAACGTCGAAGCCGTGACCGACGGCTCCGTGCGCTACCTCCACCCCTTCCTTGCCTTTACGAATGAGAAGGTCGCAGCCGACCGTCTCGTGCAATTCTGCAAGGAAACGTGGAACATTCCCGAGCGGGAAACGCGCCGTGCCGCGCACCTTGCGTGGGAAGAGCAGCAAAAGGCAAAGGCCGACGTCCGCGCCGCGGGCGCAAAGGCGCTCGCCGACATGGAGAAAAACGGCGGCAGCGGCATCGTTCTTGCGGGTCGCCCCTACCATGTTGACCCTGAGATCAACCACGGCATTCCCGAGCTCATCGCGGCCTACGGTCTCACTGTTCTGACGGAGGACTGCCTGCCCATCGACTTTACCCCCAAGCGCCCCGTGCGCGTGAACGACCAGTGGGTCTATCATTCGCGGCTCTACACGGCGGCGGAATTCGTCTGCGGGCGCGACGATCTTGAGCTTATTCAGCTCAACTCCTTCGGCTGCGGGCTCGACGCTGTGACGACCGACGAGGTCTGCGAGCTTTTGGAGCAGGGCGGCAAGCTCTACACCTGCCTCAAGATCGACGAGGTCAACAACCTCGGTGCGGTGCGCATCCGCATTCGTTCGCTGCTTGCCGCCGTCGCCATGCGGCGCGAACGCGGCATTCATTCGACTGCGCACGTCAAGCCCTATGAGCGCGTGTACTACACCAAGGAGATGCAGCGCGAGCGCTACACCATTCTCGCGCCCCAGATGAGCCCCATTCATTTCGATCTTTTGGAGCCCATCTTCCGTCACTACGGCTACAATTTTGAGGTGCTGCAAAACGACAACCGCAATGCCATCGACGTCGGCCTCAAATACGTCAACAACGACGCCTGCTTCCCCTCGATCACAGCGGTCGGTCAGCTGATGGAGGCTGTGACCTCCGGCCGCTACGATACCGACCATCTCGCTCTCATCATGTCGCAGACCGGCGGCTGCTGCCGCGCGAGCAACTACATCGCCTTCATCCGCCGCGCACTCAAGAAGGCGGGTCTTGAGCATATCCCCGTCATCTCGCTCAACGCCAACGGCATGGAAACGAACGAGGGCTTCCGCATCTCCCCCGCGCTGCTGCTCACGGCGGCACGCGGCATCGTGCTCGGCGATGTGCTGATGCGCTGTTTGTACCGCGTGCGGCCCTACGAGCTTGAAAAGGGCAGCGCAAATGCGCTGCACCACAAGTGGCGCGACATCTGCATCGAGTCCCTCACGAGCGCGCACCCGAAGTACAGCTACGCGCAGCTTTGCCGCGGCATCGTGGAAGATTTTGACGCCTTCCCCATCGACGAGACGCTGAGAAAGCCGCGCGTCGGCGTTGTCGGCGAGATCCTCGTCAAATACATGCCCCTTGCCAACAACCACGTTGTCGACCTTTTGGAGCGCGAGGGCGCAGAGGCGGTCGTTCCCGATCTTCTCGATTTCTTTGCCGCCACCATCTATGAGCAGGACTTCAAGCACACCCACCTTGGAAAGGGGTGGACTGCTTCGGCCAGCGCCAAGCTCGGCATTCCGGCACTTCAGCGCATGCGCCGGCCTGCCATTGAGGCGCTCAAAGCCAGCAAGCGCTTTACCCCGCCCATGGCCATCGGTCATGTCGCCGAGCTTGCCAAGCCCTTCCTCTCGATCGGCAATCAGTACGGTGAGGGTTGGTTCCTCGCAGGAGAAATGGCAGAGCTCATCACCTCCGGCACGCCGAACATCGTCTGCATTCAGCCCTTTGCGTGCTTGCCGAATCATGTCGTCGGCAAGGGCGTCATCAAGGCGCTGCGCGCGGCCTATCCTGGCGCGAACATCGTCGCCGTGGACTATGACCCCGGCGCGAGCGAGGTCAACCAGCTCAACCGCATCAAGCTGATGCTCACCGCGGCGCAGCGTGCGCTGCACACACAGCAGCCAAGCGCGCCGAAAGAACCGCCGCAGCAGCCCTCGTCCCCGTCCATCAGCCTGCCGCATCCCAAGGTCGCCATGCTGTAAGCGCAGAAAACGGGTGAAATTGAAAAATAGGCTTGCTTTTCGCGTCTTTCTATGGTACTATGAGTACCTGTGAATATAGCGTGATCTCACGTTCAACAACTTGGAGGTTTTCACCATGACTTTACTCGTTACGATTCTTCAGCTTCTCTGCGGTCTCATTGTCATCGGCATCGTTCTCTTCCAGAGCGGCAAGTCCGCGGGCCTAAGCGGTGCGATCGGCGGCGTGGCCGATTCTTTCATGGCCAAGAACAAGGCCAAGAGCACTGATGCCCGTCTTGCGCGCGCCACCAAGTGGGTCGGTGCTGCGTTCATCGTCCTGACGCTCGTGCTCAACATGCTGTAAGAGTAAACAAATCCAACGAAAAAGGGTGTGGAAAGCATTGCTTTCCACACCCTTTTTTCTATTGTTGCCAAGACTCTCCCGCACATCTGATCGCCTCATTTGACGCTTCAAAGATGATAAAAAGCCCTTTTGTATGGCTTCGCGATCTGCCATACAAAAGGGCTTTTTACTTACGGTTCAGTGACCTGCAAGCAGCGCCTGCTGATCCGGTCAGTCGATTAGACCAGCTCGATCATAGCGGTCTCGGCAGCGTCGCCGCGGCGAACGCCGGTGCGAACGATGCGGGTATAACCGCCGTTGCGCTCAGCATAGCCGGGAGCGATCTCCTTGAACAGCTTCTTGCAGA
>ENA-UOJD01001865-UOJD01001865.1-human-gut-metagenome-genome-assembly--contig:-P48-NODE-1865-length-19349-cov-4.711309_pt1 | contig 19349 bp, 11 predicted proteins | sample MGYA00242342_ERZ723889 | MGnify/ENA metagenome assembly ERZ723889
TGACCTTGCTTTTTATGCTGAAATATAACTAGTTTTTCAATACTTTTCTTTATTCTCTCCATACTGACGGTACTTTCCTATTGCTGAAAATTTAAGGGTAAGTTCTAAAAAAAATCAATGATTTGCAATAAAAGTGACAAATTGTTGTCACCCGTTATGAATAGGTGCGTGTGTTATTACAAAAGCAAATAAAATGCACACAGATTTTAGTGACGACCAAATCGAATATGCCGGGCGGCTTTTGAATCATCGTGAACAGTTAGACGATCGGGAAGTTCAGGAATGGCTGGAGCATCCGGAAAACCGGGCTGTCTTGGACCAATTGGCCCGAACGAGACAAGAACTGGATAAACGGGATTTTTCTGCTTTAAAAGCGAATGAATGGAAAGTTTTGAGAAATCAGCTCCATCTCTCCAAAACACGGGTGTTGAGATTATGGATGTCTGTGGCGGCAACCGTCGTTTTGGGAGTGGGGATCGGGGTTTGGTTCGGATTGTTGCAGGAGAAAAATTTACCTTTAGCAGGAAATAGCCTGTCGGAGACGGAAATCTTACCAGGAAAGCGGGTGGCCTTCCTGACATTAGCCGATGGACAGAAAGTGGAGTTAGGAAAGGGGAATATCCGGCTCGATGATGGTAAGGTGATAACAATTCTCAACGATTCGGTAGATGGATTACATTATACTACGATAGAAACGCATGATGAACCTTTAAAGGAGGAATACAACTCCCTGAAAATTCCGGTCGGAGGTTTTTATAAGCTGGTATTGTCGGATGGAACAAAAGTATGGTTGAACGCTGATTCGGAATTGAAATATCCGGTTCGGTTTGTCGGAGGAAAACGGGAAGTATATTTGAAAGGGGAAGGTTATTTCCAGGTAAGTAAAGATTCCTGCCGGCAATTTATCGTGCATCTGCAGAATTCCGAGATTACTGTATTGGGTACGGCTTTTAACGTCAGTGCTTATGAGGATGAAGCCCATGTGTATACCACGCTCGAAGAAGGTCGTGTAGCTTTTTACTCCCGTCAGAATAAACAACGGATCCTGTTAAAACCGGGTATGCAGAGTGATATGGAAGTGGCTACCGGAAAAACGGTTGTTTCGGAGGTCGATCCCTCTCTTTATTCGGCTTGGATCGAAGGGCGCTTTGTGTTCCAATCTTTGGACCTGGAATCTATATTACGTCAATTGCGACGCTGGTATGATTTCGAAGTATTCTTTCAACAGCAGGAAGTGAAAAATTATCGGTTCAGAGGAGTATTGAGCCGTGACATGGATATCCGTCAGGCCTTGGATATTATCGAAGAAACGACCGATCTGAAATTCGATATCAAGGGGAAGACGATTCTGGTAAGGAAATAAAAAAGCAGGAATTGCTACCAACAATTCCCGCTTGGCGTCCCGAAAGGGATGATTTTAAAACTTTAAAACATAACAAATTTATGAAAAAAAATTGGAAAAACAACAGGGGTTATCGCTGGGTTGGTGTAATTATTTTCCTTTTTATGCTCGGGATGCCCGAAAGAGCTTTGACTCAGGAGGTGGGAATCGAATTTTCGAAGGGCTCCTGGAAAAAACAATTGAATCAGGCCAAACGTCAGAAGAAGCTGATCTTTTTGGATTGTCATACCAAATGGTGTGGCTTCTGTAAGGTTTTAGCCCAATATGTATTTACGGATCCCGAAGTGGCCCGGTTCTATAATCAGCATTTTGTGAATGTAGAGATGGATATGGAAGAGGGAGTAGGAGTAGAACTGGTAAAAAAATACGGTATTCATGCTTATCCAACCTTGTTGTTTATCAATGCACAAGGCGGATTGGAAGATTATCATGCCGGTTATCTGGCACCCAATGAACTGATCGCGTTGGGAGAACGGGCTCTGAAGCCGGAAAATAACCTGGCGGGTATGCAAAAAAGATATGCTGCCGGTGAACGGGAGCCGGAGATGTTGCGGGAATATTTGCGGATATTGTCCAAGGCTTACCAGGATAGCCTCATGAGGGAAATTATTTCGACGGATCTGGGCGGATTGGACGACAACCGGTTTTATACCCCGGAAGTCTGGAACATTATCGAAGAAAACAGTCAGGCAGCAATATCCCTGTTGATATCGAGAGTTATCCCGAACCGGGATAAGTTTTACCGGGTAGTGGAAAAAGAAAGAGTGGATCAGGGAATAGACAAAGCCTTGTCGGAAAAGGTGCTTAGTTTTATTCATAATGCCGGACGGGAAAGCTTTCAGCCGGAAGAGTGCTGGCAGCTGAAAGAATTTTTCCTGAGCCAGGAAGCTTTACCTTATGCCGGAGAGTATCTGGCGACGATATATGCCGGGGAATATCTTCATCAGAAGGAATATGCGCAAGTGTTGACCGTGTTGGAAGATATCGTGAAATATCATTATTTCCGGATGGATTCCCGGGATGAGGTGCTGAATTTTACTTTGCGTTATGTGGCTAAGTGCGAGGATATGGAAATCAGAAAACAGGGAATGGAGCTGTTGGAGGCTCTGCCCCGGACGACAATCCGGGAAAAGAAAAAGCCGATGTACGAGGCCACCCGGAAGATGTTGGCAGGGAAAAATAATAATTGACTATTATGATAATCACTTATCGGGAAGGGCTACCAACCATCCTGGTAAAGAACCGAAAGATGATTTTTTAACTTTAAAACATTACATTTTATGAACAGAAAACGGTACGGGGATCCCTGGGATTTCCGGTATGAACTTTCGCAAATTTCGAGAGTAATGAAGATGGTGTTTTTTATGATGTTGCTGAGTCTGACCCACCTTTCTGCCAGCGTAAAAAGCCAGAATAGTGTGGTCAATCTTACCTTGAAGAATGTGTCGGTGGAACAAGCTTTGAATGAGGCAGAAAAACAGTTGAAACAGAATTTTTTCTTCAATCGCGAGTATGTGGATTTGGAACGGAAGGTCGATTTGCAGTTGTCTGATGCTGATTTGGATGAATTGGTGTTACAACTTTTCGGTTCGGATTACAAATATCGTATAGTGGACGATATTATTGTCATTTCGCGTAGAGGCGAAGAGCAGGAACAACCTCAGCAGATTAAAGTCGAGGGGGTGGTCAAGGATAAGCGGGGAGATGCTCTGCCCGGAGTGACAGTTTTGATCAAAGGGACAAAAATCGGGGTGGCTACGGATCTGGACGGAAAATATTCCCTTTCGGTTCCGGTTGGTGCCCAGGTATTGGTATTCTCTATGGTGGGTATGCAGGATAAGGAGGAGACGGTCGGTAAACGCACCCGGATCGATGTCGTACTGGAAGAGGCGGTGAGTGAATTGGAAGATGTTGTGGTAACCGGATATTATACTCAGGCAAAAAATAGTTTTACCGGTGCTGCCAGAACCATTACGGCAGAAGAGTTACAGATGGGCGGAAATCAAAATATTCTGACGGCTTTGCAGAATGTCGATCCTTCGTTTATGAAAATAGATAACAATCTGGCGGGATCGAATCCGAACGTGGTGCCTGAATTTCAGATCCGCGGTGCAGGGAGTATTTCCGGTATAGAAAGTGAGTACGAAGGAAATCCGAATTCGCCGGTATTCATTGTCGATGGTTTCGAGATGACTGCCGAGAAAGTTTACGATATGGATCCTTACCGGGTGGCCTCCATTACTTTGCTGAAAGATGCAGCGGCAACGGCTATTTATGGTTCACGGGCTTCCAACGGCGTGGTTGTTATTACAACCAATGCTCCGGCCAATGGAAAAATGCAGGTGAGCTATAATGTGGACGCTTCATTTTATATTGCGGACTTGAGTGATTATAATGTGTGTAATGCTGAAGAAAAACTGGCGATCGAAAAGGCTGCAGGTATGTATACCGCTACTGCAGTGAATTCACAGTTGACACTTGACAGGTGGTATAATGAGAAGCTGGCCAATATCAAACGGGGGTACAATACATATTGGCTTGACAAGCCGTTGGATGCGGTAGCTGTGGCAAATAAACATACCCTGCGTCTGGATGGTGGTAATGATCATATCCGTTATGGCCTGGAGGTGAATTACAGTAATACTCCCGGAGTAATGAAGGAGTCGGGGCGTCGCCGTTTGGCTTTGGGGATGGAGTTGCAGTATATTTATAAAAATCTGACCTTCCGCAATACCCTGACTTATTCCAATGTAAAGGCGACCAATTCTCCTTACGGTTCATTCAGTACTTATGCTCAGTTGAATCCATATGTGCGGTATAAAGATGATGATGGGAATTATATTTACGAGGTGGACCAGTATATTCCTGTCAGCGGTGGCGGATTAGGAAAGACGTTTTATAATCCGTTGTATAATACCACGCTGAATACGGTAGATGAGGAAAAATACAATGATGTGACTAATAATTTCGGAGTGGATTGGACGATTATAGAGGGCTTGCGGTTGAAAGGCAGTTTTTCTTTCACCCATCAGAATACCTATGCAGACAATTTCAAACCTGCCCGACATACGGATTTCGCAGATTATAGCGATGAGGATTTTGACCGGAGAGGAGCTTACATCGGATCGCGCGGAGAGAATTTCAGCTATGATGCCAGTGCAGTGTTGACCTATTTCTGGCAGCTTGACAAACACGTGGTTAATGCTAATCTCGGATGGAACTTACAAGAAAACGTAACCCGGGAGTTTACGGTAAAAACCGAAGGTTTCCCCAATGAGAATCTGGATTATATCAGTTTTGCAACCCAGTATGAAAAAGACGGTGCGCCTTCGGGGGATGAGTATACATCCCGTCTGGTGGGTTTTTTAGGAAATTTGAATTACAGCTATGACGAACGGTATTTGTTGGACCTTTCTTTCCGTGAGGATGCTTCTTCGCGTTTCGGTGCCGATAAACGGTGGGCGCCCTTCTGGTCGGCAGGTTTGGGTTGGAATCTGCACAATGAGGGTTTTCTGAAAGATGTAGCTTTTATCAATCGTTTAAAAATACGTGGGTCGTACGGATTGACAGGTAGTCAGAATTATAATCCCTATCAGGCGATGACGACTTATAAATATCTCACCGGAGAACGTTATCATCATACGGTGGGGGCTGAAGTAATGGCATTGGGGAACGAGAAGCTGGGATGGCAGCGTACGTTGCAGCAGAATTACGGTTTGGATATCGACCTTTGGGATGAGCGCATTAATTTCACAGGAAATTATTACATAAAATTATCAAAAGATGTTCTGACTTCCGTGACTTTACCTCCTTCTTTGGGTTTTGATTCTTATATGGACAATTTGGGTGAGGTGAAAAACTATGGTTATGAATTGAGCCTGCGGGTGGCGATTTTGAAGAATTCGGCCAAAAAGCTCTATTGGAGTGTGAATGCCACTGCATTGCACAATAAAAATAAATTGATGAAAATATCGAATGCCTTGAGAGCTTATAATGATTCGCAGGATGAGGATTCCATGGCGGACTCGAAAAAGAAAGAATCCAACCGTCCGAAGGTACGTTATATTGAAGGTAAATCCATGAATTCCATTTGGGTGAACCAGTCTCTGGGGATCGATCCGGCTACCGGTAATGAACTGTTTCTGGCCAAGAACGGGGATATCGTCACGGAATGGAATACAGACAACTATGTGATCGGCGGCTGTACGGATTCGGAATTGGAAGGGACTTTCGGAACAAACTTTCAGTGGAAAGGATTTCAGTTGAATATGATATTCCGTTACAGCCTGGGTGGACAAATCTATAACCAGACGCTGGTAGATAAGGTGCAGGATGCTGATTTGCGTGGTAATGTGGACCGGCGTGTGTTTGAAGAACGTTGGCAGAAACCCGGAGACAAAGTGATGTTCACCAAATTCGGACCTGGGATAAATGCCAATGCGACCAGTCTGACCAAACCGACTTCCCGCTTTATCGAGGATAACAATTATCTGGAATTGTCCACATTGAATCTGTCGTACGAATTCGGTATGCCCTGGATGAAGAAGGTGGGGTTAAAACGGCTGAAAGTCCTCTTTTATATGAACGACGTGTTCCGTGCTTCCACTGTGAAGCAGGAGAGGGGGATTGATTATCCGTTTGCCCGCAATTTTAGTGTAGGATTGCAGGCACGTTTCTAAATGTTTACGATTAATTGATAGAAGGTTATGAAATATACAATATTGAAATACGGCATGTTGGCAGGCACACTGTTGTTAGGTGGCTGTAATAATTGGTTGGACGTGGATCCCAAATCGCAGGTAAAACAGGAGGTGCTGTTTGAATCGGAGGCCGGTTTCCAGGATGCACTGACAGGTATTTATACAATAATGGCACGTACGGACATGTACGGAGGACATGAGACGATGGGATTTTTGGAGATGGTGGCACAGGTGTATACGGAAGTGGCTTCTACTTATGAGGATGTGTTGAAATACAATTATGAGGAGACAAATTCGGAAGCCTGCATTGATGGTTTTTGGAAAGGAAATTATAATGCGATAGCCAATTGTAATCAGATTCTGGCTCATGTAGACGAACAGAAAGGTGTATTCAGCAGCGGGGTGTATGAGGCGGTAAAGGCGGAGGCGATGGCTTTGCGTGCTTTCTTGCATTTCGATCTGTTGAGGGGGTTTGCTCCTTCCTATGGGATTGGTAAGGATGAACTTGCCATTCCATACGTAGATAAGGTGACGAACAAGCCTGTGGCGCAGTCGACGGTGGCAGAAGTAGTGGATAAGGTGATTGCCGAAACGGAGGAGGCGCGGAAACTGATCCGGGAAGTCGATCCATTGGGACCGTCTTATGAATCCTATACAGAGAAAGGGTATGATACGGATGATTATATCCAGGGTGGAGGATTTTGGCTTTACCGCAAATCGAAGTTGAATTACTATGGAATGACAGCTTTTCTGGCCCGGGTATATTTGTATAAGGGGGACAAAGTGAATGCGCTGGCATGTGCAAAGGAGGTCATCGAAAGTGGAAAGTTTTCATTGCTGGAAGAAAAACAGTTGCAGGGCGACAATACCTGGGGCTATTTGTGCAGTGAGAGTGAGTATATTTCTTCCCTTTATGTGTATGATATGGAAGAGGGGCGGTCGGATGTGTTTTTCGGAGAAGAGAGTACAATGAAATGCTATATCTCGGATGGCCGGCGTTCGATTATATTCGGCACGCCCGGTGTGGATATCGATTGGCGTAATCAAAACATGTTTGTGTTAAAGACCGGTGAGGCGAAGTATTATGTCGGCAAATACCGGGGGGTGAATCGTATTCCTCTGCTGAAATTGTCGGAAATGTATCTGATTGCTGCAGAAGCTTCGGGCGACAAGAGTTGGTTGCAGACTTTGCGCGACCATCGGGGATATGTAAATTATCCGTTGGAAGATAATTGCGATTTGGCGGCGGAAATAGAGGCTGAATACCGTAAAGAATTTATTGCCGAAGGCCAGCTTTTCTACTATTACAAACGGCTGAATTATGGCAAATTGCCGGAAATGTCGGAACCGATGGCAAATCATTACGTCTTCCCGATGCCGGATAACGAACTTGAATTTGGTGACATTAAATAAAAAAGACAGATGATGAAAAAGTTAGGATATATATTTTTGTGCATGGTGGCGCTGTGGGGGTGCCAGGATAATGCTGACTACCCGTTCAAAGGGAAAGATGCCGTCTATTTTCAGTTGCAAACAGACGATTATTATTGGACGGAAACTCTGGATAGCATGGTTTACACTTTTGCCGGTAAAGGGGTAGATGAGGATACATTGTGGGTCCGGGTGAATCTGCAGGGAGATGCGGTTTCACATGCCCGGGAAATTCTTGTCGTGACGGATGAAGAGAAGACGACAGCAGAAGCAGGGCTCCATTACGAAGCCTTGAAATCGGCCTACGAATTGCCTGCTGATTCCGTTTATACCAGAATACCCGTAATCATTTACAATAAGGATAAGGAGTTGGAAGAAAAGCAGGTGACGATAGCCCTTGCTTTGAAACCTTCTGATGAATTGGATCTGGGCATTACTGACCGGCAGACTTGCCGTCTTTTGGTATCTGATAAATTAGATAAGCCGCTTTATTGGGATGGAACGATTTCCTATGATTTCGGGGAATATTCCAGGAGGAAGCATGAGCTTTGTATTCAGATCTTGGGAATGGATTTCCCTGCCGAGGCAAGTGAGTATAGTGCAGAAAGCCGGATGTGGGATGTTTATGGGGCATATATGAGCAATTATTTCGAGGAAAACTATCCGGTTTATGATGAGAATGATAAAATTATAGAGCCTTGGTAATGAGGTGTGTAATCTGTAAAATAGATGTGATATGAAGAAAATATATTTATTGTTGGGTTTTGTTGTCTGTGCTTTGGCTTCCTGTCTGGAAGACAAGGGGAACGACCTTTATATCGAATTGAATGATGTGACCGTTGAAAGAATCCGCGATACGACGGTGGAACAGTATACCCGTTTGCAAATCGAACCGGAGATTACGACCAGTACCGGCGAGTTCGATGAGGAGAATTATACTTATCTGTGGTATATGTATACAACTTGGGTTGGGACTCCGACTTCGGCAGATACGTTGAGTCTTGAGAAAAATCTGGATGTGGAGATCAACAGTATTCCGGGGGAGTATTCTTTGGTGTTCAAGATAACGGATAAAGAGACCGGGGTGATGTATACTACGGAACAGGTTGCTTTGGTTACGGTGGTCAATTCCTATTCCAAGGGCATGATGGCATTGAGCAGCGAAGATGGAGAGGCGAGTGTGACTTTTGTGAATACCGTCGGTACGGTGACCGAGAATGCCTATAAGAAAGTGAATGGGGAAGCGGCAGGTAAGAACCCTACGGGTATCCGTTATGTTTCAGGCATGATATCGCAGGCGGAAGAAATGATCGTTATCATGACGGACGATGAGAAAGGCGGTACGGTGGTAAAGCCTCTCGATATGTCGTATGTGATGGATTTCAAGGATATGTTTTATATACAACCGGAAGTCATCAAGCCCCAATCCTTTGGAACTGCCGAAGTAACCTTGTATGAATATGTGAATAATGACGGAATTATCTATCGCCGGGAAAATAGGGAGAGTGGTTATCCGAAATACGGAGTGGCGGTTAAAGGGGAATACGACCGGATCGCTCCTTTTGACTTTTTTGATGCGACAGGTAGCTATGTGGCCTGGTTCTATGACCAGGGACGGGAACGTTTCATTTATTTGAACTGCCCACTGCAAGGTGATGTGATGATTGAATTGCAGGATATGTCAGGTGCGTTTAATCCCAACAATGTGGGGATGCAGATGTTGTGGGGAGGTGCATTCGGTAGTAATTATAAGTTGAGTAATGGGCGTATGGTGATGGAGGATGATGCCGGGGAACGCTGGATGCTTTCCTTTACTTCGAGCAAGGTTGACAATCAAGTTGTATTTACCCCTTTGGCGAAGACTCAACTGACCTATGAGGGGGCTCGTGAGGCTCATACCTTTACTACGGCTCAGAATGCCAATTTCCTGTATTACGGTTATGATAACAAGATTGCGTGCGTCAGTTTTTCTACCGGCAATCTGCTGAATGTGTATGAGATGGAAGGAGGAAACGTGGATTATATCGAATGTGACCAGGTGGGGAATATCAATCAGATGTGGGTAGGCATCAGCGATGGTTCCGGTACGGCCAAGTCCGGTTCTATCGTAGTACTGGAAATGAGTACGGACGGTTCGCTGAAAGAAGTGACGCGGTATAAGAATGTGTGTGGAAAAGTAGTCGATTTTGAATACAAGCAATAAAACTGTAAAAATGAAGAAAATACTGATTTTAGGGACCGCACTGTTGTGCGGTTTCCTTGGCCGGGTGGCAGCACAGGGGGTGGAGTTCCGTGATCTGACCTTCGGACAGGCGTTGGAACAGGCCCGGACAGAAAACAAGCTGGTATTTATGGATTGCTACACCAGCTGGTGCGGACCTTGTAAGAATATGCTGAAAAACGTCTTTACTTTGCCTGAAGCCGGTGAGTTTATGAATGCACATTTCGTTTGTGTAAAGTATGACATGGAAAAAGGCGAAGGGATCGGGTTGAAAAAACAGTTTGCAGTCCGTGCTTTCCCGACATTTTTTATTATCCGGCCGGACGGTACGGTGCAACACCGGTTGGCCGGAGGAAGTCAATGGGAGCGTTTCCGCGAACGGGTTGCAAGAGGATTGGAGGAAACGACTTCTTATGCTTATCTCAACGAACGCTATCAGCAGGGTAAGCTTGCCCGGAAGCAATACTCCCATTACGTTCAGGCTTTGAAAGATGCCGGCGATCGGCCTGCCGTGAAGAACGTTTGTATGGAAGTTTTCGGGCAACTGAGCGACAAAGCGAAATGCAGTGCAGAAAACTGGTATATTTTCGATCAGGAAATGGGACCGGCCGATCCCCGGTTTGAATACCTGGTGGATCACAAAGAGGCTTTCGACCGGACAGTGGGGCAGAAAATAGTGGATGAGAAGATTTATTCCGTTTATGGAGATGAATTGCTTGGCATCAATAATAGTAAGGATGCTGAATGGCCGGAAAGAATTGGCCGTATCGCCCATCAGATGCAAAAGATCGGTTTTGAGAAAAAGCCGGAGATCGAGAATACACTGGACTACGTGGTGGCTTATCTGAGTAAGGATATCGAAGGGGTGTTGAAAAATTTGGAAGAACGGACTGATTTTCCCCAATATGTGATGATGGATCTGGCTTTTCGTTTCGGTTTTATTGTTCAAGAAGGTACGGATGAGCAAGTAGTCCGGTATATTCAGTTGGGACGACGGGCCGAACAGCAGGCGGCTACCCCTCAGCTGGCCGGTTTGATCCGGGAGTATATGGACCGGTATGAAGCAGAACTGAACGACCGCAAGACTTATGCCGGCATACGGGGCCGGGTGACTCGCGAGAGAATGAATGAAGTGAATTTGTATAAGGTGGAAGACGGAAAAGAATGTCTGATCGCAACCTCGAAGGTGAGCCGGGACGGCTGGTATGGATTTACCTTCCAGCCTGAACGGAAAGGCTTCTATACGGTGGGGGGAAAGGAGAATCTGGATCGGATCCGTCTTTATATGAAACCGGGTGATCAGGGAGAAGTGAATTTTCCCGAAGATACTATCGTGATTACTGCGCGGAATACGCCGGAAAATCTCTTGCTTGCCCGTTGGGAAACGATGATGATTCCGGTACGGGAAAGAGTCGATAATCTGAAGTATGCTTTGTTCGATTACCGCGATTTCTTCCCTTATTTTATGAATTTCCTGCCACAGGCCCGTGAGTTTCAGGAAAAGCTGACGTTCCGGGATGAGACATTCGCACGCTTGGTGAAACAAACGATTGATTTCGACCTCGATTATTATGCTTTCCGGATTTTGAATGCCCTGAAAGCGGGTAAAGAAACCCATAAACCCAGTCGTCCTACTCCGGCCGATTACCCGGCCTATTACGAAACCATTGTTTCCCGGGATAAGTTAACGGATGCTTCGGTACTGGAACAACCTTATGGTTACGATTATCTGCAACGCTATACGACGTTTGCTCTGGCAAAAGAAGGAGAGAAGGACAATTTATCCAATCGGCTTAAATGGTTGCCGGATGATTTGCTGAAAGCGGAAATCGTGCTTTGGTATGCCGAACGTTGCCGGACTTATGAAAACTACCAGAAAATACTCAGTGAATATGGCAGTTTCCTGACAACTGAAAATCACCGGGAGCGGATGAATGCCGTTTCGGCCAGGCTGTATCAGGGGAAGAAGGGCGAAATGGCAGCCGATTTCACTTATCCCGACCGGAATGGTAAGCTGGTATCCCTGTCCGATTTCCGGGGTAAGGTTGTACTGGTGGACGTATGGGCTACGTGGTGCGGTCCTTGCCGTGCGGAAATCCCTCATCTCGTGAAACTGGAGAAAGAAATGGAAGGTAAAGATGTCGTTTTTATCGGTGTATCGATCGATCAGAAGAAAGATCACCGGAAGTGGCTCGAGGTTCTGGATCAGGAGGGATTGGGCGGTATACAGCTGTTTGCTGGTGTGTATCCGCAAATTATGAAAGACTATAAATTTACCACGATTCCCCGTTTCATGGTATTTGACCGGGAAGGGAAAGTGGTGACGACCAACTCCCCCCGTCCCTCGAATCCGGAGTTGAAGAAAATGTTGGAAAAATTATTGAATTCGGGTTTATAAACTGAGTTAATTCTACTTTTTAAATAGTTACTTTTGTAACTATTTAAAAAGTACGTTTTAAAATCTCCCGGATGTTGTCGGCTTTTCCCATGGTATAATAGTGGATAGCCGGGGCACCGTGGGCTAATAAATCCTTGCTTTGGGCTGTACACCATTCGATGCCTACCTGATAGATGGCTTTATTGTCTTTACATTTCCGGACTTCGTTCATCAGTTCCTGGGGCAGGTCGATACTGAAAGCCCGGGGGAGCATTTCGATGTGGGTTTGCGTCGAGATGGGTTTCAGGCCGGGGATGACCGGAACAGTGATACCGGCGGCCCGGCATTTGGCTGCAAATTCATAAAACCGGGTATTGTCGAAAAACATTTGAGTAACGATATAATCGGCTCCTGCATCTACTTTGCGTTTCAGATTTTCGATATCGATGTCTATATTCGGGGCTTCATAATGTTTTTCGGGATAAGCGGCGACACCGATACAAAAATTAGTAGGTACGGCATTTTTCAGACATTCGTCCAGGTAAATTCCCCGGTTCATATTGTGGATTTGTTCCACCAGTTCGCAACTGTAACGGTGGCCGTCGGGTTCGGGAACGAAATATTTTTGGCCGGGGATAGCATCTCCGCGTAAAGCGACTACATTCTGAATATCCAGGAAGTTCAGGTCGATCAGGTCGTTCTCGATCTGGTGTTTGCTGGCTCCTCCGCAGATCAGATGGGGGACGACTTCTACGGGAAACCGTTTCATAATCGCTGCTGCAATGGCTACCGATCCCGGCCGTTTGGTGATGGTCACTTTTTCAAAGGTACCGTCGGCCGTTTGGCGGAATTCTACTTCATCCCGGTGAAAGGTGATATTGATGAAGGGAGGGGCGAATTCCATCAGAGGTTCTATGGCTCCGTATAGTTTGTTGATATCGCTTCCTTTCAATGGAGGCACCAGTTCGAACGAAGCGAAAGGTGCCTTTTTCTGATTGATAATATCGATTACTTTAGTCATGATGTACTGGTTATGGGCGTAGCTTGCCCGGTTTTATAATCCTAATAATCTTTTTCCTTCTTCCAGGGTGATCGCCCGCTTCGTGCAATAGTCCGTCAACTGGTCTGTGCCGATTTTTCCAATGCTGAAATAACGGGCAGCCGGATGGGCGATGAGCATACCACAAAGACTTGTCGTCGGATAGATCGCATAAGACGTGGTCAGGGAAACCCCGATTTTCGACGGTGCATCCAATAGGTCGAAGACATCTTTTTTCAGTGAATGATCCGGACAGGCCGAATAGCCGAAGGCCGGGCGGATCAGGGACAAACCTTCACTCAATTGTTCCTGCATCCATTCGGCCAAAGCTTCGGTTAACCGGGCACATAAGCTTTCACGCAGCAGATGGTTGAAGTCGTGGCAGTTACAACCGCCCTGTTTGTCGGCGACTTTCAGAGCAAATAACCCGATGGTGGAAGTTCCGTAAGCCTTGGGACAGATATAATCGGATAAACTCAGGCATTCTTGCCCCGCTTTTTGTTGACGCAACATGGGGAGACGGTGACCGTTATCCAATACAATTTCGTCATCTTCTGCATAGGCATCGAAGAAGTTGACCACGATCGAAGCTTCGAATTCATTGCCGGCAATAACGGTGCCCAACATTTCCAGCGCGGCCTGGTAAGTACGGTCGGCTTCTTCATGCTGATGAATGATTTCCGGGAATTTACCTTTGAATCCCCAGAAATGGAAAAATGGAGTCCAATCGATTTTAGCGATCAGGTCCTGCAAGTCCATATTTTTTCCCAACAGATTGTGTTCCCCGAAACTGGCTGGCAACCGGTAACTTTCCCGGTCAAAGACAGGAGCCAGGGCCTGAGCTTCTGTATAGGGAAGCAAACGGTCCTGTTTGTGATAATATTGCCCTCGTATTTTTTCATGTTCTGATTTCACTTGTGAGAGGTAGGACGACCGGTCGGATAGTAGCCGTTTCATGATCCCTGCAGTCCGGGAGGCATCTCCCCCCTGGATGACGCCATAATCGTATCGGGGTGCCAGTTTTACAGCGGTATGTACGGTTGAAGTGGTCGCTCCGCCTACGATAAGCGGAATCCGGAGCTGCTCTTTCTGTAGTAACTCACACAAAGCTTCCATTTCGCTTAAGGAAGGAGTGATGAGTCCGCTGACTCCGATCAGGTCTGCCCGATGGGCTTTAGCTGCGGCAACGATTTTTTGGTTATCGACCATCACCCCCAGGTCGATGACATCGAAATTGTTGCAGGTCAATACGATACTGACGATGTTTTTACCGATATCGTGTACATCTCCTTTGGCAGTTGCAAGGACAACTTTAGGGCGCTGTATATTTTCTCCCGTACCGGCGTTGTGTTTCTCGATCTCCGGTTGTAAAATTGCGACAGCTGCTTTCATCGCTTTCGCCGATTTTACCACTTGGGGTAAAAACATTTTTCCTTCACCGAATAGTGTCCCCACTTTATCCATCCCCTGCATCAGGGGACCTTCGATGATTTCGACGGGAGAGGCATAAACGGTCAGCGCTTCGGCCAGATCGGCTTCCAGATACTCCGTATTACCTTTGATCAGAGCGAAATTCAGGCGTTCGGATAACGTACGGGTGCGCCATTCTTCATTTTTTATAGCCTTTCCGTCTGCGGTTTTCTGTCCCTTGATTTGTTCGGCCAGTTCGATCAGGCGTTCCGTGGCTTCCGGGTGTTTGTTCAATACCACCTCTTCTACTGCTTCCAGTAATTGAGGTTCTATCTCATCGTATACCTGTAACATGGCCGGATTGACGATGCCCATATCCATTCCTGCCTCGATCGCATGGTAGAGAAATACGGAGTGCATGGCTTCGCGCACCGGGTTATTTCCCCGGAAAGAAAACGAGAGATTGGAGACTCCGCCGGAAGTACGGCATCCCGGCAGGTTTGCCTTGATCCAGGCTATTGCCCGGATGAAATCGACGGCGTAATTATTGTGCTCTTCCAGGCCTGTTCCGATAGCCAGAATATTGACGTCGAAAATGATGTCTTCCGCACGGAAACCGGCTTGCCGGGTTAAGAGCCGGTAAGCCCGCTCGCAGATTTCGATTTTACGTTCATAAGTGACAGCTTGTCCCTGTTCGTCGAAAGCCATAACGACGACAGCAGCTCCCAAATGATGTATTTCCCGGGCTTTTGCCAGAAACAGATCCTCTCCTTCTTTCAGGCTGATCGAATTGACAATACATTTCCCCTGGGCATTTTTGAGTCCTGCTAAGATGGTATTCCAATCCGAAGAATCGATCATCAGGGCTGCCCGGGCAATATCGGGGTCATTGCTGATATAACGGACGAAAGCAGACATTTCGAGAGCACTGTCGAGCATGGCATCGTCCATGTTGATATCGATAACCGATGCCCCGTCCTCGATTTGTTTCCGGGCGATCCGGGCAGCTTCTTCATAAGCTTTGGCGTGGATGAGTTTGGCAAATTTAGCGGAACCGGCAACATTGGTCCGTTCACCGACATTGATGAAGTTATTTTGGGCTTTATCGACTACGACGTTGTCTAGACCACTTACCACAAGCTGGGCCGGGATAACCGGAATCTGTCGGGGAGAAATGGCTTGAAGGGCTTCACGTATGGCCCGGATGTGCTCCGGAGTAGTACCGCAACACCCTCCCGCGATATTGAGTAAACCTGCTGTCGCCATCTGTTTCAGGCAGGAAGCCGTTAGCTCCGGGCTTTCATCATATTCTCCCATTTCGTTGGGAAGACCTGCATTAGGATAAATACTCAACGGACAAGGCAGCGTCTTGGATAAGCGTTCGATAAACGGCAATAAGTCGGTGCCCCCGAACGAACAATTCAATCCGAAACTGAACAGCGGGTAATGGGATACAGTGGTGTAAAGTGCTTCTAGGCTCTGTCCGGTGAGCGTCCGCCCACTTCTGTCGTTGATGGTGGCCGATAACATGACAGGGAGTGAAGTCCTTTTTTCTTCCTGTACCTGGGTAATGGCATAAAGGGCTGCTTTTGCATTCAGACCGTCGAAAACGGTTTCCACTAACAAGAGATCTACTCCGCCGTCGATTAATCCGCTTACCTGCTCTGCATAAGTCGAGACCAGGGTGTCGAAGTCCACAGGACGGAATTCCGGCCGGTTGACATCCGGTGATAGTGATAATGTCTTGGAGGTCGGTCCCATACTGCCGGCTACATATACCTGGTGTGAAGCTGCGCGAGCTTCCGTTACGGCTAATTTCGCTCCCGCATAGCTTAAGCGGTATACTAGCTTTTCTCCCTGATATTCGGCTTGTGAGATGGCGTTCGAGTTGAAAGTATTGGTTTCGATAATATCGGCTCCTGCTTCGATATACGACCGATGAATCTGCCGGATCACTTCGGGACAGGTCAGGTTCAGGATATCGTTGTTGCCTTTCAGGTTTACCGGATGGGAGATAAATTCACTACCGCGAAAATCGGCTTCTGTCAGACCGTATTGCTGGATAGCTGTTCCCATGGCTCCGTCGAGGATCAGAATCCGCTTCTTGATTTCGTCTTGTATCATAGTTGTACGTTCGTTCAATTCAAAAAAGTTTGAGTTCAAAATTACCGCATATACCTAATTTATCGTCTTTGATCGCAATAGCGGCCAGTATGTCTTCCTGCTCCCTGATTTTTTCGATGCAGGTCTGAACATCCTCCGCTGTCTGAATTGTGTTGGCGAAAGCGGTTGCATAAGTGTCGGCCAGCATCACATCCGAACAGACAATCATCACTGCATCGGCTTTACCGAAGCTGAGTGACGGACCGACGGTTCCGGAAGAGGTACAAATCCCGAGGGGGGCATAGGCTGCCTCGATATGCAAACCGACCTTTTCAGACAAGGGGGAGGAACCGGCAAATACCGAAATATCCATATCCTGACAGAGGTCGGCATAAATATCCCCTCCGTTTTCGACGATCACTTCTTTTATACCGAATCGTTTTTTCAGGTTTTCTCCTACTTTCAGAGCGACGGCGCCGGCTACGGCACTCATCGGGCCGATACCGCTTGTTTGGGTTACCCGCGACATCTCTTTGAATATGCCGGGAGCATCCCCGCTTGCCTGAAAGGGGGTTAAAGCCTGGGCATAATCCGGGTGTGAACCGATCCAACGGTCCATATCCGTCCGTAATTCCCGGACAAATCGTTCTGCACAGACTGGTATTTCCGGTTGCCAGGAACCCCGGTCCACGCCGATACACAGATCGGTTTCTTTATAAGCTATGGTAAAATAGCTCCAGCGATCCTGACGGAAATGCTTGCGATAGGTACGATCGATATATTCCATACGGCATAGGGTAAATTCAGGCTTCGGCAAATTCGATCCGGAATAGTTTGAGAGGACAAGCTTTCAAACATAATTTGCAGGCAATACATTTTTCCGGATTGAAATGCAGTTTCCAATCCGGTGCCCCTATGGTCAACGCGTGGGAAAAGCAGGCCGATACACAGTTGCCACAATCGATACAGAGGCTCGCGTCATACGATACTTTACTGGATACCGGACTTACCGTAACTCCGTTTTCGATTAAATAGGCGATACCCTGGTCCAGTTTGTCGGTATTGGCTTCGAGTTCGACTAATAGATTACCGGATTTCCCGGCTTGTATTTCGGCTTTCAGTATATTGATCCGGATATCGTATAATTTGACCAGGTCATAGGTCAGTGATCTGTCGGTAGCATCTACCGGGAAGGATAATACAACTTTCTTTATCATGATGTTTCTAATTGACAAGGTTTTAAATTTTAATCTTCAATGGCTTTCAATCCGTTCAGGCTGGCTTGTACAGGCATTGGCCGTACCGGTTCGGTGAGTAAAAATTCACCTTTCTGAATCCAGCTTTTCAGTAAATCTGCGATTTCCCGGGCTTTGGCCAGACTGGAAAGGGGCGCTGTTCTTACTTTATGGCCATTGATTTCGATAGTACCACTTTGTAGAGCGGCATAATTCGTTTTTCCCAGGATTTGATTGCCATTCCCATAATCGACGACAGTCGTTTCGATTTGTTCATTCCGGATAGACACTCTTTTGGCCAGATCTTCGTCCAGAATAGGGATAGGAATTCCGATTCCGACATATAAGGTGATACCGTATTTTTCGATATATGCCCCCCGGAGGTATTGGGTGCTCATGTTTTTCAAGTCACCCACAACGGCTATCGTACGGGCATTACTAGTGGGAATACCGTGTTCATTTACCGCTTTGGAAGTGTTGAACTGAGTGCCGTTCCAGGTGACATAACCGTCTGTACCGCAAAGGAAAATATGAGTTCCCAACCCGATGGTCCGGCATTCCGGATCGTTAAGCAAGGGCGATAGCTCACCGGCAGAACTGTAAGAGGCATTCCTCATCTTAGGAAGCAGCGTACCCATGTAGGTATATTTGATCTGATCGGTGGTGTTGGTCGCTACATTATAGTTTTGGTAACAATTTCGCGGATTGTATAAGATAGCTTCATTGATGCAATTCTTGTTGATAATAGCTTTTATATGTTTGCGGGGATAACAATCCGTCCCTTTTCCCCAGGCTTCCAGTGTAATGTCTTTACCATTGACCAGGTCTTCGATGATATGGGCTCCGCCATAAGCCGGAGAGGATGGGTTACAATCTGTAGCGCCGACATAAGTATCTACCGCTGCCAGGCCACCACTGACCCGGACGCCGTTCAATTCGATCTTCTCCATCCGGATAGGGGGATTGGAATGACCGAAATTCAAAAATGCACCCGAAGAACACATCGCTCCGAAAGTGGCGGTGGTTACTACGTCTACTTTTTCTGCAATTTCTTTGGGTGATAATGTCTTGGATAATTCGGATACTTCTTCAGCTGTCAGTACTACGGCAGTCCCTTTTTTTATCTTTTCATTGATTTCTGCGTAAGTTTTCATTTTGTCGTTTTTTTTTGAGCGTTTCATGTCTGGGGCGTTTACCCTTTAAATTGGTCAGGATATAGTTCGGATTCGACTATACCACTATAAAATAAACATTAAACCGAATGTTTATTAACGGGGCTTGCCAACTACTACCTGGTAGTATCGTAAGCCGATAAATCGGAATAGGGGGTATAAAAGATCAGCGCATGCAGCGCATGTCCATAGAAGATACAAAAAGAGAGAAGAATTTGAGATTCCGGTTTCTCCGGTCGGTGATGTGGGTTAAATAATC
>ENA-UOJD01001890-UOJD01001890.1-human-gut-metagenome-genome-assembly--contig:-P48-NODE-1890-length-18992-cov-31.520515_pt1 | contig 18992 bp, 21 predicted proteins | sample MGYA00242342_ERZ723889 | MGnify/ENA metagenome assembly ERZ723889
ATCGATTATCGAGAAACAATGATTGTTTATTATTGTTTCTCATTGTTTACTGCTGGTCCCTGCCACGGGGGCCAATATCCCCGGCTTGGGGACACAAAAAACCCGGGCTCCCCTAAGCCCGGGACGGAGTAGTTTCCTAAAATTTCCAGCTAAAGCCAACCTCATATCCCGATCGGGTCAGCTCGAAGTCCCGCATATAGGATATGTCTACTCCGAAATTCCTGTAATATATGCCTCCCCCAGCCCCAACCTGCCCGAATGAGTTAGCCGAAGCTCTCAGAAAGGGGGACCATTTCTGGGACCTCGTCTCTTTGATTTGTTCTCGGACGGGGATATACTTGTACGTAAGATGTTGGAGAGTGTTGTATTGGACTGTAGCTTCCCAGTCAAATTGGCCAATTTTGGGATCTTTGAAGAATGTTCCAGCGTATTTCCTGGTCGTATTCCAGTCCAATATTGTCCTTTTCACGCTCTCTAGAGTATCCACCTCCTTTTGGTCCTCCCCAAAACCCCCTCCATTTGTGATTTCTGGGGGTGTTTGGGGAACCTTTTCATCCTGGCCCTTATAGATATATATCAATTTGATTGGATTCCTAAAACCCTCCCATTTTGGAACCAAATCCGGGACTTTGACCTCCCCCTGAATTGGGGGTAAATCGACGTACTTTATAACGGTCTTTTCCTCGACTGTTTTACGCCCGATTATAAAGCCTATACCTACAAGAACTATTGTGCAGAGTACTCTCTTTAGTAAGTCCATATCGTGTCCTGCGGGAGGGTTTTAGAAGCATCTACGTGGATAAAATTCCCGTCGATGCCTATCCTCCGGATCCGCAATGCAATGGCTGCCCGGAGGATCTTCATCCGATTGGGGCCCGAGGCACACCGGATGTCCACTGCCAAACCTTCGGTGTGAGCACTGTTGCCGGACCGTCCTTTGGCCTTATCGTGTTCTTTGGAACGATAAGCACAATTGAGGACGAGAGGGATGCCTGCCTTTTCACGGAGGTCATCCAGGAGATCGAGGAAGTCCTGGTCCATGTCTTCGATGGAGCAAGACGGATTGCATCGCTCGAATTCTTCGGGCTTAAAATACTTACTTGTCTTCATGGCATTCAAAGTCTATTTGAGTTTTCTTGCTGACCGATCTCTCCATGTATGACCGGAGAGCTCTGAATATGGGGTGATTGGAAATTATAGCTGAGTTTTCAAGAAAGCTCCAGAACTCTGTTCCGACCACAAAAGCAGCGAAGAAGTTGGCAAGGTTGAGACCCCCCAAGTTCGGGAGGACATGCACGTCAAGCATGTAGGCCATGCCAATACCGATAATGCTGAGCCCCAACTTCCAACACGTGTCCCACATTTTCTCGCTTTTGAACACATATTTTTGATGGGCTCGTTTGTGGCGCTTGTAGTCAGCAATATTTCCAGTTATGAAGTCGACGATAATGGCAATACAGACACAGAGGATAAGGACCTGGACCGGAGCTAAAAGCCCCCAAAACCCCGCAATGCTCCCGCATATCCATTTTCCCGCTCTCATGACTTCCTCCTCCATATCTGTTAAACTTATAATTTATTACGCCCTATAATCATTTTACGAGACGGGGACTCCTTGTATTCAGTACATGGAGTCAGTAACCGCAGAGCTTTAAGGTGATTTATAGCCTTCTCGAGGTAGGCTTCCCCGATGTTCCGTGCTTCGTTCGAGCTACGGATGATGATGTTGTCTTCTACTCGAGTGCTGAATTCGCCATCTTTGTACCTCACCCCGAAGGCAGTGGGATTGATTGGATTGTTGACGATGAATCGGGAATACGCAATGTATGCAATGGCGATCTTGAGTCCTTCGCTTCGACCATCCCCGGAACAGCCACCATCATAATACCCGCCTTCCATGGCGGCAGTGTACTGATCTTTTGTAATGGTTACGTCCCCGTATTGGAAAGGACCGGGGCCGGAAAAGTCTGTCTCGTCGAGCCATCTGTAGAGATTGGCTCCTATGGCATCCACCAGTCTGAGAGTCTCAGCCTCCCGGATGTATGGCTCCAGTCTGGCCGGGTCGTTGATGTTCTCGGCTATCGGCCGAACATTCCGAAGGTCGTTAGAGTTGAGTATCATCGGGCATGAGTTTTATAATCTCCTCGTCGTAAAGCCCATAAATGAGCTTGAGCATGTTTCTCTTCTGAACAGTGGAGAGCATCTGGTCCCGGATAATCTCCAGTACCTGAGTCATGTTGTCCTTGCCAATTCTGTCTGCTATAGACTCGCCGGCATTGTAAGTGAGAGACTGAATAGCGAAGTCGGGATTTTCCAAAGGAGCCCACCAGTACTCAAAGATTGATACGAAAGTCTCCTCCAACTGCTGACGCTCCCGGACTGTAACAGAGTTGTAGTACTTGTAGGCATTGGTCATGAGATCAGCCCCAAAGTTAGCCCCCACGTCAACAGCTCGAAGAATGGGAGGCTGCTTGAAGGCTTGACCGATGTTCTCCGGGATGACTCTCTGCGTTACTTCGAATGCTTTGTCATAGTTCTCCCCGGAGAACCTTATGAACTGGGGCACCTCATCTTTGGACTTGCACTGTATGTACCACAGTTGAGAAGTGTTCTCGTCTCCTTGAAACTTGTTGAGCTCTTTCTGGGTCTCATTGACTTGGGACTGATCTTGAGTCTCGTCCTTGATGTCTACCAAGATCCCAGCTGACAAGAAGTTGGAGCATGCGTTTCGACCGGCTACATTGGCAAGTGCTTCCTCAGTTCTCATGTCTGTCATCTCAGCGATGAAGATGGGGACCGGGTAAGAGGGACTGCCTTCAGAGTCTCCGGAAAAGTAGAGGATCTGGCCATTGTAGTTGTCCCATCCGCCAGCTTCTTCTACCTGGTTCAGGATAACCTCCGGGTCCGGGTTGAAGAGGTGAAACCACTCAATGTCGGACGGGGACCACCGGGACCTCGTCTTGTCTCGGTGACCCCAGTCAGGATGATATGCCGTCCGGCCAATGAATCCACCGTCGTCTGCCTTCGCAAGTCGGAGAGACTCGAACGGAATGTGGTGGATCGAACTGACGCGGAAGTTCATATTGTAGTTAACATGGATGGCGAACCCATGCCATAACGTGAAGTCTTTGCATACCATGCGGAGGATCTTGTCAAGCTTCTCCCCTTCTTTGTTGACCCGCAATTTGTAGATACCCGGATCTTTGAACCCGTGACCGTATACGAAGTCATTGTATATGCTCAAGCAGGCATTGCCGGTCTTTGAAGCCTGAACAATCTCGCTGACTGTCTGGGGAAAGTCGTTGGTATCTCCGTATGTTTGGATGCCATATTGTCTCCAGTCCCGGGATTCGAACTGAGGAGCTGATTTGATCTGTGCAACTTTCATACTGGCGTAATTTTAATAGTAGGAGGGACGGGAAGCGACCCCGTCCTATTACCAGTCCTATTTGGACCCTCCTTTTTTGGCTCCCTTCTTGGGAGACTCCAAAACGGGATTGACTACCCGGTTGTAAGCCTCTTCGATCTCCCCGGCAGACATTTGCGAGTCTGCATAGGCTTCTTTGATGGCTTCCAGATCCATCCCGGCGTCGATGAACTCCTTCACCTCGGTGTCGATGTCGGCGGGTTTCTCCTCGGGCTTCTCCTCGGGCTTCTCCTCGGTCTTCTCCTCGGTCTTCTCCTCGATCTTCTCCTCGGTCTTCTCCTCGGCGGATGCCGAGTCGAGAATGGCATGGATTGCCTCCATGGCTTTGGAGTACTCATCGAGCTTGGCGTTCAGCTCTATCTGTTTCTTGTTCAGCTCTTCGAGTTCGGCTTTCACGGACTCGATCTGCTTGCTCAGAACCTGAGCCTGACGCTTCTTGATTTCCACGTCCTTGTCCGGCATTTCCTTGCCGTAACGTGCCATGAACTTCTCCAGCCGGTCGTTCAGATCTTCGGGGACCCGGGTGAAGTACGAAAGAGCATCCTTGTTGAATGCGATGTGGTACAAGCAAAGCTCCTCCGTGATGTTTCTCGGAGTGAGGATCTTGCTGAACTCTTTGTTGATTGGGTCGTGGAGCAGAGTACCTGCTCGGAGTTCGTAATCGGGGTGTGCTACGTTTTTCATTTGTTGTTCTGTTATTCGTCTTAATGCTAAGTCGGCTTCGATCAGGCAGAAGCCGCATCGGGAAACTGACTTATTCAAAAAGTATCGAGAAAGTTCATCTACTTCTCGATGGAGAGCGGGGTTCTTTTCCAATTCCAATGTATGGGCCCGATAGGCTTCGCCTTTCAGGGACCCATACTTGGATTGGTAAGCTCTCAGTCTTTCGAGCATGTCAGTCATAGCCGTTACTGTTTAGGCGTTCCGGCGTATGTGGTGAGAATTACTACGTATTCCCCGTTGACATAATCCTTACGGATGTCTGTGTCAACGATACTTGTTCCCCAATTTGCTGTAGTCCCGGCATTGCCCTTCGGGTATTGAAGAACGGGAGGATTTGCAGCTGTTTGGCCAGTGTCGTTCAGGAACACGTAATTTGCCGGAAGCCCGCACCCCGGGAATGCCTCTGCCGGCTTGGTGGAAGTTGGTGCAGGAGGCATGGTAACCTGTCCGGGAATGTTGGTACACGAGGACCTCTGCAGAGTGAGTGGCACGTCGTTACCAATTTTAGCCGAACCTTCTGCCGGATAAAATCGGAGAATAGCCGGTACAGTACGTTCCGTTCCGCCAGCCAGAAGCCCGTCTACCATGAGGTCTGTGGTCTTCTCATCCGTGTTGAAGAGGCTCATCGGGAGCGAACCTTCCTGAGCGATGGTACCGTTGGCCAGAGTTACCTGGTAAGCGACGCCGTCGGTCATTTCGGTCGTGACCGTGATTTCGGTGAGCTCCAGACCCGAGTCCCAGCCATACGCCTCGTACTTTGTGTCTCCGTTGTCTCCGGTGTCGTTGTTCTCGACGATAGCGATGACGCGGGCATTGGTCAGGCCGTTTACGAACTTCTTGGCTGCTTCCGACTTCTTGAAGATTCGGACGACCACGTTGTGCTGGTGGGTCTTGAGATACGTGCCAGCATTGATGGTGTCCGAGCCAACTGTTGCGTTGGGCAGCGAGTCGACTTCGTAACCAGTGGCACCGGCCTTGAGGATGAGCGAAGAGATAACGTTGTTAGTTACAACAGACTTCGATTTGTCGACGTCCGAGTAGCTGAGGAGAATCACCCTGGCGGTGGTGCCGGCGATTGCCGGCTTACCACACACCTGGTTGGTGAATCCTGTTTTGATTTTAGAACAATCAAGTCCTGCCATTTTCTTAGATTTTTGAGGATTAGATACCTACCGAGAACAGATCCGGGTTAGTGAGCTTGGCATCCGCCCGACCCATGAGTTCTACGTAGACTACGCGGTCTTTGTACTCGTACCAGATCCGCATCTTCTCGAAGCTGTCGATTGCATCAACACCTATGCCGAGCACGCTCTTCGAGGTGAAGAGAATTCGATGGGGGTTGTTGAGCTTCGTGCCAGTGTCTTCCGACGTAGCGATGATCTTGTCCCAGATGGGCATTGCGATGACAGGGATGCCATTGAAGCTGAGAGCCTCCATGCCATTCAGCAGAGCTAAGCGAGCCGATTCGAGGCAGCAAGCGTCCATAAGAGACTGCTGATAGGCATCGTAGACCGACTGGGTAACGAGGATGAATTTGTCAGACTGCTGACGGAGCAGAAGCGGGGCACTGAACACGACCGACTGAATGTACTCCTTGGCCTTGTCCGGAGTAAGCTTCTGAGCTGCGTAAGATGCCCCGGCATTTTCCGTAATTGTTGCTCCGCGCTGGGACGGATTGGCTGTAACCTGCGTGGTAATCTGTTTCCAGAAACCGTTGATGATGGTGAAGAATTTCAGGTCGAGACCGTCCGTAATGATACCACTGTTGGTAACATTCTTGGCGTCCTTGTCGTTGAACCAGAACAGGCGGTACCAGAAGTCCATAATGGAGCGCTCCAGAACCTCAATGACGATGTTCATGTAGTCCGTATCCGTGAAGTCCGGAATGTCGACGCCGGTGCGGAGAGAGTAGATAGTTGCCGACTGTTGAAGGTCAGTGTAACACTGGGACAGGAGGATCTCCCAGATGCCGGGCTCCCATTTCAGCTTGCGGGTGTTGATGTTCCACGGCTGAGGAGTCGGGTTACACCCGGTGTTGACAACGCCGACCATGCCACCCTCACCGATGTAACCCACCTCGGTGTTAGTGACGATGTCGGGGAAGACTGTGTGAATGGAGTTGATGTCAGGACCCTGAATGGTGTCCTCCATAATCATCTCCGAGATTGCCTGAATGACCCGTCCACAAAAAGTGAACTTATCCATGTCGAGGAATCCGCCGTTTTTAACTGCCATAGTTCTTAAAGCTTTTGAGTTTGACTACTTGAGGATCTTTTTTGCAGCGTTGACCTTCTGGAGCTTTTCGCGAGCTTCGTTCTTGAGGTCAGCTGCCGAGGGTTCGGGCTTCTTGCCTCCGGGCAGAACCGTCTTGCGGTTCTTCGGGCGGTAGTTGCTACCACGGAGGTTGCGGAGTTCGTTCTCCTGCTCCTCGATGAGGTTCGTTGCCTCGTCGAGCATCGCCTCCAGTGCTGCAACGCGGTCCTCGAGAGACTCGGTGTCCTCCATCTCGATGCTGGTGACGATGTTGTCCTCGACAGTAACCACCCGGCCGTCTTCCAGAACGACAGTGCCCGACGTCTCGCCGTTGGCGAGAGTTGCCTCTACACCTTCGGCCAGATTGTCCTCTTCACCTACGGTCTGGAGAACGACCTGACCCTCAGCATCCAGATAGTCGAAGTTGGCGGGAGCGCCTTTCTTGCCATTCCGGAATGCCTTGACTTTGCTCATGAATTTTTCATAAGCGCTTTTTTCGTTTTTTGCCATAGCATTAAAAATTTGGTTTGTGTTGTATGAATTGATTTTGGAAATGAATCCCAAGTCAAGAAGTGATTTGGCATCATGGATGCGTTCCTCATGCATGACATTGCGGAGCCGTTCCCGGTCCTGACCTGTTCTCTCGACGTACACGTCGAGAATAGCCTCCTCCTCCAGAGCAAGCTCCTCGGCAATGCTACGAGCATCGTCGGAAGTGAGCCAATCCCCGACCGGCATGTATACCCGATGGATGAGTGCCCGGCAATTCCTGTTTGCCGACCGGTTCTCTGCCGGAGCTGCCAACAGGATGCACACTGCCATCGAGTGGCATCCCCCGACAATATTTGTATATATCGTCCTCCCGCTCATGCGAAGAAAATCGTAAATCTTGAAGCCCTCCTCAACAGAGCCCCCGTCACAGTCAATGTTGATGCACACCTCCTGTTCGTCGGGGTGTTCATCAAGTACCCGGCGGAAGGTCTCCACTGAGCAGATCTCCGAAGTGCCACCCCAGAGTTCCATCATGACCCGATTCTCCTCGGAATCGATTGCGCCTTTTAAGTTGATGAATATCATGTGCCAAATTATTTCGATACAAATATAATTATTCCTAATAGATATTGAAATACTATTTGTGCTGGATTGTTTAAAAATTAGCCCGGTCCTGAATCTGCACGTAGTTAGCATCTTCCCTCCGAATATCTTCGATTGTAGCAATAACTCTCACCTGACCAAATGCTTTCTGAATTGCTCTCTCCATGTCAAGTCGATTCATGGGATCTGATGTCTCAGCAAATGACCGGAGAGCATACCCCCCGTCGGATCCAACTTTCGTGAAAGGAACACCACCCCCGAGTTCGTTTATGGCTGACAGGAGAGGGAGGAACATACGGCTCGACTTCTTGTTAATGATGGTCTCTCCTCCTTCGGCCTCAATGTGCACTCCTCCAGCGGCATGACTGGGTCCCTCAATGTATTTACCTCTTGCGGCTTTCGGCAGAGGAGCTGCCCAGAGGGCTGCCAACTGAACTGCTCCCAAAGCCGCAGCTGCTGCAATGAACGGGATAGCCAAAGGGAATCCCATTTTAGCCGATGCCATGATGGAGATGGCAGTATTGATGCCAATCTCGAAGGATCCCATTGCCCTCTCCCGGATAGCTTGTTCCCGTTCGATTTTGGCCAACTCCTTCTCCTTCTGTTTCTCCATCTTGATTTTCTTCTCGTTGTACTGGGCCTCCGTGATTTGGCCATTAGCGTACATATTCGCCAATGCCTGTTCCTCCCGGCTGTATTGTTCTTCTACCTCCTGAACTCGTCGCTCCCCCAAAGCACTGGCCAAGTCGTTGAAAGCATTGGCGAAGCCGGAGGCCATTTCTGCATACTCCCGGAGTTTCCCGATCCGCTCCTCCCATAAAGACTCCTCATTCTCCGCCATCGCGAGTTGAATCTGAGCAATGGCGTCCTCGTTTCCTTGAGCTGCTGCCAATTCAGCCTCCAGATACCTTTTCCGGATCTCATACTTGGACTTGTGATTTAACTCGGCTTGAGCGAGCTCCTTGTCGAGGTCCATTTGCTGGAGACGAAGATTGTTGGCTCGGAGCTGGGCCTCCTGCTCATAGGTTTTCTCCCCGGCAGCTTTCCTGGCTTCGATTTGCTTCTTGAGCATCTCATTCTCGAGCTCCAGCTTCTTCCTTTCGTTGTCCGCTGCCTTCGAGAGGTCCTCGGCATACTGTTCGTTTAGAGTTTGGTTGAACCGGTCAAGTTGCTGTTTGGTAGCGTCCTCGCGGATCTTTTTGATTTCGTCCTGGAGGTTTTGTTGGATCTGTTTCTCGAGTTCGGCTCTGTTGACCAGGAACTGCTCATAAGCGGCATACTCTTTCTGGTATTCCTCCTCGCTCATACCTCTCACGAACTGGGGAGGCTGAATGTTGGCCAGCTCCTTCATGGCGTCCTGGTACTTCTGAGTAACCTGAGCAATCTGCATATCGACTGTGCCTCCGGAAGCTACAGCCAATATGTTTGCTCTCACCCCCGCAAGGTAGTCATTGAGCTGTTTGGCTTGGTTCTCGTAGAACTGCTTGTCAGACCGAGCCATGGCATTCAGAGCCGTCTGATACTCCTTGTTAGTAATTTTGCCGTGAGCTTTCTGGAGAGCCAGACGTTCCCGGGCTCCATCCTGAGCTGCCTTGTAGAGCTTTTTCTCATACTCCATCCGGATGGCGATGCTCGTAGATTGGAATGTTGTTTGGAACCTGAGATCGTCTTCCCGGATCTTCTGCATGGCTTCCGAGTTCCTCAAAGCAACTTCCAGAGCCTTATCGGCGATGGACTGCTGAGCCTCCCGATTGGCTATTGCAGTCTCGAGAGCCAAGTTAGCAACTGCGGCTCCCTCATTCTCAATTGTCCGGAACAGTTCTTGGTATCGGCCTTTCAAGTCGTCGAGTTCCTTTTTGGCCTCCTTGTATTTGTCCAAGCTTCCTGACCACGTGTTGAGTTCCTCCTCCTTGGCTGCAATCACCTTCTTCAAGGAGTCGAACTCATCCATTGCAGCCATCTGTCTTTGACGAGCTGCATTCATTTCAATCTCGCGGAGCTTGTTAGCTGTTTTAAGCTGAGCTTCGGCAATCTGTTCCGACGTGGCATGATTGGCTTTGAGATTTTCTATTTCTCTCTTGCCCCGGATCTCCTCGGCTTTTGACAGAGTGTTCCGCTTGGTCTCGATCTGATCCAGTACGTATGTGGAGGCTTCGGCAGCTCGATTGTATGCCTCCATTGCCCGTGTTGCTCTCTCCTGAGCTTCCGTATTACTGTTAAATGCGCTCGTAAGAGCAACCACTCCAGCCACCAATCCGCCCACTGCCGCTGCCACTAACACAACAGGATTGGCAGCCAAAGCCGCGTTCCAAAGCCATGTGGCAGCTGCTGCTGCTTTGGTGAGGATGTTGCCAGCTCCTTGTACGGCATTTTTAGCAGCTATCGCTTTCGTCTCGGCGAGAGTCTGGTTGATGCCAACCAGCTGAACCAAGTTGGATGCAGCACGATAAGTGGCTTCTGTCTTGGAGAGAGCTGCTTGGAGGGAAGACAAAGAGGAGAGAGCTGTGATGATGGTTATCATCTTCGTCATGGTAGCATTGAGTTCCTCGTTCTCGCTCCCCAGTACCTGAGTGGCTGTGGTCCAAAGGCCCCATACGGAAGTCAAAGCTGACGTGGCGCTGGTAACTGCCTGTATGGTTTCAGTTCCTTTACCAACGTTGGATATAGCTGTATTGACCAGGTCCTCAGCTCCTTTCAGTTCACCGGCTCGTTTAATCATCTCCTTGAACGTCTCAGAACTCGTATCCCCGGACTGAGCCATCTGGATGAGTGTCTGGGTAAGGTCGGAGAGTTCCTGCTTTAGGTTCTCCGTTGCCTTCTCGTAGTTACCAACTGACCGGCGATAGTCCCCGAGTGCCTCCTCCTGAGCTTTGAGCTCCTCAGTGGTCTCTGCAATACGCTTGCCGAGTTCGGCTTTACGGGCTGCGTCCTGCATCGAATTTCCTAACTCTGCAAACTCGGCATTGTCCAAAGCCAGCTGGGTTCTAAGTTTTGCTAAACTTGCCTCCTGTTGGTTCTGGAGCTTAATGTTGTTCTGGATTTGCTTCTGGTACTTGTTCGCCTCGCTGTTGATTGCCTTGATCTGGTTGTCAAGCGCATAATATTCTTGAGCATTCTCCTCAGTTACTTTGCCGAGAGCCTTCTGCTGATCTCTCAACTCCTGGGACCGGAGTTTCAATTCGGCTAACGTCTTGAGGGCATCCTCAGCTGTTACACGGACGTTGTAAATTGTATTTTTCTGTTCTTCGGCCATATCACATTCGTATTAGGTCTACTTTGGTTATCTTTCCAGCTTGGAAGTTGTTTATTTTCGAAACGTAGAACCAGAACCCATGCTCTTCTAACCATATCGGGTTGAACAAGTCCAGACTTTGGATGTCGAGCGAGTCCAGAAGGATCTGGGTCTGTAACATCTTCGGGCTTTTGAGGATATTGTTGATGAGCTTGTCGTAGTACTTAGGAACGTAGTAATTCAAATTTTTGAAATACGCCGTATATAGTCGTACCCGGGTAAGGGTGTAGCCTACACTCACCTGGGGCCACATATAGTCAGACTTATTTATGTGGACGACCATCGGCTTACTGGGAGCATTGTACTCCCAAGTTGTCTCGGTCATTTCACCGTTCTCCATCCGACCTCTATTGATAGTCCAGATCGGGTAGTTAGCAAGTGTGTGGGTCTTGCTCGTACTGTCCTCGTCATAGAGAGTTTGGTTGAGTCCTGCCAAGAACCCAATTTGGAACAGGAGTTTAGTGGGCTGGAGGTTGACGTCCGGGATGCTGAACTTGTACGAGTCAGTAACATTGTTGTCCTTGTTATCCTCCAGCTTTATCTCGTTGGACTGGGCATAGCTGGATAACTGGAAGGTAAGTTTTGTGTCCTTGCCTTTTATCAGCTTGTCAGACCAATTCTTCCCGGACGAGCTTCGTCTGTTGTAGAACTCCTGAACCGAGTATGCTCTTGCTACTTTGGTAGCGGGATTCACGTCGATGGTTAGCCCGAACAGCTGGAAGAAAGCTTTGACTATGTCTCCCAAGCTCTTAAATCCAGTCGAGGCCAGGAGGTCATAGGTTAGCCCGGGCTGGGGCTTATCCCCCGGCGAAGTTTCCGGCACGGGAGCAGTAATGCTGACCGGGAACCTCATGTCATACTGATTGGCAGAGGGATTGACTGTGGTGAGAGATCCGGACACCAGGATGTGCTCTCCTGCCTCCATCGGGATGTCGACCGAAGCGCGGCCGGAAGATCCGGACGACCAGGATCTGGTCAACACTATAGCCCTGGTCCCATCGTTCTTGTAATGGGTAACTTGGACTGCCACAGAACCATTTCGGATGGCAGAAATATTGGACCATGCGAAACTAAACGTGATGGTCGTGTCCCACAAAGTCATCCAGCTGAATGTTCCGGATACGGTGCCCATCATCAAGCGTCCAGCGACCGGGTCACTGAGAGTTACTCCGGGGTATCCTTGCCATATCACCCCTACTATAGTGCCAATCGGGGGATCCTGGATCCAGCCAGTCCCGGATGCTTTCGAAGCATTGGGGTTGTCTGCCAAAACGGGGTAAGTGCAAGGCAAAAACATTTCACTCCGGTCAACTGAATCCACGTCAGTCTCGAGACTGTAGCCTGCTCGATCGAAGATCCACGTTACGAGGTCATACCAGTTAAGATGGGGATAGAACTTGTCCAACTCCCGGACTTGCCTGATTGCCTCCATGGAGATCGGAGGGACGTTCGGATTCTTCTGGAGAGTTGCATATAGCCAAAAATACAGGACTTTAGATTCCTCGGAGCCGGAGAGGTATCGCTCGGCCTGTCCCATTGTGTCCGTGTACCACTTGAGGAGGAACATGCCAGTTCCGGGATCCTTCGCGTCAGTGTTGTTGAGGGTGTCGAACAGGTCAGCGGTTGCCCCGAGGATCTGGACCCCGATCGATGTATCTGATACGTCTACGATGTTCAATACTGCTCCAGCCGGGGATATGAGTGCTCCCTCATAGAATAGTTGGCAAGGAAACTTCATGTATGGCACATATGAACCTGAGCCAACTACAAAACTGAATTGGAATGCTTGCTCGTTATGGGTCGTCCTGGGCAGACTGATCCGCTGGGAGTACGAGGCATTCCTGTCTTTCAGCTCCGCCAGATTGTTGATCTGGTAATTCATCGCAGGAGCATCCAGCGGGAGGTCCAGTGACCAGACCTCGCCGTCAATGCCTTTCATGAGTAGTTCGTAGTTCATATTACCACTGAGTTTGTTCGTCAATAAGCTGGAACTCGTAGCTAACAGTGCTCCGTGGGGCCTTAGTGTCCCAAGTCAGATCAGTATCATCTACGAGGACTCGTTGCCATTCTCCAATTTGATAGTTGTAAACCTGGACCAAAGGCGAGAGAGCAATTCCTTTGAGCAAGTTGAAGTCGTTCTCATCAAGCTGTTCTGCTCCTGCTTGGACTATGTTCTTAAACTCCGGAGCTAACTCGCCTCTCGTCTGTGAGGCATAGGGGTCTCTGGAATTCGCTAATACGTATTGGTCTCCCCGGTCAACCTCCTGCGTATACTTCTTGTGTTGCTCAAACATGTAAGTGTCCCATCCGCCTTTCTGGTTTATCCAGCGAATGTAGAATGGGTTGCAAGGTACCTCTGTATCGACGTACCTTATATGCCATTTGTCGGAGTTCAAGGGCAAATTGCGATTTCTGACAATAACGTAGTCAGCCCCATCTGTCAATTCTTCATCGAACTCGAGGACAAGCGGGATGTTAATCCTGGGGGAGATCTCCGCTTTCTCGAAGTATGTATTCCCCGTATACATAACATTCACTTCCATGGCTGATTGCATGTTTACTGCCCCCGACCCTTTAGCAAACAGGGTTAGGAAGTTAGGGTATCCAAAATACTTCTTAACATATAGTTGTCCGTCCCCGTCAGGAACCCGGTCCGTCAACACAAATCCTACGGTCCTTTCGGAGAAGTCAACGCTGTAGCCTCGGGGACAAACTCCCCGGGAGGCATACCGGACATTGAAGTTTTTTTCGCCGATGCCTCTGTATGCGTATGCCGATATGAGGTTGTAGTCAATGCCAAAACCTATGCGCGAGTTAACATACGGGTATGTCCTGTTAAGATCCCGGAATCCAGCTTTAGCCAAGAAACTGAGGTCGTATTTCTTCGTCGTCCCGAATCCCGAGTCTCTGTAGATGTCGATGCTTCCAGTTAGTGAGTTCGCTGCCATCACTGAACTGAGACTATAGGGGATAAAGTTTTGGCCGTATGCCAAAGACATGTCGTTCAGTGTGACCTTCACTCCAGCTGTTGCTCCTTGTTTCCCGGCATAGATGATCAGTACTGTATTGGGATGTCGGACGTTCTCGGTAGTCGGGACTTGGACACGCCATGTCATGGGGGAAGTAATCATAAGGTCGGTTGTAACAACTTTAACTACCCCGTGACCTTCTGTATTGCCTTGGTACAATGCAACTGTCAGTGTTGTTGCTATGTTCACTGTGCCACGACCAACCCGAAAAGCATACCACTCCCCAGCTACCATCCTCCGGGGTATTACGAACTCTCTGAACCAGTTTTGACTCGTGCCGCCATAGTTGTCGAACACCTCTGTCTGTTTATTGTTGAGGATATTCAGCGAGATCATGTTGGGCTCACTGAAATTCTGAGTCTTTATCTCGAGCCCAGATGTTAAGTCGTCAGTCTCGACTGGTATTTGCGAATATGCTGAGTATAAAGAATCCTCAGCCGGTTGATTGGTAATTGCCATATCGCGTTATATTATATATCCGTGGTCCATATTGTTGTCAGGAGTGAATGCCTCTTCAATGAGAACCTCCATTGTCTTGTCCAAATGCTGAGCCAAGTACTCCTCGAAGTTATCAGCGGGAGTGTCGACCAGGTCAACGTAAATGTGATTGCGGTAAAGCTCCGAGCCTTCCCGTTTTATCTTCCATGCAGTGGCATTTCCGAATCGGACCAGGTCCTTGGGATCCGAGAAGGTGATTCCTTTGAGCTTTGCCCACTCCATGATGATCTGTCCCAAGTTGGCGGGGATCTTGCCAGGACCTCGTCCCCGGATGAGAGTGTAGAAGTAGTTCGGAGCTTCGATTGTTCCCCAAACTGTTTCACCTTCCCGGCCCGTCTGGACCGTTATCTGAGCATAGGTTCTGCCCGAAGCTTCCTGCCCGGCGTCCTGTGATGCCCGGATGATCTCGTCCCTCATCTGGGTGAGACCCTCAGCCAATATCTGTTCCAGTCCTACCGCCATTTGTTTCGGGGTTTGCGAGCATTGGCTTTCTGCTGAGCCTTACGCTCCAGTTCCTTGTTCAATCGCTCACGGAAGAGGTGACTCTGCAAGTTGGTGAAAAGGAGGTTGTATACCTTTCCGTATTTCCACTCCAGGATCTCGTCCGGGTCCTTCGAGTAGTCCTTGGCCAGTGCAGTGATGGTAGCCATCTCGCCAACCACCATGGAGAATTGGGCAATGCCGGCTGCCTTTTCCTCGGCACTGGGCTCATACTTGAGCTCAGTCTGTTCTCGTTCAATCCAGTACTTAATGCCCATGAGAACCTCGTACCAGTACTCGACAATTTCTGAGGTGTTCCTCAGATTCCATTTGACCCCAAGACATTGCATTCCTTCCTTCATCTTGTCGATGTCAGTCAACTCCTTTTCAGTGGTGATCCGGCCAAGCTCTATGCGTTGGCCGAACGTCATCTGACCGCCTTGTATGTCGATTCGCTGTATCATACCATTGTATAAATATCACGGAATGTCCAGACGTCTGGGAACGCTCCCTCGGGTTTTACATTGATTTTAGTTACAATTAAGTCTTCTGTGTCCGGGAATGTATACTCTTTGAACTTCCATTTTCCCCCTGAATATGCTGGGGTTAGGGGTCTTCCGCATAATATGCTTCCATACGGGTACAATGCCGTGACCAGGTTAGCCGGAACAGTGTTAGTGCTTATAGATTCGGTGCCTACAGACTTGTCAACGGGTTTTGATTCAGTATTTTCAAAGGTTATCGTAATTCCCCGCATATTAAATCCTTCGTGGATGATGTCTACCAGCCTGACAGGTTTAGGCTCGGGTGGAGCAGGAGGAATGGGCTTATACGCATCGAGACACCATTCTTGCGTTACAGTTAGCTCCAGTCCTACGCTTACCTCGTTGGCGTCGAACCGAGGAGACGGGTACAGAATTCTAATGGTGTTGAATATTTCCGGATGTCTGAGTCCCAATTCCGAAGTCTTCAAGAGATACAAGAATGGCCGAACCATCTGCTCCTCAATTTGATTCTTCAACTCCAGTCGTCCGATGGTGGGCGAGTTCTGGCTGAACTTCGTGTCGCCTTTGTAGGCATCGTTGGCCATCGGCTCGAACTTGCAGAAGTATATCTGCATGATGGTCCTTTGCTTCTGGTGCCCCCTGTAAGGAATATCATAGTAGCCAGTGGTGGGCTCCTCGACATAGACGAAGTCGGACGAGGTCCGATTGCCATCCGAGTCTGTTACGAATCTTTCCATCGTGTCTACTTTGACATTCAGCATTCGAGCCTGGTCACACTCAAAGACGGCCAGAGGATTGACCATCTTGACCATGTCGCGGATGAGGGTTATGATGTCCAGTATCATCGTTTTGTGGGGATTATTATTTTGGCGGACTTCATGCCAGTCGCCTTCGGCTTGATCTCGAATATCATTCGCATGATGAGCATGTCCAGGAAGTCCGGTGACCTACCGAGGAGCTGTTTCATGGTGTCCTTGGAGATGAGCTCTCGTTTCTGCTCAGCGGAGTTCGTGTTCTTGGACTTGAGGACAGTCATCTCCTGCTTGATTTTCTCCTGAACTTCGGGAGAGCAGATGATGTGGATCTGGCGCTTGTTGATGAGCTCCGCCAGCTTGAATGCGCACTCCGACTTGATGTTGTTGTACGTCTTGGAGTCAATGGCTGACTGTCCTCCGTGAAACTCCCGGATGCCTTTCAGGTAGCTCTCCAAGTAGAACCCAAGTCCGTCAGCGTCAGAGACGATGCTGGACCGGGGGACTTTCAGACCGGTGGCCAATTTAGCGATCTTCTCCTCCATCTCCTTGCCTTCCGAGAAGCCTTTGGCAATGGGAATTCGGCAGACCATGCCGTCCCAGGTTCCAACCACCCAACTGTCTCGTCCTTTCCCGGCAAGGTCAGTGCTAATGAACCGATTGCCCGTCGGGAGTACGAACTCATTGCTGAACATGTCGCACACTGCATCATAGTCGACCAGCCAATTCGGGTCATCGGCATACTCCCAGTTGCCAAAGACCAGTCGCTCGATCTGCGACTGGGTCAGGTTCCTGAGAAGCCCCTCAATGTACGTGTCTGGGAGAGTCTTGTTGTCCTGGGGCAGAGCTTTGACGAACCGACGCCAAGGAGGCAGCTTGTTCTCCTTCCATGGCTTGTAGTAGTCCGTGTAGAGGAAATTGTTAGACGGGTTGCAGGTGATGAGGAGTTTGGGAGCCAGCTTGTAGACGTCATTCTTCCATCGACCGATGGAAGCCTGGAGGTTGGTCTTCGCCTCGCGAATAAACTCCCCGCCCTCCTCGATCCATCCCCGAGTCATCTGCATGGACCCGAATCTCTCATACATGGGATCGCTGGGGTTGTACTTGGCATCGATGAGGTAGATGCGGCTTTTATTGTATAACTCGAAGAAATTGTATTGACCATTGAAGTGGTAATAATCCTCCGTGATACCCCAATGGGCGAATACCTCGTAGAGGGAGGGGATGGTGTATCGGACTAAGTCAGCGGCCGTCTTACGCGCAATAAAATAAAATGTCTCTGGGTAGGTGAGGGCATCGCCGGCTATCAAGGAACACCCGAGGTAGGATTTGCCAGCACCTTTCGTGCCGGCATACAGAATGTCAGTGACCGAGTCATCAAGCCATAACCGAGCCACTTCCTTCTGCTTCTCGTTGCCTTTGGTGTCAAATTGAAGCCGGCGTCCCATTTTATTTTACCTCCATTCCTGTTATCTGTTCGAGAGTAATGCCTCCCGTCAGGTTGACATTGGTCTTGCGTCCTTGAAGTACCTGGATAAGGCTGGCAGCGTACTTACCAACCAGTGCTCCCTCAATCTGCTGGGAATTGATGGCGTCCTCGATGGTGCCACCAATTGCAGCTGCTACCGGGTCTCCCGTGAGCTCCTCGTACTCAACAGGATTGATGCCAGCAAACAGCCTAAATGATTCGATGGTCATCGGGCGGGAAATGTAGACGCTGCAGTCTTCGCCATTCTTGTTCTTGTGAGCCTGGGAGAAATAGTTATCCTGCATGAATTTGCAATACTCGATGAATGCAAAATAAAGCTCCTCCGCATCGGTGGGCTTTACAAATTCCCCGGCGTCTCGCCTTTTCTGTCCCTCCTCCATATAGGCGAGCGGACTCATTTTATATGTGCTTCGTGCCATGCCTCAAATATAATCAAACCTTATACAAATTAAAAATTTATTTCTGCACAACAATCCCCAGAGCGTTTGGCCCCGGGGATCTTTAATTTATTCGCTTACGCGAATGAGGGTCACGCCGAACCACAGAAACTTGACCGAAATGCCATTCGGCCAAATCATGCCTTCGTGGACCGTGGCGATGGACGGGGTCCAATTACAGTACTTGGTATTGATCTCCGAGTACAAAGCCCAGTTTTTCCCGAGCTGCTTAAAGTGTTTTGCTTTCATTCTTGAAAATTTTTAGTTTCGTATGCGCGAGTGCCGTCCAGTATTTGTGGGTCGAGAGAAAGCCCAATTTGGCACCAATTCTACTGGACCAATTCTACTGGACCAATTCTACTGGACCAATTCTACTCGCCTACGACTTCTTTTTGAATTTTTGAATCCGTCTCTCCGCTCTCTCCATCTGTTTGATGGATCTGTTCAACTTCCGTTTGGGGTTGATCCACCATTGGCGAATTCCCCCGATAACAGCGAACAGTCCGATGGTGGCCAACAGGTAAATTGCAATCATTTTCTACGCCTCCTTTCTAATTTGTTTTGTAGTTTGCGGACCTCAACCCAGTCCTCGTGCCGCATCCATTCCGGACGGGATAGCAGGGCCAGCTGACCCCGTGCTATTTGCATGGTGGTCTTTTTCAATTTGCGGGCGTAGTCCAGGACCTCCCGCTCCTCTTTTGAGTATATCCCCAGCCATCGCCGGAACACTCCAAGTTTCTCAGTTTTTTCCATAATAAACAACATTTGACCAGTAGTAAACAATAAATTTTCTTATTGTTTCTCACCTAAGTGATTGATATTCAATTGATTAGGTCCCCAATTCTCCTCCCGAGAAACAATGTAAACAATGTTTCTGTGCACTCTATTTTGTGATTTTTCATTTCCTAAATTGGTCATAATTTTCCTCATATTTCCTATTCAGGTTTTCCTCCTAAATTATTGTTTACATTGTTTACAAGGGCCTAAATCATTGATATTCAATCGATTATC
>ENA-UOJD01001893-UOJD01001893.1-human-gut-metagenome-genome-assembly--contig:-P48-NODE-1893-length-18967-cov-5.351364_pt1 | contig 18967 bp, 13 predicted proteins | sample MGYA00242342_ERZ723889 | MGnify/ENA metagenome assembly ERZ723889
TTTGTTAGATCTTCTATGTGAATGACTCACTGCATTACCAAAATGAGCAGCTTTCTCGCAGATTGCACACTTAGCCATCGTAGCACCTCCTTAACCGATCATTGGACTTCCTATTAAAATCCATAACAAAGGTATAATAGCAGAAAATAGGAAAATATGCAAGTGAAAAACCAAAAAAAATAAAAAAAGTTTTCGACAGATGTCTATTTTCTATTTCCTTTTTAACGTGGGTGGTGTATAAAATACGCGTAAGCCATGAGTCATGCGGATAAAAAAGGCTGAAAAACGGTGTTGTGCTTGCACATAAGCCGTATTTCAGACATTTTTATCCATAGGGCGAAGCCCGTGAGCGAGATGGAGCGAAGCGGAATCGAGCTGCATGACAGGGTAGAGAGACGCATATATTTCATTCCACGCGCCGACACAGGAGCCGCCCCGGCTCCGCATGTCCAGCCCGTAAAAATCATGGCATAAAATTCGAATCAAACAAAAACAAGTAAAGAAACGGAGGCTGTCAATATGAAAGGACGCATCGACAATAAAATGGGTTCGATCCAGATCGATCCGGAAGTAATTGCAATGTACGCCGGAACGACAGCAGTAGAATGCTTCGGTATCGTTGGCATGGCGGCTGTCAGTATGAAAGATGGTCTGGTAAGACTGCTTAAAAGAGAAAGTCTGACACACGGCATCAACGTAGCCATCAAGGACAATGCACTCAGCATCGATTTCCACGTAATCGTGGCATACGGGGTCAGCATCTCTACCGTTGCGGACAACCTGATCGAGAGTGTAAAATATAAAGTAGAAGAGTTTACTGGCATGAAGGTTGAGAAAATCAGCATTTATGTTGAAGGCGTAAGAGTGATAGATTAAGGAGGAACAAACCCTGTGGGCATGAATTATATAGATGCCGGGATGTTAAAGAATGCATTTCTGGCTGGAGCAAAAGGCCTGGAGGCCAACAAGGAATGGATCAATGAGCTGAACGTATTTCCTGTTCCAGATGGAGATACCGGTACGAACATGACGATGACGATTCTGTCAGCCGCCAGAGAAGTGGCAGCCGTTGAAAATCCGACGATGGAGGCGCTGGCGAGAGCGATTTCCTCTGGTTCCCTGCGCGGCGCACGAGGCAATTCCGGCGTTATCCTTTCACAGCTCTTCCGCGGATTTACGAAAGAGATTAAGACGGTAGATGTCATTACGACGAGTGTTCTCTCAGACGCATTTAACCGTGCGACGGAGACCGCTTATAAGGCAGTTATGAAGCCGAAGGAAGGTACGATTCTGACTGTTGCCAAGGGAATGGCGGATAAAGCGGCAGAACTGGCACCGCAGACCGAGGACGTACTTGAATTTTCAGAGAAAGTATTGGAGCACGGCGAGTATGTTTTAAGCCAGACACCGGAGATGCTTCCGGTTCTGAAAGAGGCAGGTGTAGTGGATTCTGGCGGACAGGGTCTGATTCAGGTTATCAAGGGCTGTATTGAGGGCTTAAAAGGGAAAGTCGTGGATATCGACGCGGCAGTTACTCCGTCTGTATCGGGAAATGGAGCGGCAAAAACAGCAACAGGCGCCGGAAGCACGCAGGCAGCGGATATCCGTTTTGGTTATTGTACGGAATTTATTATCAATGCAGAAAAACCGGCGGATGAGACGACAGAGCAGGAACTGAAAGATTATCTGAGCACGATCGGCGACTCCCTGGTAGTTGTGGCAGATGATGATATTGTCAAGATTCACGTTCATACAAACGATCCAGGTCTGGCGATTCAGAAAGCACTGACCTACGGTTCCCTGTCCCGCATCAAGATTGACAATATGCGCGAGGAACATCAGGAGAAACTGATCAAAGATTCCGAACGTCTGGCGGCACAGCAGAAGGTAGAAGAAGAAGCCAAAGAGAAGAAGGAAGAACCACGCAAGAAATATGGATTTATCGCCGTATCGGTCGGAGAAGGTCTTTCTGAGATTTTCAAGGGCATCGGCGCTGACTATATCATCGAGGGCGGACAAACGATGAATCCGAGTACGGAGGATATGCTGGAAGCAATCGAAAAAGTCCATGCCGAGACAGTTTACATTCTGCCGAACAATAAAAATATTATTCTGGCGGCAGAGCAGGCAAAGAGCCTGTCAGAAGATACCAAGGTATATGTAGTTCCGTCCAAGACGGTTCCGCAGGGTATCACGGCGCTGATTAATTTTGCTCCGGATCTGACGGCGGAAGAAAATATGGAACAGATGACCGAGGAGATGAGCCACGTTAAGACCGGTCAGATTACCTACGCAGTCCGCAATACATCGATCGATGGTATGGAGATCGCAGAGGGCGATATCATGGGGATCGGCGACAGCGGCATGCTGGCAGTTGGCAAGAATATCGAGGAGACCGCGATGGAGTCACTTCGTAAGATGGTAGATGATGAGTCTGAGCTTGTGACGATCTATTATGGTGAGGATGTCACGGAAGAGGACGCAGAGGCATTCTGTGAGAAAGCCCGCAAAGAATTTACATCCTGCGAATTTGAATGCCAGAATGGCGGGCAGCCGATTTACTATTATATGATTTCGGTAGAGTAGATTTAGGTCGTTTAAAGTGATTGAAATGCGTTAAATGAAGCTGCATTATTGGCTGAGAAAATGCAGATAACGAGGAAATGAATTTTCTATGTGATGGCGCAGATAAAACATTTGACGTATAAAACAAAATAATTCATAAGTATGAAATGAGGCAGGTCAGGGGAGAGATCCCTGCGTCCTGCCTCTCTTTCATTCTAATGTATTCCCGGATTTTTTGTCCGGTAACTGTCCGCGTGGCTGATTTTCCGGAGAATATTCTGAAAAGCAGGAGGAGATAAATGGAACAGCAGAATATAACCGCTGTCAAGGGCATCGGTGAAAAGACGGCAAAGCTATTTCAAAAAATAGGCGTGGAAACGGTGGAAGAACTGCTCCATTATTATCCGCGTGCTTATGATGAGTTTAAGGAACCGCAGCCGATCGCGGAACTGAAGGAAGATACGATCGCGGCAGTCGGCGGAATCCTGGCAAAAACGGCGGATGTGGTGCGGTATGGAGCGCGCCTGCAGGTTACGACGGCTGGATTGCGGGACAGCGGAGGCACACTGGCGCTGGCATGGTACAATATGCCCTATCTGCGCGGGACGCTCAAGGCGGGGGAACGCTTTATTTTCCGTGGCCGTGTGGTAAAAAAACGGGGAAGACTTACGATGGAGCAGCCGGAGATCTATCGCCCGGAACAGTATGCGAAAGTCGTGTCGTCTATGCAGCCGGTTTACGGACAGACGAAGGGACTTGGCAATAAGACGATCGCAAAGGCAGTCACGGAAGCCCTCACGATGCGCCAGATGGAACGGGAATATCTGCCGGCTGGTCTGCGGGAAAAGTACGGATTGGCGGAAATCAACTATGCGCTGGAGCACATCCATTTTCCGGCAAACCGGGAAGAACTGATGTTTTCCCGGAAACGTCTTGTGTTTGATGAATTTTTCATGTTCCTGATGTCAGTGCGCCTGCTCAAAGACAAAAAAGAAGATAAAAAGAGCGCATATCCATTTACGCTTTCTGGGGAAATGGCGTCGGTGGAAGAGCGCCTCCCATATGCTCTGACCGGGGCACAGAAAAAGGTAATCCGGGAGGTGTACGCCGATTTGTCCGGCGGGCATATCATGACCCGATTGATTCAGGGTGACGTTGGTTCGGGTAAGACGATTGTGGCGATTCTGGCGTTGCTGCAGGCGGCGGCAAATGGATATCAGGGGGCGCTGATGGTGCCGACGGAGGTACTGGCGCGCCAGCATTACGAGTCGATGACCGAATTGTTTGCGTCGCTGGGAATCACATATCGTCCGGTGCTTCTGACCGGTTCGATGACAGCGAAGGAAAAACGGCTTGCCAGAGAGTCGATTGAAAATCACGAGGCAGATATCGTGATTGGAACCCACGCGCTGATTCAGGAAAAAGTGGTGTACGACAATCTGGCATTGGTAATCACGGATGAACAGCACCGTTTTGGAGTGGCACAGCGGGAAATGCTGAGCAAAAAAGGCGGCGAGCCGCATGTGCTTGTCATGAGTGCGACGCCGATCCCGCGGACGCTGGCGATTATTTTATATGGGGATCTTGATATTTCCATCATCGATGAACTTCCGGCAAACCGGCAGCCGATCAAGAACTGTGTCGTGAACCGTGAATTTCGCCCGAACGCCTACCGTTTTATCGAAAATGAAGTCCGCGCCGGCCGTCAGGCATACGTCATCTGCCCGATGGTCGAGCCGAGCGAGATGCTGGAGGCAGAGAACGTCATCGATTATACCGAAGAGCTGCGCCGCGCCCTGTCTCCGTCGATCCGGGTGGAATATCTGCACGGAAAGATGAAGGGAAAAGAAAAAAATGCGATCATGGAAGCATTTGCGGCAAATGAGATTCATGTGCTGGTATCCACCACGGTCATCGAGGTCGGAATCAATGTTCCGAATGCCACCGTTATGATGATCGAAAATGCCGAGCGTTTCGGTCTGGCGCAGCTCCATCAGCTCCGCGGGCGCGTCGGTCGAGGAAAAGACCAGTCCTACTGCATCATGGTCAACGCCTCCGGCGAAGAAGACGCCGGAAAGCGGCTGGATATTCTCAATAAGTCAAATGACGGCTTCTACATCGCCTCCGAAGACTTAAAACTGCGCGGTCCCGGAGACCTCTTCGGCGTCCGCCAGAGCGGCGATCTCGAATTCCATTTAGCGGATATATTTGCAGATGCAGATATATTGAAGGCAGTTTCGGATGAAGTGAAGAAATTAATGGATAAAGATCCGCTGTTGGAGGCGGAGGAGAATCAGGAGCTGAAACGGAAGATGAATGGATATTTAGAGAGAGGATGGGAGAAGGTGAATTTGTGATGGGGATGGATTGAATTGCAAATCGCGGTTTGAGTAGATTAATTAGAAAAAACTCCTGCATACACAGAATGAAGATTTATCTGTTTATGCAGGAGTTTTTTGAAATTTACAGCCGTTTATCAGCCGTCAATTCTCATTACATCTGTCCCTCGTTATACCGCTTAATCAGCTTCTGGATCTTCGCAGTCGGTGTCAGTGCGTTCTCCAGAGATACGTTATGGTTCAGGGAGTTGATGATTGAAGCGATAAATTTGCTCATATCAGCTTCTACATACCAGTCACGTTTAAGAAGTTCCGGCGTGTGGTAGTTTAAGTTGGTGGTTACAACGCAGTCGAGGTAACCTTTTGCGAAAAATTCGTCGAATTTCTCAAGTCCGTTGGTGAACAGACCGAAGGTAGCGCATACAACGACGCGTTTTGCCTTGCGCTCTTTGAGGGCGCGGCAGGTGTCCAGCATGCTCTCGCCGGAGGAGATCATGTCATCGATGATGAGAACGGTCTTTCCTTCAACAGAAGAACCTAAGAACTCATGGGCAACGATCGGGTTACGTCCATTGACAACACGGGAGTAATCGCGGCGTTTGTAGAACATACCCATGTCAACACCCAGGTTGTTTGCCAGATATACGGCGCGGGACATAGCGCCCTCGTCCGGGCTGATAACCATCAGGTTGTCCTTGTCGATCTTTAAGGTTTTGTCATGGTTCAGTAATGCCTTGATAAACTGGTAGGTCGGCATGAAATTATCAAAACCGCTTAACGGAATGGAGTTCTGTACACGCGGGTCATGTGCATCGAAGGTAATGATGTTGCTTACGCCCATCTGAATCAGTTCTTCGAGCATCATCGCGCAGTCAAGGGATTCACGACCGCTGCGTTTGTGCTGGCGTCCTTCATATAAGAACGGCATGATAACATTGACACGATGTGCGGTAGCAATGGATGCGCCGATGATACGTTTTAAATCCTGATAATGGTCGTCCGGGGACATATGATTGGTAAATCCGCTCATTTTGTAGGTCAGGCTGTAGTTGGTTACATCGACCATGGCGTAAATATCGGTACCACGGACAGACTCATTGACGATGCCTTTTGCTTCACCGCTTCCGAAACGCGGGCACGCGCAGTTAAGCATGTAGGAATCAGCATCATAGCCGCGGTACTGTAAATTTTCCTGACGCTTTTTCAGGACTTCAATATCGTTGCGGCGGAAATTGATAATGTGGGAGTTGACTTTCTCAGCCAGATCCCGGCAGCTCTCCAGTGCGGCAATTTTAAGCGGCGCAACCGGAAGCGTGTCATTAAACACGTAGTCATTCGACATGATTATACCTCCAAACAGTGTAGGTCCTTCGATGCATGCGGGCAGAGCGTACAAGTTTGTCTGCCATTTGCAGGACATAATACAACTATTTTATACCATTTTACGATAAGAAACGTCAATAGCAAATGAGAAAATTACAAAAAAAATCAAATATTTGGCGTGCTTCCCCAAAAATCCACATCTGCGAATCGGAAGCACAACTTTACAAAAAAGCTGATTACTGTTAATATAATACTGGATTCTTAGGGTTTAAAAATATTTGAAATGAGGATTTTATAAATGAAAAAAGGTCATCTGATAAAATCGGTCGATCCGGGCTCGATTGCGGAGGAAATGGAGCTGGAGCCGGGGGACGTCCTTCTGACGATCGATGGAGATGAGATAGAGGATATTTTTGATTATGAATATAAGATAAACAGTGAGGAGATCACGCTGCTGGTCCGCAAGAAGAACGGCGAGGAGTGGGAACTGGATATCGTAAATGAGTATCAGGATCTGGGGATTACCTTTGAAAATGGTCTGATGAGCGATTATCGTTCCTGCAGGAATAAGTGCATCTTCTGTTTCATCGACCAGATGCCGCCGGGCATGCGTGAGACACTGTATTTTAAGGACGATGATTCCAGACTTTCGTTCCTGCAGGGCAACTATATCACGCTGACGAATATGAAGGATAAGGATATTGAGCGGATTATCCGGTTTAAGCTGGCGCCGATCAATATTTCAGTGCAGACGACAAATCCGGAGCTGCGCTGCAAGATGCTTCATAACCGTTTTGCCGGTGAGGCACTCCAGAAAATCGACCGCCTGTATGAGGCGGATATCCCGATGAATGGTCAGATCGTTTTATGCCGGGGCGTCAATGACGGGGCGGAGTTAGACCGTTCGATCCGTGATCTGACGAAATACATTCCGGCGATGCAGAGTGTTTCGGTCGTGCCGGTCGGTCTCTCGAAGTACCGCGATGGTCTGTATCCGCTTGAGCCGTTTACACCGGAGCAGTTGGGCGATACCATTGATTTGATAGAGAAATGGCAGAAGAAGATCTATGCGGAACACGGTATTCACTTCATTCACGCCAGCGATGAGTTTTACATGGGCGCCGGGCGCCCACTTCCGGAAGCGGATCGCTATGATGGCTATATCCAGCTGGAAAATGGGGTCGGCATGATTCGCCTGATGGAGGAGGAGATAGCCGAGGCGCTGGAGCAGCTGCATCCGGGAGAGGCTGGCGAGGTGTGCCCGGAGGAGATTTCGATTGCAACGGGACGGCTGGCTGCCCCATATATTGAGCAGTATGTAGAGCGCGTGTGCCGCCAGTTCCCGGGGAAAAAGGTACATGTATATGCGATCCGCAATGACTTCTTTGGTGAGCGGATCACGGTGGCGGGGCTGATCACGGCAAAGGATCTGATTGCACAGTTAAAGGAACAGCCGCTCGGCAGCCGCCTGCTGCTTCCAAGCGCCATGTTCCGAAGCGGCGAGGAGACATTTCTGGATGATCTGACCCGCACGGATGTACAAAATGCTTTACAAGTTCCGGTGGATATTGTAAAATCAAGCGGACGTGATTTTGTGGAAGCAATTCTGGCTCCTGTGAAGGAGGAAAGCTCCAGGCATGGCGAGTATGAGCCGGATCCGGAGGAATTTGTCGCTCAGATGGATGATAACTGGCAGGAAGAAGATCTGGATGGCGTACAGGTGTACGCATATGAGCCGGAAGACCTGGACGAGGATGCTCCGGATGAAGTCGTTTGTTTTGAAGAGGAAGACTCAGATCGGGAGGATGAGAAAGAAACGTGATGGCTGGAAATACAGTGGAAAACGTGCTTTCGGACACACAGAAAGAAAGCGTCTGGATGTGAAATGCATCACAATGAATGAAACAAGTAACTGGACAATAAAAATAGCAGCTGTGGATTTACAAACCAGCTGCGGAGCATGAAAATAAATGGAGGCATAAATATGAAAAAGAAACCGGTGGTGGCGGTCGTTGGACGTCCAAACGTGGGAAAATCCACCCTTTTCAACGTCCTTGCGGGCGATATGATTTCGATTGTAAAAGATACTCCAGGTGTAACGCGTGACCGTATTTACGCGGACTGTACCTGGTTAGACCATGCTTTTACCCTGATCGATACTGGCGGTATCGAGCCGGATACGAAGGATATTATCCTGTCCCAGATGCGTGAGCAGGCGGAGATCGCGATCGCGACGGCGGATGTGATCCTGTTTATCGTAGATGTGCGTCAGGGCATGACCGATTCGGATTCCAAGGTGGCGGATATGCTGCGTAAATCGAGAAAACCGGTTGTTCTGGCGGTCAATAAAGTAGACAATCCGGCGAAATTTGGCAATGACGTCTATGAGTTCTACAACCTCGGTATCGGTGATCCGGTAGCGATCTCGGCAGCCTCCCGTCTGGGACTGGGCGATCTGCTGGATGAAGTCGTGGCACATTTCCCGGAGGGAAGTGGTGATGAGGAAGAGGATGACCGTCCGAGAGTGGCGATTGTCGGAAAACCAAACGTAGGTAAATCTTCTATTATAAATAAGCTTCTGGGCGAGAACCGCGTCATCGTATCGGATATCGCCGGTACGACCCGCGATGCAGTCGATACAGAGATTGTCCGCAACGGTACCGAGTATGTCTTTATCGATACGGCAGGTCTGCGCCGCAAGAGCAAGATCAAGGAGGAGCTGGAGCGCTACAGCATCATCCGTACCGTAACGGCGGTTGAGAGAGCGGATGTGGTTCTGATGGTCATCGACGCGAAAGAGGGAGTAACCGAGCAGGATGCAAAGATTGCCGGTATCGCACATGAGCGTGGAAAAGGTATTATCATCGTGGTAAATAAATGGGATGCGATCGATAAGACCGATAAGACTATTTATGAGTACACCAATAAGATTAAGACCGTTCTGTCCTTTATTCCGTATGCGGAGTTCGTGTTCGTATCCGCACTGACCGGACAGCGTATGAATAAGCTGTTTGAGATGATCGACATGGTGCGCGAAAATCAGACACTGCGTATTGCAACCGGCGTTCTCAATGAGATCCTGGCAGAGGCAGTGGCACTGCAGCAGCCGCCGTCTGACAAGGGCAAGCGTTTAAAGCTCTACTATATGACACAGGTAGCGGTCAAACCGCCGACATTCGTTGTGTTTGTCAATGATAAGGAACTGATGCATTTCTCATATACACGGTATCTCGAGAACAAGATCCGTGACGCATTCGGATTCAAGGGAACTTCCTTAAAATTCCTGATCCGCGAGAGAAAGGGGAAGGATCAATAATGGAACGTCTCATCTGTATTGTGATTGGCTATATCTTTGGTCTGATCCAGTCCGGCTATCTGTATGGAAAGGCGAATCATATGGATATCCGCCAGTACGGCAGCGGAAATGCCGGTTCTACGAACGTCCTGCGTGTGATGGGAAAGAAAGCGGGCGCGATCGTATTTTTAGGGGACTTTTTCAAGGCGGTGTTTGCAATGGCAGTCTGCCGTCTGCTGTTTAAGGAAAATGCGGACGTGGATCTTCTTGCATTGTATGCGGGTCTGGGAGTCACACTCGGTCACAATTTCCCGTTTTACCTGAAATTCAAGGGCGGCAAGGGAATTGCCTGCATGGCGGGCATCATGACAGCGATGGATCTGCGGATTACGCTGACCTGTTTCGTGATTTTCTCCGTGACGGTGTTCCTGACCCGCTATGTATCGCTTGGTTCGATTCTTGTGTCGATCACCTTTTTTGCAGAGCTTGTGATCTTTGAGAGCATGGGTTCCTACCGGGTAAGCACGCCGAACCGCATCCAGTTCTATGCACTGGGCGCGATCCTGATGTGCATGGCGATCTGGCGCCATCGGAGCAATATTGGGCGTCTGTTGTCCGGCACAGAAAACAAACTGGGCGCGAAGAAATCATGAGAGAAGAAGAGAGAAAAGCAGGTCGGGAGGTATCAGGATGGCAGCAGTAGGAATTATCGGAGCCGGAACCTGGGGCACAGCCCTGGCGGTGCTTCTGAACAATAATGGACACGATGTGACAATCTGGTCGGCATTTGATACAGAGATCCAGGAAATGAGCCGCACCAGACGGCACAAAAATCTGCCGGAGGTTGTACTTCCGGATCAGATCCAGATGACAGCTGATCTGCGCACCGCGATGGCGGAGAAGGATATGCTGATTATGGCGGTTCCGTCCGTCTATGTCCGCAGTACGGCGGCGAAGATGAAGGAATACCTGCGTTACGGTCAGATTGTCGTGGATGTGGCGAAGGGAATCGAGGAGCAGAGTCTTATGACGATGTCACAGGTCATCGAGGAGGAACTTCCGCTGGCGGAGGTAGCCGTCCTTTCCGGACCGAGCCATGCCGAGGAGGTGAGCCGGGGACTTCCGACTACCTGTGTGGCAGCGGCGCACCGCAAAAAGACTGCCGAGTTCATGCAGAGTGTGTTCATGAGTCCGGTGTTCCGCATTTACACCAGCCCGGACATGCTGGGCGTCGAGATTGGTGCGGCTCTTAAAAATGTCATTGCGCTGGCAGCCGGTACAGCGGATGGGCTGGGATGCGGCGATAACACGAAGGCGGCGCTGATCACCCGCGGAATTGCGGAGATTGCCCGTCTGGGTATTGCAATGGGCGGAAAACAGCAGACCTTCTACGGATTATCCGGCATCGGTGATTTGATCGTAACCTGTGCGAGCATGCACAGCCGCAACCGTCGGGCGGGTATCCTGATTGGAAAGGGATACACGATGGATGAGGCGATGAAGGAAGTGCAGATGGTTGTCGAGGGCGTTTATTCTGCGAAAGCCGGTCTTCTGCTGGCACAGAAATACGGCTGCGATATGCCGATCGTTTCCCAGGTCAATCAGGTGCTGTTTGACGGAAAATCTCCGAAAGAGGCGCTGGCAGATCTGATGATGCGCGATCCGCGGATCGAATCGAGCGATCTTCCGTGGGAAGGATAATTCAGGCGGCAGCCGTTTTTCTGAATTTGAGTGATAAAATTCGGAAAAATAGCAATGAGATCTACTATGTTTTTCCGGAAAATGCAGGTGTCTGTGTCGGGCGGACAAAGCTTGTGAAAAGTATTTACTATAACCCGTAAGAATATCTAATATAATTACAAGATCTGGAAAAGAGAGAATTTAGCGAAAAAAAACGAAAATCCGCTAAATTCCCTCTTTTTTAAGTGGTTTTTGTATTGACAATTAGAGGGGTAAAATTTATAATTGCCTCATTCAAATAGTTGTTGTATTCCAGTGCAGCATAGAATTGGAGGAGAATATTATGAAAAAAAGAGTAGTTAGTCTTGGGCTTGCAGCTATGATGGCGATGTCTATGACCGCTTGCGGCGGTTCTGGAAATGCGGGCACTTCTGAATCAGCAGCAGAAGATGCACAGGGCGCAGAGGGAGCTGACGGCGAAGTATTTAAAATCGGCGGCATCGGACCGATCACTGGCGCGGCTGGCGCTTACGGCGCGGCTGTAAAGAATGGTACTGAGCTGGCAATCAATGAGATCAACGAGGCTGGCGGTATCAATGGTTACCAGGTAGCGTTCAACTTCCAGGATGATGAGAATGATCCGGAGAAGGCGATCAACGCATACAATACCTTAAAAGACTGGAACATGCAGATGCTTCTTGGCACCGTTACTTCCAAGCCGTGTATCGCAGTTGTAGCAGAGACAACAGCAGATAACCTGTTCCAGCTGACTCCGTCCGGATCTGCTGTTGAGAGTATTTCCGGCGACAACGCATTCCGCGTATGCTATTCTGACCCGGATCAGGGACGTGCATCCGCTCAGTACATCGGCGAGCACAAACTGGCAACCAAGATCGCTATCATCTACGACAGCTCCAGCGAATACTCCGATGGTATCCGCGAGTCCTTCGTAGCAGAGGCTCCGAATCAGGGTCTGGAGGTAGTAGCCAGCGAGGCATTTACATCTGATAACAATACCGATTTCTCCGTACAGCTTGACAAAGCAAAAGAGTCTGGCGCTGATCTGGTATTCCTGCCGATCTACTATCAGGAGGCATCTGTTATCCTGAAACAGGCAAACGATAAAGATTTCCACCCGCAGTTCTTCGGCTGTGATGGTATGGACGGTATCCTGAGCGTTGATGGCTTTGATGAGTCCTTAGCAGAAGGTTTGATGCTTCTGACTCCGTTCTCCGTAGACGAGGAGTCCAGCCAGGACTTCGTAACTGCTTACCGTGATGCATACGGCATCGACCCGCTTCAGTTCGCAGCAGACGCTTACGACGGCGTATATGCAATTAAGGCGGCTGCTGAGAAGGCAGAGATCACACCGGATATGAGCACTTCCGATATCTGCGATGCACTGAAAACAGCTATGACTGAGATCCAGATAGATGGTCTGACCGGTACAGAGATGCACTGGACGGCAGAAGGCGAACCGCAGAAAGCTCCGAAAGCTGTAGAGATCAAAGATGGCAGATACGAGATGATGCAGTAATTAAAAATTTAAAAACTGCAGAACCGTTGCGGCTATATTTATGTAGCTCTGATGGGACTGCTACTGGATGTCCGGCGGCACAGATGGCTGCCGGGCATTTAGTAACAGCTTTCTTTTTAAAACGGTTCACTGCACATGCTTGCCTGCGACGGCAACCAGGTGTTTGCTTTTTTGCAGACTGCGAGACGGTCATACTTGTTCTGCTAAATTCGGTCACAGGTAAACATGTGCAGCGAAATGCGTGTACAGGGAAATGCGAAAACGTAGAAACAAAGAGGTAGGTGTATACATATGAGTTTTCTTTCTTATTTAATCAATGGCATCAGTCTGGGAAGTGTCTATGCGATCATTGCACTGGGCTACACCATGGTTTATGGCATCGCGCGCATGCTGAACTTCGCACACGGCGATATCATCATGGTAGGCGGTTTCACAGTGTTTACGATTGTCACAACGATGGGCGGTTCTCCGGTTGTGGGTATTCTGGCTTCGGTGGTTGTGTGTACAGTGCTGGGTGTTACGATCGAGCGAGTTGCATACAGACCGCTGCGTGATGCGTCACCGCTGGCAGTTCTGATCACTGCGATCGGTGTCAGTTATCTGCTCCAGAACGTGGCGCTTCTGATTTTTGGTTCCAATGCGAGACAGTTTACATCAGTTATTACTGTACCGGCATTAAAGCTGGCTGGCGGCAAGCTTTCGATCTCCAGTGTCACGATCGTGACGATTTTAAGCTGTATCGTGATTATGGCTGCCCTGATGACATTTATCAACAAGACGAAAATGGGGCAGGCGATGCTGGCGGTTTCTGAGGATCGCGGTGCGGCAACCTTGATGGGTATCAATGTAAACCGCACGATCTCCGTAACCTTTGCGATTGGTTCCGCTCTGGCGGCAGTAGCAGGCGTGCTGCTCTGCTCGGCGTACCCGTCCCTGTCCCCGTACACCGGTTCCATGCCGGGTATCAAGGCATTCGTGGCAGCAGTATTTGGCGGTATCGGTTCGATTCCGGGCGCATTTATCGGCGGTATCCTGCTTGGTATCATTGAAAACCTTGCCAAGGCGTATATTTCCTCCCAGCTTTCTGACGCGATCGTATTCTCTGTCCTGATTATCGTGCTTCTGGTCCGCCCGACCGGTATTCTCGGCAAGAAGATGACGGAGAAAGTATAATAGAGAAAATTATACGATGGTTCATGCCGGGGACTTTTGAAACGGAAAGTGCCGTGTGAAAACAAGATGGTGCATGAACTGCAATAAGCAAGAGAAAGTGCAGGTGTTTAAAATGAACGCATATAAAAATAAAATTCGGATTCAGAATGCGATCACATATGCGATTGTAATCGGCTGTTACATTCTGATTCAGATTATGATGGCAGGCGGCCATGTAAACAGTCTTTTAAAGGGTATTCTGGTTCCACTTTGTACCTATACGATTTTGGCGGTTTCCTTAAACCTCACGGTTGGTATCCTCGGCGAGCTGAGTCTGGGTCATGCCGGATTCATGTGTGCGGGTGCGTTTTCAGGTGCATTTTTTAATCATGCCATGAAAAATCTGATCGCAAGCAACCAGGTACGCTTCATTCTGGCGCTCTTTGTCGGTGCGGCGGTAGCGGCGGTATTTGGTATCCTCATCGGTATTCCGGTTCTGCGTCTGAAAGGAGACTATCTGGCGATTGTAACGCTGGCATTCGGTGAGATCGTTAAAAATATTATCAATGTTCTGTACGTCGGCATCGACGGAAACGGAATCCACGTTTCCATGAAAGATGTAGCTTCCTTAAAGCTGGCAGCGGACGGTCAGGTGATCATCAAGGGTGCACAGGGTATCACAGGTACACCGAAGACGGCGACCTTTACGATCGGCATTATCCTGGTACTTCTGACCCTGTTTATTGTATTGAATATCATCAATTCCCGGACAGGCCGTGCGATCATGGCGATCCGCGACAACCGTATTGCGGCAGAGTCTGTGGGTATCAATATCACGAAATACAAACTGATGGCATTTACCATCTCTGCTTCCTTAGCCGGTGTGGCAGGCGTTCTGTACGCACACAACCTGGCGACGCTGGCAGCGACCCCGAAAAGCTTCGGTTATAATATGTCCATTATGATCCTTGTATTTGTGGTTCTGGGCGGCATCGGAAATATCCGTGGTTCCATGATCGCGGCGGTTATCTTAACCCTGCTTCCGGAGATGCTTCGAAGCCTCAATAATTACCGTATGCTGATTTATGCGGTCGTCCTGATTGTAATGATGCTTTTGACCTCCAGCCCGAAGGCGATCGAGGTCCGCGAGCGCATCTTTTCATCATTCCGGAAAAAGAAGACAGAAGGGGAGGCGTAAATCATGGCAATGCTGGATGTAAAAAATTTAAGTATTTCTTTTGGCGGTCTGAAAGCGGTCGATGATTTCAGCATCACGATAGAAAAAGGACAGCTCTACGGTTTGATCGGACCGAACGGAGCTGGTAAAACGACTATTTTCAACCTTTTGACGGGCGTGTACAAGCCGGATGGTGGATGGATTCTGCTGGATGGAAAGGACATTACCGGTCACAAGGCAATCCAGATCAATCAGGCAGGCATCGCGAGAACCTTCCAGAATATCCGTCTGTTCAAGGAGCTGAGTGTGCTTGACAATGTAAAGGTTGGTCTTCACAACCATCATAAATATTCTACGCTGAGCGGCATTCTGCGTCTTCCGTCCTATTACAAGGTTGAGAAAGAGATGGATGAGTGCGCAATGGAGCTTTTGAAGGTGTTTGACCTCGACAAAGAGTTTGATTATAAGGCATCGAACCTCCCATACGGCAAGCAGAGAAAGCTGGAGATCGCCAGAGCGCTGGCAACCGAGCCGAAGCTTCTGCTTCTTGACGAGCCGGCAGCCGGCATGAACCCGAATGAGACGGCAGAGCTGATGAAGACGATCCGTTTCGTGCGCGATCATTTTGATATGACCGTACTTCTCATTGAGCATGATATGAAGCTGGTCTCCGGTATCTGCGAGCGCCTGACGGTCTTAAACTTCGGTCATATGCTGGCAGAGGGACCGACCAGCGAAGTACTCAGCAATCCAGAAGTTATCAAAGCATATCTGGGAGAATAGGGGGAAGTTTCGTATGTCAATGCTGGAAGTAAAAGATTTACAGGTATATTATGGTGTGATACAGGCACTCAAGGGAATTTCCTTTGAGGTAGAACAGGGCGATGTGGGAGCGCTGCTCGGTGCCAACGGAGCCGGAAAGACGACGACGCTTCACACGATCACGGGTCTGCTGCCGTCCAAGGCAGGCAATATCACATTTGAAGGAACGGATATTACCCATGTACCGGGCTATAAGCTGGTATCAATGGGAATCGCCCACGTGCCGGAGGGGCGCCGTGTGTTCGCTTCCCTGACGGTTCTCCAGAACCTGAAAATGGGTGCGTATACGAGAAATGACAAGAAGGAAATTGAAGATACGATCGAAATGATTTACAAGCGTTTCCCGCGTCTGAAAGAGCGCAAGAACCAGCTTGCCGGAACTTTGTCCGGCGGCGAGCAGCAGATGCTTGCGATGGGACGCGCCCTCATGAGCCATCCGCGCCTGATCGTTCTCGACGAGCCGTCGATGGGTCTGTCCCCACTCTATGTTAATGAGATTTTCGATATTATCCAGGAAATCAACAAGGACGGAGTGACCGTTCTTCTGGTCGAGCAGAATGCGAAAAAAGCGCTCTCCATTTCCAATAAAGCATATGTGCTTGAGACGGGCAATATCGTTCTGAGCGGTGATGCGAAAGAACTGATGAATAATGAGAGAGTGAAGAAGGCTTATCTGAGCGAATAAAAATGTTCTGTGAGCCGGAGCTTTCCAAATGGGAATATTCATAACCCCCTTATGGTCTGAATACATTGTATCAGCAGACCAAGGGGGTATTTTTATGGATCATTTTAATGTATACAGCGATATCCAGGCGCGAACCGGCGGCGAGATCTATATTGGGGTGGTTGGTCCGGTTCGGACAGGGAAATCGACCTTTATTAAGCGCTTTATGGAACTTCTCGTCCTTCCGGGGCTGGAAGATGTCCATGCCCGCGAGCGCGCCCGGGATGAACTTCCCCAGTCTTCGGCGGGGAAAACGATCATGACAACGGAACCGAAATTTAGCCCTAAAGAGGCGGCAAAGCTCTCGCTTGGGGACGGTGTGGAGGTGCGGGTCCGCCTGATCGACTGCGTCGGTTTCATGGTGGAGGGTGCTGCCGGTCATATTGAAAACGAGAAAGAACGCATGGTGCGGACGCCGTGGTATGAGGAGGAGATCCCATTTACAGCGGCAGCCGAGCTGGGAACGCGCAAGGTCATCACGGATCATTCGACGATCGGGCTTGTGGTTACGGCGGACGGCAGTTTCGGGGAGTTGAAACGGGAGAATTATGTTCCGGCGGAAGAGAAGACCGTGCAGGAACTGAAAAAACTGGGAAAGCCGTTTCTGGTGCTTTTAAACTCGCAGAAACCATATTCGGAGGAGACGCGGGCGCTGGCAGCCCGGATGACCGAAAAATATGAGGTGCAGGTACTCCCAGTCAACTGTGAGCAGCTGCGCGCCGAGGATATCCGGGAGATTCTGGGGCAGGTGCTTCTGGAATTCCCGGTCACGGAGATCGATTTTTCGATTCCGAAATGGCTGGAGATTCTGCCAAACAGCCATTGGCTTAAATCGGAGGTCATACAGGCAGTCCGGGGGATGATGGATCGGACGGTACATATGCGCGATGTGGCGTTGGCGCTGCCGGAGGAAACAGGAGAAGCGATCCGCCGGATCCGGATTGTATCAATGAAAATGGATGATGGCAGCGTTCAGGCGGTGGTCGAGCTGGACGATGGGCATTATTATCAGATCCTCAGCGAGTATGTGGGAATGCCGATCGAGGGCGAGTACCAGCTGATGCAGACCTTGAAGCGGTTGGCGTCGATGCAGAGCGAGTATGAAAAGGCATCCGTGGCGCTCACGCAGGCGCGCAAGAAGGGCTATGGGGTTGTCACGCCGGAACGCGGGGAGATCGTCCTCGATGAGCCGCAGGTGGTGCGCCACGGCAATAAATATGGAGTCAAAATGAAAGCGCAGGCGCCGTCCATCAATCTCATCAAGGCGCAGATTGAGACTGAGATCGCGCCGATTGTGGGAAATGAACAGCAGGCAGAGGATTTGATCCGATACATCCGGGAGAATGCTGGAAAAGGTGAGGAAGGCATCTGGGAAACCAATATTTTTGGAAAATCAATCGCCCAGATCGTCGATGACGGGATTCAGGCGAAGATCTCCCAGCTCACTGAGGACTGCCAGGTGAAGCTGCAGGATACGCTGCAGAAAATCATCAATGACAGCAATGGGGGGATGATCTGTATTATCATATAATAGAATGGGTCTGGCTCTTGTTGGGAAAATGGTGCGTTGTCTGGAATGGGAATGTGGGACAAATAAGGTGATTTTATGAAAATCTTATCGAAACTTTATCGGGGAAATTGCAAAATTGTCAGAAATCAGTTATAATGAAGCTAATAGCAAAAACACTTTCCGCAAGGGGTATGCGGAAACACAAACGACAGAACAGGGGGCTGATTTTATGAGGCTTACATTTATCGGTGCGGATCATGAGGTTACAGGCAGCTGTCATTTTCTGGAGGCATGCGGGCTGAATATTCTGATTGACTGCGGTATGGAACAGGGGATCAACAAGTATGAAAATGCAGAACTTCCGATTCCGTATTCGGATGTGGACTATGTGTTGGTGACGCACGCCCATATCGATCATGTGGGATTGCTTCCGCTTATCTATGCGAGGGGATTCCGCGGACAGATTATGGCGACGCGCGCGACCTGCGATCTGTGTGATATCATGCTGAAAGATTGCGCCCATATCCAGGAGTCAGGAGCGGAGGGGAGACACCGGAAAGCCCTGCGTGCCGGAAAGCCGGAGGTGACACCGATTTACACGATGAACGATGCAGAAGGGGTACTGCATCACTTTGTCCCCTGCAATTACAATGAGATTATCCGTCTGAATGACAATCTGGAGATTCGGTTTGTCGATGTGGGACATCTGCTTGGTTCGGCTTCGATCGAGATCTGGATGAAGGAAGACGATTGTTCCAAGAAGATTGTATTTTCAGGTGATATCGGTAACAAAAACAAGCCGCTCATCCGCAGCCCGCAGTACATCCGTCAGGCAGATTATGT
>ENA-UOJD01001907-UOJD01001907.1-human-gut-metagenome-genome-assembly--contig:-P48-NODE-1907-length-18810-cov-15.991202_pt1 | contig 18810 bp, 10 predicted proteins | sample MGYA00242342_ERZ723889 | MGnify/ENA metagenome assembly ERZ723889
ACAGCTGTTCCACGTCGTCCCACGAGCTGCAGGTAGTGGAGGCGATTCCCGCCGACCAGCCCGTGATTTTCGCTCCCGACCGTAATCTGGGTTCCTATATCCAGAAGCTCACCGGGCGTCGGAACATGGTGCTGTGGGACGGAGCGTGCCACGTCCACGAGGAGTTTTCGCTCGAAAAACTGCTGACGCTCAAACGGGAGCATCCGGCGGCGAAGGTCGTCGTGCACCCCGAGTGCCGGGCCTATATCGTCGAAGTGGCCGACTATGTGGGTTCCACGGCGGGGATACTCGAATATTGCGGCCGGAGCGACGCGCAGGAGTTCATCGTGGTGACCGAGGCGGGAATCCTCGCCGAGATGAAGAGGCGTTATCCGGAAAAAGAGTTCATCCCGGCGCCTCCCGACGACGAGACGTGCGGATGCAACAACTGCAAGTATATGAAGATGGTGACGCTGGAGAACATCTGCGCGTGCCTCGAGAACGAATCGCCCGAGATCGTGCTCGACGACGAGGTGCGCCGGGCGGCGGAGCGGTCCATTCTGAATATGATCAATGTCAAATAATTTGAAGCGATTACATACGATTAATCTTTAATGCACTTTATGAAGAAAATCTTTTTACTGCTCGCCGCAGCGTGCGTCACGCTCTCGGCGGCGGCGGACGAGGGCATGTGGATGCTGCCCTATCTCCAGAAAATGAACAGCAAGGACATGAAGGCCCGCGGATGCAAACTCTCGGCCGAGGAGATTTACAGCATGAACAACTCTTCGCTCAAGGACGCCATCGTCATTTTCGGCGGCGGATGCACGGGTGAGATCGTTTCGCCCGACGGACTGCTGTTCACCAATCACCACTGCGGTTACGGGTCGATCCAGTCGCTTTCGTCCGTGGAGCACGACTACCTCAAGAACGGTTTCTGGGCCATGTCGCGCGCCGAAGAGCTGCCGGCTCCGGGACTCAAGGTGCGCTTTATCCGCCGGATCGTCGATGTGACGCCGGACGTGCTGGGCGCCGTGCCCGACATCGCCGGCGGCGGGGAGCGGGAAGAGCTGGTCGCCGGACAGGTGAAGGCCGTTTCGGAACGCCTCGCCGGGGAGAATCCCGGTATGGATGTCGAGATCAAGTCCTTTTTCGGGGGCAACCAGTATTTCGCCTTCGTGATCGAGGTCTTCAGGGACGTCCGCCTGGTCGGTGCGCCTCCCACATCGATCGGCAAGTTCGGCGGCGACACCGACAATTGGATGTGGCCGCGTCATACGGGCGATTTCTCGGTCTTTCGCGTCTATGCCGGACCCGACAACAAGCCGGCCGATTACGCGCCCGAAAACCGCCCTTACAAGGCCGACAAGTTTCTGAAGGTTTCGGTGGACGGATACAAGGAGGGAGATTTCGCGATGATCATGGGTTTCCCCGGTTCGACGTCGCGTTACATGACTTCGTTCGAGATCGACCGCATGCTGGATATCGAGAATCCGCAGCGCATCTTCATCCGCGGCGAGCGTCAGGCTATTCTCAAGGAGGATATGGCCGCAAGCGATAAGGTGCGGATTCAGTACGCTTCGAAATACGCCCAGTCGTCGAACTACTGGAAGAATTCGATCGGCATGTCGCGCGGCATCCGCAAACTGAACGTCAAGGCGCAGAAAGAGGCGCAGGAGGCGGCTTTCCGGAAATGGGCCGAAGCCAATACGCTGCCGACCGAAGGCTATATGGATGCGCTGGACCGCATCCGCGAAGCGGTGGAAGGCAACGCTTCCGCTTTTGCGGCCGAGCAGGTGCTCAGGGAGGCGCTTTACCGTGCCGTGGAGATTCTGACGCCGGCGCGTTCGTTCCTCGCCGTGGAGAAGATCACCGACCCGGCGCGTTCGAAGGAGGCCATGAGGGCCTTCTACAAGGATTACAACCCGGCGACGGACCGACGTGTAGCCAAGCGCATGATGCAGATCGTCAAGGAGAAATGCGGAGACCTTCCGACGGTGTTCGCCGAAGTGATCGACAAGCGGTTCGGCGGCGATACGGATGCTTATGTCGATTATCTGTACGATAACTCGATTTTTGCCACCGAGGAAGGCACGCTGGCCTTCGTGGATGATTTTTCGGTGGAAAAACGCGATGCCGATCCGGCGGTCGTATTCGTGCGTTCGCTCGATGCGAAACTGCTCGAACTGGCGGATGCCCAGCGGGAGAATAACCGCAGGTTCAAGGACGGGCACCGTCTCTACATCGCCGGTCTGATGCGTATGCAGCCCGACAAGGCGTGGGCTTCGGATGCGAACTTTACGATCCGCCTGACTTACGGCCGCGTTCTGCCCTACGATCCGGCGGACGGTATTCGCTACAACTATTATACGACGCTCAAGGGCGTGATGGAGAAGGAAGATCCCAAGAATCCTACGGAGTTTACGGTTCCCGACAAGCTCAAGGAGCTGTACGCCGCGAAGGATTTCGGGCGGTATGCCAACGCCGAGGGCGAACTTCCGGTAGCTTTCTTGGCCGACTGCGATATTACGGGCGGCAATTCGGGTTCGCCGGTGATGAACGCCAAGGGCGAGCTGATCGGTCTGGCGTTCGACGGCAACTGGGAAGCGATGTCGGGCGACGTGGCTTTCGAGCCGCAGCTGCAGCGCACGATCGCCGTGGATGTCCGCTACGTGCTCTTCGTCATCGACAAGTTCGCCGGCGCGAAATGGCTGATCGACGAGTTGTCGATCGACTGATCGGTGCGGAATCGACCGTTGAACCGGGGCCTGATTTCAGGTTCCGGTTTTTGTTTCTTACCATCTGTAAACAAATAATGGCGCTTTGCTTTTTTTTAGCCTAAAAATTACTAATTTTGACAGAAATTAGTAATACTGTATCTGTTTTTATGGCAAAAGAATTCAAGCGTTATCTCGTTACCTCGGCTCTTCCCTATGCCAACGGTCCGGTGCATATCGGCCATCTGGCGGGAGTTTACATACCTTCGGACATTTATACCCGTTACCTGCGGCTCAGGGGCCGCGACGTGATTTCGGTCTGCGGAAGCGACGAACACGGCGTGCCCATCACCATCAAGGCCCGCAAGGAAGGGGTGACGCCGCAGCAGATCGTGGACCGTTACCACAATATGATCAAAAAGTCGTTCGAGGGGCTGGGAATGTCGTTCGACATCTATTCGCGGACTTCGTCGGCGACGCATGCCAAGACCGCTTCGGAATTTTTCCGCAAGTTGTACGACGAGGGGAAGTTCATCGAGCAGACTTCGATGCAGTATTACGACGAGGAGACGCAGACGTTCCTCGCCGACCGTTATATCGTCGGCACCTGTCCCAAGTGCGGCAACGACCGCGCTTACGGCGACCAGTGCGAGAAGTGCGGCTCTACCCTCTCGCCCGACGAGTTGATCGATCCGCACAGCGCCGTGTCGGGTTCCGTGCCCGTGAAGCGTGAGACGAAACACTGGTATCTGCCGCTGGATCAGTACGAAGGATTTCTGCGCGAGTGGATTCTCGAAGGGCACAAAGAGTGGAAAAGCAATGTTTACGGACAGTGCAAGAGCTGGCTGGACGGAGGTTTGCAGCCCCGTGCCGTAAGCCGCGACCTCGATTGGGGCATTCCCGTGCCGGTGGAGGGCGCCGAAGGGAAGGTGCTTTATGTCTGGTTCGACGCTCCGATCGGTTATATATCTGCTACAAAGGACCTTACACCCGATTGGGAGACCTATTGGAAGTCGGAGGACACCAAGATGGTCCATTTTATCGGCAAAGACAATATCGTTTTCCACTGCATCGTCTTCCCGTCGATGCTCAAGGCGCACGGCGGCTATATCCTGCCCGAAAACGTGCCGGCGAATGAGTTCCTGAATCTCGAAGGCGACAAGATTTCGACCTCGCGCAACTGGGCCGTGTGGCTGCACGAATACCTCGAAGAGTTTCCGGGCAAGGAGGATGTGCTTCGTTACGTACTCTGCGCCAATGCGCCCGAAACCAAGGACAACGACTTTACGTGGAAGGATTTTCAGGCCCGCAACAACAACGAGCTGGTTGCTGTTCTGGGGAATTTCGTGAATCGCGCGCTGGTGCTGACCCGGAAATATTACGACGGGGAGGTTCCGGCCTGCGGCGAACTGAATGACTATGACCGCCAGACTGTCGGCGAGGTGGCTGCGATGAAGGCGTCGCTGGAGTCCAATATCGAACATTACCATTTCCGCGAAGCGCTGAAAGACGCCATGAATATCGCCCGCATCGGTAACAAGTACCTTGCGGATACCGAGCCGTGGAAAGTCGTCAAGACCGATCCCCAACGTGTCGGGACGATTCTCAACATCGCGTTGCAGATCACGGCCAATACGGCCATTGCGATCGAACCTTTCATGCCCTTCTCCGCCGCGAAGATACTGAAGATGCTCTCTGTCGAGAAATTCGGATGGGAACAGTTGGGGACGATGGATCTGATTGCCGCCGGGCATAAGATCGGGGAACCGGTTTTGCTGTTCGAGAAAATCGAAGACGACGTGATTCAGCGCCAGCTGGACAAACTTGCGGCGACCAAAGAGGCCAACGCAGCGGCTGAGGCAGCGCAACAGGTTGAACCTCAGAAAGATGCGATAAGTTTCGACGATTTTCAGAAAATGGATATCCGAGTTTCGACGATTCTTGCGGCCGAAAAGGTGGCGAAAACGAAGAAACTGTTGAAATTGACGGTCGATACGGGTATAGATCAGCGTGAAATAGTATCAGGAATCGCCGAATACTTCACGCCTGAGGAGTTGGTCGGACGTCAGGTGCTCGTGTTGGTCAATCTGCAACCCCGCGAATTGAAGGGGATTTTGTCGCGCGGTATGATTCTGATGGCCGAGGATGCCTCCGGAAAACTGCGTCTGCTGAGCCCGAATGAGGCGACGAACAGCGGCGCCGTCGTGGGATAATGTTGTAAAACCTTTAAAACTTATTATAATGGAAAATATGGATTGGGGTGCCTTGGGATTCGATTATCGCAAGACCGACGCAAACGTTCGCTATTATTATACGGACGGCAAATGGAGTGAGATGGAGGTCACGGGCGACGAGTATATCAAGATACACATGTCGGCGTCGTGTCTGCATTACGGTATCGAGCTGTTCGAAGGGCTGAAAGCCTTTCGGGGCGTCGATGGGAAAGTCCGTCTTTTCCGTGTAGAGGAGAACGCCAAGCGGTTGCAGTCTTCGGCGGAACGTCTTTGCCTTCCCGTCCCGACGATCGAAATGATCGTCAAGGCCTGCGTCGAAGTGGTTAAACGTAACGAAAAATATATTCCTCCCTATGGTACCGGCGCATCACTCTATCTGCGTCCCGTTATGTTCGGTACGACTGCCGGATTGGGGGTCAAACCTGCCAAGGATGCTTTGCTGATCGTTTATTGCTCTCCCGTGGGTGCTTATTTCAAAGACGGCATCAAGCCTATCTCCGTTGCCATAGACCGTGAACAGGACCGCGCTGCTCCACGTGGAACAGGCGACGTGAAGGTCGGCGGCAACTATGCTTCCAGCCTGCTGTCGGGTGAAAACGGCCATAAATTGGGCTATTCGAATATCATGTATCTCGATGCCGCAGAGCATAAGTACATCGAAGAGTGCGGAGCCTGCAATTTCTTCGGTATTAAGGAGGGTAAATATATTACGCCGAAATCCTCTTCTGTATTGCCTTCGATCACCAACAAGAGTCTGCGGCAGTTGGCGCGGGATATGGGACTTGAGGTCGAAGACCGTCTGATTCCTGTCGAGGAGCTTCCTACCTTCGAGGAGTGCGGCGGCTGCGGAACGGCGGCTGTTATCTCCCCTATCGGGAAGATTTTCGATATGCAGACGAATGATATTTATGAATATGGCACTGAAGTAGGTAAGGTTTGTATGGAACTTTACACACGTCTTCAGGATATTCAATACGGTCGTGCCGAGGATAAGTATAATTGGTGTACAATTGTAGAGTGATATTCTCTTTATTTGAATCAAAAAGGCCGCTCATTCGAGCGGCCTTTTAAGTTTGTTCCACGTGGAACTATGTGTTGTGGTTTGTGATCATATAGGGGTTTGTGTTCACTAAATTGCTCCACGTGGAACTGTGTTGAGCACTTTTGGTTTTATCTTCCGAATTTCACCAACAATACATTGACGTCAGCCGGGGAAACTCCCGGAATCCGGGACGCCTGCCCTATTGTTGCCGGGCGTATCCGGGTCAGTTTCTGACGGGCTTCTATCGTCAGTGAGTTCATCGAATGAAAGTCGAAATCTTCGGGAATGCGAATGTTTTCGAGTCTGTGAAGCTTTTCTGCGATGAATTTTTCACGTTCTATATAGCCTTTGTATTTTATTTGAATTTCGGCTTCTTCGATTGCTTCGGCTGAAATGTTGTTGTCCGAGATGAATTTTCGGAGTTTTGGAAGTGCTTCCGAGAGCGATTCGAACGTAACATTATTGCGCATCAGGATGTCGTAAAGCTTCCTTCCCTGAGTCAAAGGCTCCGAATTTACCGATTTTAAATAGTCGTTAATTTCGGCTGCTTTGATGCTCTGCCGGCGGGCGAAGGAAATAAGCGATTCTACGGATGCTTTTTTTTCGGTGAAATGGGCGTATCTTTTTTGTGAAATCAGCCCTATTTTATATCCGATCGGAGTAAGTCTGATATCCGCATTGTCCTGCCGGAGCAGAATGCGGTATTCGGCCCGCGAGGTAAACATGCGGTAGGGTTCGTCCACACCTTTGGTAACGAGGTCGTCGATCAGCACTCCGATGTAGGCTTCGTCGCGCTGCAATACCACGGCTTCTTCCCCTTTCAGCGCCCGGTGGGCGTTGATTCCGGCCATGAGTCCCTGCGCCGCGGCCTCTTCGTATCCGGTAGTTCCGTTGACCTGACCTGCGAAATATAAGCCGGAAACGAGTTTCGTTTCGAGTGAATGGTGCAGTTGCGTAGGCGGAAAATAGTCGTATTCGATGGCGTAGCCGGGGCGGAATATGTGCAAATCTTCGAATCCCCGGATTTTGTGCAGCGCTTCCCACTGTATGTCCCAAGGCAGCGACGAGGAAAATCCGTTGAGATAATATTCGTTGGTCGATTCGCCTTCGGGCTCCAGAAAGAGCTGGTGCTGATCCTTGTCGGCAAAGGTCCGGAGCTTGTCTTCGATGCTGGGACAATAGCGGGGACCTATTCCTTTGATCGTTCCGTTGAACAGAGGCGAACGGTCGAAACCGGTGCGCAGCAGGTCGTGCACTTCGGCCGTAGTGTAGACCAGAAAGCAAGGCAGTTGATGCTTAACCGGTTGTGTATCAGGTGAAAAAGAGAACTTGGCCGGATTTTCGTCGCCGTATTGCGGTTCGAGCGATTCGAAGTCGATCGTGCGTGCGTCGAGACGCGCCGGAGTGCCTGTTTTCATGCGTCCCGTTTCGAATCCTATGGCGCGCAGGGATTCCGTGATTCCGTGCGAAGCGGCATCCCCCGCCCTGCCCCCTTCGGCGTGCGAAGTGCCGCAGTGCATCATTCCTCCGAGAAAGGTTCCCGAAGTCAGCACGACGGCGTGGCAGGCGAACTCGATGCCCATTTGGGTCCTTACACCCTTTATGCGGGGTTTGGCCCCGGCGGTGTCGAAGAGGAGCTCCGTCGCCGCATCTTGCCAGATGTAGAGGTTCACGGTGTTTTCGAGCGTGTGCCGCCATTGGGCTGAGAAGCGCGATTTGTCGCATTGGGCGCGCGGACTCCACATGGCGGCGCCCTTCGAACGGTTGAGCATCCGGAACTGGATGGTCGTGAGGTCCGTGATGCGGCCCATTTGTCCGCCCAAAGCGTCTATCTCTCTGATAATCTGACCTTTGGCGACTCCGCCGACTGCCGGGTTGCAGGACATCGAGGCCATTTTGGTCATATCCATCGTAAGCAGCAGCGTGCGCGAGCCGAGACGCGCGGCGGCCGAGGCCGCTTCGCATCCGGCGTGTCCGCCGCCGATGACGATAATATCGTATTCTAAAATCATTGCTCTGTTCTCAATTCTTGTTTGGTTCTCCGGCTGGGGGCGTTTTTTTCGGCCCTGCCCTGCCGGAATCGCACGCAAAAGACGGCTGTTATTGCTCCTCCCAGAACTTCAGGTATTTGTCCTCTTTGCGGTGCATCTGCGCGTTGGTGCGGGGGGTTTTGTCGCCCTGACCGCAGAGGTGCAGTACGCCGTGGACCACTACCCTGCGCATCTCCTGAAGCGTCGGGAATCCGTACAGCCGGGCGTTGTCGGCGACGGTTTCGACGTCGATGAAGATGTCGCCCGAAATCACGCGGGCGCCTTTGCGGTCGCTGTAGTCGAACGTGATGACGTCGGTGAAATAGTCGTGCCCCAAGTACTGGCGGTTCATCTCTAGCAGCCGCTGCGCCGAACAGAAGATATAACTCACATCGCCCAGTTCATACCCTTCCGCTTCGGCGACCCGGCGGAGCCATTCCGCGGTCAGCCGTTTCCGGGGCAGCCGGTAGCTGCAGTCGTCCGTATAATATTTGACAGCCATTTTTTTCGTATTTTTCAGATTTTATGCCATTCGTCCGGGGCGTGCCGCTGCTGGGTGCGCGAATTTCCGCCGCGGGGCGGAGATTTCCGGCGTTGGGGACACGGATTTCCGGTGCTGGACGGAGATCCGGCCGCTGCCGGGACCGTGCGCCTGCCTGCGGATGCCGGCAGCGGGTTTCGGGAAGCCGCACCGTCGCATGTCGTCCTCATGTTATTTCTTGAAACAGTTCTCGGCACGGAGCTTCTGGCCCGGATTCGGCGGATAGATGCCGAAGACGAGTTTGTACTCCGTTTCCATGGTCATGATGTTCACCGCCGAACCGATGGTGCCCAACTGTGCGTTTCTGGCCACTTTCTGGCCCTTCTCGACGCAGATCGACCCCATGTTGGCATAGGAGGTTATATATTCGCCGTGAGCCACGTAAACGTCGTATTTGTTGGTTATGCGATTGCGCTTGACGTCCACGACCTTGCCGTCGTAGATCGAAATGACGTGCGCCCCCTTGGGACCCGTGATTTCGGCCATGTTCTCCTTGTAGCGCTTCACGCGGCCCGCCGTGACGGGAAGCCGCAGGCCCGTGGTCTTGGTCGAGAACGAATCGCCCTCCTTGTTGCCCTTGGTCAGTTTGCGCAGTTCGCCGATGGCCACGTCGAGCTGCTGCTCCTGCGATATTTTGCGCTGGAGGGCCGTTTTCTCCTTCTGGGAGAGCTGCCGGATGCTGGTGCGGGCGTTGCGGGCGTCGCGTTCGAGCTTCTGTTTTTGGGCTTTCAGTTTGAGCGTTACCGAGTCGAGTGACCGTTTGCGGCGGTCGAGCAACTCCTTCTCCTCGACGACCTGCTTCGAGAGCGCCGCGATGTCCTGCAGTTTGCGTTCGCGCATCGACGCCACTTCCCGCAGGTTGGTGATCTTGCGGGCCATGTCGGCGAAGTCGCGCGACGAGAAGATATAGGTCAGATAATTGTTGTGCCGGTAGTTGCGATAGGCTTCGCGCACCATTTCGGCGTATTGGGTACGGTTGCGGTCCAGCGATCTGCCGAGGTCTCCGGCGACGCTGTCCGTGCGGTCGATCTCCCCGCGCAGCAGGCGGGCCTGCTTCTCGGTCTCTTCGAGCAGTTGGTTCCGCGAATCTATCTGACGGGCCAGACGCCGTACGCGCTCCTCGGTGGCGGCGCGACCCTCCTTGAGCTTCGAAATCTCCCGCTCCTCGGCGGCGATTTTCTGCTCCAGCGCCGCGATAACCCGCTTCTGCTGTTCGATCTTGCGGTCGGCCTGAGCGGAGGCCGCAAGGGCGGCGAACAGCAGGAAAAGGGTCAGTATGCAGCTTTTCGTCGGCTTCATCGCATTTGCAGGGTTACTCTTTTTTCGCTTTGCTTTCCGTTATCCGGCGTTCGATGCGCCCGGCGTCGTAGCCCTTTTCGAGGGCTTTGCGCCAGTATATCTCGGCCATGAAATTCTCGCCCAGCGCCTTCAGTATGTCGCCGTAGTGGACCAGCAGCGCGGCGCTTTCCTGTGCGTCGAGGGCGACGGCCTGCTGCATGATTTTCCGGGCTTCGTCCACACGTCCCAGTTTGAAGAGCACCCAAGCGTGGGTGTCGAGGTAGGTGGGGTTGTTGTCCGTGAGGGCCGTGGCGCGGCTGGCCATGGCGAGCGCCTTTTCCAGATCGCGCTCCTCAAGCGAGAGGAAATAGGCGTAGTTGTTCAGCACCATGGCGTTGTCGGGATCGTAGCGCAGGCTCCTGTCATAGGCTTTGTAGCACTGCTTCATGGCCGAACGGAACGAACCTTTGCGGCTGATGAGCACGAAATCCTCTTCGTCGCCGGACTCCCCTGCCGCGGCTTTCTGGTGCCATGTGTCGCCGATCAACCCCCAGATCGCGCCCCGCAGCGAATCGGTGCGGGCGTAACGGAGCGACTGCTGATAGGCTTTTATCGCTTTGTCGTACTCTTTGGTGTAGTTCAGCACGTGGCCTTTCGAGAGCTGGAAGTCGATCTCTCCGGGGAAAAGCTCCAGCGCCCGGTTGATGTAGAGGGCCGCCGAGTCGGGATGCTGGAGATAGCTCTCGATGTCGATCACCGACCGGTAGTAGCTTTCGACGGGTGGCTGGTCGTCGAGGTGGAGTTTGTAGAGCGCCAGCGCCTGCTCCAGTTCTCCTGAGGCGATCAGGTGCTTGGCATAGAGTTCCACCACGCGCCGGTCCTGCGGATAGCGTACGGCCAGCGTCGAGGCCAGCGCGTTGAGCTGGATGTAATATTCGCGGTAGAACCGCATGTCGGAGGTGAGCTGCTCGAAGCGTTTGATCTTGGCGTCGAGCGGCATCTGGTCCGAGTCGAAGAGCCGCTGGGTGACGTTGAGTACCGACCGGTAATCGCGGCGGCCGTTGTAGTAGTCGGCCAGCGACATCAGCGTAGCGACGTCGGTCGAGTCGATCTGCATGGCGCGGTCGTACTCCGCCATGGCCAGCGAGTCCTTGTTCAGAATCGCATAGAGGTCGGCCAGCACCACATGGTGCTGCGCTTCGTAGGGAGCGGCTTCGACCATGGCCTTGGCTTCGTCGACGGCTTTGTCCAGCTGCCGCGTGGAGATCAGCAGTTGGCGTTTCATCGCGCTCAGCATCGGGATGCGCCCGAAGCGGAGTTCCGCCGAGTCGAGCGTGGCGATGGCCGAATAGGGCTGCTGGACCTGCTCGTAGAGCGCCGCCAGAAGCCGGTAGTTGTCGGGGTTCTGCGGATCTGCGGCGCGCAGGCGCTTGTAGACGCCGAGGGCTTCGGGGTAACGCTGGGCGAAGATCAGGGCCTGTCCGAGGAACTGGTGATACCATTTGTTCGTCGTGTCGAGCCGGTAGGCGCGGCGGGCCAGCTCCACCGCCTCGTCGGGCGTGGAGTACATGCCGTTGGTCGCCATTTCGTAATAAGCCGGCGCGTAGGTCGAATCGGCGCGGATCGCCTCGGTGAGATATTCCCGCGCCCGGACCGTATCGTGAAAAATGGTATTCTGTTTGATGCCCTCGGTATAGAGCCAGACGCTGCGCAGCGAATCGGGGTAACTGCCGGGTACGGTCGCGGCGGGACCCTTCCCCGCGGCGAAAGCCGTGCAGAAGAGTACGCAGAGTGCCGTTGTCGCTGTCAGACGCTTCATGGATCGCGGTTTTAGAGTGCCGTGTCGAACTGGTGGAGGAACCGCACGTCGTTTTCGAAATAGAGACGCAGGTCCTTCACGCCGTATTTGAGCATTGCGATGCGCTCAATACCCATGCCGAAGGCGAATCCCGAATATTTTTCGGGGTCTATGTTGTTTGCTTTCAGTACGTTGGGATCGACCATGCCGCAGCCCATGATTTCGAGCCAGCCCGTGCCCTTGCAGACCGGACAGCCCTTGCCGCCGCAGAGGTTGCACGACACGTCCACCTCGGCCGAAGGCTCGGTGAAGGGGAAGTACGAGGGACGCATGCGGATGACGGTCTGTTCGCCGAAGACCTCCTTGGCGAAGTAGAGCAGCGACTGCTTCATGTCGGCGAACGAGACTCCTTCGTCGATGTAGAGTCCTTCGATCTGGTGGAAGATGCAGTGCGCGCGGTAGGAGATGGCTTCGTTGCGGAAGACGCGGCCGGGGCAGATGACGCGGATGGGCGGCTTCTGGTGCTCCATGGTGCGCACCTGAATCGACGAGGTGTGCGTGCGCAGCAGGATGTCGGGATTCTTCTCGATGAAGAAGGTGTCCTGCATGTCGCGCGCCGGGTGTTCGGGCGGGAAGTTGAGCGCCGAGAAGACGTGCCAGTCGTCCTCGATTTCGGGACCGTCGGCGACGGTGTAGCCCAGCCGCGAGAAGACCTCGACGATCTGGTTCTTGACGATCGAGATCGGGTGGCGCGACCCCAACTGCTCGGCCGAACCGGGACGGGTCATGTCTTCGGTCGCAGCGCCGTCGTCGGCGATTGCGTCCTGAAGTTGCTCGCGCAGGGCGTTTATGCGGTCGAGGGCCGTGACCTTGAGTTTGTTGAGCTGCTGCCCCATTTCGCGCTTGAGCTCCGGGGCCACCGTCTTGAACTCTTCCATCAGGGCGTTCAGTTCGCCCTTCTTGCCGAGCACTTTGATGCGGAACTCCTCGATCTCGGCCGCTGCCTTCGGTTTGAACTCTTCGACACGTCGGAGAAGTTCATTGATTTTGTCGGTCATATTTTGATTGTTTACGCTTTTTCCGTATTTTTACCCGTCTTATTACGTTAAGTATAACGTGCAAAGTTATAAAAAAATTGAGATATGTTGCGTAAAACCCTCTCATTTATCTCGGTGCTGTTGCTCGCTGCGACGGTCGCCGGGGCGCAGAACCCCGACGACGGGACTGCACGTCCCCGCTCGGTGGGCGTCGTGATGAGCGGCGGCGGCGCAAAGGGACTCTACCATATAGGCGTGCTCGAAGCCCTCGAGGAGAACGGCGTGCCGATCGATTACGTGGCGGGCACCTCGATGGGCTCGATCATCGCGGCCATGTATGCCGCGGGCTACTCCCCTGCCCAGATGCGGGAGATCGTCGCTTCGGGCGTGGTCAAGGAGTGGGTGTCGGGGCGTATCGACCCCCGCTATACCCCCTACTACCAGCAGATCGGCCACAACCCGTCGTTTATCAGCGTGCGCCTGAACCTGGGTAATTCGGGCAAGCGTTTCCGTGTGACGAACCTGATTTCTTCGACGCCGATCGAGATGGCGCTTACGGAGCTGTTCGCGCCGGCCTCGGCGGCTGCCGGCGGCGACTTCGACCGTCTGATGGTGCCTTTCCTCTGCGTGTCGAGCGATATGAACGCCCGCGAGCCGGTGGTGATGCGCAACGGCGACCTGTGCGAAGCCGTGCGCTCGTCGATGTCCATCCCGCTGGTGTTCAAACCGATGAAAGTCGATTCGATGCTGCTCTACGACGGCGGTATTTACGACAACTTCCCGTGGCGTCCGCTCGACGTGGGGTTCCGTCCCGACCTGATCGTGGGCAGTATCTGCACGGCGGGCAATACCCCGCCGGGCGAGGACATCAACATCCTCGACCAGGCTTTCATGCTGGCGATGCACGATACGGATTACGACCTGCCCAAAGGGCGCAGCGTCACGGTTCGCCGTGCCGTGGATGTCAACATGCTCGATTTCGACAGCGCCGTGGCCGTGATGGATGCCGGTTATGAAGATGCGATGGCCGTCATGCCGCAGATCCTGGAGCGGGTTTCCGAACGCTGGTCACCCCGGCGCTATGCCGAGCGGCGCGAGGAGTTCCGCGCCAAATGCCCGCCGCTGGTCTTCAACGACTATAAGCTCGAAGGGCTCTCCTCGGCGCCCGAGGCCTATATCCGCGACTTCGTGAAGGTAGACCGCCGAACCCCCGGGCGCCAGCGCCCGATGGGTTTTTCCGAATTGCGCGACAACCTCTACGCGGTGCTTGCGGACGGCGATTTCACGATGGATTTCCCGCACGTGGCATACGACACCGTGACGGAGCGCTATTCGTTCCGGGCAAAGTTCCATACCAAACCCAACTTCAAGATCACGATCGGCGGCAACGTCTCCTCGACGGCCTTCAACCAGGCCTACATCGGCGTCAATTACCAGACGATCGGCCGTGTGGGGCAGCAGTTGGGCGCCGACCTCTACCTCGGGCCGATCTATACGTGGGGTACGATCGGAGGGCGCACGGATTTCTACATGTGGAAACCCGTGTTCCTGGATTACTCCTACAATTTCGCCGTGCGGAATTTCCGCCACGGTTCATTCGGCAACATCACCAAAATCGACAACACGCGGCAGGTCAAGAACAGCGAAAGTTTCTTCTCGGTGGCCGCCGGAATGCCCCTCGCCCACCGCGGCGTCTTCCTGATCCGCGCCAACGGCGGGCATGTCAATTACCGGTACGATTCCGACGAGCTTTTCGCCGACGATACCGACCATTCGCGCTATTCGTTCTTCGGGATCAAGGCCGAGCTGGCGCGTAATACGCTCGACAAGTTCCTCTATCCCCGCCGGGGTTCCGACCTGAAACTGTCGGGCATCTTCGTCACGGGGCGCGATAAATACGAGCCGTTCGATGCCGAAAAGTTCCTGTCGCGGACGTCCCGCCAGTGGGTCGGGGCGCGGCTTACGTGGGACAAGTATTTCGACATGCCGGGCTGCAGCTGGTTTTCGCTGGGGCTGAACGTCGACGGCGTGATCACGAACCATCCCGAGTTCACGACCGAGGGGGCCACGGTGATGTCGATGCCGGCTTACGAGCCGGTGCCTCACGCGCAGATGATTTACATGCCCGACTTCCGGGGCAAGCGGTTCGCGGCGGGCGGCGTGATGCCGACTTTCGACCTGATGCCCAACTTCTTCCTGCGCACGGGTTTCTACGCCATGTTCCGCGAGAAACGCAGTTTCGTACCCGGGGTGTCGGGCCCGGTGGAAGATAAGCGCTGGCACTATATCGCCGAGGCGTCGCTGGTCTACCATACGCCGATCGGCCCGGTCAGCCTGGCCCTGACCAAATACGACCTGCGCAACTGGAAGAACATGTACCTGACGTTCAATTTCGGGTACGCGATCTTCGCGCCCAAGGGGACGTTCTATTAGCGTGCCGTGGCGCCGGGCGCATTATTTTTTCTGTTATCGGAATAACACTTTTTTAAATTATTTTCATAAATTTGCCCCGGTAATGCGTATTTGAAAGATCAATTCAACAAAATAATTCAAAATCAAAGAGCTATGTTCGCAATCGACAATTACGATTTCAAAGGCAAGCGCGCAATCATCCGCGTGGATTTCAATGTGCCCCTCAACGAAAAGGGCGAGGTGACGGACGACACCCGTATCCGTGCGGCGATCCCCACGATCAAGAAAGTGCTCGAAAAGGGCGGTTCGGTGATCCTGATGTCGCATCTGGGACGTCCCAAGAAGAATCCCGATCCCAAGTTCTCGCTGGAGCAGATCGTTCCCGCCATCGAGAAGCGTCTGGGCGTGAAGGTGATGTTCGCCGGCGACTGCATGGGCGAGAAGGCCGCCGAGATGGCCAAGAACCTCAAGCCCGGCGAGGTGATGCTGCTGGAGAACCTGCGTTTCTACGCCGAGGAGGAGGGCAAGCCCCGCGGTCTGGCCGAAGACGCCACCGACGAGGAGAAGAAGGCCGCCAAGAAGGCGCTGAAGGAGGGTCCGCAGAAGGAGTTCGTCAAGAAGCTCGCATCGTATGCCGACTGCTACATCAACGACGCGTTCGGTACGGCGCACCGCGCACACGCTTCGACGGCCCTGATCGCCGACTATTTCCCCAACGACAAGATGTTCGGCTACGTGATGGAGAACGAGCTGAAGGCCATCGACGGCATCATGCTCAATCCGGAGCGTCCGTTCTGCGCCATTCTGGGCGGTTCGAAGGTTTCGACCAAGATCACCATCATCGAGAATCTGCTCGAAAAGGTCGACGTGCTGGTGCTGGGCGGCGGCATGACCTATACCTTCGCGGCTGCGGAGGGCGGCAAGGTCGGCAACTCGATCTGCGAGCCGGATCAGTTCCAGACGGCGCTCGACATTCTGGCCAAGGCCAAGGAGAAGGGCGTGAAGGTCGTGATGTCGCCCGACGCGCTGATCGCCGACGCATTCTCGGCCGACGCCAATACGAACGTCGCTCCGGCCAACAACATTCCCGATGGCTGGGAAGGCGTGGACATCGCCGACGAGGGCAAGAAGGTCTTCCGCGAGGAGATTCTCAAGTGTAAGACGATCCTCTGGAACGGTCCCGTGGGCGTGTTCGAGATCGACAAATTCGCGACCGGTTCGCGCGCCGTGGCCGAAGCGATCGCCGAAGCCACTTCGAAGGGCGCCTACTCGCTCATCGGCGGCGGCGACTCGGTAGCCTGCATCAACAAGTTCGGGCTGGCCGACAAGGTTTCCTATGTCTCGACGGGCGGCGGCGCCTTGCTGGAGTACATGGAGGGCAAAGAGCTTCCGGGCGTTGCGGCCATCCGCAAATAAGCCGGGCTTCCGAACAAGATACGAACAGACAGGGGTGCTCCGGCAAGTACGGACACCCCTGTCGTCACTAAAAACCCGAACCTATGAAAAAGATTTTCATTTTTGCAGCAACAGTAGCTTGTATGGCAAGTTGTCAGAATACATCCAAGACGCCGGCTATCGACATGGCCAATTTCGACCTTTCGGTCGCTCCCGACGCCGATTTTTACCAGTACGCCACGGGCGGCTGGCAGAAGAACAACCCGCTGAAGCCCGAATATTCGCGTTACGGCTCGTTCGACGTGCTGCGCGACAACAACGAGAAGCGCATCAACGAGCTTTTCTCGGAGATGACCAAGATCAGCGCCGCGCCGGGAAGCGTCGAGCAGAAGATTTCGGACCTCTACAAGATGGGTCTCGATTCGACGCGTCTGAACGCCGAGGGCGCCGCGCCGCTGAAGAGCGCCGTCGGGGAGATCCTCTCCGTCGAGGACCGCGGACAGCTGACCGGCATCGTGGCCAAACTCCACACGACGGTAGCCAATCCGTTCTTCGGCGTGGGCGTGCAGGCCGATCTGATGAACAGCGACATCAACGCCCTCTATATCTCGCAGTCGGGGCTGACGATGGGCAACCGCGACTACTACCTCGATCCTGAGAACGAGCATATCCGCAAGGGCTACAAGGAGTATCTGGGCAGGATATTCCGTTTTGCGGGCATTCCCGAAGCCGACGTCGAAAAGGCGGTCGCCGGCGTGATGAACGTCGAGATGAAGCTGGCCGAGAAGTCGTGGTCGAACGTCGAGCTGCGCAACATTCCCGCGCAGTACAACCCCACGGCGAAGGCCGATTTCGAGAAGATTTACGACGCCGTAGACTGGGAGGCCTACTATAAGGCTATGGGCATCGGCGACTTCGAGACGATCATCGTCACCACGCCGTCGGCCGTCGCCAACGCCAACGACCTGCTGAAAAACGCCCCGCTGGAGGATATCCGCTACTACCTCGCGGCGCAGTATATCGACGCTGCGGCACCCTACCTGAGCGACGACTTCCAGCAGGCGTCGTTCGACTTCTACGGCAAGGTGATGTCGGGCCAGCAGGAGATGAAACCCCGCTGGAAGCGCGCGATGTCGGTGCCCAACGGCACGTTGTCGGAGGCTGTCGGCGAGATGTACGTCGCCAAATACTTCCCCGCCAAGGACAAGGAGCGCATGCTGACGCTGGTGAAGAACCTGCAGACGGCGCTCGGCCAGCACATCGCGGCGCTCGACTGGATGTCGGACGCCACCAAGGCCAAGGCGCAGGAGAAGCTGGCCGCCTTTACGGTGAAGATCGGCTATCCCGACAAGTGGAAGGACTATTCGACGCTGGAGATCGACCCCTCGAAGAGCTATTGGGAGAACATCGTCAATGCCAACCGCTGGTATACGGCCGACAATATCTCGGAACTCGGCAAGCCCGTGGATAAGGAGAAGTGGCACATGTCGCCCCAGACGGTGAACGCCTACTACAACCCCACGACCAACGAGATCTGCTTCCCGGCCGCCATTCTCCAGCCGCCGTTCTACAACCCCGACGCCGACGACGCGGTGAATTACGGTGCCATCGGCGTGGTGATCGGCCACGAGATGACCCACGGATTCGACGATCAGGGCCGCAACTTCGACAAGGACGGCAACATGAACAACTGGTGGACCGAGGCGGATGCCGAGGCGTTCAAGGCCAAGACCGATATTCTCGTGAAACAGTTCGATGCGATCGAGGTGCTGCCCGCCAAGGAGGGCCAGCCTGCCGTCATGGCCAACGGTTCGCTCAGTCTGGGCGAGAACATCGCCGATCAGGGCGGCCTGCGCGTGGCGTACACGGCGTTCCACAACTCGCTGAACGGCGCGGAGCCTGCGCCGATCGACAACTTCACGGCCGACCAGCGTTTCTATCTGGCCTATGCGGCCTTGTGGGCACAGAACATCCGCGACGAGGAGATCGCCCGTCTCACCAAGATCGACGTGCACTCGCTGGGCAAGTGGCGCGTGAACGCCACGCTGCGCAACCTGCAGACGTTCTACGATGCGTTCGACATTACCGACGGGGCCATGTTCATGCCCGAACAGGAGCGTGTGATCGTCTGGTAGGGTATCGTCCGGCGGGATGAAACATCCTGCGATCGAAGGCGGCCGGGACTCCCGGCCGCCTTTTTTATAGGGATTTTAGGGATTTCTTTTACAGAGGGGCTGGCCGGTCTCTCCGGTCCGCCGCCTTGTGGCGGGCGGGTATGCGGCGGATGTGAATTATCGAAAAACGATAAATATTTTTTGATATTCAAAAATTGTTGTTATATTTGTCG
>ENA-UOJD01001916-UOJD01001916.1-human-gut-metagenome-genome-assembly--contig:-P48-NODE-1916-length-18737-cov-4.863398_pt1 | contig 18737 bp, 19 predicted proteins | sample MGYA00242342_ERZ723889 | MGnify/ENA metagenome assembly ERZ723889
TTTCGATGAATTATATAAATACGGCGACACATTTAAGCATATACTAACTGCTCACGAGCAGGGTGCTTCTCATGCGGCTGACGGTTATGCAAGAGCTACAGGCAAAGTGGGTGTTTGCTTTGCAACATCAGGCCCCGGTGCAACCAATCTTGTAACAGGTATTGCAACTGCATATATGGATTCTGTTCCTGTAGTAGCTATTACCTGCAACTATGCAACCTCCGGTCTTGGCAGAGATTCATTCCAAGAGGTTGATATTTGCGGTATCACTATGCCTATTACTAAACATAATTTTCAAATTAAGAGCGTAGAAGAACTTGCAGATACTATTCGTCGTGCATTCTCTATTGCTAAAAGCGGCAGAAAAGGTCCTGTTCTTATTGATATTCCTAAAGACATTACTTCGGCTGAGTGTGAATATACACCTATGCCTAAGGTTGAAGTAGAAAAGGCAAAAGAACCTAAGAAAAGTGCTGTTGAAAGAGCAGTTGAGCTTATCAGAAATGCTAAAAAACCTCTTATTTATGTTGGCGGCGGAGCTATCCTTTCAAATGTAGGTGAGGATTTGGTTACCTTTGCTGAAAAGATTGACGCTCCTGTTGCTTCAAGCCTTATGGGTCTCGGTGCATTTCCTTATGATAACCCGCTTCATCTCGGTCTTATCGGTATGCACGGTCATTATGAATGTAACAAAGCTGCTCACGATTGCGACGTTCTTATTACATGCGGAGCTCGTTTTTCAGACCGTGTTGCCGGCAATAGAAAGAAATTTGCTCCTAATGCAGAAATTTTACATATTGATATTGACTCTGCAGAAATGGATAAAAATATTGTTTCAAATTATCATCTTCGTGGCGACCTTGCAGAGGTGCTTCCTATTCTTACAAGAGAGATTGAGCAGCTTGACCACAGCGAATGGAGAAAAGAGATTGAAACATTCCGTCGTCCTTTCAAGCAGCTTCAAATCGGCGATTATGTTAATCCTCAGACTCTTGTTGAAAAAATTGATGCCGCAACACCGGATGACACTATTGTTGTAACAGATGTAGGTCAGCATCAGCTTTGGGCTGCGCAATTTTATAAATTTAAGCATTCGAGAACCCTTCTTACTTCCGGCGGCCTCGGCACTATGGGTTATTCAATGGGTGCGGCAATGGGCGGTCAAATGGGTTGCCCTGACAAAACAGTTATTATGTTTGCAGGTGACGGCGGCTTCCATATGAATCTTTCAGAACTTGCTACAATGTGCTCATATAATATTCCTGTTAAAATGTTTATTATGAACAATACCGTTTTGGGTATGGTACGTCAGTGGCAAAAACTTTTCTATGAAAATCGCTTTGCGGACACAGACCCACACAGAGCAACCGATTTTGTTAAGGTTGCAGAGGGCTTTGGTGTTAAGGCACTTCGTATCAGCACTAATGACGATATTGATGCTGTTCTTAAAGAAACGCTTGAATATAACGGACCTGTTTTGGTTGATTGCAGAATCAGCCCTGATTCCAACGTACTTCCTATGATTCCTCCGGGAGGAGCTCATACGGATATTATTGAAAAATTTAATTAAGGAGGCAGCTAACAATGAATGAAAAATTAGTATTGTCAGTTCTTGTTGATAATGAAAGCGGCGTACTTCAAAGAGTTGCCAGCCTTTTCTCAAGAAGAAGCTATAATATTTCGTCTCTTACAGTTAGTGAAACAGAGGATGAAAAGTTTTCTCGTATGACTATTGAAACTGAAACCGAGCCTGAAAACGTAAGGCAAATTAAGGCTCAGCTTTTAAAGCTTGAAATCGTTAAAAAGGTTTCCGAACTTAAGCCTGACAGTTCCGTTTCATCTGAACTTTTACTTGTTAAGGTACACGCTCAGGGTATTGAGCATAAGAATGCACTTCTTGCATTTAATGCTCGTTGGGGTGCTCGTGTGATTGATGTATCAATGACTACAATTACATTTGAATTTACAGGTCTCGGAAGCACTATCGATATGTTTGTTGAAGAACTTGAAAATGAATTTACTATTGTTGAGCTTGCCCGCACAGGTATTACCTCACTTGAAAGAGGCGAAGGCTCATTCACAGATGATATATAGTTTTAATTATTATATACATTTATTTGTTTGAATATATTAACGAAAAGGGTGATAGCTATGAGTATGACAATGACTCAAAAAATATTGGCTAAGCACGCAGGTCTTGACAGCGTTGTAGCAGGTCAGCTTATTGAAGCAAAGCTTGATATGGTACTTGGTAATGACGTCACTTCTCCTGTTGCAATTAATGAAATGACCAAATTCGACAAAAATTCTGTTTTTGACAGGACTAAGATTTCTCTTGTTATGGACCATTTTACTCCTAACAAGGATATTCAATCTGCGCAAAACTGCAAGCAGGTTAGAGAATTTGCCAAAAAGTATGATATTACGCATTATTATGATGTGGGAAATATGGGCATTGAGCATGCACTTTTGCCTGAACAGGGTGTTGTTACCTGCGGCGACTGCATCATCGGTGCCGACTCTCATACTTGCACATACGGTGCACTCGGCGCTTTTTCAACAGGCGTTGGCTCAACCGATATGGCAGCAGGTATGGTTACAGGTAAAGCTTGGTTTAAGGTTCCGTCTGCAATTAAAGTGGTAATCACAGGCAAAAAAGCACCTTGTATCAGCGGTAAAGACGTTGTTCTTCATCTTATCGGTGAAATCGGTGTTGACGGTGCTCTTTATAAGTCACTTGAATTTACAGGTGACGGCATTAAGGAACTTTCGATGGACGACCGTCTTTGCATTTCAAATATGGCTATTGAATGCGGCGCTAAAAACGGAATATTCCCTGTTGATGATATAACTCTTGAATATGTTAAGGGTAGAAGTGAGCGCCCTTATGAGGTTTATGAGGCTGACGAGGATGCAGAGTATGACAGCGTGGTTACTATTGACCTTTCAACTCTTGCCCCTACCGTTGCTTGCCCTCACCTTCCTGAAAATACCAAGACTGTTGACGAACTTTCCGATGTTAAAATCGATCAGGTTGTTATCGGCTCTTGCACTAACGGCAGAATTGAGGATATGCGTGCTGCTGCTTCTATTATTAAGGGTAAGAAGATTGCCGACGGCGTTCGCTGTATCGTTATTCCGGCAACTCAAAACGTTTATCTTCAGTGCATAAAAGAGGGTATTGCAGAAGCTTTTGTTGAAGCAGGTGCTATTGTTTCAACTCCGACCTGCGGTCCGTGTCTTGGCGGCCATATGGGTATTTTGGCTGCAGGTGAGGTTGCTGTTTCAACTTCAAACCGTAACTTTGTCGGCAGAATGGGCCACGTTGATTCTAAAATATATCTCGCATCTCCTGCTGTAGCCGCTGCCTCTGCCATTAAAGGCTACATTGCAGACCCGAGAGAAATATAGGAGGTAGGAATATGAAAGCAAAGGGTACAGTACATAAATTTGGCGATAATGTTGATACCGATGTTATCATTCCCGCACGTTATCTTAATAAGAGTGATGAGGCGTGGCTTGCATCGCACTGTATGGAAGATATCGACGCTGATTTTGTAAATAAGGTTAAGCCAGGCGATATTATGGTTGCCGAGGCTAACTTCGGTTGCGGTTCTTCAAGAGAACATGCGCCTATCGCTATTAAGGCTTCGGGCATTTCCTGCGTAATTGCATCTACTTTTGCACGTATTTTTTACAGAAATGCAATCAATATCGGCCTTGCGATTCTTGAATGTGACGAGGCTGCTAAGGATATTAAAGCCGGTGATGAAGTTGAAGTTGACTTTGACAGCGGTTTAATAACTAACTGCACAACAGGCAAAACCTATAAGGCTCAGCCTTTTCCGCCGTTTATTCAAAATATTATTAAAAACGGCGGCTTGATGAACTCTATTGAAAAGTAGTTTTAACTGTTTTAGCATATAATATTTATATAACAGTTATAACGAGGTATTTTTGATGAAACTATTACTTGATGAAAAGACGCTTCGCTTTGTTTGGGGTGGAAGCGGTGAATATTGGTATTCTAGAGTTGATTCTCAGGTTCACTCAAGCGTTGAACTTGAATGTGACGATACCGAGGATTTAATGACTAACGGCTTTATTCCTTTCTTGACAATCTCTAATGAAGAGGTTATCAGAGCCTATATCAAATTTCTTGATAATAAAAAGGTCAGCGCTGTTTTGGAAAAGCTTACAGGTAATGAATATATTGACACTTTTTGGAAATATTTTAATGCCTATTCTTCCATAAGCGAGGGCTTTGACGAATTTGAAAATAAATTCGTTCTTGAAAAGGCTGAGGAATGGTGTAAGTCTAATTCTATTGAATATTCAGTTGAAAAATAATGAAAAAATTGTTGATAATTATGGGTTCTCCCCGTCAGGACGGTATATGTCAGGAGCTTATCAATCAGGTTCGTAAATACTTTCTTGATTGCGAAATTAAGCTTTATGACAGCTACAAGCTTGCTCCGTCACCTTGCACCGATTGCAAATGGTGCGAATATCACGACGGGTGCTCTAATAAAGATTTGGATATATTTTTTGAGGATTTTGAGGATGCCGATTACATAGCATTCTTTACCCCTGTGTATAATAATTTCTTTCCTGCTCCGATTAAGGCGATTTTAGACCGCTTTCAGCGTTACTATAACGCTCGCTATAAGCGTGGCTCTAATCCGCCTATTAAAAAGCCAAAAAGAGTTGGCGTTGTTATCGCAAGCGGCTCTAATGCAAGGCAGTCGGCAGATTATATGTATAATTCGCTTAAGCAGTCATTTGCACCTTTGGGCAGTGAGGTTTGCTCAAGGTATTATATCCCTAATACCGATATGGGAAGATATACTTTTAATATGACAGAACTTCAAAAATTTGTCCATCAATTAAAAGGTAAAAGTGAATAAAATCACTTTTTAAAATTGTTGAAAAAGCTACAAGCAAAGGCACTATGATTTTACGTCATAGTGCCTTTGCTTGTAGTGCATACTGTTGTATTGACAAAAAATGCAATTTGCAGTAAAGTGTAATTGTGAAAATATTTATTTTTATAAAATATTAAATTTGCGGAGGCGTTGTTATGAATGTTTGGTATATGAATTTAAAGGATAACCGCAGTGTCGAAAATCGCAATGCCGATGAAGAACTTAAATTCAAGATTTGTATTGAAAAATCCATTTTGGCAATTGGTTGGGGATTTGATGCAATTTTTTATGATTGGTCGCAATACAAACTCCTTGCTGATTATTATTATCAAGATGATGCCGGATACCGCACAGCTGTAAAGTATTTATCGGATATGAAAAGAAGTGATTTGGTTTGGCTGAAAAATCCTGTTACCCATGAGCGTTACCTTGTACAAATTATTGATGATGTTCCGTCTTTAGCCTGCTATCTTAAAGATTTTGATATATATACTTGCCGCAAAGCAAACATTATAAAAATAAATTCTGAAACATTAAGCAAATTCGACTTGCTTGGTAAAAAAGACTTTGCAAGGCGCACTATTGAGCAAGTTGGTGAACAGTCGATTATTGACGGTACTATTAAATTATTTAACTCAATTAAATAATCGTGCGAATTTTAATATTTTAGAGGAGGAAGATTATGAAAAAGATTATCAGTTTGCTTCTGTCATTAACTATGCTTTTGAGCATTGTGTCAGTAGTTGATTTTTCGGCTTATGCAAGTGAATTGACTAAGGGCAAATGCGGTGATAATGTAACATATTTACTTGATACCTCAACAGGCGTACTTACTATCAGTGGTAAAGGTAATATGACAAACTATACATCGTCATCAAAAAAAAGCCCATTTAATCAAAATCCTAATATCAAATCAGTTGATATTAAAAATGGTGTAACAAGCATAGGTGATTGTGCATTTGGATTTTGCTCAAGTTTAGCAAGTGTAACAATATCCGATAGTGTAACGAGTATAGGCAATTCTGCATTTAAATTTTGCTTAAGTTTAGCAAGTGTAACAATACCTGATAGTGTAACAAGTATAGGCAGTGATGCATTTTATGATTGTGCAAGATTAATAAGTATAAATGTTGAAGAAAATAATATAAATTATTTTTCAGTTAATGGCGTGTTGTTTAATCGAAATCAAAATGAATTGATGTGTTACCCGGCAGGTAAAAAAGATAAGAATTATGAAATACCAAAGGGTGTAACGAGTATAGCGATGCTTCATTTTTTGCTTGCAAGAGTTTAACAAACATAACTATACCAAATGGTGTGACGAGTATTGGTTGTGACGCATTTGAGTATTGCGATAGTTTAGCAAGTGTAACAATACCAAATAGTGTGACAAGTATTGATTCCGGGGCATTTCAGTATTGCGAAGCTTTATCAAGCGTTACTATACCTGATAGTGTAACAAGTATAGGTGGTTATGCATTTTATGCTTGCACAAGTTTAACAAGTGTAACTATACCTGATGGTGTAACAGACATTGGTTATTCTGCATTTAGCTATTGTACAAGCTTAATAAGTATAAATGTTGAAGAAAATAATATAAAATATTTTTCAGTTAATGGCGTGTTGTTTAATCGAAATCAAAATGAATTGATGTATTACCCGGCAGGTAAAAACGATAAGAATTATGAAATACCTGGCAGTGTAACAAGTATAGGTAATTCTGCATTTGGAGAGTGTAGAAGCTTAACAAATATAACAATACCGGATAGTGTAACAAGTATAAGTGAAAATGCATTTTATGGTTGTGCAAGTTTAACAAGTGTAACAATACCAAACAGTGTAACAAGTATCGGCTCTTATGCATTTCGTTATTGTACAAGTTTAGTAAGTGTAACAATACCTGATAGCGTAACAAGTATTGGTGATTATGCATTTAAAAGTTGTACAAATTTAAAAAGTATTATTGTTCTGACTCCTGACTGCAAATTCGGTTCTTATATTGTAGAAGAAAATGTGAAAATATATGGTTTTGCTAATTCAACTACTAGTAAATATGCTAATAATGAATATCATAATTCATATGGAAATATATTTATAAAAATTTATTGCAATGATTATGGCATGGAACATATATATAGCAAGAAAGTGATAAAAAATTCTACCTGTAAAAACAGCGGCGAAATAAGTTATACTTGCGATAGGTGTTATCAAAGCTATAATGAAACAACTCCGGCTTTAGGCGGAGAACATGATTATAAGGACGAAGTCATTACACAACCGACTTGCACAACAAATGGCATAACAAGATACACTTGTTCCCGTTGCGGTGATAAATACGATGCGGAAGTTTCTGCATTAGGTCATGATTACGTATCAAAGGTGCTCACACAACCAACTTGCACAGAAAAGGGTACAACAAGATATACCTGTTCCCGTTGTGGCGACAGTTATGACGAAGAAAATATTGATGCTTTGGGACATAATTATGAAACGAAAATTGTAACTCAACCAACTTGCACGAAAAAAGGCACAACAAGATACATTTGTTCCCGTTGCGGCGATAGTTACGAAAAAGAAAATATTGAATCCTTGGGACATAATTATGTTTCGAAAGTAATTAAACAACCTACTTGCACAGAAAAGGGCGTAACAAGATATACTTGTTCTCGTTGCGGCGATAGTTATGATAAAGACGATGTAGCCGCATTAGGTCATAATTACGTATCAAAGGTACTTACTCAGCCGACCTGCACGGAAAAGGGTGTAACAAGATATACCTGCACCCGTTGTAATAATTATTATGACAAAGAAGATATTGAAGAATTAGGACACGATACAAAGATTGTTGAAAGAGTTGAGCCTACTTTAACGGAAGACGGCTTTTACCGTGTTGAGTGCCAACGTGATGGCTGTGGATATAGCAGCAGTCACCCACTTGAACAGTTGACTCTCGGATATAATCAAAAGGTTAAGTCAAACGGTAGCGATACATATAAAATCGAAATGGATAAATCGGGATATTTGATTTTTGATTTTGAGGGCGAAAGCAAAAAGTGGGATATCAATATCTATGATGAGGATTATAACAAAATAGATACCCTTAAGCCGGTTTATAAAGAATTTTATAAAAAATCTTATCTTCAAATCAGCCTCGGCTCAAATGTTCCTAACCAGAATCAAATAGCAGCGCTTTTTGCAGGAAAATATTATGTTGAAATCGACCGTCTTAATGATGATACAAATGATAATTTCTCAGGAAATTATACATTTTCAATTGATTATAGCCCTACAAATGAAACAATAAAAGAAACAAAGAATGATTTTTATTATGACGCTCCGACTGCTAAAAATATAGAACTAAATAAAACCTATAACGGATTTTTAGGCGCTAAGTATGCTTGTTATAACTATGTCGGCAACCCGATACTTACAACCGATGAAAGAGACGCATATAAAATTGAAATACCCAAAGGCAGTGGTCTATCTCAATTCAGCGTGACCTTATCATCAAAAGCATTTGCACCTTTAGGCTCAAATTGCACATTGATATTATATAATTCGGAATTTGAGCCGTATGACGGATTTAAGCCGTTGACTGTTTCTCTTAACTCAACATTAAATGAAACGATTTATTTATATGAGGGTACATACTATATAGCTGTTGTGAATGATAATTCTCCTATAGAATATACCTTTACAACGACGTTTAAACCGCAAGGCACATTTACCTGTGTTGAGCATAAGGGAAAATTGGTGAACACAGTAAATCCTACTTGTACTCAAAACGGATATAATTCTTACGTTTGCCAAATTTGCGGTGCACAATACAATGAAATTATACCTGCTTATGGGCATAATGCTGTAATTGACTATGAGGTTGCGCCTACCCTTGTAAGCTCTGGCTTAACAAGAGGCTCTCACTGTTCAATTTGCGGAGCAGTAATTACTCCTCAAACGGTTATACCGCAAATTTCTGCACCTACTCAACCTACAATTACTCCGACTACATCGGCTAAAGCTGTATCTAAACCAAAATCAGCTAAAATCAAAAAGGTTAAAGCGGCTAAAAAGGCAGTATCTGTTGAGTGGAAAAAGGTCAGCGGTGTGAAGGGTTATCAAGTTCAAGTTGCGACAGATAAGAAATTCAAGAAGAATAAGAAAACCGCAACCGTTAAAAAACAGAAAACGACGAAAGTAACTATTAAAAAACTTAAGGCTAAGAAAAAATATTATGTCCGTATCCGCACCTATAAAACAGTGAAAGGCAAAAGGGTTTATTCCTCTTGGTCAAAGGTTAAAACAATCAAAACAAAATAATTGCCTCCCTTAACAAGGGAGGTGAGTGCAACTTGTTGCACTCGGAGGGATTAAAGGCAGTCGTTTGACTGCCTTTTTTAATGCCATTTAGCTTTATTATAATAAATAATTTATATATTATATATTGCTTATTAATAATTACTGTGATATAATTAATTGATTTATTATGGGGTAGTATGATATGATAATTCTCGGAATTGACCCGGGCTACGCAATCGTCGGCTGGGGTGTGCTTGAATATAAAATGAATAAGTTTCGTGTTCTCGGCTACGGCGCTATAACTACCGAGGCTCATACCGATTTTCCTCTTAGGCTTCAAACGATTTATAACGATATGTGCTATCTGTTTGAAAAGTATAAGCCTGAGGTTATGAGTATGGAAAAGCTTTTCTACAACAATAATGCAAAGACAGTTATTGACGTGGCGCAGGCAAGGGGAGTTATCACTCTTTCGGCTCAAAATTACGGGGTTGACATTTTTGAATATACTCCTCTTCAGGTTAAGCAGGCAGTTGTAGGCTACGGTAGGGCTGAAAAAAAGCAAGTGCAGGAAATGACGAGGTTAATGCTCGGCCTTGCTAAAATACCTAAACCGGATGACACTGCCGATGCTTTAGCTATGGCTATTTGCCACGGTCATTGCTCCGGCTCAATGATGGGAAAGCTTAATTCACTGAAATAAAGGGATTTGTTATGATATATAATTTAAGGGGCAAGCTTACTGCTTGCGATATTAATTTTATAGTTGTTGAATGCGGCGGTGTCGGCTTTAAGTGCTTTACTTCGCTTAATACTGCTAAGCAACTTGGCGAAATCGGCAAGGAAATAAATGTATTTACTCACCTTGCAGTTCGTGAGGACGCAATGGATTTGTATGCCTTTGCCACCACTGCCGAGCTTGATGCTTTTAAGCTTCTTATTACCGTATCGGGTATCGGTCCTAAGGCGGCTGTCGCAATTCTTTCCGAACTCACTCCCGACAGGCTTGCACTTTGCATAGCATCCGGTGACGCTAAGTCGATTACTGCAGCGCAGGGCGTCGGAAAGAAAACGGCTGAAAGAGTAGTTCTTGAACTTAAGGATAAAATCGGCTCAATTGCTACCGAAGCGGCTTCTGCTACAGTTTCCAATTTGCAGAAAAATATTGATAACAGCGCAAGCGCAGAGGCTATTGAGGCTCTCGTTTCTCTCGGCTATTCGCAGTCGGATGCGGCGGTTGTTGTCGGCTCTCTTGACAGCTCAATGTCGGTTGATGAAATGATTAGGTACGGCTTGAAAGAGCTTGCAAAGAATTTATAAGGAGGTAATCGTTTATGCAGGAAACCGAAATGGATTTTGAAAGCAGAATAGTTACTTCTGATTTTACTCCTGAGGATAACGATATAGAAAATTCATTAAGACCTAAGGTACTTGACGATTATATCGGTCAGGATAAGGTTAAGGAAAATCTTGCCGTTTATATTCAGGCGGCAAGGGGAAGAGGGGAAGCACTCGACCATGTTCTTTTGTATGGTCCTCCCGGTCTCGGCAAAACTACTCTTGCAGGTGTTATTGCAAATGAGATGGGTGTTAATCTTCGTGTGACAAGCGGTCCGGCTATTGAAAAGCAGGGCGATTTGGCGGCTCTTCTTACAAATTTGCAGGAGGGTGACGTTTTATTTATTGACGAAATTCACCGCCTTAACAGGCAGGTTGAGGAAGTTCTTTATCCGGCAATGGAGGACGGAGCACTTGATATTATTATCGGCAAGGGTCCTTCGGCAAGGTCAATAAGGCTTGATTTACCGCATTTCACCCTTATCGGCGCAACCACCCGTGCAGGTCAGCTTTCCGCACCTCTTCGTGACAGGTTCGGCGTGATTTTCAGGCTTGAAATGTATACGAACGAGCAGCTTTCGTCAATAGTTAAAAGAAGCGCAGATATTCTTAATATCCCTGTTGATGAAAAAGGCGCTATGGAAATTGCTTCTCGTTCAAGGGGAACACCTCGTATTGCTAACAGACTTCTTAAAAGAAGCCGTGACTTTGCTCAGGTTAAGTATGACGGTGTAATCAGTAAGGAAGCGGCAGTTGACGCTCTTGAAAGAATGGAAATAGATAATCTCGGTCTTGATAATATAGACAGAGTTTTATTAACAACTATGATTAAAAATTATAACGGCGGTCCTGTAGGGCTTGATACTATTGCGGCGGCTATAGGCGAAGAATCGGTTACTATTGAGGACGTTTATGAGCCTTATCTTATGCAAATAGGTTTCCTTTCAAGAACGCCGAGAGGCAGATGTGTTACTCCTCTTGCGTATCAGCATTTGGGAATTGAACAACCAGGTCAACAATCACTTTTATAATAACTTAATTTATAAGGAATGAGGAACTATTATGAGCAGACTTTTTGGTACAGACGGTGTAAGAGGAGTTGCAAATGTTGATTTGACTTCTGAACTTGCACTTCAAATAGGCAGAGCGGCGGCTATGGTTTTGCTTAAGGAAAGCAAATCGGCAAAGCCGACGGTTCTTATCGGTAAGGATACTCGTGCTTCGGGAGATATGCTTGAAGCGGCACTTACGGCGGGGCTTTGTTCGGTTGGATGTAACGTCCTTTCGGTAGGCATTGTTCCTACTCCTGCAGTTGCTTATTTGGTTGATAAATATGGCTGTGAGGCGGGCGTTATGATTTCTGCTTCTCACAATCCTTGCGAATATAACGGAATTAAGATTTTTCAGGGCAACGGCTATAAGCTTGATGATGCTCTTGAAAATGAAATTGAAGCAATCATTCTTGACAACGCCGAGGAAATTCCGGTTCTTACCGGCGGTAAAGTCGGCAATAGGCTTTATTGCAAAACGGCAGTGAGTGATTATGTTAAACACGTTGTTTCAACAACGGATGTTCGTTTCGACGGTCTTTCAATCGCTCTTGACTGCGCTAACGGCAGCGCTTCGGTTTGTGCTAAGGAAATATTTACTTCGTTGGGTGCTAAATGCTTAATGCTTTCCGATACACCTGACGGAACAAATATAAACGACAATTGCGGCTCAACTCATCCCGAGGAACTAATGCGATTTGTTAAGGATGCTTCGCTTGATTTGGGTCTTGCTTTTGACGGGGACGCAGACAGAATGCTTGCCGTTGATGAAAACGGCGAACTTGTCGACGGTGATAAGGTAATTGCTATTTGCTCAAAGAAAATGAAAGACGAAGGCACTCTTGCTAAAAATACCGCCGTTGTTACGGTTATGAGCAATATGGGATTCTTTAAGTTCTGCGAAGAAAATGATATTGCCTGTGCCAAAACCGCAGTAGGTGACAGATACGTTCTTGAAAGAATGTTAAAGGAAGGCTACAATATCGGAGGCGAACAAAGCGGTCACGTTATTTTTCTTGATTACGCAACAACGGGTGACGGCGAACTTTCAGGTGTTCAGCTTATTGAAGCAGTAGTTAAATCAGGTAAAAAGCTTTCTGAGTTGGCTAAAATTATGAAGGTTTATCCTCAAGTGCTTATAAACGTTAAGGTTACACCTGAGGGTAAGCAAAAATACAATAATGATGAGTATATCATTTCTGCCGTTCAGCAGGCTGAAATGGAACTTATGGGCGAGGGTCGTGTTCTTGTTCGTGTGAGCGGAACAGAACCGCTTATTCGTGTAATGCTTGAGGGCAGCGATTTAGAACAGATAACAACCCTCGGCAACAAAATTGCAGATGTTGTCAGGAACAGATTGTCATAAAGGATTTAATATATGAGATATTCAAAAGATTGGGAAGATTATGAACTTATAGATTGCAGCGGCGGCTATAAGCTTGAAAGATGGACGAGAGAGATTCTTGTCAGACCTGACCCTCAGGTTATATGGAAAAGTAAAAAGGAAAATAAATACTGGTTTCAGCCTGATGCTACCTACCTTCGTTCAAGAACGGGTGGTGGCAGATGGCAGATACATACTAAAATCCCTTCATCTTGGCAGGTAAAATATAAGGATTTAACTTTCAACATCAAAACCATGGGCTTTAAGCATACGGGAATATTCCCTGAACAGGCAGTAAATTGGGATTTTACAAGAGAGGTTATTAAAAAAGCGAAAGCTGACGGTCGTGAGGTCAGAGTTCTTAATCTATTTGCATACACCGGCGGTGCAACGGTTGCTTGCCTTAAAGAGGGTGCTTCGGTAGTCCATGTTGATGCTTCACGAGGTATGGTTCAATGGGCAAAGGAAAATGCAGCTGCGTCCGAAGTTAATCTCGGTCAAATAAGATGGATTGTTGATGATTGCATTAAATTTGTTCATCGTGAAATCAGGAGAGGCAATAAGTACGATATCGTAATTCTTGACCCTCCGAGCTACGGCAGAGGTCCTAAAGGTGAAATTTGGCATCTTGAGGACAGCATTTACGATTTTGTAAAGCTTGTTGAGCAGGTGCTTTCTGATAAACCGCTTATGGTTATGCTTAATTCGTATACTACAGGGCTTTCAGCCTCTGTTATGAAATATATTCTTGATGATGTAATTACTGATAAACGAGGCGGAAAGGTTAGCGCTGATGAAATTGGTATTCCTGTTTCTTCAAACGGCAGAGTTCTTCCTTGCGGCTCAACGGCAATTTGGATGTTGAAATAATGAATTTAATTGAATTTAAAAATGTAAACTTTTCTTATGCGATTGATGATGACGATGAAAATCAGGTTACTGTTGATGTGCTTAAGAATTTTAATTTGACAATAGAAAAAGGCAGCTTTGTTGCAATTTTAGGCCATAACGGGTCAGGTAAATCAACAACGGCTAAGCTTATTAACGGTATTAATATTGCTCAAAGCGCTGAGGTTATCGATGACTGTCAAAAAGTTGTGGACGATGAAACTATAATTGATATCAGGCGCAAGGTCGGAATGGTTTTCCAAAATCCCGATAACCAAATCGTTTCCTCTATTGTTGAGGAGGACGTTGCTTTTGGCGTTGAAAATTTAGGAGTTGAACCAAAAGAAATAAGAAAAAGGGTTGACAATGCCCTTAAAACGGTGGGTATGTATGAATATCGTCTTAAAGCGCCGAATAAGCTTTCCGGAGGTCAAAAACAGCGTGTTGCCGTTGCAGGCATAATTGCTATGAAACCAATGTGTATCGTTCTTGATGAGCCTACTGCTATGCTTGATCCAAGCGGCAGAAAAGAAGTTTTAAGTACGATTAAAAAGCTTAATAAGGAAGACGGAATTACTATCGTTCTTATAACTCATTATATGGATGAGGCAGTTCAGGCTGATAGGGTAGTTGTTATGGACGGCGGTGAAATTAAACTTGATGATAAACCGCAAAACGTGTTTTCAAAATTTGATGAGGTTAAGTCCCTCGGTCTTGATGTTCCTCAGTCAACAGAGCTTATACATAGGCTTGGATTGAAAAGTGAAAATACAATTTTAAACGCAGATGATTGCGTTGAATTTTTAAAGAAAACTTTGGAGGCAAAAGTATAAATGGCGTTTCTTGTCTGCGAAAATCTTGAATATCTTTACAGTATGGGAACTCCGTTTCAAACTGCTGCACTTGATGATGTAAGCCTTGAAATTGAAAAAGGCGAACTTGTTGGTATCATCGGTCATACAGGCTCCGGCAAGTCTACCTTAATTCAGCATTTAAACGGGCTTCTTGAGCCTCATAAGGGCAATGTTATTCTTGACGGTGAAAATATTTGGACTAAAGAAAACAGAAAAAAAATCAGGCAGGTTCGTTTTGCTGTCGGTCTTTGTTTTCAATATCCCGAATATCAAATTTTTGAAGAGGATGTTTATAAGGAAATAGCCTTTGGGCCAAAACAAATGGGGCTTGATGAAGCCGAAATTGACAAACGAATAAGAAAAAGTATGGAATTTGTAGGTCTTTCGTTTGATGAATTTTCAAAAAAATCACCGTTTGATCTTTCCGGTGGCCAAAAAAGACGTGTTGCAATCGCATCTATTATTGCTATGGAGCCTCAGGTGCTTATTCTTGACGAGCCGTGTGCCGGTCTTGACCCTAAGGGCAGGGATACTATACTTAATCTTATTAAAGAGTATCAAAGCCAAATGGGAAATACTGTTTTGTTTGTTTCCCATTCTATGGAAGACGTTGCCAAGCTTTGCAAAAAGGTTATTGTTATGAATAAGGGCAAGCTTGCTTTTTGCGGCAGTGTAAATGAGGTATACTCTCATGGCGACGAGCTTAAGAAAATGGGGCTTAATGTTCCTGAAATAACAGATATATTCCTGAAACTTAAGGCGTCGGGCATTGATTGCCGAACCGATATTTATACGGTTGAGCAGGGCGTTGAAGAATATAAAAGGCTTTTGGCGGGAGGTGCTTATTAATGATTACTGATATCACGATAGGTCAGTATTTCCCGGGTGATTCCGTTGTTCACAAAATGGATTCAAGAATGAAAATTATTCTTACTGTTTTGCTTATAGTTGCAATTTTTATTTGCAAAACCCTGCCTGCTCTCGGTGTTATTGTGGTTGCAACAATTGCGCTTGTGCTTATTTCCAAAATACCTCTTAAAACGGTGTTTAAAAGTATCAAGCCTCTTGCAATTATTATTTTGTTTACGGCTGTTCTTAATCTTTTTTACGGTAAGGGTGAGCCGCTTGTTCAAATTTGGAAGCTCAAAATAACCGAGGACGGCATTATGACTGCCGTGTTTATGGCAATTAGAATTATTACCCTTGTTGTTATAAGTTCGCTTTTAACGTATACTACTTCGCCTAATGAGCTGACTGACGGGCTTGAAAGGCTGATGAAGCCACTTAAAATATTAAAAATTGACGTTCATTCAATTTCGATGACAATGACCATTGCTTTGAGATTTATTCCTACCTTGATTGAAGAAATTGATAAAATTATGTCCGCTCAAAAATCACGTGGTGCGGATATGGACTCAGGAGGTCTTATCCATAGGGCAAAGGCACTTGTTCCCGTTCTCATTCCTCTTTTTATTTCAGCGTTTCGGAGAGCAAATGAGCTTGCATACGCCATGGAATGCCGTTGCTACCGTGGCGGCGAAGGCAGGACAAAAATGAAGGTTATGAAATTTGAGGCAAGAGATTATATTGCTCTTGCGGCAGTAATTGTGTTTATTGCACTTCTTATTTCGTTTAATTTTATATTTAAAAAAGTAATATGAGAAAACTAAAAATAACAATTCAATATGACGGCTCTTCATATCACGGCTGGCAGGTGCAAAAAAATGCCGTTACCGTTCAAGAGGTGTTTCAAGATGCTGTTGAAAAGGTTTTTTTAAAGCGACTTGACGTGACCGGTTGCAGCAGGACGGATTCGTTTGTTCATGCAAATATGTATGTTCTCACTCTTGAAACAGGTATGAATATATCGAATGAGGGCGTTATTATGGCGCTTAATTCAAAGCTTCCAAACGATATTGCCGTTATTGATTGCGAGGAATGTGAAAGCGATTTTCACCCTCGATATTCCTGCAAATCAAAAGAATATATTTATAAGCTTTATAATGGCAAAAGGCCTAATGCTTTTTTGCCGAAATATGCTTATTATTACAGGCGTTTCATTGATGCCGATTATCTTAATTCTCAGGCGCAGGCTTATGTCGGCACGTTCGATTATTCGGGATTTTGCTCGGCTAAAAGCGACGTTGAGGATACGGTAAGAAGTGTGAAATCTTTTAAGGTTTGGCGAGAGGGAGATATTGTATATTTTAAAGTTGAAGCTGACGGATTTCTTTACAATATGGTAAGAATTATGGTCGGCACTCTCTTGTTTGTGTCTGAAGGAAAAATAAAAAAAGATGAGTTGAAAGATATAATTCTTTCAAAAGAACGTAAGCGTGCAGGCAAAACTGCTCCGCCACAGGGGCTTTATTTGAATAAGATTAATTATTAGGCAGGTGAGATATGTGGCAGGCAATCAGCGTGAAATGCGCAAAAAAGAGCTGAAAGCAAAAAAAGACAGAAAAAATAAAACTATCATTTGGATTATAATTGCCATTGTTGTTGCAGTATTAATTGTAATGAAGGTTTGCTAGATTAATATTAATACCGTTAAAGAGCATTTTACCGATTCAAGCGGTAAACTTTCCATTTCGCAAAATGTAGATAAAAATAATTTTTCTTATAATCTTGATTCATCTCAAAATGTGACAGTTAAAAATATTAATAATAAGCTCGGTGTTTTAACTCCGTCAACCTTTACTGTTATTGATACAAAAAAGGCAGTCGCTAAGTATACCTTTGACCACGGTTATTCAAATCCTGTTATTAAAACTTCAGGTATTTATTCTTTGCTTGTTGACCAAGGAAGTACAAAAATGCGCCTTGACAATACCAGTGAAAATGTGTATGAAAATGAACTCAAAGGTAATATTCTTTGCGGCGACGTAGCTAAAAACGGAAACACTGCGCTTGCAACTCTATCCGGTGATAAGCTTTGCAACGTGACTGTTTATAATAAATCGCTTGATAAAAAAATGAGCTATGATTTGGATTATGGCTATATTGTTGACATTGCGATTAATAACAGCGGCAGCAAAATTGCCTTTGTTGCGCTTAACAGTAAAAATGCTCAGCTTAAGGCAAAACTTTATACTATGAATGTCGGCACAAGCGAGCCAAAGGCAATTCTTGATTTGCCAAACTGTAACGCTCTTGAACTTAAATACAACAGCGATAATTTATACGTTGTGGCAGACGATTATATCGGCATTGTTTCTAATCAAAAAAAATTAAAGACCGTTTTTGAATGTGGAAAAATAAATACTGTTTGCTATACGTTTACTCCTAATGACGAGCTTGTTTTGGCTTATAACGATTACAGCAATTCTACGGAAAATAAACTTGTCAGAGTAAGAGCAGGGGGCAATACAAAAAGCGAAACAACGGTTAACGGTAATATCAGATATATTTCGGCATCACCAAGCGTTGTGAGTGTGCTGACCGACAGTAATATCGTTACTTATTCTCTTGGCAATATGAAGCAAAAGAAAAGAGTAAGCGTTGACGATTCCGTTAAATCAATTTGCCAAATGGGCTCTACTGTATTTATTCACAGGCAATCTCTTATTGAAAGAAATGAGAGTGATAAATAATGAACCTTGTTGATTTAACACTTGTTATATTTGTTGCCTTGACCGTTTTTGTCGGTATTAAAAGGGGATTTTTAATTTCACTTTTGTCAGCGCTTCGCTTTATTATTGCAGTTCCGCTTTCTCTTTTCGTAGGCAATAATTATAATGTTATAATATATAATATAGTTGTAAGAAGATATATTCTTGAATATGTATCAAAAAAGCTTAATGATTCGGGCGAAATAACAAAATTTACAGAAAACGTTAAATCTTTTGCAAACACCTTTTCATTTTTTGTAAAGGATAATTCGACTGTTAAATCGCTTTCAAATATTAATTCAAACGAAGCCGCTGTTTATATAACGGATAATATTCTTTGTCCTATTGTTCAAGAAATTATTAAAATACTTTTAATTCTATTGACTTTTGTT
>ENA-UOJD01001923-UOJD01001923.1-human-gut-metagenome-genome-assembly--contig:-P48-NODE-1923-length-18710-cov-7.112838_pt1 | contig 18710 bp, 10 predicted proteins | sample MGYA00242342_ERZ723889 | MGnify/ENA metagenome assembly ERZ723889
ATTATTATAGCATCTTTTCATTTCCGTGTCATCGGCTTTTCTGTGCCATTTTTTTGCCGTATAATAGGCGAAAAAGGGAAGCGGCAGGCTTCTTATGAAACTAAGCCTGCCGCTTTACATTATTCTGCACTCTGTTATTCGGCAGAGTGTTTTTTCTTTTTGCTTATAACCGTAGTGCCGGTCACAACGCCGCCGCTGGCAAGCAGCAGTGCGATCCACAGCATAAGGTTGCTGTTGTCGCCGGTCGGGGGAGACTTCGGCAGCTTCGCCGTTACGGTGTCGGCTTTGGCGATTTCCTTGGTGCCGTCTTTGCCTCTGTAATACTTATTGCAGCCGCTGCAGTACCAATACTCGATATTGCCCTCGGAATCCTCGGTCGCCGCCTTGGCCGGGAAATGCTTTAAGTCGGTGTGGTTATTCGGATCAAGCTTACCGTAGGATTTGCCGCAGACTTCGCATACTGCCTTATCCCTGCAGGTTTCCTTACCACCAGCATGATTGGTGATCACCTTTCCGCAGAGGTCGCAGACATGGTCTTTGTTTGCGTCTTCGTGGTTGGAAATCACTTTGACACAGTGATCGCAGATGTGATCTTTGTCCGCATCCTCGTGGTTGAAGATTACCTTTTCGCAATAGTCGCAGATATGGTTGTTGTCCGCATCCTCATGGTTGGAAATCACTTTGCCACAGAGGTCACAGACGTGATCCTGATTCGCATCCTCATGGTTGGAGATTATATTTCCGCAAATGTCGCATATGTGGTTTTTATCCTCATCGATGCAATTATCCGTTTCGACGCCTTCCGTACAGCCGTCTGCCGTGCATTGGCGGGTGTGTGTGCCGTCACCGTTTGATGTCCATTCGCCGAAGGTATGCCCGTCGTTGACCGTTACGATCATTTCGGCGGTGTTGCCCGCCTTGTCGGTGACAACGATTTTCTGCCCGCCGTCTGCCGGAGAGAGAACAAAGCTGCCGTTTTCGTCAAGCGTGACCTCTGTGCCGTTTACGGTGACGGTATCCACATATTTCTCGGTGATCGTAACCGTCTGTGCTTCACAATAGGTCTTGCCGTCCTCAATGCCGGTGATAACCGGGCTTGTGCCGTCAAGCACAATGCCGTCCGAGCAAATGTAGTCCATGTTGCCCGCCGTATCGGTCAGTCTGACATAGATAATATATTCGTTATCGGGGTCAATGCCGAACGGTGCGGTGTACGCTGTGAAGGTCATGCCGTCAAGCTCCGCTTTGGTAAGCTCTTTAGCCGACAGCAGATATTCGACCGTTACCGTCTCACCGCTGTTGTCGGCTGCGGTGATCGTCACCGTTTGCGTGTCCTTAAAGAACAGACCGAAGGTGATGTTGTTGAGGAACGCTTTCCAACTGTTCTCGCTGATTTTAATTTCGCCCGTGGGCTTTTCGCTGTCTTTCCACAGCGCCTTGACTGTGATGTCAGCGGTGACGGTCACGGGGGCGTTCACCGGATACTCCGTACCGTCTATCTGCCACGCCTTGAACTGCTTTCCTTCGGGCGCAACAAACTCGCACTCCGGCAGATCATACGCGCTGCCGTGCAATACCTTCTTGGCGGGCATTGCGGTGGTGAAGCCCTCGGGCAATTCTTCGGGCTCGGAGCCGCCGCCCGCGTCAAATGCTACGGTATGCTCGATGCGCTTTTCAAACGCCGCGGTGATGGTGACGTCCTCCTCCGGCTGGGCGAAGGTATAGGTATCCTCCCCAACCGCAACGGCGGCAGACGTGCCGTTGACGGACAGCGCGCTGAGCATATAGCCCTCATCGGGGGCGATGGAGAGCATGACAGGCTCGTCCTTGTAGAACAGGGGCGTGCCGTCCCCGGCGGTTTCCGTGCCATTCACCACCGTGACGCTGCCGTTTTCGCTGTCCTCCACGGTCACCCTGTAGCGCGGCGCACCCTCCACGGTCACGCGGATTGCGAAATTCTTCTTCCATTCCTCTCCCGGACGCGTGATAACATCAAGCCCCGAGCGGCAGCGTGCTCCGGTGCCTTCCAGAATCACCGTGCCGAGGACGGTAAAGGTCTGCTCCCGCGGGGACTGCGGATCATAGTCCTCCGGGATCTCCCACGAAACATCAACAGGGATAAAACCGGTGACGTCAGATGCAAAAACCCCGATGTTGACCTTGGAGAGCTCCTGTTGCAGATTCTGTTCCCTGGAAATACGAATCGGCCGCGCAGGCGTTTCGTCCCAATGGTCCTTCTCCCGAACAACCTCCAGATAGTTCCACAGAATATCGATGTCATTGTAGTAGGTTTTGTTCCCGCAGGCGTCCTCGAGGAAAATGTCGTGATGGAGGGTCACGCTGTAATCTGCCGGGATCGTATAACAGCCGTCTTCATCCGGCGTCATAAGCTCAATATTCCCGCCCGGGTATCTCTCGTGCCATACCTTGACGGGCAGCGCGTCCTCTACCCTGAACCGCAGGTCGCCCCAGTATTCCCCTTTCGTCTCCAGTTCCTTGCCGGTAGAAAGATGGACGGCCTTCGGCTTTTCGACGTCGGCGATCAGCTTCGGCGTGGAGACATAGGTCGTTCCCTTGAGGTTTTCGGCTTTTGCATAGACATACCAGCTGCCATTTGCGTCATACTCCGCGATGTCTATGGTGGCTGTGGGAATATAGACGATCCAGACGCCCGGTTCCGGCTCCGGGTACTTGTATTCGCTCCAGTCGATTTTTCCCTGCGCATCCAGCTCCGCCAGCTCCTCCTGCGTGTAGCATACCGGTGAGCTGAAGTAGTGGCTGGGTATTACATCCGAGTTGATCTGTACAGCCACAGAATAGACGTTCTTATCCGTTTTCCTGCTTACATCCGCAAGATAGTGCGGTTCGGCTGTATCCGCGTTGTATCCAAAGAAGTACTGACTCCGTCCCAGAATCAGCTCGACCCTCGGATACTCCGTGTTATACTCCAGCACGAGCGTCCGGCTTCTGTCGATCGGTCCTACCGGGAATCGTCCCGTTTCTTTGTCATATGGAATCTCCGAATGATCCGCCTTGTCGGTCATTCGTACCGCCGCACCATCCGGCATCTTTATCGTGAGCACCAGATACTCGTTGTGCGCCAGCTCTGCCTCTGCGTATGTCGTCTGCTCATCCGGGCTTACGACTCTCACGCGGTGGCGCCGATAGATCTTCACGGTCGCCGTGGCGGTGTTGCCCGCGTTGTCTGTCGCGACGACGGTATATTCCGCTCCCGCGTCATTGTTGCCGCCGTCGGGTGCGGGAAGAGAATAGAAAGAGTCTGCTGCCTGCTCCACACCGTTGATGGTCACGGACTTGACGCCGGAGGACGCTTCGCCGCTCTTCGCCGGATCGCTCACGGTGAAGGAGTACGCGCCCGGTCTTCCAACGATGACATCCTCGACGGTGTAGCTCTCGCCGTCATTCAAAACCTCCAGCACCGGCGCCGCCGTGTCCTTTTCCAGCAAATGATCGCACACGGCACAGTGCTTCTCCTGCACGCCCCAGTCACCGGGGATGTGCTTTCCGTTTTGCTTGGACATCTCCGCCGCCGGGTCGCGCGCCTGACAATCCTTATTCCTGCACGCCCAGACGTGGCATGACCGTCGGTTTACCCAGCCGAAGTCGTGATTTCCGTTGCAGGGGTCGTCGATCACTGTCATTTCCAGCACGTTGATCGCCCAGCCGTAGTTCTGTACATACGGAAGTGTCAGCAGCTGCATGTCGATGAGCCCATTCTCATCAGGGATCAGGGTTTCATAAAGGTTCCAGAAGTAAGAATACTCGTCATCGCGGCTGAGGGCGCGCGCCTCCAGCTTCAGCTGCACCAGCTTTCCCTTGTATGAGCCGATCCGGATCTGATCGTTCGTCGCAATCGACGGATCCGTCACGAGCTCCTCCGTATCGTAAACAATGTCGCCGAAGCCGATTGCCGACGCGCTTGAGTTGGTGACGCGGTATAGGGTCGACAGGTTCAGGGTAGCGTCGGTGATGGTGATGTTCTTTCCGTGGCACCAGCGGCCGCCGCCGATCGCCGCGCCGTAGTGTCCTGTCGCCGACACATGGCCGCCAGTGATGGTGATGTCATGAGCGGGAACATACTGACCTCCGCCGATACCCGCGCAGTTGTATTGGCCGCGGGCGCTTACCCGTCCGCCGGAGATGACGATATCGCTCGCCGCGTTGATTCCGTCCATGTCCTGTTTCGTCGTCCAGCTGCCGCCGCCGATGCCCGCGCCGGTTGCCCCGCCTTGCGCGTCGATATTGCCGCCATAGATATAGATATGGCTGCCGCGCCCCTGAAAGCCTCCGCCGATTCCGGCCGCAAGCCTGCCGCCGCTGGCGTTTACCGTGCCGGAGTAGAAGTACAGCCGCTCTCCGGCGCCTCCATGGATGGCGTTTCCAGAGTATCCAGAGTGTCCCCAGCTGCCGGCTCCTATGCCCGCGCCGTACTCGCCGCCGGTGGCATTGATGGTGCCGCCCCAGTAGTCGGGATTCGTCTGAGAGCCAAAGTGCATATTGACGCCGTGGCCGTACATATCCATGTTAAACATAGGGTCCCCGATATTGCGGATCGCCCAGCTCCCTCCGATGCCCGCCGCTCTGTAGCCGCCCTTGCAGGTCACCGTGGTGCCGGTGCGCGCCAGAACATACAGCTGCCCCTCGCTGCGGTTTTTCTGGATCGCCGCCCGGCCGTCAGCGCCTTGCAGAGTGCTGTCCCTGCCGATGAAATAGAGATACGCCGAAGCCTTTTTGTTCAGCTCGATGGCCGGCCCCTTGGAGCTGGGACTCATCTCACTATGTACGCCGTCAATAAATACGTGCGGCGCGGCTTTGTCTCCCTTGATGAAGATCTTCTTATCCCATGCCCATGTGTCCCTGAGCTTATCGGGAACGGACGAGTAGATATAGTAGCTCCTACTGTCCTTAATGGATATGTCCGATGTCCGGTTGTACACGTCAATGCTCACGTCGTACTTTGGTATGGTATCCATCGGCCCGTCCGCTGCCAATACTGTTGTCGGCAGCAGCGTCAGCACCATGCAGCATAGAAGCAGGATACTGAGTATTCGTTTTTTCATTTTCCGTTGCCTCCGTTATATAAACTTAATCAAGAGCAGTAATTGTAATTGTACCGTTGAATCCGAGAAGTGTAGTTTTGTAGCTTGACTGCTCAATTCTGAATCGCAGGGGAATATCTTCGTCCGATGCTATATATATCCGGCTGAAACTGAAATGGTGCTGATCCCTTGAATAAGGCAGCTTTACGCCGTCTCTCTTTATGCGCGTAGCTTCTCTGCAAAAGCCGTCATCATAATTGTCCGTCATTTGAACAGAATAATTACCACTTCTGTCTTCGTGAGATTGCAGTTCCATAGATGCGCTTATGGTTACGCTGTATGTGTGACCTTTTTTCAGATATATCTCATCCATGTATGTAGAAACAAGTCCGCCGCTTTCGGCTTCTTTATAAACTTTTATCCCAACGGGCCGTTCGGCGCCGTTCTCTTTGTAAAGATCGCCTTTTGTCCAAAGCGTACCATAGAACCAGCCGGCGCAGCTGCCGTTCTGTCCCTTGTCTCCCTTGTCTCCTTTGTCTCCTTTTTCGCCCTTTTCGCCGGTATCGCCTTTTTCGCCGGCGGAACCGTCCTTGCCTTCGGCTTTTACACCGGTGTCATTTGTACCGATCCACCAGTTTCCGTTTTCGCCGATAAAGGGCGTGTTTCCGTCTTTTCCGTCGGCGCCGTTCAGACCGTCTGCTCCATCCTTACCGTCGACTCCGTCTTTTCCGTTTATACCATCCTTGCCGTCAGCGCCGTCTCTGCCATCCGCACCTTTTAATGCGGTAAGATCGTACAGGTTCAGCCATATTTCATCGCCGGTGTAGCGCCATTGCAGGGTATTTTCGCTTACACGGAACTCCGGTGTTTTTCCGTTTGCTCCGTCTGCGCCTTTCTGCCCGGTGGGGCCTGTGATGTCGGCTATCGCCACAAGGTTCTGCCACTCATCGCCCTCATAGCGCCACTGTATGTATTCCGTTGCTCTTTGTACTTCTATGCTTTTGCCGTTAATGCCGTCTTTTCCGTTGATACCGTCTTTGCCGTCGGCTCCGTCTTTACCGTCAACGCCGTTAATGCCGTCTTTTCCGTTTATACCGTTTATTCCGCTCTTACCGTCGGCACCGTTCTTGCCGTCTTTACCGTCAATGCCGTTCTTTCCATTTTCTCCGGCAGCGCCCCGCAGCTCGGTAAGCGCCACCAGGTCGCGCCAATTGGCTTCATCGCTGTATTTCCACTGGATCGCCGTGCCGTTGTTCCGCACCTCCGGCAGTGCGGCGTCGGTTTTTGCCGCCTTGCTCCATCCTATGGCAAGCACGCTGCAAAGCACCAATAGAGCGGCGCAAAGCGCCAAAAGTGTACCTGTGAGTAGTTTTTTCCCTGTTTTCATCTTCTTTCCTCCGTTCGGAATTGTTATTACGGCGGAGTTTTGCACCGCTGCCCGCGCCGTAAATGAGCGGCGGCTGACCGGCTTATGCTTGGTTTGCTTTGTACTTATCCACAAACAGGGCGACTCCCTGCTTTAAGACCTCCATTTGGGATTTCAGGTAGTATTCGTCCTCGAACATCGCATAGTGCACACAGGCGCGGACAAAGATAAAAATCAGCGGCGTGATGACCGTATACGGTATGCCGATTTTAGGTTCCAGCAGCTTTGCGTATTCCGTATAGCGCTCATTTACGCCCTCAAAAAATTTCTTGCCGTGTTCAATATATTTCGGATGAGTATATATCTGATACATAAGCCTGTATTTTTTGCCGTGCTTTTTGGCTGTCCAATAAGGAACCTCTTTCACGAATCGGACAACATCCTTGGGGTCGGTGGGCGCCATCTCCATAAAGTCGTCCTCGACCTTTTCCATACAGTATGCGGTCGACTCAATAATCAGCTCATCAAGGTTTTTGAAATACGAATAAAGATTTGCCTTTGTGCAGCCGCAAGCGTCGGCTAACGCTTTGATTCCCGTACCCGTCAGCCCGTTTTCAGCATAACATTCAAAGCACTTTTCCATCATTTCGCGTTTGCGCTCATTGTGCTGTTGCTCGGTTGTTTTCATGTTGCTTCGCTCCTTTATAAGTACCGACCGTTCGGTTACGATTAGTATAGCATAGAATTGTGATCATTTCAAGAGCGGCTTGCGAAAAGCTGCGAAAAAGCGGGGCAGATAGTCAGTGGTAGAAATTATCATAAATTTCTGCTATAATACAATCAAAAGAGCCTGATTTGGGACAATGTTATTTTGCGTTGCTTGAGGCAACGCCGCTTCCCGCACTATAATGAGAGTGCAAAGGAGGAATGCACTATGTTTCAGGATAACCTAAAAGCACTTCGCAAGAAGAAGGGTATCACACAGGAAGAGCTGGCGGCAAGGCTGAATGTCGTAAGGCAGACCGTCTCAAAATGGGAAAAAGGCCTTTCCGTTCCCGACTCCGAATTGCTGATAAAGCTGGCGGAAATTTTAGAGGTACCGGTAAGCCGGCTGCTTGGCTCCAAAATCGAAGCGGAAGAACAGCCGGACGCATTGGCGGAACAGCTTTCCCGAATCAACGAGCAGCTTGCGATCAAAAACAGGCGGGCAAAAAGAGTCTGGAAAGCGATAGCGTTCATCGTCGGCGGCATTATTGCCGTATATGTTCTGATCTTAATTCTTGCAACCGTCTTTACCTTTTCGCCCGACCGATCCGACACAACAGACAGCTCGCAGTCTATTGAGTCGATCGTGGAAAAAGAATGAAAATCGGACGCTTTCATCTCTGCGGTACGGGAATATCCCGTGCCGCAACTGCTTCTCCCGAACTTTTCGGCTGAAAAATTTATGGTATCGTCTCACAATAAGGCTTTTTCATAAGGTTTGCGTTCCATAGGTCGAACATAGAAGCTAAATAAAAGCGAATGCACAGAATACGGAACAAAGAGATGATTTCTCGGCTTGCAATTCCTCGCGGGTTTTCTCTCTCGGTTTCGTCATGGGTGGTCGCTCCTTTCTGTCCGTAGACATAGAAAAGGACAGTCGATTTGCTCGGCTGTCCTGATGGTAGTATTAAATTTTCATGGGGTTATCCGTTGAAAGAACTTAGGTCAAGCGCACCATTATTTATCAGCTCTTGGATAATGGTAGCCAAATCGTTTTTCACACTTTCGCTTTCAGTTTTTGCACCCGCATTTTCAACATATACGGTGCTATCTCCCAACTTAAAGGTCGCATAGTAAATTACATTCTGTTCTCCCACGCTGTTCCGGTCTGTTACAAAATATCCTGCCGTCACGCTTGTGCCATTTACTTCGCTACTTTCTTCACTTCCTACAATCTTCGTATCAAGTAGTGCTATATCCGTTGTAGATATTACCACTTTGGCATTTTCGATTTTTCCCTCAAAACCAATCAATTCTTTGTTGCTGTCGGAAACAGTATCATCAACACGAAAAACTGCATGAGCTGTAACGGTCAAGTTTGGAAAAAGAGATGCAGCTTCCGTTTCCGTAAGTTGCCTTGTTGTTATAGTCCCGTCAATGTCAATGCTTGAGCCAGCAGTTTCCGATTTTACAAAGATGATTTCATTTCCGTTGTCCAAAGTGGCAATGTCAGTTTTGTTCCCGAACAATCCACTTTGAAATACGCCTACGCCTAAAACAGCAATTACTGCAAAGCAAGCCGCCATAGCTCCCCACTTAACCCAACCGGGTTTCTTTGCTTTCTTTTTGTAGTTAAGGGCTTCATCGACATATTTTGTGTCAAGCTCGCTCATAGCGTCGGAAAACTTCTTTGCGTTCATACGAATACCTCTCTTTCAATCAAGTATTGTTTCATCTTCTCTCGGATACGGGTCAGCCGGACAGAGATATTTTTCTCTGAAAGCCCTACAAACTCGGCTATATCCTTGTAGCTGTCAGAGAACCAATAGCGGCGCATGAAGATAACACGGTTTTCGACCGTCAGCGTGTTCAAAAATTCCTCAATGATACGGGCTAACTCTCTGGCCTCAATCTCTGCTTCTACTGTGTTAGGGGCTGCTATGCAGGCTTCGATTTCCTCCATAGCAATCGTGTAATGGCTGCTTCGTTTTGCTGCTTCCTTTCTGTAATAAACCTTCAATGAAATGTTCCGAACTATTTTACAGATATAAGTCAGCAGTGGATTGGGGCGCGCCGGGGGAATCGCGTTCCATGCGCCTAAATAGGCATCGGTTACACATTCTTCCGCATCTTGCCTGCTCCCTACGATATGGTAGGAAAGATTGTGGAAGTCTTTTCCGTATTTTATGTCCAGTTCCCGTATGCCTTGTTCTGAACGCGCGAAAAACAATTCAATGATATTTTCATCTGTTATCATCACATCGCCTCCTTTCCGGCTACACCTATATACTACGGTTTTAGCTGCAAATACTACATCAAATCTCAAACTTTTTCAAAAAAATTATACCACATCTTTTTGAATAGTGCGTGACAAGTTACCGGTATGTGCTTTCGCCGCTTCGCTGGCGGCTCTCTGGCGTTTCTCGCTGTATGGGGCGGTCAGTGAAAAAGCGCAACCGCTTTTCGCCGATTGCGCTTTGCTGGGTGGGACAAGATCTCCGATTAGCCGGAGGTCTTGCATCCTTTTAAATTCGAACAATCATCCGAATTAAATTAGTTTTTTCTTCCTTACAATCGCCGCAACAAGCGAAACAATATTCCAAAGAAGAGACACTCCGGAAAGAGAAACTGCTGCGGTTGCAAGAGGCTTGGAAACACTGACTTTATCGCTGATCGCGGAAATGTTGCCGGCGTTCAGCGTTGTGTTGTCGGTCAGGGTTATTATCAGGTCTCCACCGTCGTCAATGCGGCATCCTTTAATACCGAGACCGTCTTTTCCGTCCTTGCCATCTTTACCATTAACACCATCTTTCCCGTCCGTTCCGACGATTTTTCCGAGATTGGTTATAACTCCGTCGGTAAAGGTGAGGATAAGATTACCGTCTGCGTCGATATGAGCGGACTTGATTCCGGTACCGTTAATGCCGTTGGTTCCTGCAGTACCGGCTTCGCCCTTTGCACCGACTACTTTCCCGAGGTTATGCACAGTGTCGTCGGTAAGGGTGATGATTAGATTGCCGTTTTCATCGATTTCGGTGGTTTTTACACCGACTCCGACATTGCCCGTATCGCCCTTGTCACCTTTATCTCCGGTCACCCGTCCGGCATTGTGTACGGTCTCATCGGTAAGAGTGATAATCAAATTGCCGCTTTCATCAATCATAACGGATTTAACACCAACGCCATTCACGCCCTGTTCGCCTTTATCTCCGACTACCTTTCCGAGATTATGCACGGTATTGTCTGTGAGAGTTATGACCAGATTTCCGTTTTTGTCAATCACAGCGGATTTAACTCCTACTCCTGCGGCACCGGGAGCACCTGTTTCGCCTGGGGCACCCTTATCTCCGATCACTTTCCCGAGGTTATGCACGCTGTTGTCTGTAAGTGTTATGACCAGATTTCCGTTTTCATCAATTGCGACGGATTTAACTCCTACTCCTGCGGCACCGGGAACACCTTGTTCGCCCTGACTTCCGTTATCTCCGGTGACCTTTCCGAGGTTTAACACCGTGTCGTCGGTAAGAGTAATAATGAGGTTTCCGCTTTCGTCAATAATTGCTGATTTGATTCCGATGCCGGTATCACCCTTGTCGCCTTTTACATTTTCAACGATTACGGAAAGAAGGGTGTCTCCGTCCACCGTAAAGGAAACTTCGGTCTTGTTGGTTTCGGGACTGAATTCGCCGCCGATGTACCAGCCTTTGAGGATATATGACGGCTCAAGCACGATACTCGCAACAAGAATTGTGCCTTCACGAATTTTACTGCCGCTTGTGATTTTTTCATTTTTGCTGCGCACTGTCAGCACACAGCCCTCAATCATTGTCGGGAAGGTGACGGTGTATTCCGGAATTTCCTCTACCGCCACACGGATATGCGTTTCCATCTTGATTCTGCCGGTCTTGTAGGTATAGCTCCCGTCGCCGTTATCGGACCAGCTCTCTGTGTCGGCAAGACGGTATCCATCCTTCGGCTTGACGGTTACGGTGATTTCATCGCCGAAATTGACCTTTTGACCGCTTTCAAAATCCGATGTCCCGTTTTTAACGGTAATTTCGGCGTTCTTATTCGGCATATCAACTGTGACCGTATATTTTTCGATCTCCGTAAAGTATACCTTGATATCGGTTTGGGTATCAACGGTGAGCTCATACTCGTACATATCGTAAAGCCTGTTATCTGTTATTACCGTGTCGGGAATTCCGTTTTTGGTGATAACGAGCTTTTGCACCCTATAGCCTTCTGCCGCCTGAGCGATGAAGTTGATTTTCGTTCCCACGGGAACAGCGGTACCGGACTGATAGGTCTGCTTTGTTGCCGCCATACCGGTTTCGTTGCCGCTTGCAACGGAATAGGTCAGCTTCACGGGTCTGTCGGTTTCGGAAACTCTTTCAAATTCCGCTTCGACGGTGTATCTTGTTGAGCCAAGGGTAAGCGTGTAGGTATTTGAGCCTGCCGCGTTAACAATATCCGTATTGTTTTCGGCATCTGTTATTCTCCACGACTTCAGTGTATAGCCGTTTTGCGGAACGGCGGTAAATGTTACATCGCCGGTCACCGTGCCGCCCGGAGCAGGCAGATCTGTTTCACCGACCTTTGCGGTAACTGTTCCGAGAAGGTCTTCGCCGTTCTTATATTCGCCGACAAAGATGACCTCGGCCGAATCGAATGTTTTTCGTGTGGATACGAATATGTTAGCTTCGCCGCCCAGTGCAAACGCGCACTCTATGTTGCCGTTGAGGTCGGGTCTGAATACAGTCTCTTCTCCGCCGTTATCAAGAGTCAGCGACACAAGTTCAAAGTGCCGGTTCTTTGGCGAAACTCTGATTTTAATAATATCGTTTTCATTGATCTCATCGCCCGATTTAATATTAACATTGCCGAGGTGCCTCACACTGATATCGGCGGCTTTCTCGTTGTCGATTTTATAGTTGACCTTATAGTCTCTCTTTGCTGTTGTTATGGTTGCAGAGTTTGACCAGGCACTTTCCTTATCCTTTCCGTCTACCTTGCAAACGGTTGTAAGCACATATTCGTACTCTGTATTGGTTTTAAGTCCGGAAATGTCATAAGAGGTCGTGCCGACAGGAATAAGATTTGAAATCCTTTTATATTCACCGTTTTCAACTTGATAAAGATAGTAGCCCTCCGCATCCGGCCAGCCGGGAGTTTTATCGGGCTGCGACCAAGTAAGGCGTATCTCGTCTTCGTCAAGCAGTTCTGCCTCAAGGTCGACCACTGCCGGTGAAGGAGCACTGAGATTTGTCAAGTTATAGCCTATAAAGATGGTCTTGTTGTTTTCATCGCCGTAAAGGTGTCGGAACCACTGACCGAGCGTCCAGTCAAAGGTATATTGCGTGTATACGTTTTGAGGGATTCCGTTTGAGGCAAGATCCGGACCGTCGATATCATTGACCACGCCGGTACAGCCTTCGGACGATGTCGTTGTGGTGGATACGCCCGAGCCGTTGCTGTAGTTAAGGCTTGTTTCAAACCCCACATCGTGCGAGAATAGGATACCGTCGCCGAACACGCCGAAGCTGATGGAGAAGTTGAAATAAAAACCGTGCGACATTTCTTCGGAAACGGATTTTATATTGCTTTTTTGCCACGAAACCTCGTTAAGACCGCCGTTATGTCCGAGTCGAATGGCGAGCTGACTGAGCTGCTCTGCACCCAAATGGCTGTAAACGCCCCAGCCGAGCTGATTGTACATAAACGGGTTGCCCTCGTTTCCGTCAAGCCAGTTTGCCGCTTTATCTATTTTTACCAAGGGATAATAGTATTTTTTATCTTTGTCTGTCTTATCCGATTCCCTTATGACGGCATGATAGTCCTTGTTATTCATATAATCGTTATACTCATCAACAAAGCCGTTGTAGTCGTCAACGCTCAGCTGCTGATATACCGGCTGCTGCGGAATGGAAAGCGTTATGGCGGTATCTCCCGACCATTTGCCGTTTTCGTCCAGTATCTCATAGGCGTAGATAAATACAGGCGTTCTGGACACAAGCACCGTGTTGTACGCCCGTGCCTTAACCGTCAGGGAATATTCCTTCTGCAGAGCCGTGGAATAGGTTTTGCTCCATTCAAGCGAGTAGCCTGCCGAGATGTTCACCTCAACGGGGGCGAGAAGCCCTCCGTAAGAGTAAGACATTCCGACGCTGAAGGAAACATTGTTCGATGAGGACTGCTCCAACTCGAAACTCTCTGTGATTGTATATGCGGTTTCGTTTTCGCCGGAGTCACTCAGCGCGGAGAAATACGGCGCAGCCTGTATGACTGCCTTGACCTCCGGGTCGCTGTAGGCATAGCTTACACCCTTATATTTGGCTATAACACCGTCCTGGTTTCTGTCGCAGGCGGTGAGAAGTACCTGAGCCGTACAGCCGTAGTAATCACCGTACGCTTCGTTCGGACTCCAGTATGACAATGTCAGGTCAAAGCCGTTTGCCGCCTCATAGCTGTCGCTTGTATCCGGATAGGTTGCGGAAATCATACCCTTGCTGAAGGAATATTTATCCTCGTTACCGGTTTCGGCAGAGGTTACAAACACAATCTGCTCACGTCCTGCATTGTTGCCGTCAAAGTTTCCGACGGCAACCGAGCGGAAGAATTCTGTCTTACCGCCGATCTCGCCCTCAAACCAGAAGTTGTTTGTGCTGCCGTTTGAGTTTGTGCGGAAAGAATATTCGTTTGAAGTGAGCTTGTAAAGTTCTCCGGTCTGGGCATTATAGTTGTACAGCGTGCCGTTGATAAAGACGAAATCTGCGGCGCTCGCACCGTTAAAAGCAACAGCCTCTACCGCTAAAGGCGAAACAACTTCTTTAGTTCTGGAACCGGCCTTCGTCCAACCGTTGGAAGCCATCACCTTATATTCGGATTGTACAAAGCCTCTGTTTCCGTTATTAAGGAGCGTTGTATATGCAATTTCGGATGAAGAAGTCGATGCAACAGACAAAGTGATACCAGCGACACTGGCACGTAAGCCCGCAACAAGGATATCTTCATATCCGTCGTTGTTGAAGTCTCCTGCCGTGATGCTGCAGGCGTTCATGCTGTTACTATTAAAAACAACATCATTTTGGGAAAAATTTTGGAGTTCTCCCTCCGGGCAAACATAGAATTTTTCATCGGCGTCGCCGTCCACAAACGAGGAGCCTCCGCCGGAAGAACTACCGCCGGCTTTTCCATATTTAATTTTTACCTGAGGACGATATAAATTCAAATTGCGACTGTTTACATTGTTTATGAAGAAATAGGACAGCACGGCGATGTCATCGATTTGGTCGCCGTTAAAATCGCCCACCACCATGTCTACGCCCAGCTTATGAAATCGGTTGTCAAAGGTTGGGCCAGAGTTTCCGTACATGCTGTCACCATTTGCCCCTGGGTCCGTGGGACTTCCAACAGTGGTGTGATATAATTTTTTGTAGGAGTCATGAAGCATATCATTGCCGAAGCCGAGTTTTTTGCCTTCTCCCATAATGCTTGTGTTATTTAATAATACAAAGCTGTTTTTGCCGGTAAAGGAATATTCATACAGAAAGCAGCCGACAAAAGGTTCGTAATCAAAAGTCTGCATCAAACCTGTCGAGCGTTTTGTGTGCGGAACATAGATGATCAGCGTGTCCTTGCCGTCTCCGTCAAAGTCGCCTGCGGTAATGTTCAGATAGGCGTTGGTTTCAAGGTTTAGAGCACGAATAAGGCCTTTGTTGTCAAACATCCAGTTCATTTCGCCGACCCACTGTTTGCCTTTATATTCTCCCGTTCTTGTATCATATATATGAAGATAGACCTGCTTATCCGACTTATCAAGACCTACATAGGCAACATGGTCTCTCCTGCCTGAGCCGAACGGGTCAAAGGAAACGGACTGGACAAACGCATAGTACGTCTGAAGCGCACTGATGTTCATATTGGGCAGAGAGGCATCGGAAGCGGTTCCTTTTTTGGAAATAAAGTTCTTGAGAGACTCCGGGGTTCCTACATCCGCAATTTTGCCTGTTGCGGATGTGCCGTATGTCTCAAAATAAAGCAGTTCGTTTTTTCAACCATTGCAAAGGGACGGCCGACAGCATACCCGTAAGGGTTGGTTGTATTGTCAAAGCCGGCGGGTTTTGTGTTTTTCATCAGAGTATTAGCGGCATCCGATGAAAACTGCGGCTCACTCGGGTCGGCGGCAAAGACCGACAGGGGCAGACATACTGCGATCATTATGACCGACAGCAGCGCGCATAGCGAGCGCTTCAGAATGAGTTTTTTGTACATAGAGAGTCCTCCTTTTCTTTTCACGGGGGAAAGATTGTTTTCGGGCGGGGATTTGACGCAGCAAATCATAAAGTATTCTGTTATACTTCCTCTCTTACATTATATCAAATTATGTCGGCCTCTGTCGTGTCGTTTACGCTGTATATCGGTTGTTTACGCTGTAGACGGGGTGAAACGTGAAATATCTCTTGCAAAACGAGAAAAAAGCCAGTAAAATAATGATGAAAAGTTCGGCGCTCCGAGTTATGAAGTTGAATGGAAAGGAATGAAATTTCGAATATGAAACGCTGCCTGCAGGTTGTTTGTACTGCCGTTTTTATACTGCTTTGTTTGGGGACAATGTGTTTTCTGCAGTTTTTTATTAAGACGGACATGTCGATTCGCTATATTGATTGGCAGTCTTCTGTCAAAATTGAGACAGACGGCTCCAAAAGTTCGTTGGATTATACCGTTGTGCCTCAAACAGGGGAGAGTTTTCGGCTTGAAACTGTTTTTCCGCCGACAGAGGAAAACGGGAATCTGGTGTTTGAAACGGCAGGGTTGGAGCTTACGGTTTGTATCAACGGAGTTGAGGTATGGCACTCCTCGTCCGCTGTCCCTGCAGGGGCAGCGGGACAGACACAGGCAGTAATTCCTATGCCGAGAAATGAAGAATGCCATGTCACAATGACATGTGTAGTTAAAAGTACAACCAGCTTGGTGTTTCCTCCGGCTGCTCGCTTTGTACCAGTAGAATACGATGCGACTGAGAGCTATGCATATGCTAATTTTTACGGAATTCCCGCCGGCGTAACCGCAGCGATTTCACTTCTTGTGGCGGGTATATTTCTTTTGGGAGTTGCACACAAAAAGCCCGACTGGAGTCTGATTCCGCTGCTTCTTGCGGCTGCCGGTCTTACGGCACAGTGGATTACAAAGGGAATGGGCTATTTCTTCCTGAATAACCGGTTGGTCGATTTTCTTATCCGCCGGGAGGTTGGCTTCTTCTTTATACTGTTACTGATTCTCTTTCTTGCAATGAACCGACAGCGGAAATTTTGGAAGTATTTTGGAATCACTACGGCGGTCAGCTTTACTACACTGTTGATTGCTTTCGGAATATCTGCCGCCATAAATGGGTATCTTGCAGGATATATCGTGCAGATGTTCCGTGATACAGTTGAGCTTGGGCATTATGGGGAACTTTTGTATTGGATTACCGTTTGGCTGACTGCTGTTTGTGCTGTAATTTCTACATATGCAGTGATGTGCGCCTTTGTCACGCAGCGAACGGAAACACAGGCGCTCCGCCTGCACAATCAGCTGATTCTGGACGGATATCGTGCCATCGAAAGCAAAATGAGGGCAAGTGAGGCAATCAGGCATGAGGAAAGACACAGAATTGTTGCCTTGGAGTCGGCTTACAAAAAGGGAGACTATGAAACTCTGGGCAAAATGCTGCAGGATATGAGAGGACAGTGCGAGCACCTGGCGCAAACACACTTTTCCAAAAATTTCGTTGTCAATGCTATTTTGCAGGATGCTGCCTACAGAGCGGCACGGGCGGGAATATCATTTGATGCCACTGCTTCGGTGTCCGCAGAGATTCCGATTTCCGAAAATGAACTGTGCGGGCTGCTTATGAATATGTTGGATAATGCTATAGAGGCGGCCTCGCGCTGCACGGAAAAAAGCTTTATCCGATTCAAGGCAGAGGAACGAAACGGTTTTCTCGCCGTAAAATGTGAGAATTCGTTTATTGAAGAGCCAAAACAGGATAAGAACGGGCAGTATATTTCTACAAAGGATGAAAAGGAAAGTCATGGCTTTGGATTAAAGCTTATGAACGCTGTCGCAGAGAAATATCACAGTATGCTGGATATTTTTATTTCGGATGAAAATGTTTTTACTGTTCAGACCGCTTTAAGAATTCCGAAAAAATAATAAAATCAGCGGGTGTCATTCATTTGAAAATGACACCCGCTGATTTTATTGATTTATATATCGTATAAATGCGCTTTGAAATGCTTTATAGTATGTACGCCCCACAGGAAGCATATCACCATTTCGAAGCGTTAGGTCCGTCCGTCCGATTTCCTTTACTCTGCTCAGATTCACCAGAAAGCTGTTATGACAACGTGAAAAATGGCCTTTTGGAAGCTGTTTTTCAAACTCGGTAAGAGAAAGATAATAGGTGTTGCTGTTTCCGGAACTTTGATGAATGATTATGTTGTGGTTATAACTTTCTACATAACGTATTTCCGACACGGAGAAATGCAGTATCTTATGACCGATGCTAAGCGTGACTGCTTTGGGTAAGTAATTCAATTTAAGATCCGTACGGATTGCATTTGCCAGTGCTTCCCGGCAAATCGGTTTAAGAAGAAAATGAATGGGCTGTACATCATAGCCCTCGGAAAGATAATTGTCGCATGCGGTCACAAATATAATTGAAATACGGTCGTCCTTGCTTCGCAGAGAACGCGCCAGCTCCAGTCCCGTCATGCCGTTCATCTGAATATCCAAGATAAGCAGATTGAACGGTTTCTCGACATCAGAATTCATCCTTTTCTCAAGTTCCGCGGCAGAGGGAAAAGCTGTTATCGCATACGGAATACTTTCTCCGTCCAGCAGCTCCCTGCAGAAAGAATGCAATTGTTCTCTCATGACCGGATCGTCATCACAAACGGCTATTCGGTATGTGTTCATTTTCTCACCCGCAATCACATGCACTTTAATACATTATATCATAAAACCGATCGGAAAACAACCTTAAAAGATTTACAAAAAAGCGAACTTTCAATTGTTATCTTGCCGGAAGGAGTTTTTTCTTCTCAACTATTTAATTTTTACTGAACCATGCATTAGAAGCGTGGTTTTGGTATAGCATAGCGCGTTAAGGCTTGAAAAAATAAAAATTTTGTGCTATAATATACTTGATAATATCCGTATAGAGATACTGAAATATCAAGAACAAGATAAAGAGGCAGAACAAAACCGACAAATTATTAAAACCAAAAACTCTCGACGGGAGGTAACCGCCAATGAAACACAATAAGATTACAAGCGCAGAGAAATGACTTTTCCCTTGCGCTTTTTTGTTATTTTTGAAGGAAGTAACAACGAGGAAATGAATCACAAAAGAACAACGGACTTGATCCATAACGTATCGTAAGGTTAAAAGCCGCGTGATTGATTATAAGTATGACATCATAAAAACATTTCCAAATCAATCCAGTCTGCAAGAATAAAATTACAATCGGCGAGGATGGGATATATGATACTTGAATTAAACAATATAGATAAGTCTTTTGGCGAGAAAGAGG